>Ga0307507_10000806_pt1 | contig 69432 bp, 15 predicted proteins | sample 7_EM_MG_FD_207223 | JGI IMG/M metagenome (GOLD analysis project Ga0307507, IMG submission 207223) | Populus trichocarpa ectomycorrhiza microbial communities from riparian zone in the Pacific Northwest, United States - 7_EM | ecosystem: Host-associated > Plants > Roots > Unclassified | place... | reverse complement strand
TTAAATTATTAAAATTTATTATTAAGTGGTTGTTAAGATATTAAAGTGTGATTTTTCCATTTTTTGGTGTGTTTTTGAAGTGATCAGCTCACCCGTTTGACCAGCTCACCCGTGAAATACGTTAACATATTATAGCAAATTCGGATAGGTTTTTTAGCAGTTCCCTACTTACTAACTGGGCTTTAATTTTATCCAAGATAGCTTATTAAAGGGCAGCAACTCTAGCGGCTTTATTCTAATCTAGTTCGCTAATAAGGCCTAAAAATTCCAAAAAGAAGCTAGTAAAATCTCGGTTCCGTTATTATAGGGTTTTAAGTTTAGTAATAGCCGTGTGTTTACGGCTAGCGTTATTATATATTTATTCTAGTAGAGAGATAAAGGTTTTAAAATTAATAAAGGTGCTATTATAGAAGAATGGATCTATGGTTTGTATAGCGTCCTTACTTAAATAAGACATTCTATAGCTAACCTTACTAGCCTTAGTAGGGTATTAATTGTAGTTTGTTAAGAGTTTAAGATGGAGCTTGGTTATAAAGGGATATAGGTCATTTTGGTTTTTATTAAATATTAGAGAATTAGGGAGCTTTTTAGATTTTACAGTAGGTACTGGGTTCGCTATAGGTGTAGATTAAGCTACTATTACTAGTTTAGTGTTCGCATTCAACGGGTTAGGTTTAGGTACTATTATTTTAATCTTATTTATAGGTGTTGCTATTAGGGTCTATAATGTAAATGCCTTAACGTTATAGAGTTCTTTATAGAGTACTTCTATTAATTGCTAGTGCTAGGCTTCTAGTATAGCTGTTACAGACGCTTTAAGTACGGTGCTATAACTACTTGGAGAAGAGTTGGAGGAAGCTAGTTAGTTAATAAGGGCATGGTCCAGGATGGATCTGATAGAACTATATAACGAGGAATAGTAACCAAGGTTATATAATGTGATCTGTGTAATCTGTATGATCTATAAGATCTATAATAGAGCGAATAGAGTAGACAGAGCAGATAAAGCAAGGACTTTCTTAGGCGTATAGTTGTGTATTTAAGGACCCATAGTCCCTACCTAGATAGTTCCTTTCTTTGTAGTAAATCTTAGAATATAATTGGAGTTAATCTATTAGGCAACTACTCTACTAGTTGTTATATAAGGGGACTTTATAGATAGGGGGCTATAAGGACACGATTATAGAACAGGATAGATTAGTAAGAGAGATGAATCCTTAAGGAGGTAAGGCCTCTGGGATTGTGGGGACTATATACTACAGGCACGTGCCTCTAGTATGTAACCGGCGACCAACTAAGGGGCGTCTGGAGGTTGTCCGCAATAATATCCCTTACATATTATTTGTACTTGTTATATTATTGACTTCCTATTTACCTATATACCTAGCCTATTAGTGAGTTAACCGTAGTATTTCCTACAAGGCTTTGTTATACATTTACTACTAGGTTGTAGTATTAATAAAGTTAAACAGTATGCCACTAAAAGCGCAAGTCACGCCATTAAAGGCACTAGTTACGACACTATCTATAGTAGCTACAACCTTAGGAACAGGAGGAGACACTAGTATAGAAGATACTAATTTGCAGCTAGTTACGGTGGGTTAGTTATAAGAGATAGTTAATTAAATAACAGATAATAATCAAATACTTAAAAACAGACTTAATGGAATCGGAGTAGCTAAAGTTAAGTTACCATCTATTAAATAATTCTTAGGAGAGAAGTTAAAACTTAAAGGGTTTCTTATATAAATGCACTTTAAGGTTATATAAGAAGGGGTAAAGTTAGCAACACCTATAGACCAAGTGGCGTATATAGGACTATTCTTAACTAGAAGAGCACTTAAGTAGTTTAAACTTTACCTTACCAAAATCCAGATAAATAGAATAATAACTACTAACTAAGAAGTATGGTTTATATTTACTAACTGGAATAGGTTTATAGAAAGGCTTATATAGATGTTTAGAGACCCAAAAGCAATAACTATAGTGGAAAGAAAACTTTAGAATTTAGTACAACGCACTTTAGCAATTAAGTATATAACATAGTTTCAAACACTTATAATATAGGTTGAGTAGAATAATAAGGCGCTTATAGCACAGTATAAATAGGGACTTAAGGCTAAAGTCTAGGACGCAATTATCCTAATAGAAGATGCGGAAACTCTAAAAGAGTTAATAGATTAATTAATAAAGATTAATAATAGGATCCTATTAACAGAAGATGTTTAGGCAGACTCTATAGCAAAAAAATTGGTTTAAAAAAGGAGCTTGTATAAATTGCGGGAAATAGAGTTATTTTGCTAGAGATTATAGAGGTGGTTAAAGTAACTATGTGGTAAAAGGCACTAGGTTATTAGAGCATAATAACGTAGATACTAGGATGTTGCGCAAAACTAAGGAGTATTTAATTAGGCACTTCGCGTTTTGTTATAATAACGCATACCAAATTTATAAGAACGTTAAGTATGGCGCAAGCTATTAGCCGCAAGAGCTAAAGTTAGGAGGACTTAAAGGAACTAGGAAGTTAGATAAAGAACAAGATTAACTCTATAAGCTAGATTAAGATATTATAGTAATATACAAATAGAGATTAGTGATATTAATAATGGAGTTGGAGTACTTATTAATTAATAGCGACGAGGAAGAAAAAGAGGCCAACTAGGGGCACTTAAACCTTAATAACGCAATAAAAGCAGAGACTAAGACTACTATAAAACGCGGTTTAATAACGGGTATTATAACACCATTAAATACGGCATTTATTGCTTTATAAGACAGAAGGAGCAATATCTAAAGAAGATTAAGTAAGCAGATAACTGCTAGTGCTAGCTCACTACTTAGTAAAGGCAAAAGGCTATAGGCTTAAGATTCTCAAGAAGAGATAAGAGAAGCTTAAGATTCTTAAGATAAGATAAGATATACCTAAGGACCTATAATAGACAAGAACCAATAGGAAAGGGCAGCAGCTTAGTTTGAAAAGTTTTATATAAGTATAGGACATAAGTTCTAGAACTGCGAGTTTAAGGAACAAGTAAGAACGTCAGTCCTAGGTAAACGCAGTGTTTAGCCTAAAGATTAAAAAGTTAATACTGAGATTAAGAAGCAAGACAACTTTAAGGATTTAGCTGCAAGACGCAGGAAATAAGAAACTATAGATAAGTTTAGATAAAGAATTATCGCATAGCAAGAGCAAAAGCTAGATTAGAGATTAGCTAAGCTAGGACATATAAGGGACAGAGCACCCGTATAAAGAATTACTAATAGGCTAAAGATATGCACGCTAAGGGCGAAATGGTTAAACAAACTAGAATAAGAAGAGGATTTAGGAATTCCAACTAGATTTAAAGAAAGATATACTAAAGGTTGTTATAACGCAGCAATAATAAGGTACTTTCTAATAGACAGACTATATATACTAAACCAGCTGTATGGAAAGTGGTATAGGTAATAACATAATAACGAATAGAAAGACTTTTATATATAGCTGGATAAAAAAGTTATTTAAGACCAACCTATTACGGAGAAACGCATAAATTATATTAAAGGAGTATTAATTATAACCTTAAGGAACCTAGAAAAGGGATCCAGGGACTAGAGAAGTAAATAATAAATCTTAGTACCCGCAAATAAAAGACTAACAGTTAGGTTAGTTAGGTAGAGGTTTAAACTTAAGAGCGAAGATAAGCCAAGAGTTAACTTAAGCTACCTAGCATATTATATACTATCGTAGGTAGCTTGTGTGGATAATATGTATAATATATATAGAACACCAAAAGATAAAAACCGGAAGTACTTAACCTAAATATATTAGGCACTGGATAAAAGAAAATATAGGGACGCCAAGTATATACATAGATGGCACTTAGTAGAAGTATAGAGTTAAGGGGACCTAATACTTTAACCAGGAAGATTCCTTATAGAAGAATACCTAGATAGATAATATTAGTGGGATTATCTAGAGAATACTTGTCTATAGTATATAGAGGAAAAGAAGTAAACTAAGTATTGGCCATAGAGGGACTAAGTATAGTTAAGATCTAATAGTTAACAGTTAGGAAAAGGGGAGGCCTATAGGACTAGAGGGAACTAGTAGTAGAGCTTTAGACCCTTAAAGGAATTACAGGACAACACCTAAATTTATAAGTTAGTTGGCAAGATTAAAAGTTTAAAGCGTTAGTGGATAGTGGAGTAATAAGGAACTATATATTATTAACAGCAGTTAAAAGGATAGGGTTACTATATAGACAGAAAGAATACCTATACCTATTAATAACGATTTTAGGAGATCTAATAGCCTATAGAGGAGGTATTATTAATCTTAAAATAGGACCTATTTAGTTAACCATTAAAGGAAGAAGCATAGAGATGTTTTTTAATATCCTACTATTAGGAAAGGATAAGGCGATACTAGGAATGCCTTAGTTATAGGAATATAATCTAAAGATTAATTGGGTTATAGGTTAAGTTAATATTAGGAATATACAACAACGTAAGGTATAATAATAAACCAAGATAGTATAGTACTAAGTTAAAGTAATATACAAAGAGACTAAGTAAGGCTTAAGTTATGTACTAAAAAGATACTATAAGTATGGCAAAAAGTTATGGTTACTAGAAAGTAAAAAGCTGTTAGAGTATACAGCATAGGACTATAAGATAGAGTTAGAACCAGGAACAAGTCTAAAGTTCTTTCTAATCTATAAGCTTACTAAAACCAAGTTAGTAGTGCTTAAGGAGTTTATCTAGGAGAACTTATAAAAGGGGTATATAAGACCGTCGCAGTTATTATCGGGATATCTAGTACTATTTATCCTAAAGAAAAACGGAAAACTTAGGATGTGCATTAACTATAGACAGTTAAATAGCATTACGCAAAAGGATAGGTATTCTTTACCCTTAATTAGTGAAATCTAAGACAGGATAGGTAACGCAAAGATCTTTATAAAGATAGATCTAAAATAGGCGTACTATTAGATTAGAACTAAGGAAGGTAATAAATAGAAGGCAGCCTTTAGGTTAAAGGAAGGACTATATAAGCCATTAGTAATGCAATTTGGACTTATAAATGCACTAGCAACGTTTTAGAAATAAATTAATAGTATATTAGGAGAACACCTTAATAAATTTATTATAGCATATCTTAACAATATTATTATCTACTCTATAAATAAAGAAGAGCATGGAGAATATATTAAGTGGGTCTTAAAGAGACTATAAGAAGAAAAGATGCTAGTAGTAATTAAGAAATATAAGTTCTTTACTAGGAAGACCGATTTTGTAGGATTTATTATTAAGCTAGAAAAAATTAGCATAGACCTAAGAAAAGTTAAAGCTATAGTAAGTTAGCAAGAACTAGAGAACGTTACACAGTTAAGATCGTTTTTAGGGTTTTGTAACTACTATAGGAGGTTTATAGTATAGTGGTTAAAAGGTATTAAGCCATTTATAAGACTTATAAAAAAAGAGAAACTATAGATATAGGGCAGTAAGTAAAAGAAACTATTTTAGGAACTTAAAGAGTTATTTACCTAAGATCCAATTCTTAAAATCTACTAACCAAAGTTAGACATGGTTATGGAAATAAATGCATTAGACTTTATACTAGGAGCATATTTATTATAAAGACACTAGGATATATGGTATCCAGTAGCGTATTATAGTTAAAAGATAACACTAGTAGAGTTAAACTATAACATCTATAACAAGGAGTTATTAGGTATAGTTGCAGTACTTAAGGAATAGAGAGCATTCTTATAAGGCATAGAAAAACTATTTATAGTTAAGACGGACTATAAGAACCTAATAGGGTTCCTAATAATAAAGGAACTAAACTAAAGATAAGTTAGATAGGCGGAAATGCTTATGGAATATTACTTTGAAGTTTAGTATACTAAAGGAACTAAGAATGTATAAGCAGATGTACTTAGTAGAAGGGCAGAGTTGTAAAATAAAAAAAAGCCATTAGGGGCAATGTTATGTGAAGATAAAGATAGATTAATTAGGTATAATTATCCTAAGCTTATAGTAACTAGAGAAGAAAGTTAGACCTATAAGATGTTAGAAAGTATATGGTTATAAAGAATTAAAGAAGCACAAGATAAGGATTTAGAGTTAGAGCAGTATAAGTACCAAGTGGCTATGTATGTACCAAAAGCAATTATAAAAGAGTTTGTTAGTAAGTTCTATAAGGGAATAACTTAAGGACATAACGGAGCTATAGGCTTAGTGTTAAGACTTTAAGAGGAGTATATTGTTTAAGGAATCTGGGGACTAGCAAGATAAGTTATAAAGGAGTATCCAGACTGCCAAAGGAACAAACCAATGAGGCATAAGCCGTATAGAGGGCTATAACCTATTAAAATACCAGAAAGCCTATAGGAGGTTATATTATGAGACTTTATTATAAAGTTACCAAAGTTAAAAGATCCTATTACTAGATAAGATTATAATATACTCCTAATAATAGTAGATAAGTTAACTAAGTGGGGCTATTTTATAGCATGTATAGAAGAAATCTTAGTGGAAGATATAACTAGAATCTATATTAGAGAAGTGTTTGTAAGATATAGGGCACTAATAAAGATTATATTAGACAGAGATCCAAGATTTATAGCAGTATTCTGGGAGGTATTCTTAGCCAAATAAGGTGTTTAAGCAGTAATGTTAACAGCTTATTACCTATAGATAGATGGGTAAATAGAAAGACTGAACTAGATATTAGAATAGTACTTAAGACATTATATTAATCACATACAAAATAATTGGGTATTATTATTACCAGTTATACAGTTTATATATAATGCAATACTATAGGAAGGGATAGGCACGTTACCTTTTAAGGCGAACTATAGGTATAAACCAAGAATATCATTATCGCCATAATAAGTAAAGAAAATAAGTAGCACAGCTAAATAAAGAATGGAGAACTTAATAAATCTTTATGCATACCTTAAGGAAACAGGTAAACTAGTATAAGAGAGAATAAAAAAGTACTATAATGCTAAAAGATCTGAGGGACCAGATCTTAAGGAGGGAGATAAAGTATAGCTACTATATAAATTTTTTAAGAGTTAACAACTAAGTAAGAAGTTGGACCATATTAGACTAGGACTATTTATAATTAAAGCAAAGATCTTAGAAGTTATATACAGACTTAACTTACTAAAGAAAATAAAGATCTACCCTATATAGTATATTGCAATACTAAAGCCAGTATATAGGAATGTTAAACTACTAGCTTATAAGTAAGACACATGTAGAGGATAAGAAGAGGACAAATGGCAAGTTTTAAAGATTATCAGCTATAAAGACGTTAATAATAAAATATGGTATAAAGTAAAGTAGATAGGCTATATTAAGACTACCTAGGAACTACTAAGCAACTTAGAGAATGCTATAGAAAAGGTATAGGAGTATTAAAAGAGAATAGGTTAGGCAGTATTAATAAGGAAGGATTACTAAAGAACAAGCCACCTAAGGGGGACTTAAGAGGAGCACCTGCTGACGTATTTAGAGTTGTTTCCCTCTCTATTAGAAGAGAACCTATTTTTTTATTGCTAAGTTTCTAAAGGCCTTATTCTATAAGCTTCTATTTCTTAAAATAAACCTTCTTACGCACCTTCTTAAGACGGATTAACTAAGCGGACGCAGCCAGATAAGAGTTAAGAGCCCATTATTAAGTAGTAGCAGCCTCTTGCTTAGCGTTACGGAAACGATAAAGTTTAGCTAGTGCTACTAAGAGCTTGTTATTAAGCTTTACAGCGGCAGATTAAACCTAGGCCCCTAGTAGTAATTAATAAGGGTACTTAAAGGCTGTTAAGAGTAATAGGACGCGTATACTTAGCGTTAGAGACTAAGCGAGCGTTGCAAGATGATTAAATATTTGCTTTAGTGCACTCTAAGTAGAAAGAGGGTTGCCAAGACAAAGGACTTGCCAATGCAATATAAACTAACCCCTCTTTCGCATAATAAGAACATAGAGACGGCATTACTTTACTAAGAGATAGTATTGCAGTAATGGTGCAAGACTAATAAACTATAGAAGAGGAAGAAGGAGCCTTAGGTATAATAAGTAACAATATTAACCAAATTAATTAAACGGACATTATACCTCTAGTAAACGACTTGGAGATGTTAGGAATCTTTAAGGATAAAGATAAAGAGGAGGAAGATAGTATTACGGACGCTTTAAGTACAATGCTATAACTACTTAGAGAAGAGTTAGAGGAAGCTAGTTGGTTAATAAGGGTACGGTCTAGGATAGATCTAGTAGAACTATATAATAAGGAATGGTAACTAAGGTCACGTAATGTAATCTGTAAGATCTATAATAGAGCAAATAGAGTAGATAGAGCGGACGGAGCAAGGACTTTCTTAGGCGTATAGTTGTGTATTTAAGGACCCACAGTCCCTACCTAGATAGTTCCTTTCTTTGTAGTAAATCTTAGAATATAATTAGAGTTAATCTGTTGGGCAACCACTCCACCAGTTGTTATTTATACTTATTACATTGTTGACTTCCTGTTTACCTATATACCTAGCCCATTAGTGAGTTAACCGTGGTATTTCCTACAAGGCTTTGTTACAATAGCCTGCTACTAATCTAAGGCGTCCATAAAGGACTGTTGTATTATAGTTAACTATTCCCTAACTAGGGTTATAATACTTATAGTTATTAAAAGGGATTCAGATTTATTTGCTATTTTAATAGTAGTTGTTTTAACGCAACGTAATATAAGGGCGTAAAGAGGCTTTAGGGAAGATTTAAAGGAACAATATAAATTTTATCTAAATCTATAGGTATATAGCTCTTGCAGAGTATAAGACGTTATATAAAGAAGAGAAAGGAACATAGGAAACTTATAACTAAATATTTAGGGTCTTAGCAGCAGACGCGTAGGCATAAGCCTACGCGGATTTTAATAGGTTTCAACCAAATTCTATTACGTTAGTGGAATTTGGTGGAATTTAATTAAGTTAGCAGAATTTGGCGGAATTTAATTGACTTTAGTAGAATTTGGCAAAATTTAATTAAAGCGTCAAAATTTATCTGTTAAGTGTTTCACCAAGACATTCCTACTATAACTGGGCTGTCTCGTTATATAAATGCCTTTACCTTAATAAATACCTAGTACGCCGTAAAGCTAGCTAACCTTTTAAATATACCCCTTAAAGAACTACCTAAACTAATTTCTATTTATAGGTATAATGGATAAATAGGGCTACCTATTATAACTATCTTATAGATCTACCTCCATGTTAATAGATAATAATAGTATAATATCCCCTTCTTTATTATAGACTTTAGAAGCTATAATATAATCTTAGAAAGAAAATAGCCAGCCTATTTAGGCTTATAGCTTAATATATAGAATAGACAGCTTGTCTAGCCTAAAACTATACCCCTAACACCTTCCTTTATAAAAGAAATTAGCATTATAATAGAAAACCTTATATGGCTATAGATAAACACTATTTACTAGGCTAATGATATATAAAGGGACCGGGCTTTTAAAAAAAACGTATAGCTTAACCTATAATAGATCTATATACTATACCGCCTCCAGACTACCTATATTATACCACCTGTACCAAAAATTAAAAAAATTAGTAATAAGCTAGCTGAACTCCCTATAGGGAACCTAGGCCCTATATAGCTATAAAGAATAGTAAGGAATATTAAATATTATACTAAACTAATAGACTAGAGGGATAACTTATAGAAGATAAAATAGGAGCTAAAAAAGAGTATAAACCCTAAATTGCAAAATACGGCCTAATAAAAGTCTATAAAGAAACCTATAGACCTCCCACCAGTTAATATATACTATATTAGTGTCGTAGGATTCTACTAGAACTTAGTTTAACCTAATACTGTTACCTTTACTACTAGCTTATATAAAATTAATTAAGTAATTAAGGAAAAGGAAAATAAGCTTAGTAAATAGGAAGGTAAGCTTATAGATAAGGAGCTAGTAGAATAGAAACTACCCTATTAACACTAGAAATTTAAGGATATATTCTCTAAGGTAGTATCTAATATACTCCCGCCTTACCAATTGTATAACTATAAGATTAAAATTAAACCAGATAAGGAAGACATACTTAGCTATAGCCCCCTTTATTAGCAGTTTATTACTAAATCATAGGCTATAAAGCAGTACCTTATTAATAACCTAAATAAGGGCTTTATTAAGCCTAGTTAAGCCTCTTTTAACTTACCTATTCTCTTTACCAAAAAGTTAAATAGAGGACTTTGTTTCTATATTAACTACTATAAACTTAATAATATAACCCATAAGGACTACTACCTACTACCCTTACTTAATAAGACTTTAATCCAAATAAGTAGAGCTAAGATCTTTACTAAGCTTAATATCCGTATAGGCCTTTTACTAAATTAAGATAAACCCTAAATTAGAAGATCTTACTATATTTTAGACCCATTACGGAATATATAAATATAAAGTACTTCCTTTTAGACTAACTAACGGACTAACTATATACTAGTGATATATAAATAATATACTCTTTAACTACCTTAATAACTTCTATACGGCCTACATAGATAATATTATAATCTACTTTAAGAATAAGTTAGAATATAAGGAGTATCCCTTCGTGTGGCAACTTTTTCATGGACTTTTCGTATATGCACGCCTCATAAGCCAATCTAGAGGCTCTATACCGTATAGAGCTTGGTGTTGAACCCTCGAGTCAGTACGGCAAGGGTGCTGGCGCCTCATTTGACGCTTGGATATTGCGGTGAACAGCAGCGATGTGGCTAGGAAGCCTATAATATTTGGTGTAGTTAATTAAAAAGCTTCAATATTGTTTGCCGTCTATTTGATTATTAAATTATCAGTAAAATATTGTCCTAATGCCACCTAAAAAATGTTGTGCGTCTTTAGCTCTAAAGCCTCTAAGGCCTCTAAAGCCTCTAAAGCCTCCAAAAGCACCTTAAGCCTGGGAGTCCTATTTACAATCCTTTTAAGTGATACAGTATACACACGATAGCTTGTTGGCAGAAGTTGTACAGCCTCTAGAGGCTTTAGTGCTGATTAAGGACGATGTTAAGGAGGACGAATTAGGAGCTGTTTTTGAGGCCCGCGGCGAAACTGCTGAGGATGAGGCAGATAAGGTAGATGAGACTGAACTACTAGAGCTATTAGTTGAAGAAGTTATAAGAATGGGCCTTCCTACGGTTCCTACTTTATGGGAGCCTATAACCGCTGTTCCTGAACTAGGTCTTGAAGTTATTAACCTTCCAGATAAGTTGATATTCGCCGCTTGGCGTGCTGATGAGCCTATTAGCGGCCTTAATGCGGACGTTGAACCTGATGATCTTTCTAATTAAAATGAGGGTAGTGAGCGCTCTGCTTATTGTACACTAGTAGATTAAATTGGTATGGCGTCTGGTGGGTGTAGATCTGGATAGGACCTGCTGATTCGAGTATTCCTACTATTCTTTAGTATCAGTATATTTGAGAAGCTCGCGGTTAATACAAACCTATATGCAGCGTCTTAAAAGGCTGGCGAATATCACCAATTAGGATGGTATATCGGTAAATGATTATGGAAATGGAAGGAGACCTCCGCCGGCGAATTAATGGTTTGGGTAGGACTTATCATCTATATAGGCGTCTTTAAGGTCACCTAGGTGCGAGACCTTTGGGCTATAGATCCTGAATATCCTAAGCATTTAATTAGCTTATTTATGGGCCAAAAAAGATGGGAGTAACTTAAACGCTTCTTCTATACCTTACTACCTCCACTAGATGGCGTTAAACGTCAGATTTTTAAGAAGATTGAGCCGTTGACGACTCCTTTGGGCGAGGCGTTTAGGAAGTATGTTATACCTGGATCTATGGTCAGCTTTGATGAGATAATGGTAAGGTTTACTAAACAATCTACGGCTATAATTAAATTGCCTGGTAAGCCAGTACCTGAGGGCTTTAAGATATTAAGCCTTTGTTAATATGGGTATTGCTATAGCTTTATGTTTACCTTACCTGGCTGCTTTTTTGGGCTTCCTTCTCGGATAGATTATTAAGATATTGCCCTTTTAAAAACCTTTAAGTGCGTCCTTTACCTTACCTAACAGCTCCCCTTTTAGGCTCGTTGATTTTGCCTATTTTTGGATAACTACTTTATAAATATTCCGTTGCTCCAGGTGCTCCGACGACTTGGAATTGCTGCAGCTGGCACAGCTCGATTAAACTTAAAAGACTATCTAGAGGTGCATAAAAGGGCTGATAAAAGGAAGGAAAGGCTACCGTTTAACTTTATTACAGGAGTAGTTGTTGGCGTGGTTAATTCGGTGCTTTCTATTGTATAGCAGGACAAGAATTTGGTACGATTTTTAACGACAGCTCACTCATGCAGCGATGAGGATGTTGATAAAGTTAATTGGCGTTATCTGTGGGTATACAATTCCTTCCTTAAGAAGCTGGTAGCTGATGTTTGGGGCAATAATCCAATTAAGAAGTTAACGCTTCCTAGGCTCTCTATTAACTACAATAACTGGATGGGCGGCGTTAATATTCATAATTAGCTTCGAAGCTACTATACCACCCAGATTACTACTGTGCGCACCTAGCTGCCCTTATTCTTCTAGGCACTTAATACGGCTGTAATTAACGCCTATATTATTGGTAAGAAGATCTTCTAGATGTTAAGGAGGCCCTTCCAAACCCACCGCCGTTTCCGTATACGATTGGCATGGAACCTTGTTATTATGGGCAGTTAAAAGATGGGCCTAAGTAAGCATGATACTAAACGTCTTCTTTATCAAAGCTTACTAAAATATGGGCAATATTAATCTGGTATTGGGCCTGGTTATAAAAATAAAACAAATTAAAAAACCACCTACGTTACTGCTAAAACCCCACTACCTGTAATTTAACGGTGTAAGACGCGAACTTACCATTCTATTAAAAGCTTTACAAGGAAGCAAGGCTATAAGAGCCCACCAAAGTGCTAGATATGTAGATGGAAGGAGGCAAAGAAGCTCACAACAAAGGTTAAGCAAACAGTATATAAATGCGAGGCCTGTAGGCTTCCTTTATGCCTTTGGTGCTTTGACAACTTTTATTTAGTAGGCGACGACTAGGTAACTATTTTGGGTCCTCTACTTCCTTATACCTCTAATATTGAGACTCTAAAGCTAATTAAGCCTTTGCTACAGCGTCCTTCTTAGCATCCTTTAAGCCCTCCTCTACTGCCTTTAATTGATCCTCTATATCGAATAACCGCTGGTTGAACCGTTTAACTACTTATAGCACTTGATACATCTCATTTAATATATATAGCACATCCTCCCTTATAACCTTAAGCTGGTCCTTTACTGGCTTATCCTCGTTGACGTCAAGAACGCGTATAAAGTGGGTAGGTGGCAGCAATTTGGGGGAGGACTCTAATGGAGGATTTTCCTATATAATTAGCAGCTGGTTAATGGAGGAAGGGCGGAAACCTACAGCCATAACGTCATATATCGCGACTTTTTGCCCAACTTCATTAAAAAAATATAGAGCTGTTTTTGGTGGTGGCCTGCTGCAGTATCTCATCGGCATCGCAATATTGACGCGTTTTGGTGAGGCTTGCTAATAAAATCACGCTAGCTAGGGTGCCTGCAGCATGCTAACCCAGGCAGGAGCGCCCAAAGCGCCCAATACGAAAAGTCCGTTTTGCCACACGAAGGGATATCTATAAAGTCCTATAACGGCTCTATAAGGCTAGCCTCCAGGCTAATATTAGGAAATTAAAATTTAGTGTTAAGTATATAAAGTATCTAGGGTTTATTATTAGTATAAACGGAATTAAGGCAAACCTAGAAAAGATAGCTATAATTAACTAATAGGTACTCCTAAAAACTATAAAGGGGGTATAGTTATTTTTAGGATTCTATAACTTCTACTAACGCTCTATTAAGAACTATAGTAGAATTACCTAGCCCCTAAGCCGACTTACCTATAAGGACTGGCCCTTTTACTTTAATACTATATATAGGTAGGCCTTTAATAAGCTTAAGAAACAATTGGTCTCTACTCTCTTACTTATCCACTTTAACCTAAATCGGCCCTTAATGCTAGAAACTAATACCTTAAATGGTATTATAGCTAGCATTTACTCCTAAAAGTAGACAGACAAAAAATAGTACCCTATTACTTACTATTTAAAAACTATAGTAGATGCTAAGCTAAACTACCCAATTTATAATAAAGAAATACTGGCTATTGTCTCTAGCTTTTAACACTAGCGAGCCTAACTAGAAGGTACCCCTAAGTCTATCTAGGTAGTTTCTAATTATAAGGCCTTAGAATATTTTATAATAATAAAGGCCCTTATAGCCTAATAGGCGTGCTAAGCGGATACCCTATCTTAGTTTAACTTCCTAATTATATATAGGTTAGGCACTATTAATTATATAGACGCTCTTATAAGGCATAAATAGGGTATAGATAATTAGATAGCTATAAAGATCTTATTATAGACCTAGGCGCTACTATAACTAAAGCACCTTAACCCCTAAATATAGGTAGAACTAAATATAGACTCTTTAGACGCTAAAATATATCCTATTAACTTTATGGAACTTAACCTTATTAATAAACTACTGTAGGTAAACTGTATAGCCCCTTCTCTATAGAAGTACCGCAAAAAGATAAAGGACGTTACTAGCCTATAGTCCCTTTGAAAAGGACTACTTAAGCATAAGAAATAGCTAGTAGTAGCTAAGAAATAGAACTTATGGACCTAGCTTATTGCAGAAGCGCATACTTAGGTCTCTACAGCCTACTTTAAAAAAAAATAAGACCTATAAAATTATTGGCGACTATTATTACTAGCCTAAAATAGTTATAAATATTAATTGCTATATATAAAACTATAACAACTACTATAGGTCTATAATTTTATAAAATAAGACCCTAGAACTGTTAAAACCACTCCTAATACTAGAGCGCCCCTAGCAGTATATCTTTATAGATTTCTATAAGCTACCTATAGACCGTAACGGATATAATATAGCTATAGTTATAGTTAACCGCTTTGGCAAGCGCCTATTCTTAATTCCCTATTATAAGAATATTAATGCTAAAGAAGTAGCCTAACTGTATATCTACTATATTTACCGCATTTATAGACTACTAGATACTATTATATCCAATTATAGGCCGCAATTTATATTGGCCTTTTAGAATAAGTTTACCTAGATCCTAGGCATTAGGCTAAAGCTTTTTATAGTATACTACCCCTAAATAAATGGCTAGATAGAGATTATAAACTAATATTTAAACTAAAGACTCCAACCCCTTATTTACTACTTTTAGGATAATTAGGCTAAACTACTACCTCTAATAGACTACGCCTAGGCTACTTTACCCTATAACTCTATAGAATTTGCACCTATCTAGCTAGAAATAGGGTACTTACTCTATATAAGCTTTAACTAGGAAAAAATAAAAGGGCTACGGACTATATATAAAAAAAATCTTATAAAGGAGCCTAGTATTACGCTAAACGCTTAGAAGAAGCCTAGAAAGTAGCCTATATAAACCTAAAAAAGGCCTAGAAATTAATAAAATAGTAGGCAAATAAGTATAGGCGTGAGCCTAACTTTACTATAGGCAATATAGTCTAGGTTATAATAAAGAACTAGAAAACAGAACGGCCTAGCCATAAGCTAGACTATTAAATACTAGGATTGTATAAGGTCCTTAAGAAGATAGGTAACTTGTACAAAGTAAAACTTCCAGATTTAATTAAGGTCTACCCTAAATTCTCACTAGATAAGCTATAGAAAGCCATAAATAACCTATTACTTAGATAAAAGAACAAACTTCCCCTACTAATTTAAGTTAATAGTAATAATAAATAGGAAATTAAAGAAATACTAGCCTGTAAGTTAGTAAGGAGAACACTAAAGTACCGTATTAGTTAAAAAGGCTATAACCTAGATCCTACCTAGTACCCTATATAGAACTTTATTAGCAGTCTCTATAAGCTTTAAAAATTTTATAGCTATTATTACGGACGCTTTAAGTACGATGTTACAACTACTTAGAGAGGAGTTGGAAGAAGCTAGTTAGTTAATAAGGGCACAGTCCAGGATAGATCCGGTAGAACTATGTAACAAGGAATGGTAGCCGAGGTCACGTGATGTAATCTATGTGATCTGTAAGCTCTGTAAGGTCTGTTACGTACCTTACATACCTTACATACTTTATGTAGCAAAGGGATTTCTTAGGCATATGGTTGTGTATTTAAAGGACCACAGTCCCTACCCAGATAGTTCTCTCTTTATAGTAAATCTCAGAATACAATTAGAGTTAATCTATTAGGCAACCACTCCACCAGTTATTATTATATTGTTAACTTATTGTTTATACCTATATACCCAGCCCATTAACAAGTCCACCATAGTCCCTACTATAAGGCTCCGTTACACATTCACTACTAAAGTTATGGTATTAAAACATAGAGAAGTTGAACAATATGCCACCAAAAGTACCAGTTACGACTACGGTAGCAACTACCTCGGGCTTAGGTGACACCAGTATGGCAGATACAGACTCACAAGTGGTCACGAGAGGTCAGTTACAGGAAATGGTTAATCGCTTATTAGACAATAATAGGATACTCAAAGAACGCATTAATGGAATCAGAGCAGCAAAGGTTAAGTTACCTTCAATTAAATAATTCTTAGGAGAGAAGTCAAAGCTTAAGGGATTTCTAACACAGATGCACTTTAAGGTAATGCAAAAAGGAGCAAAGCTAGTAATATCTGTGGATCAAGTAGCGTATACAGGACTGTTCTTAACAGGAAGGGCACTTAAGTGATTTAAACCTTACCTTACCAAAATATAGACAAATAGTATAACGACTACTAACCAAGATATATAGTATATGTTTACTAGCTAGAACAGGTTTGCAGAACAGTTAACGTAAATATTTAGAGACCCTAAAGCAACTACTATGGTAGAACGAAAGCTTTAGAACCTAGTATAACGCACTTTAGCAATTAAGTATATAATACAGTTTTAGACGCTTGCTATATAGGTTAAGTGGAATAACAAAGCGCTTATGGCATAGTATAAATAAGGACTTAAGGCTAAAGTCTAGGACGCAATTATTCTAATAGAAGATGCGGATACTCTAAAAGAGTTAATAGATTAAGCGATAAAGATTAATAATAGAATCTATTAAAGGGAATAAGCTAAGAAAGGGCAAGATAGAGTTCTACAGTTGTATAAGGCGTAGAGTATGCAACAACAGACACAGAGTTAAAAACTATGGAATGGCGTAGAGCTAATGGACCTAAGCAGTACTAAAGAATCTAAGAAATGGAATAAGAAACCATAGAAACCTAAAGGTTAAGAATTAAGTAATTATAAGACTAAGGAGCAGAGGCTAAACTAGGGATCTTAAGAGCAGAAGACGTTTAGGCGGACTCTATAGCAAGAACAGTGGTTTAAATTAGGAGCTTGCATAAATTACGAAAAACAGGGTCATTTCGCTAGAGACTATAGAGGTGGTCAGAGCAACTACGCGGTAAAGGGCACTAGGTCGTTAGAGTATAATAATGTAGATATAGGTGTAGTGCGCGGGACCAAGGAGTGTTTAATTAAACACTTCGCGTTTTATTACAATAATGCATACCAAATTTATAAGGATGCTAAGTATGGCGCAAGCTATTAGCCATAAGAGCTAGAGTTAAGAGGACTTAAAGGAACCAGAGAGTTAGATAAAGAGTAAGGTTAACTCTATAAGCTAGATTAAAATGTTACAGTAATATATAGATAAAGATTAGCAATAATAACAATAGAGTTAGAGTACTTATTAATTAACAGCGATAAGAAAGAAAAGGGAACTAACTGAGGGTATCTAAACCTTAATAATATAACAGAAGTAGAGACCGAAACCTCTATAAAACAAGGATTAATAATGGGTATTATAACACTATTAGATATAACATCTATCGCTTTATAAGACGGAAGGAGTAATATCTAAAGATAATTAAGCAAGTAGACGACTGCTAGTGCTAGCTTACCACTTATAAAAGGCAAAAGGCCATAGGCTTAGAAAGAGATGTGAGATGCTTAAGGCTCTTAAGATAAGATAAGACACACCTAAGATTTATAAAGTATAATAAGGAAGGCTTAAGCACCCATAATAGAAGAAAACCAATGGGAAAGAGTAACGGCTTAGTTTAAGAACAAATAAATAAGTATAGGACGCAAGTTTAAGAACTATAAGTTTAGGGAACGAGTAAGAACATTAATCCTAGGTAAACGTAGTGTTTAGCCTAAAAATCAAAAAGTTAATACTAAAATTAAGAAGTAAGATAACTTTAAGGATCTAGCTATAAGACGTAGAAAGCAAGAAACTATAGATAAGTTTAGAGCAAGAATTATTACATAGTAAGAACAGAAACTAGACCAGAGATTTGCGTAATAGGTTATATAAGGGACAGAGTACCTATATAAAAAATTACTAATAGGCCTGAGGCAGGGACGCTTAGAGTAAAGTAGTTAAATAAACTGGAACAGAAAGAGAATCTAGGAATTCCAACCAGGTTTAAAGAAAGATATACCAAGGGATATTACGACGCAGCGATAATAAGGTACTTTCTAATAGACAGACTATATATACTAAACCAGTTATATAGAAAGTGGTATAGGAAACGGCACAACGATAAATGGGAAGATTTCTATATATAGCTAGATAAAAAAGTTATCTAAGACCAACCTATTACCAAGAAACGTATAAGTTATATTAAAGGAGTATTAATTATAACGTTAAGGAACCTAGAAGAAGAATCTAGGGACTAGAGAAGTAAGTAATAAATCTTAGTACCCGCAGAAAAAAGACTAATAGTTAGATCAGTTAGACAGAGGTTTAAACTATAGGTTAAAGACAAACTAAGAGTTAACCTAAGTTACTTAGCGCATTATACACTATTATAGATAGCTTATATGGATAATACGTACAACATATATAGGGCACCTAAGGATAAGAACTAGAAATACCTAAAAAGGATATATTAGGCACTAGAAGAAAAGCGGTTTAGAAATGCTAAGTATATATATAGATGGCATCTAGTAGAAGTACAGAGTTAAGGGGACCTAACACTTTAATTAGGAAGATTCCTTACGGAAGAATACCTAGATAAAAGATAGTGGTGGAATTATCCAGAGAATACTTATCTATGGCACGTAGAGGAAAAGAAATAAACTAAGTATTAGCCTAAGGAGGACTAAGTATAAATAGAATCTAGTAGCTAGTAGTTAGGAAAAGGGGAGGCCTATAGGACTAGAGGGAACTAATAGTAGAGCCTTAAACCCTTAAAGGAATTTAAGGATAATACCTAAATTTATAAGTTAAGTGGCAAGATTAGTAGTTTAAAGTGTTAATAGATAGTAGAGCAATAAGGAACTATATATTACTAGTAGTAGTGGAAAGGATAGGGTTACCATATAGGTAAAAGGAACACCTATATCTATTTACAATAATTTTAGGAGATTAGATAGCCTATAGAGGAGGTATTATTAATCTCAAAATAGGACCTATTTAGTTAACTATTAAAGGAAGATAGGTTAAGATGTCTTTTAATATTCTACTGTTAGGAAAGGACGAGGCGATACTAGGGATGCCTTAGTTATAAGACTATAATCTAAAGATTAATTAGGTTATAGGTTAGGTTAATATTAGAGATACTTAATAATATAAAATATAATAGCAAACCAAGTTAGTATGGTACTAAGTTGGAGTAATATATAAAGAGACTAAGCGAGGCTTAAGTTATATACCAAAGAGATACTATAAGTATGGTAAAAAGTTATAGTTACTAGAAAGTAAAAAGCTGTTAGAGTATATAGTATAGGACTATAAGATAGAGTTAGAACCAGGAATAAGTCTAAAGTTCTTTTTAATCTATAAGCTTATAGAAACTAAGCAATAGGCGCTTAAGGAGTTTGTCTAGGAGAACTTATAAAAGGGATATATTAGACCATTATAGTTATTAGCAGGATATTTAGTATTGTTTATCCTAAAGAAAAACGGAAAACTTAGGATGTGTATAGACTATAGACAGTTAAATAGTATTACTAGAAAGGATAGGTATTCTTTACCCTTAATTAGCGAAATCTAAGACAGGATAGGTAATGCGTAAATCTTTATAAAGATAGATCTAAGATGGGTATACTATTAGATTAGAATTAAGGAAGGCGATAAATAGAAAGCAGCCTTTAGGTTAAAGGAAGAACTATATAAACTATTAGTTATACAGTTTGGGCTTATAAATGCACTAGTAACATTCTAGAAGCAAATTAATAGTATATTAGGAGAACACCTTAATAAATTTATTATAGTATATCTTAATAATATTATTATCTACTTAATAAGTAAGGAAGAGCATAGAGAATATGTTAAGTGGGTCTTAAAGAGACTATAAGAGAAATAGATACTAGTAGTAATTAAGAAATGCAAGTTCTTTATAAAAAAGACCAATTTTATAAGATTTATTATTAAACTAGGGAAGATTAGTATAGACCTAAAGAAAGTTAAAGCTATAGTGAATTAGCAAGAACTAGAGAATGTTACGCAGTTAAGATTGTTTTTAGGGGTTTGTAATTACTATAGGAGGTTTATAGTATAGTGGTTAAAAAGTATAGAGCCGTTTATAAGGCTAATAAAGAAAGAGGAACTATAGGTTTAGGTAAAAGAGTAAAAGAAACTGTTTAAAGAACTAAAAGAGTTGTTTACCTAAGGACCGATTCTTAAGATCTATTAACCAAAGTTAGAGATGGTTGTTAAGATAGACGTATTAAACTTTGTAATAGGAGCATATTTGCTATAGAAGTATTAGGACGCATGGCATCTAGTAGTATACTATAGTTAAAAGATAATACTACTAAAGTTAAACTGTAATATCTATAACAAGGAGTTATTAGGTATAGTTATAGTGTTAAAGAAATAAAGGGCATTCTTATAAGGTATAGAGAAACCATTTATAGTTAAAATGGACTATAAGAATCTTATAGGATTCCTAACAATAAAAGAGCTAAATAAAAGATAAGTTAGATAGACAGAGATGCTTGCGAAATATTATTTTAAAATTTAGTATACCAAAGGTACTAAAAACGCAAGAGTAGACGCACTTAGTAGGAAGGCGGAGTTGTAAAATAAAGAAAAGCTATTAGGGGCTTTACTGCAAAAAGATTAAGACGGATTAATTAGGTATAATTATCTAAAGATTATAGCGACTAGAGAAAATTAGATCTATAAGTTACCTAAAAGTAATTAGATATAAAAGATCTAGGATATATAGGCAGAGGATCTAGATTTAAAGTAATATAAAAACCAGGAAGCTGTTTATATTCTAAAGACAATTATAGAGGAGTTTATAAAGGAGTTTTATAAAGGAATAATATAAGAATATAATAAAGCTATAGGCTTAGTGTTAAGGCTTTAAAAGGAGTATATTATTTAAGGAATCTAGGGACTAGCAAAACAAGTTATAAAGAAATATCTAGATTACTAAAGAAATAAACTAATAAGGTACGTCAGGAAAACGGGAGAGTGGTAGGGGCTAGCCTAGGGTTATTTCCGCTAGATCCGCTAATCTGCTTATATATACTTTTTTACACTAGCCTGGGGCCACTTTAGCAACATTATATCTTAAAATTATAATATTTCCTATAACCGTAATAGTTGCAATATTTCCTATAACTGTAATATTTATAATATTTCCCGCGACTGCAATAGTTGTAATATTTCCCACAACTGCAATATTTGTAATATTTCCTACGACTGTAATAGTCGCAATATTTTCCACGACTACATAGTTGCAATATTTCCTATAACTGCAATAGTTGTAATATTTCCCACGGCTGCAATAGTTGTAATATTTTCCATAACTGTAATAGTCGCAATATTTTCCATAACTGCAATAGTTGCAATATTTTCCACGACTGTAATATTTGTAATATTTTCCATAACTGTAATAGTCGCAATATTTTCCACGACTGCAATAGTTGCAATATTTCCCACGACTGCAATGGTCGCAATATTTTCCACAACTGTAATAGTTGCAATATTTATAATGTTTCTTATAATTGTAATAGTCGCAATATTTCCCATAGCCATAATAGTCGCAATATTTCTTATAACTGCAATAGTTATAATATTTCCCACGATTATAATACTATAACCGCAATAATCGCAATATTTTTTATAACTGTAATAATTATAATATTTTATATATAAAAAAAAAGTATTATGCAATAATTAGAAAGAAAGTAAAATATTATCTATATACCTTAAGGAAGTAACTATGCATCTAGGTTATTATCTTTAGGCAATCCTAGCCTTATTTTAATATTGCTATTTTTCTTTTGCTGCACAGACTCTAAAAATATATCAAATCTGCTATTATCTAGTAGCTTTTCCCTCTTTCTAAGAGTATACTAAAGAAAATCTTCTTCTTTAACGCCTAGCAAGTTTCGCAGTCTATCTGGTGTTATTGTATATAGTATATTAAGTATATATAGTTTATTATCTAAGTTATAGTATTAAGTAACCCTAAAGCAAGAAGCCTTATAGTTTTGGGTAGGCGGGCTGTCTATAGTTATTAGCGGTAAAGAGATTAAGGTTAAGCGTAAAGTGCCCTAGTTAAGTTATTAATGTAATGTTTGGAAATGTGCTTTTACTTACCCTTTAATCTAAACCCGAATCTTTACTCCTTACTGGCGTTACCTTATCTATATAAGTAAAAGAGGAAGAACTAGTAGGCCCTAAGTTATTGCTATTAGAGATAAAAAAGCTATCTATTACTAAGAACTTAAACTCGTGCTGGGTTGTATATAGCTTAAGCTTATCTAGATTATTAGTATTGTCTGCGTATAGATTATATACCACATGCGTATTATTAACTAGGTTGCTAGTCTTGCATATCTACTTCTAAATAAGACTAGCTATTACCTATAGTAGTTTGGCCTTTTTATTGGAAGCTTACGCGTCCTATATCTTCCAAATTTAATGGTACGTTGCTTTGTAAATTAGTATTTTATAATATATATATAGATTAGAGTATTACTTATACCGTTTAGTTCTCCTATTGTATTTACCTTAACTATTTGCCGCGGACCTCCCTCTTTATATTTAGTAAGTGCATGTTGAATATAAGTAGTAATTAGTACAATAGTGTAAGCCAAAAGTGGGTGGAAATACTTGGATATCTAAGGATGTAAAGCTAGGCCTTTTAAGTTTGGGTTAAAAAAGCATTAAGTAATATACTTAATAATTATAGGTGCTGCGAATTATTGTTTCCCCTTCCGTTATTAGTAGGCAAACTCTAGGAGTATATAGTAGGGCTTACAAGCTTTGGATATGCGTATGCAAATACATTGTCTTTAAGTAGTTAAAAGACCAGAGCTTAGGTATCCAGTATATTAAGGAATAGATAATATGTATATACAACTATATAAATATTACTTAAAATATGGGATCTAAAGTTGCTAACGCAGTTAAATAACTATAGTTTTGCGATATATACTGTGTTAGCATTACTTTAAATATTACTAGTAGGAGGTGTAGATTTTAGAGACTTGCCCTATAAGCTTCTTTTAGTTCGGGTAGAGGCCAAATATTATTAAATACACGCCCCTAATTGTTTAAACCAGCCTTTCGCCAAGCATTAATAATTAGTGTGTTTAGGCCTAACTTCTATCTTTCTGGCCATAGAGAGAGCCTATAGGAAGGATTAAAGTGGCCTATTATAACTATAGCCTACACAAGCAGCTTAGCATAGGCTAGCATAGGTACGTATATAGGTGTAGAGTTAAACTCAGCCCGCTGTTGTACTCCCTGCCAGAGTAGTTCTGGTTCGTGTCTTAATCGTTTTATGCCATTAGTGCTTCCGTCCTTGGTAGTACTTAGTCAATAATGGCGTTTATTAGGTAATATATTACGATAACCCTGTATACGTAGGTAAATAGTTAATCTATATACTAGGTATGTAGGCCTTACTATTTTCTAAACTAATGACTTGGAATAGGTGGCAGATTTAAGCTTATACTAAGTTATATTAGTCCTGCGGCAAGTGTCTTAAGGGTAATAGGGGTGTAGTGGAATCTTATTACTATTGGATTTGTTTTTAGGTATACGCCAGTCTTTCTAAGCTTGCTAAGACTGTAGGCTCTATCTTGTTAGCTATATAGTACTGCTATAAAGTGGATATAGGTCGCACCTGACTACTAGACGCTGAAATAACCTATATATTAGATAATTTGGCTATAGTAGAGAATAGTATTAGTTTAATATATTAGTGTTAAAGATATATTTAATAGCCCATAAAAAGAGTACCAATGTAGATTGTTAACAAGAGAGAGGAGAAAAGTAAAAATTATAAAGGGGCTCTTTAATTTTAAGACTTACTTACTTAGGTTAAGCTATCTAGTATATCTAGCTAAGCTAGCACATATACGTAACTATGCACATATCGACACCATATTGGAAATATTGGGTATGTAAAATATAGCATAGTACGCGGGATAGTTGGTATAATACAAATATAATATTAGGCCCTTGGTTTTTTTTTCTTAGGCTAGACAGAGGTCTCCTATTTCTGCTTTAACTTATTACTTGCCAATTCTACTTTATATATAGAAACCGTTGGCCTAAGTATACTACTGATTTCCTATACGGATGCCCTTAAACCCCTAGGCCTAGAACGGTTCCTCTTTGACTTTAGTTGTGTTCCTAGTAGCTTTAACAATAAATTGCTTATAACGGCTTGTGGTGTAATGGTTTCGATATATATAGGTATGGTGGCCGGGTATAGTATACCTATTTAAATACGTTAGAATATTTCTAATATTGCTAAAATTACTTATATAATCTATCTTACCTTGGTCTTTGTATCTTACTATAAAATAAAAATAATTAAGTCCTTTAGTATACATTTCATCCATAGCAGCCCTCTAGGTCCGTTTAGTAAGAACTTCTATCTCCCTTTCTTAGCTATTATAATAGAAAATTCCATGTTTTGTGGGATTAAAGCCAATATCTTCTAAAAGTATACTAGTAAATAGACTAAAGTCTAAATTAATTAACGTAATCTTATTGTCTGGTATACTACCGGTCGTAAAGTATCTGTAACTATATAGTATTTCCCGGCCATCTTCTTTATAGACTACTTTAGTTTGCACTGTCCCGAATATAAGGCTGTTCCAAGCAACCAACTCTAGGTCTTCTTTGCTTAGCCGGCGTGTATTGGTCGATTTGAGACAATACGCAACGGACTTAATTTATACTAAGGTTATTACTCTGTCTAACACTTAACGCTTCCAATTGTTATTACATTTTTAGGCAATTATAGACAGACACCTACTCTACCAAGGTTCTGGTATGCCTGTAAAAACAGTAGGAAATGATTTAATTACATTGCAAAATACCTAATTAAGTCTTAACCGGTTCCCGACCTTATTTAATTATAAACCAAGTATTTAAATATCTGCAAGTCCCTGTTCTATAGTGGAATAAATATCGCTATATAATATTTTATTAATTTTTAGGCCTAGGTAGATAAACTTTACTAACCAGTTCTTTATTACGTGGGCCTTATATACTAAAGAAAGCGACATAGGTTCAGATTGCTGTTCCATTTGCGCTTAAATACCCAGTATAGTGCTGTTAATTGTCGTTGGGTTGTTTATAGTGGTTGTTATAATTAAGCATAAGGGAAAAGGAGTTATATAGCGGCTAAACCTAAATAGGTATATCTACCGATTATTTATAATATTTATAATATATTATATTTATTACCTCTCTTATAATATTTATATATATGCAATAACCATAACATCTTTGTTACATATACTTAGAGCTAGGTGTTATAAAATATATTATAATTAGTGTACTGTAGAGGCAGTACCTACTTAGCTAGTGGTACTAATTAAGCTAATTAAGTACATAGAAGAAACCGTCTATACCCTACTATATAGCCTTGCTAATAGAACCCGGTTCTAATATATATTAAGCAATCTTAAGTGGCAAGGCACTAAAAAGGTGCTTCTTTTTAATATAATGCTTTAGCGCTCTAGAGAAAGCGCTTAGTATAAAGATCTTACGTTTCTTAGCCCGCTGCTAAATATACACCTCTATATTAACCTTATTAGATACGGCTCTAATATCTATAACTTTATCTTCTAGCTGTCTAATCCTATAGGCACGTCCAAATGCCTAAGCTTTAACTATAGGTAGTGGCTGTGGCTTAAATATAAACACCTTGCTTATTCCAATTAGAGTATATGCTTTAGATATAAGACTAGTAGTTAATATAAGGAATCTTAGAGTGGGGTTGTTTTTAAATTCTTTAATAATGCTCTTTCTCTCTTTTATCTTAAGCTTACCGCTAACTAACTTGCAGCTACCTAATCCGTACCTATTACGAAGATACTAATCCAGCGTTAGAATATAAAAACATTGCTTTAAGAATAGACAAGACATACCAGATAAATAATAAAGGCGGCTACTAGAAATGCTGTAAAGACGACCAACTTCTTAGGATAACCTTTACAGTTAGTCCCTAGCTGAGCAAGAACTGTCTTTAAGGCATCTATTTTTAGACTTAAAGCCACAATAGAACGCAGTTCTCACTTAAATATAGACTACTTAGGGTTCTTGTAATAGTTGAGCGTATAGCCTTTATTTTTATCTCCTTCTAAATATAAGCTAGTAAAAGGCACATTAAAATCTTTGCCCTTATTTTTCTAGAGTTGTAGCTTTAGGAAGTCCGCAAAGATTTAAAGCTTATGGGCAAATGCTGAGCTAGACCAGTGTGGTTTTGTAGGTTTTTAATTAGCGTTTAAACCTTTCTACTTCTACTTGGCTAGTTTCTTCTTATATACTACATTAATCTCTTTCTTTAGTTCGTCTGTGGCCTTATTTAATTGCTTTAAGACCTCGCCTATATACTTAACACGAATATTCCAGTCCACTCTTTATGCGTTAATTTTAATTAATGGTTTATTGTTAAACTATTATATATTTATAGAGCGCCCAATTACGAATTGCGAAACAATATTGTAAAAATCGTTAATAATAGCCCCCATTTCTTTCTTAGCCTCCTTTAATAGCTTGGCTTTTATTTAAACCATTTTATTTATTTTTGCCTATAGCGCACGGATATTAGGACCGAGTAGTAGTTTATAATTAGGCTTTTCTACCCATTCTTCATCCCGCCCTATTGCTAAGGTTTGCAGAAATGCAGCGAGATTACTAGGGCTAGTGCCTACTAGGGTACCCGAATATTCCTAGAGATAGATATTATTTAATAAAGCCTAAATCGCGAGCTGTCTGGTTATGGTCCATAACTAAGTTTGGCTGTTTTTGGTAGTATAAAACTTATTAAGAAACACATAGGGATATACTACTACGTTTAATTAATAGTGTGCCCTAGGCAGAATCTCGCTTAGTAAGTATAGGAATTATTGTTTCCAGCATCTAATAGTTGTAGCAACAATAAAGCGGGACGAGTTAGTGGGAGAATTATATAATACATCGTCTAGGTTATCTGGGTTAGGCTCTATATAGCTAAAAAGGAATTTAGAGTTACCTTTCCGGTACTCCTAGGCCATTTTCGCGTAGTTGCTATATATAATTCAAAACTAAATATCCGCGGTGCCCTTATTCTTGCCCATGTTCTTACACATTATAGTTAAGTAATTTTCGCTAAATACTAGCTTAATATTCTTTTTCCATGCCAATAGAGCTTTAGGTAGTGCTATTATAAGTATTAGGCCATTAAGTCTTTTAAATGTGGAGTACGGATTCTTATTAATATATATACACCAAATTAGCAGGCTACCCTATAAGGGGCATTATACATCCTTAGCTTCCCTAGTAGAATGAGTAAGATATAATCTATCTTTTTTTACTTAGGAATTCTAAACAGCCTATTAATTAACAATAATTAATCTGTTTAATAGATAGGCAAGAATTATAGTAACTGTTTTACCTAAGCCTATCTAGTCCGCGCATACACCGCCGTTAACATTATATTTTTCGTTTACGGTCTAGTAATAGGCGGCAATTAGTTAATATTTTTTTACTTTAAAGGATTTTATAACCGGCTATAGCGGCAATAGAAGGCTATCTATGTTAAGGTTAGCGTTGGGATTAAGACAGAGGCATCTATATACCTCCGACCATAGAGTTTTATTAATACGTTCGCACTCCTTCTTTATTGCCTAGTTAAAACCAGAATTTAAGCTAAAAAAAATTAGTTTTAAATTAAGAGAGCATCTATATTAGATATATTAAAGATATATGCACGTATATACGTCCAAAGAACGTGGTATTAGGATCATTTCTTTCCTTATTGTCCGCATGGTCCTCAAAGTTGTTTTTGGCCTTATTACCTATATTAGGGAGGGGATCGTTATTATCTTTATTATCACTACTATTATTAGACAACACTTCTATAACGTTTATTACATTTGTTCTGTTTCTTTCGACCTATACAATCTTCTTAATTTTATAGAGTTCTATAGTATCCGCCGACGCTAATAGTGGAGGTAGTTAACTGTTAGAAGCATCCTTATCGCCCTACTTAGAGGTTCCGCCTATTACAGTATCCTTTCTACTAACAGTAGTAGTCTTAGCAACACTAGGCGTAGGCTGGTTGCTATTATTGGGAACACTAGTATGGATTAAAGGCGGGTTAGTTAGGGTGGCGTTATTACTAGAACTAGCAGATATTCTAGTAATAACTAGTTTCCGGATATTGGTCTAAGGCATTATTGGCGTGGAAGCTACACTGTCTAGGTTCGGAAATAGGTCTAGTATGGTCCATCTATTTAATTAGGATGTAGCTAGATTTAAATATTAGTAATATACTAAAAGAGCTACAATACTTATAATGTGAAGCACTTGCGTAGAGGTTGGACTTCTAGCTTTAGTATCTATAAGCTAGAGTTTATAGCATCGCTAATTATAGTAGCCAACTCTTCTTTATTCCTAATAGGGCCGAAGCTATCCCATAAACACTTAGTATTAAAGTTAATGGGATAAAACGCGCCACTAAATGCGGTGGCTTTTAACATAAGCTTATCCTAAGATAAACTATCTAGCGTCCAATTGGTGGACCTATAAAACTTATCTTTTATAATAGCTTAGAGACAAAACCGAGTAACGGCAGCATTGGAACTATAAGATATGTATATAGTATACGCCAATAGGGTTACGTTACTCTTGATATAGTATAGTAATATCCCGGCATAAGGGTTAGCTTTAGGTATTTCCGGTTTTACTTAATAATGCTTCTTATAACCTTTCCGGTTTTTATTTAGGTATAGAGGAATTAAGTCTAAGTTATCTTTTGGGTCTGTTAATAGAGTTGGCCTCTTTTAACTTGGTAGTTCCAATTTTACTCTTAATTTGTTTAACTTTATCCTTATAATAAGTGCTAAGTAGCTTCTCCACGTAAACATTTAATCGGGACACTGCTTAAAGGCGTTAATCTTAGCAAGTGCAATTGCTTTCACATTACTACGGATCTTGGTCTGGCGGTATTATTCAGCCTTAAAATATCCATGTTTATTAAGTATCTTTTAAAGGTGGGCCTTAGCCGTATGTAGCCCGGATACATTAATTACTAAACCCTAACGGACTATTGCGTCCGATGGCTAGATAGCAGCCAAGGCGTACCAGACAGGATGCAGGTGTAAGAGTTTATTATTGGCAATAGGCTGTACTTTGGGACCTATAATGGCGGGTTAGTATAAATAGTAAAAGGATAGACTAGCTTAGCTTTAATAGCCTATATAGTTTAACTTACTAAGCTTACTTTCCTAAGAAGCTATTATAAAAAATCTCCTCTTAATAATATCTAGTGTGAGAAAATATACTAGGATAAAAAAAGTTAAGACGGTAGACTTGTAATAGAAAACATAAGGTAGAAAAGGTTTACTAACTATATAGGTAAACAACCAATAACTAAAAAGGTAAATCAATTTAAGAATTAAACTAAAATAAAATAAATAGTTATTGCGCGCAATATTGGTAATATTAGGCTGGGTATAACAGATTAAATAAAAATAATTAAAATATTATATATATTTGCGTGGATCTAGTAATATACCCTAGATTAGGGATTCTAGGGAAGTAAAACCTGTTAGTGCTAAGTATAGCTAGGATATAAGAAGGTAATAAGTTAAGCCTATAATTATTACAGATATAAGATGCCTTAAGTATACAACATAGTACGTTAGTATTTGCAATATTGCAAAATATATTAATGTAATAGTCTGGTAATATGCCCTAGGTTAAGGATTAAGGGAACTAGAACTTAGGTAGTGCTGCTAAAAGGCAGAAACTAAGTATTAGTATCACTTCCGGTAATACGTAATGCTATTGCAATAGTATAGATGGTAACTGATTTTGATTAATGCTTCTTAATTCTCCTATTCTATAGGTGGAATTTGGTAGATTTCCTGAGCTCGCTTAGCTCACGTAATTGCGTGCAACTGTATTGCGAAACCTTGTTCAGACACTAGGGGCATTTAGTTTTGTAACAGTACTTAAGCGCGCCACCTGCCGAATTCTGCCAGATTCCATCAAGTTCTGCTAAATTCTGCCATATTCCGCTATATTCCACTAAATTCCATCAAGTTCTGCCAAATTCTGCCATATTCTACTAAATTCTGCCAAATGGCTAAAGTAACCAATCACGATTTTCCATGCCCGGCATGGAAAATCGCCATTAGCTCGCTTAGTACTAGCGCCTTAACTGCTAGCTTAACATCTTTATACTCTTTATTCCTGTCTTTCCATCTTCTCCTCTCTCTACCTACTTGGTAACCTGTAGCTTAATTATATTCGTATTAATTAGGTCCTTTAACGCTTAGCAAGGTTTTAATTTTGTTATAGCGTCTATAGAGTTACTACCTCCGTTAATCTATTTAATCTCTGCTATTTCTCTTCTCTTATATAATTGTTATAAATATATTAGGTTAACTATAAGTCGTTTCTCTTATATTGTCCCGAGTTTGACTAGGCAGTTATATAGAGATTTGAAATCGGTATAAAGGGTAAGCGGTAGTTGTTTAAGTTATAGGATCTTTTCAATAGTTGCTTTAATCGCAGCTCCAGTATCAAATCCGTGGGCCATACTATATAGTTTAGATGCTAAGACGCTTTATATAACTCACTTGCATTTAATAGATAACTAATAGAGGATATTAGCCCTATTATCTTTATCTATAAGTGTAATAACAAAGCCAATCTAAGAAGAGAGGTTGTAGTTATTAGCAAAGGGCGAGTCCGTAAATATTATTAGTTTAAGAGTGCTTGTATTAAGTCATACAAAGTAAAGTCCTTAGGAGGGATTATTAATTTGCTATTACAGCCGCTTATTAAGCTGCTTTATATATTCTTCCTTTGGGTTAACAACTTATGCTATAAAAGAGAGGTTAAAGGCAGCTTCTAGTTAACAGACTATAGTGATATAGGCTCCTCTTACTCTCTAGGCAACATACTAGTCCTTTAGTATAACTGCCTTACAGACTTCCCCTCTGGAGCTAGTTAGGTCTGTAGCCTTTATAGTAACCAACTTTAGGTTCTGGCATTAACGTTTCTAGGTAAAGGCTATTAAGTCCTTTTTTTACCTAATACAGCCTCCGTTAAACTTAATTGGGGTATTTGGCGTAAGCTTCTCTCTCTCCTTTACTAAAAACTTTACTTCCTAAAGCCTAGCTTCTTTAGCCTCCGCAAAGGTTTTATTAGTAAGAAATAGTATATCGTTAGTCTACAGTCCTACAATTCTAAAGCTGTTGCTATTTGTGTATAATAAGCAGGGGTTGTATATTAACTGGTTCATCCATAGCTTATTAAGGTAGTGGTAGTGGTATATATTAAACTAATAGTTGCCAGCTTCTAGGACACTATAGAGTGGTTTAATAACTTTTAGAATTAATCTATTCTTTAGTTTAAGTTCTAGTGGTAGGCGTATAAAAAAGTCTCTATTTAGGTGGGTACTAGACTGTATATAAGCTTATAAGATATCGCGCAGGTATAAAGAGGCTGGCCTTCTTTTATTTCCTTATAGGGTTGCTATAAGTACTAGGATAATTCTCTAGCTAACACGTTAAATGGTTAGTAATTATGTTAAGACCAGATCTTTACTATAGTCGTTATAGGCTTATATAACTAGTTTAGACTTTTTAAAGGCCTTATCTATTCTAGCGTTCTTAATCTTATTAATAAACCGGGAGTTAAAGATTCTAACTCCCTTTAGGACATCTACTGTATTAATAAACTTAAAGACGCCTTTTTTAAGTAAACCGTTTATCTCCTTGCGTTAAGACTCTATAAATAACGGTGAGGTGCACTTAAGGGTTATAGTATTAGGTTTTGTTGGGCTGTTATTAATAAATATTAATACGTCCGTAATGTTTTGCTAGGACTTTATCAGCAATTATTATATCCGTTTTAATCTTTAAAGGGGTATAGTAGTTATTAGTTCCTTAGTTAATTTCTTAGTTAATTTCTTAGTTGGTTCCTTAGTTAGTTCCTTAGTTAGTTCTTTAAATAGCTCCTCCTCTAGTTCCTCATTGGGTTCTTCTAGTTTAGGTTATAGGTATAGCTTTACTATTATAGTTCTAAAGTTAGTAGGTCCACTAGGGAGTTATACCTTATATATTTCTCCGTCAATTCTAAGTAACTTAAATAGGCCAGTCCATCTACCACTTTATCTAGTATTGCCTTTACGCCATACAAGCACATCTGAGTTGAGGGGGAGGTTGTAGATTATAGTAATAGATGGACCATTTTATTAGTTTAGTATATTATTAACTTACTTCTTTGCCCTAATCCTTGCAATCTCCTCTATTGCCTTCTTTATAGCTGCCGCTCGCTGTGTAATAGAGGGTGCTAGTAGGTCGAGTTCGCTTATATAAGGGTAGGCACTAAAGATAAGAAGTATTAGGACTAAGCTATCTAGGCTAGCTGTGTTATTAGCGGCCTTTACCGCCATTTATAAGGCTAGTTCTTTGGTTATTCCTAAGTCCTATAGCTCCTCCGTAATTATCTGGTATACTCAGCGTAGTATTAGATAAGCTCTTTCTACTATTCTAATAGACCAGTAAGCTTCCACTGGGACGCTCTTAGTTAATATAGCCATTGCTATAGCGTGCTGTTAAAACTCCTTGCTTGCAAAGTTCTTCCTAGCGTTATAGGTAATGTAGTTAGGTGGTCTAATATAGGTATTAATCCAATATAGTTATAGGATGTCCCAGGTATATTTTATAGAGATATTACATAGCTATCTTACAGCTTAAAATCTAGTAGCTTTATTAATTACGTAGAGAATAGGACTCCTGTTAATATACATAATATTAACAAAAATGGAATAGTTAAAATCGGAATCTTAGTCTTCTTATAGTATAAATTTAAACCGTCTAGGAGACTTGCTATATTTCTAGCAGTAGGAATAGTACTTAGTAAGGTAGTTAATGGCCTACTTATTAATATTATTGTGGCTAGAGCGTTCTAGTACCTTATATAGCTTATCTGCCGATGGATATCCAAAGCGACGGTGGAGTCGGCGGAGTTTAGTGGTAGTTAGGTAGCAAGGGTTTTAATTAAATAAGTAGATTATAAATAACTGCAGTAACTCTTCCTATAATAGGAAGGGGTGACCAAATTAGCGAACCACTGGCACCAATTTTATTGGGGTGACTAGGACGTTCTTAAGGTTATTATAATAGACCTTTAGTATGTCCATATCTACAAGGCATAGTAGAAAGGGTATATTAGCCTTTATAATGTGAAACTCAACGTTGCTAACTAGTGTATTAACTATAACGGAGCTAATAAAAGAGGTAGAACCAATACCAAACTGGATATTAATAGCGCCAGCCTTTAAGGTATTAATAACGGTATTATAGGTCTTTCTATATGCGAGGTATTGTCTGTAACCTACTATTAATCTCTTTAAAGCTCCGGTGTTAATTATTACTCTATAGAACTTATTAGATATATACTAGCTGGTAGTAATATAGGCAAATAGGTCTAGGTTATTATAGTAAGCAATTAAATTAGTGCCGGTAATTGTATAGGTAAAGGATCGGTTTGCTAAGTTAGTTATAGTATTAATAGCTCCTTTATACTGTATCGTTCTAAAAGAGGTAAGAAACAGTTTAGTCTGTTCTTAGGTTGGAGATGCTATTAGTAACTTAATATTAATTATAAGAGCTTCTATTACCTTATTAATAGATTCTAAGTTAAGTTTATTACCATCGTTATCTGTTCCTTTATACTTAGCAATATACTGTTAGGCATATCTATTAAAGCAGCAGTTAAATCTGTCCTTAAACTTCTTCTTTAATTTATTATATTCTTCTCTGGAGTGTTTAGATAACTAATAACCTTCTTTATTGCAAACAAAGCAGCGCTTCTTTAGTAATACATATCGGCCAGATAAGGATAATTGTGTTCTATAAGGTGATTAAGGGTATTGTCTATAGTAGCGGCAGTTAGTAAAGAAGGCTTAGGGGTTCTTACTATTTAACTTTTTAAATGTTATAATGGAGGATTATAAGTTATTAATTAGGCTAGTTAAACTATTAGAAGGTTTAAAGTAGGTATATTAATACGCTAGTAACTCCTAGCAGGCGTTAATAAGCTTATTATAAAGGAACTTATCTATGCGTAAATCTGGGTTAAGACCATGCTGGAGGTATCTTAGTTCTTTAATAAGTAACTATAGGTAGTCTAAGGTTAATTTTCTAGCATTCTCGCTCTTACCTATTATAGACTTTAGAGTTGTTAAGTTCTATTATCCTAATATACCGTGTCTGTATTTAGGTCCCTTAAAGTAATTACGTATGGCGTTACAGATTTGGTTAAATAAAAGGGTTAGGGTGACGTTTTTAAGGTTAGTATAGTAGTGGTTAAGTACTAGACCGCGTAGCATTATAGGGTAGGCTTTAACCTTAGCTTCTTAGGGTACGTCAGCTCTGCTATAGAGGTTATAGAAGATAGTAAGTTTAAAGTTAAAGTTATTATCTTCTCTGTTATACTTGTTGTCTTCCATGTATATCTTTATAAGGTTTGTTAACTCCTTACTAAAACCCTAGTTTTAACTCTGTCCCCTAGGTGGTTTTGGTTATAAGGTTAAGTTAATATAATTAGGTTCCTATTATAGGGGTAGTATAGGGGTAGGTTAGGGTGTAGTAGGTAGTATTATAAGTAGGGTAGGGTTCATGGCTAGTAAGATTAAGATTAGGGTTTTAATAGTACTAGTACTAGTAAAGTTGTTCTTAAGGAGGTAGTTAATTTATCCTAAGGTAAACTTTCCTCTAGTTGCCATGTGCTCCTTAATCTTAGGCTTAGTCTATTCTATAGGGTCTTCTTCTTGTAAGGTGTTAAATAGTAATTTAGGGACTGTAGTATTCCTATGCTTCCTTATCTATACGCTATTAGTCTATAGAAACGTTTGGAGCTTTTAAATACCAATTTAGTTGCAATCCTTAAAGATTTATATTATAAAGTTTTAGAAATCTTCCTTGTAGACCTCCTATAGTTTATTATCTTTAAGGTCGTACGCTTTGTATTCTAGGATCTTAAACTTCACAAATTCATTAATATCCTTTGTGGTGGTTTTGTCGGACTGTAAGTTAATACCTTTAGGCTATTTCTCCTATCCTGCGTTGACTTGTGCCCTAATGTCTAACATATCGATTCTTGTCTCGTAACTCCTATTAAGTTTAATTTTAGGTTCTAGATAAAAAATGCGTAATAGACGCGAACCAAGGGCCTATTAAAAGGGTTGGTTCCTTAAGTACCTAACGCGTTTAAAATGCGTGATAGACGCGAACCAAGGGCCTATTAGATAGGGGTCGGTTCTCTAAGTACCTAAAGGCTGTATATAAAAAATTAAGGGCCTATTAGATAGGGGTTAACTTTTTAAGTATATATTAACTAATACTCCTTAACGTGATCTAGGTAGTATAAAATGCGTAATAGACGTAAACTAACGGCCTATTAAAAGGGGTTGGTTCCTTAAATACCTAAGGGCCGTGTATAAAAAATCAAGGGCCTATTAGATAGGGGTTGACTTTTTAAATATACGTTAACTAATACTCCTTAGCAGGTGAGATTGGTAGAGGCCTTTAGTAGGGACTAATCGAGCTCATCTCTCTTTGTAGATAATATGTCTCCTGATCTGTGATCACTAATCAGTGTCGGTATTACTTCCGGTGATACGTAATGCTATTGCAATAGTATGGGTGGTAACTGATTTTGATTAATGCTTCTTAATTCTCCTATTCTATAGGTAGAATTTGGTGGATTTCCTAAGCTCGCTTAGCTCACGTGATCGCGTGCAACTGCATTACAAAACCTTGTTCAGATACTAAGGTTGTAATATTGCGACTATTGCATATATAGCATACCTTAGGTGTGCGATACAGCACGCTAATATCTACAATATTGCAAACCGTACTAATATATGGGTCTGGCGCTATGCCCCAGAGCTAGGTGGTGCTGCTAAGAGCGAGAACTAAGGTTGTAATATTACAACTATTGTATATATAGCATGCCTTGGGTATGCGATACAGCACGCTAATATTTATAATATTGCAAATCATACTAATGTATAGGTCTGGTGCTATGCCCCAGAGCTAGGTAGTGCTGCTAAAAGCGGGAACTAAGGTTACGAAGAGGCAATATTGCAACTATTATACATATAGCATGCCCTAAGTATGCAAATTAGTGTAGATATTTATAATATTGTAAACTATATATCTATCTATCTATTACCTACTCTCTGTATTAGAACAAATTTCCCCTCGCCTTAACTATATACCAGCCCTTAACCTATTTTAAGGTAAATGTCGCAATAGTACGTATACTAGTAAGGAGTTATAGATATCTTACGCTAATTAGTTATTATAGATAAATAAAAAGCCAGGGCATATAGCCACCCTAGCTAAGCGCACTAAGAGTCCCTATATTAAAAAGGTGTTACTAAAGAACGGAGATAGAACTATAAAGCCAGCTCTAAAGCCGCGAAAGAAAAAGGCGGCGGATAGTTACTAAAAGGAGATTAAAGGGTTTCTAATTAAGTAAGAGAAGAATAGTAAGGCAGCTAAAGCTATAAAGATAGTTTAGCTACCTTTTAAAAAGCCTTCGCTAACCCATTCTATTCTATTAGCCGCTAGAAATACCGCCATATATAGTCTAGAGAGAACCAAGTTAAATAAAAATAGCGCCATGGAGATAGCTGTCACAGAAACTAGAAAACTACAAAAAGGGGACCTCTTTAATGTTACAAGTTAGACAATCAGTTGCATAAAGGAGAAGTAGAATACTTTGCAAACTACATCAGCTACTAATTACTAGAATATTAAGAGTCTAAAGACTAATATTAAGGAACTTTAAAAAGCTAAAAAGGCTCGGAATATATCTATTATTAATTTAATCCGGGACGCCTAAGTAATAAAGTAGGACTATAACTCTAAGGTTACAAAACTATATTCGCACTAACTAAAGCGCATAATAATATAAATTAGAGAAAGGCAATGTTTTAAGAGCTTTTAGCGAAATATAAGGCACTAGATGCAACAGTCTTATCTTATTTAAGATTAGTTAATTATTAGCGTAATAAGTTCACTGCGATGTCTAAAAAGTTAGTTAAATTTATGCAAGAATTGGAGGCTATAAAGAGCACACAAAAGTTAATAGAGGATTCTTAGACGCTTAAGCGCGACCAACTAAAGGCGGAGCTATATTGTATAAAGACAGCCTAATTATCCCTAGAAATCCGTCTTATAAAGAAGCGTAATAAGTTAAAGGCAGAAATTAAATAGATTAAGAAATCGCCGCCAGAACTAGTTACGCTAAAGTATAAGTAAGACTAGCTTAATACTAAGTTTAAGGACTTAAAAGAGTCTAAGATAGCTAAACTAGACGCTGTAAACTAAAGACTTAATAGTATCTAGAAAAACCTTATCCATAGACAGCTCTTCGAAGTCGCAAGTAATATTGGCAACTACGCCAGTTCAATGGCCAACAATTGTTATAGAAAGGCTGGCCGAGCAATTAAGAAGCCGAAGAGTAAGCTGTAAAATAGTGGTCCGATAAAAATCTAATGGGGGGTCAGTAAGGAGCTTTTAAGGTAATTACGACAGCAAATGCCTAAAATTAAGATAGGATAGGGCTTTTACTCTATACGTTTGCTATCCTAGTTATTTAAAGGATCTTAGGTAGATGGCGCATAATATAGAAATTTAATTAAGGTCGCGCAAGTAGTGCGAGGAGCTATTGGAAATAAAATAAACTCACTATTATATGGGTTTGAGGTCGCAGAAACCATAACTCCAGCGGTAAATAAGATTTTAAATATTGCACGTATGGCATACGACGCATGTCAATATTTGTAATATTGCCAATATTATTAGAGGCCTTTTAAATGGCGTTAAAGATTATATTATCCCGTATAAACCCATAAATTTAAAGGCCTATACCCGCTAACAAAAGCACTAAGATTAAGCGCTATTAACGTTTTATTAATAGGTTATTAATAAAAACTCTATAAATGGGATCTTTAAAGTTTAACACCATGCTAAGCATTATAGCCTTTCTATAGTGACAGAGCAACCCCCAAATTCTTCTAGTGCTTAATATTAAGTCTTATTACATTACCGCCAAGTCTTATAAGCCTTATTATATTATCGCCAAGTCTTACAAGTCTTATTACATCGTCACTGAGCCACCTAGCTAGATTGAGCAATTAGATATCGTAAGTGCAACTCTTAGGTATGGCAGGTTTAATTCTTATCCGTAGCGCGTTAAGAACAATAAAAAGAAGGTTATTTATTGTGAAATTACGTATTAGCAAAGGCTTTAAATTATAAATATTATATTTTTAATTAAATCTTAAGGCCTAATTTTATAAGTTATGCTTCTCGTCATGTATATATATATATTAGAGATAACTATTTTTAATCTTATTAGGCTAGCTCCAAATAGCAGCAATTATATTACTTACCGTATTACTATGCCGTGAGGACTTTTAGTTGTAATCTTATAAATTTAATTAAAATATAATTCTCACAATTAAGCATTTCTATATGTAATACTATGCCAAGGATCACGATATAGATTGCCCAGATATAGCTTTACTATAATGCAACAGCTCTACGCCAATCGATTAATCTACGGCTCTAAAATCTATAATACTAAAAATAAGCTCCAAGCTACTGATTTTATACCGGCAGAACGAAACTTAGTAAGAGATTCGAGCAGTAAAGTTACTGCTAAGAGTTACTATCTAGATCCTAGCCGGTAGAAGTAAGAGGCCTCGGTAGGCCTTAGTGTTAAAGTTATTAATAATAACTTTATCCCTCTTAATCTGGATCTGGCTGGCTATAAGACGGTAGATATTCTCGCCATATTTATATCTAAGAGATTAAACAAAGAGTGGGATATAAAAATATTGCGCTTATTACAAATATAACATACTAGGCGTATTATAAATGCGATTATAGGGAATGCGGTAAACATAATTAATTTCTATAGATTACATTTGCGAGTAGGCCCAAGTTTAGTAAAAATAGTCTTTAAAGCATCTACATTTAGGCTTGTCTGTATAGAAGAGTCTAACTTACTATAAAGGATTAAATTATTAAGGTTCTTACAATGGCCAAGGGTATAATTTTATTTATTATTGTCTTAATAAGCATATGGGTGTAATAGGCATATTAAAACCTCAACCTTTATCCTTTTAATTATGCTATTCTAGAAAACTGGTATAGATATAAAGGCTTTCTATAATGCCACACTAAGCTAATATTATTCTATAGTTCCGTATTATAGTTTTAACACTCTATATATCCAGCCGACTAATTTCTTACTATATAGTGGCTTAAACTTCATTTTAAGGTTATAAGTAGCCTTATTTATCTGCTTTGCAGCGGAGGGATTATAGGTGGTATAGGAGTTCCGGTTAGTTCGTGTCGCTTTAATCTAAATAAGCAGTTCCTTAATGAACCACTTCATCTTTATTAAATATCTAATAACGAACTAGGGGATAACATTATAGAAGCCGTCTATAACCTCTTATATTTTCTTCCTGGCACCTTTAGTTAGCTTTACTTTTGTCCTAACTATCTTATTAACACTTCCCTACAGCATAAAGATATTGGGGCCGAGTGGTAGATTACAACCAGGCTTACTCTCCCATTTATTACCCTGCCTTATTAATAGAGTTTTCAGAAAGGCGCCAAGATTACCAGAAATAGCGCCTCTTAGAGCACTAGAATATTACTAGACAAGGGCATTATCTAATTAGCTAATTTTCGCGGACCTACCAATTAACTACTAGCTTTAAGTTAAGCGCTTCTTAATATAATAGAATTGGACAAGATATATATAGTGCTATACAATAGGGCATTTTAGACTTTATAGTCTGTGCTATTTTATGCCTAGTAGACTTAAGAGATTTTTTTTAATACTTTAATATTGTGGTAATAACAAAATCCAGATAAGCTAATAAGTAGGGTATAATATTTAACGTTAAGGGTATCTGCATTAAGAATAACATTGCTTTTACAGTACTTAAGAATATTAGAGAGGAACTTGCAGTTTATTTTATTATAGTTATTATAGATTAGCCAAAACTAAATATCCCTTCTACTATTTATATCTACGGATTTACGTATATCCTTAATACGTTAATAGCTAAGCCCTACTTTTATATCGTTTACCTAGGCTAATAAACGTCTAGGTAGCGCTATAAGAAGCGTTAGGCCATTAACTCTTTAAATTTAGAATATGAATTCTTATTAATATAGGTATACTGCCTTTGTAATCTATCCCATAAGGAGTATTCCGCGCTTTTAGCTTTCCCTCTAGAATAAGTAAAATATAATTTATACTTTTTACTCAGGAATCCTAAATGGCCTATTTATTAACATCAATTAATTAGTTTAGTAGATGGGCAAGAATTATAATTACTATCTTACCTAAGCCTATCTGGTTAGCGCGTATACCGCTATTAATATTGTCTTCTTTAAATATAATCTAATAATAGGCAGTAATTAGTTAATATTTTTTCTCCCTAAAGGATTTTATAACCGGCTATAGTAGCAATAAAAGGCTACCTGCGTTAAAGTTAACATTAGGATTAAAACAGAGGCATCCATATACCTCTAGTTATAGATTTTTATTAATATACTCGCATTATTTCCCTATCGCTTAGTTAAAGCCAGGATTTAAACTAAATAAATATTAGTTTTAAATTCAGAGAGCGTCCATATTGGATATATTAGAGATATATAGATATATATGCATTAAAAAAACATAGTATTAGGACTACTAACATCCCTTTCGTTCTTATGGTCCATAAAGTCGTTTTTAGCGCTATTACCTTTACTGGGGAGGGGAGCGCTATTATCTTTGTTATTACTACTGTTAGTAGACTCCATATCTATGGCGTTGTTTAGAGTTATTATATTATTTCTAATTATACCATCTTCTTAATCCCGCACGGCTTGGGGGTATTTACTAACGCTAGTGGCGGAGATAGCTAACTTCTAGAAGTATCTATATTGTCCTTTTTAGATCACAGTATTATTTTTGCTAATAGTAGTAATCTTAGCAATACCAGCTATGGACTAGTCGCTATTTTTAGGAACACGGGTAGGAATTAACAGCGGATTAGTTAGGGTGATATTATTACCAGAACTAGCAGATATTCTAGTAGCAACTAGTTTCTAAACACCAGTTTAAGGCGTTATTAGCATAGAAGTTATGCTATCTAGGGTCGGAAATAGGCCAGCTGTGACCTATGTATTTAATAAGGATATAACTAGATTTAAATATTAGTAATATACTACAAGAGCTAAAATACCTACAATATAAAGCACTTACATAGAAGTCGGACTTCCGGCTTTAGCATTTATAAACTAGAGTTTATAGCGTTGCTAATTATAATAGCTAGCTTTTTCCCATATTAGGCAGGATTATAGCCATTACAAGGGCGCTTAGTGTTAAAGCCTATAGGCCAAATCTTACTACTAGGTGTAATGGCTATTAACACAAGCTTATCCTAGTATAGGCTAACTAGTATCTAGTAGGCGGACTTATAAGGCTTCTACTTTATAATAGATCAGAGATAAAACTAAGCAACGATATAAGCAGCACTAGAATATATTATTGTGGAGCAAGCCTATAGAGTTACTTTACTCTTAATAAAGTGCGGCGAGATCCCACTTGGGGTATTGGCCGGAGGTGCTTTTAATTTATTATAGTAATGCTTCTCCACAAGCTCTAGTATTCTAAACTAGCAAGAAGGCACTAGGTTGGAATTATTCCTATTACCTATAAATAGTATTGCCCTCTTTTAGCTTACTGATTCTAGTCTTACTCCTCCTACCATTTTAATTTTCGCTCTGCGATAGTGCTAAGCAGCTCCTCTCTATAAACAACTAGATAGGATACTGCTTAAAGGCGGCAATTATTAAACGCCAACGCTTCCACATTGCTGCATATCCTATACTTAACGTATTCTCTAGCGCGAACACAATTATAAGTGCTAAGTATATTCCCAACTTGGTCCTGGCTTTCCTATAGTATTGCTACCTTAAGTTCTAATCTCTTAGGGTTTATCTTGTAGAATAATTAGATAGCAGTCTTGGCGTCCTAAATAGTATTTATATAGGAGGGCAGAACCCCAACAGTGGGTTAAAATACGGATTCTAGAATAATTAATTAGCGCGAGTAGCAAATGGGCGGACCGGTATAGCACTAATGGACTAAGATATATAACTTACTAAACTCAAATACAAGAAAAGATATAATACAAAAACTGCTACTAGTGAAATATTTTATAAGTTGCTTGTGATATAGTAAGAAATACAATATAGAAAAGAGAAGGTTAAGAAGGGTTAAATATTATAGAAGTAAACGACTAGAGGCTAGATTCGCGACAATAAAGTAAATTAATTTTATAAATAAGTATAAAAATAAAAGTGAAAGTACACTAACCCTAGATATTGGTAATATTATAAAAAAGCATAATTACTTAAAGGTAGAGGTGTCTTGTAACTAGGATCCTAGGAAAATATAATTATTATATAGAAAATATAAATCAAAAGCTTAGGTAGAGGATTTGGATATTATAGACAATACACATATTCCATTTCTTAGGTATACGGCGCGATGTTTAAATAACTGCAATATTACGAAATCTTGTAGTTGTGGGGAGCTAAGTGTATACCCTAGATTTAAGATTAAAGGGAAGTAAAACCTATTAGTGCTAAGTACAGCTAGGATATAAGAAGGTAATAAGTTAAGCCTATAATTATTGCAGATATAAGATGCCTCAAGTATACAATATAATACGGCAGTATTTGTAATATTGCAAAATATATTAATGTAATAGTCTGGTGGTGTGCCCTAGGTTAGGGATTAAAGGAACTAGAACTTAGGTAGTGCTGCTAAGAGGCAGAAACCAAGGTTGTAATATTACAACTATTACATATATAGCATGCCTTGGGTGTGCGATACAGTATACTAATATTTATAATATTATAAATTATACTAACGTATGGGTCTAGTGCTATGCCCTAAAGCTAGGTAGTGCTACTAAGAGGCAGGAACCAAGGTTGTAATATTACGACTATTATATATATAGCATGCTTAGGTGTGCGATACAGCACGCTAATATTTATAATATTACAAATCATACCAATATATGGGTCTAGTGCTATGCCCTAGAGCCAGGTGGTGCTACTAAGAGGCGGGAACTAAGGTTATAATATTATAACTATTACATATATAGCATGCGATACAGCACGCCAATATTTGCGATATTGCAAACCGTACCAACGCGTAGGTCTGGTGTATGCCCCAGAGCCAGGTAGTGCTGCTAAGAGGTAGAAAATAAGGATGCGAGGAAGCGATATTACGACTATTACACATAGTATACCCTAGGTATGCGATACAGCATGCTAATATTTATAATATTGTAAACTAAACCAACGCACGGGTTTAGCAGTATGCATTAGAACTAAAATTATAAGAAATTAAAATCTAGTAGTATTAATAGGAGATAATTTTAAGGTTAGTGGTTTACAAAAGTTAAATATCCGCTATATTATAGATATCGCATTTTTAGGTGTCTTATTATTGGCGGATTATATAATACCTTATAAACTCCACGCGTAAGTAGTTTATAAAAAATCCTCTATATACGTCTACTCCACTCCTTACTAACTATAAAGCTAGAAATAATAATATTATATCTGCTTAATATATTACTACCCTAGCACGAAAGTAAGTTAAGCATTAATAAGCTATAAACACTAGCTAAATCTATAATAGTTACCGCATACTTTATGGATAGAAGATATAGCCAATACCGTGCAATCCTATATTCTACTAGCGGCGCGGAACGTTATAAAATAAAATGTAAATGTAAGGATAAAATCCAAAGGCAAAGTAACTCCTAGAAAAGGCGTAGATATAGGAATAAGAACAAACCGGTCCAATTTAGCCATTAAACTGCTAATGACGGATTCGATAATATACTAAAAATCGCTAACTATAACTAATAAATATCTTCTAAAGACAAGGGCTTTATATTGCGCAATAATAATATAGCAATTATTACTACTAATAGGATATCTACCTCACTGTCAAATAACCAGGCTATATACTGTGAGGTACCTACTATAGAGACCTCTATTAACTAACTAAAACCCCCCCTATAAGAGAGAGGATTGTTATTAACTGCGACATCTATTAGGATAGAAGGCTATATAGAGGTTACTAGGAGAGGTGCTAGTAAACTAGTGTAATACTATACAACTAAAGACAAGATATGGCTGTATTAGTAATGCCCTAATCTACCTAATAACGCCGGAACCGAATTCCGCCTATTTTAAAGTAAAGCGGAGTATACGCTTGCCCTATTCTTTATCCGAGAAAAAGTGTTATAGGGGGCTATTAATTAATTTCTACAAGACCCCCGGCTTGCACCGCTACTATAAGATTAGATATCTATAAAGAACTTAAACAACTTGTTTTGGAGATATAATTAATTAAACTAGGGTATTATGCCTAAAAAATAGGAAGAATGCATATTATAAGTTAATAAAGAAAAGGATTTAATAGAATAGACTAAATACTACATCCAATATAGAAGTATTGTGTAGGTACTACGGTTCTTACTAGGTCACTAGCTATTCGCCCTAAATCTTACATACGCCCTAGTCCGACTATTTAACGACAATAATTCATGGATATATACGGAAGTTTACACTAGTAACCGTTAGTGGCACTAGCAGGACTAGCTTCCACTAGGCGCTACTATAGTGCCGCTCGTTATTGCGACTAATAAGACCTTACTATCTAAATAAGGTAAAATAACAATATATCCAGTGTACGCTTTGGTGTTTAACTTAGATAGCCAAACTCACTATGCACAGAAACGCCCGGGTATAGTATTACTTGGGTTTATTCCTGTTATAAAGGGGCAGGTTAAATCAGAAGTATACTATACCACAATAGAACTTATATTAGCCCGTAAGTGCTTTAAGCCACCTACCTATATATTACTAACTAATAGCATCTTAAGCGCTGGAAACGATTTTAAAGACTAGTATTTATATTGCCTATATAGATGGAAAGATAAGAGTATATTACCCTATTATCTTATTAATAATGGCAGACTATAAGGAGCAAGTCGTAATTACAGGTGTAAAGAATCTTTAATAATGCACTATATGCTAGATACCGCCTAACCAGCGAGGAAATCTCTAGGCTAAATGGAAGTTCTATAATTATATAAGCACAAGACAACAAATAGAGCTCCAATCCAGAAGGAATATTAAACAGTTAGACGATGCTTAGGTTTACCTATAACAAAACTTTGCCTAGAAGTATTACTTAGTGAATATCCATACCTATATAACTCCTGATGTACTGCACCAGCTTATAAAAGGGACAGCAACCGACCTAATTAACTAGACTAAGAATCTCTTACCTGAAAATGCAAAACTATAGCAATTAAAAGGGTAACTAAAGTGGTAGGGTTCAACCAAAGACTATATTAATACCGTGCTGAACGAACAATTTAGTCAAATACTGGAATTTATTAGTATGAAACGGTTTAAAGAGTTTATATCGGTTAGTTAATAGACGGGCCATCTCCAGAAGGACATAATGCGATAGCTTATAGTGGTACTAGCACCCCTTATACTAAAGGAACATACGGGAGCAATACTATATACTTAAGCAGTCTCGGACTTTATAATACTTGCACAATACGCTTTATATAATGATAATACTATTAGGTATATAGAACATGCACTCTATATTATAGACCAGACAAAAACTGCCTTCTCTAGATTCCGCCCATTATACCGCGCAACGTAAGAACAGCACTTTAATATTCTAAAGCTTTACGCTCTTACCTACTACCCCTACTACATCTGTGAGATAGGTAGCCTTACCAGTATAGACATTAAGCATGGTAAGGTTATGCATAAACTTCTAGTAAAGGCATTCTTTAACCGTATAAATAAGCGCTCTAACTACCAGGAGCAATTGCTCTATTATAATACCCAGTACCTCCAAATAATGGCAATGGAAGAACTCTGTATGCTTAAAGTAACGAAACCTTTATCGCCAGCAAATATTGCTAAGGTAGTTTACGCTATAACCCTAACATGACCAGTGGACCTAACTGATATAGACTAGTTTATTAACTAGGACAACAGATATATAGTAAAAGAGGCTGGTATCCCAATTAAAATATGGCGCTAGGTATATTAAGTTAAAAACAAAATAGGGCTTTTTGGTTTTATTAAAGCACTAGCTGTATTTTTACAAGAGAATTATAATAAGCAGGATAGAATTTCTACTACTAATATTTAAATGGATTATAGAGAAGAGGATTCTTCTAAAGTAGGCTTATACTTTATATGCATCTATAACTCGGTTTAATGTTAGAAGCGGGATGGAAAGAGCCTAGACTTTATAACTAAAGAGTTTATCTAATACGTATATAATTGGCAGAGCTAAGGTAAATGGAGACAAGACTATGTGTGGGTGCAAGAGTATACGCAAACTGCCACTTCTAGGCAGATATACCCTCTTAGCGGTATACTTCCTAGAAAGGCTTAACTAATTATTATAGTTATAGATAAAGAAAGGTTAAACTTATAGGGCAGGTGGCTTTAATATATAGGTGTTTTAGTTAACCTGCTTCGTCTTAAAGATATGGGCCACGTAAACGATTTTTATGGTATAGTAGAGGTGGAGCTATGGCAGCGATCTCTTATAAAGTGCCAACGAAGTATTGGTAGACGTTGTATTTATAACCTTTCATTGGTGCTTTATAGCGCGTATATAGTGCCATTAAAGCTTAGGTCAGGGCCCTAAAGCTTTTTTATTAATCCTTAGGTTGATTTTAATCAGTTTAATATATTATATAATAAAGATTTTCTTTTAAAAGGTAAATAAGCTGCTAATAAATATACAAAGAGTTAGAGCCGTAAACGAAAAGCATAGTTATAAATATAGATTTTAATAAAAGCAATATATATAATATCTGCGATAAATGTAATAATGGCAATAATATCTATTTTATAGCTATAAGCTGGCTTATTGCTACAATATATATAGTATTGTGCTCTTTTAGCCATGGCCATTTAAGAATTGTAATGGCTCCAGGCTTTGGCGAATATGGCGGAAAGCTAGCCCCAGGCCCTAAAAACGCTTTTAGCAGAACTAAATTTCCTGCGCCACTCCCCGTTTTCCTGACGTAGAGCCTGCTAGGAGGCCTTTAGGATTTCAATACCCTAATGGCAAAAAATGCAATAATAGTGACAATATTTATTTTATAGCCATAAGCTAGCGTATAGCTCTAGGGGGTCAGCTAATATGGCAGAAAGCTGGCCCTAGGCTCTAGGGGGTCGGCTAATATGGCGGAAAGCTAGCCTGGGCCCTAGGGGGTTGGCTAATATGGCGCAAAGCTAGCCCCGGGCCCCAAAAACACATTTAGCGAAACCAAATTTCCTGCGCCACTTCCCGTTTTCCTGACGTATAAGCCGTATAGAGGGCTATAATCTGTTAAAATACTAGAGAGACTATAGGAAGTTATATTATAGGACTTTACTATTAAGTTACTAAAGTTAAGAGATCCTATTATAGGATAAGATTATAATGCGATCTTAGTAATAGTAGACAAGCTTATAAAGTGGGTATACTTTATAGCGTATATAGAAGAAATATCCATAGAAGATGTCGCTAGAATTTATATTAAAGAAGTGTTTATAAGACATAGAGCACCAAATAAGATTATATCGGATAGAGATCTAAGATTTATAGCAGTATTCTAGGAGGTATTCTTGGTAGAATAAGGAGTTCGCGTAGTAACCTTAATAGCGTATTATCCGCAGACAGATGGACAAATGGAAAGATTAAACTAGATACTAAAGTAGTATCTAAGGCACTATATTAATCACGCATAGAATAATTAGGTATCGTTATTACTAGTTATATAATTTGCATATAATACAACACTATAAGAAGGAATGGGAACATTACTATTTAAGGCGAATTATAGATACGAGCTAAGATTATTATTATTGCCACGTTAAGTAAAGAAAACAAGTAGTATAGCTAAAGAAAGAATGGAGACATTAATAAATCTTTATGCAGACCTTAAAGAAACAGCTAAGATGGTACAGCAGAGAATAAAAAAGTACTATAATGCTAAAAGATCTAAGGGACCAGATCTTAAGGAGGGAGATAAAGTGTAGCTACTATACAAAATTTTTAAGAGTTGACGACTAAGTAAGAAATTAGACTATGTTAAACTAGGACCTTTTAAAATTACAATTTTTTTTTATTGGTTATATATAAGTTGAACCTACTAGCCAAAATAAAGATTTACCCTATATAGTATATTATAATGCTAGAGCTAGTATATAGGAATATTAAGCTACTAGCCTATAAATAGGACATATATAGAGGGCAGGGAGAGGACAAATAGCAAGTTTTAAAGATTATTAGTTATAAGGACATAGATAATAAAATATAGTATAAAGTAAAGTAGATAGGCTATAGTAAGACTACCTAGAAACCACTAAGTAACCTAGAAAACGCTATAGGAAAGGTATAGGAGTATTAGAAAAAAGTAGGTTAGGGAGTATTAAAAAAGGATTGCTAAAGGACAAGTTACCTAAGGGGGACCTAAGAGGAGCGACTACCGAGCTACTTGGAGTTGTTCCCCCCTCAGCTAGAAGAGAATCCATTCTCTTATTACCTAGCTTAGACAGACCCTATTAAACAAGTTTCCACTTCTTAGAACAAACCTTCTTATAAACTTTCTTAAGATAGATTAGGCGAGCAGAGGCAGCTAGACAAGAGTTAAGGGCCTATTATTAGGCGTTAGCAGCCTCTCTCTTAGCGTTATAGGAGCGGCGAAGCTCGTCCAACGCGACAGAGAGCTTATTATTAAGTTTCGCAGCGGTAGATTAAACACGAGACCCTATAATAAGTTACTTAGGGAACTCGAAGACTATTAAGAGTTATAGGACGCGCACACTTAGCGTTAGAGACAGAGCGAACGTCGTAAGACGACCGAACGTTTGCTTTAGTGCACTCCAAGTAGGAAGAGGGTTGCCAACTAGAAGGGGTTGTAATCGCAACATAAACTAACCCCGCTTTCGCACAATAAGAATATAGAGATGGCATTATCTTACCTAGTAATAGTATGGCAGTGGCAGTACGCATATAACAAGCTAAAGAAGAAGAAGAAGATGCTTTAGGTATAATAAGTAAGGATATTAACCAAATTAGTTAAACGGATATTACACCTCTAGTAGACGACTTGGAAATGTTAGGAATCTTTAAGGACGAAGATAAAAAGGAGGGAAATAGTGTTATAGACGCTTTAAGTACAATATTATAACTACTTGGAGAGGAGTTAGAAGAAGCTAGTTAGTTAATAAGGGCACGGTCTAGGATGGATCTGGTGGAACTATATAACAAAGAATAGTAGCTAAGGTTACGTGATGTAATCTATGTAATCTGTAAGCTCTATAAGGTCTGTTATGTACCTTATATACCTTACATACCTTATGTAGTAAAGGGATTTCTTAGGCGTATGGTTGTGTATTTAAAGGACCACAGTCCCTACCCAGATAGTTCTCTCTTTATAGTAAATCTCAGAATACAATTAGAGTTAATCTGTTGGGCAACCACTCCACCAGTTGTTATTACATTGTTGACTTGTTGTTTATACCTACATACCCAGCCCATTAACGAGTCTACCGTAGTCCCTACTACAAGGCTCTATTATAGCTGTTACCCTAATAAACTAGGACCCCTAAAATACCTAGATAAGTAAATAGAGTGCTAGTATAGCAAAGACGATAAGCTACTAGAAGAATATAAAGATAAAAACGCCCTATAGGTATAATATGGATATACAAAGCCTAAGGGCAGGCTTTACTAAGGGGGGTAATATTATAGCTCTGGCAGAAAACGGCAGAACTTGGCTAGCAGAACTTGGTAGAACTTACGGTTACGTAACTAGAGAACCGCATAAAAGAACTCTACTTTAACCGGCGCTGCTCTTCTTCTCCATTCCTTTCTCTAGCTTTAGATCCTTATTTATAGACAATCCAATTATATAGGCTTGTATAAGTCCATCTTGCCATGCTTATGCTTTAATTAACTAAGTTGTTAACACCTACCTTATTTAATATATAAGCTTTAGCTACTAGATATAGGTTATTCCGGACACCTTTAACACTACTATAGCATAAAAGCAGATAATTTTTATTAATATGGCTATATAGAGGTGAATAAAAAGTATTATATAAAACTCTACCTAATGGTATACGCAATAGCGTTTACCTATAAAACAATTTACGAAGCCTAGAAAGCTATAGGTGTTCTACTATATAATACTACCGCTATTTTAAAGACTTTGCTATAGGTAGGGCCCTCCACAGGCCTAAAAACAAATTAATTAATTATAAATATAAATCCTTAAACGCTAAGGTTACCTAAAATAGTAAAGGACCTTCAATCTCTATAAAATTAGATTATTAAATTAACTACTAAGCGGACAGATAGTATACTTAAATCCCCTATTTAACAACGTCTTAAAAAGCCTTTTAAAGCTATAGTAGGCTTTATAACTAATACGCATATATAGAAAGAAGAGAATAAGAAGTTTTAAGCGTTTAAAATAGATAAGAAAAGTTATAGGAGACTTCTAAGTAAGGGCAGAGTTCTTACCTAGGAAGACGTTAATAAATTAAAGGTAAAGAATCTAGAAAAGCAAGAGCTTGCTACCTAAAAGTTGGTTTAAAAGGAGTATAAAGAAGGGACCTCTCTACTAAAGCTTAACGTTACTTTATATACTAGATCGGTATTAAACCCTAATAAATATAATTAAGACTAGGCAACCTTTATGCATATCTTTTAGTGTAATCCTTAGCAGCCTATAGAGGATTTTAGTAATAAACTAATCTGGAAGGGAGCTTTAGAAGAGTGTAGCAGTAAGCTATCTAACTGGCCAACTCTAGGTGTAATATTATGCCTATAACGTACCTGGAAACTTCTAAGCCGTTTTCTTCTATAATAAGAAGCGTAGTCGCTTTAATTTGGGCTATTTGGATCTAGAATATAGGCGTTGTTAGTTTAATTATTAATATAAATGTATCTGGGTGCGTATGTCTCACTTATAGGGTATCTTGCTTAGAGGGGAGGCACGTTACGACTCGGGGGCGTCGGGCGCGATAACGAGAAAATGAATTGGAATTGGGCAAATTGGGCAATGTAGTCTTCTTCGCTAGGTTTAATTTGGTAATTCTGGCCATTAGGAATAGCTTAGGGAGCTATAGAAGTTGAAATAATTTAGCTTAAAGTAGGTGTATATAGGCCCAAATATCCTACGCAGGACTAACAAAAATCCGAACCGTGTACCAGACCTTCTAATAAAGGTCTTTCCAAAAGCGGCTAGCGGCTTAGTAAGGTAAGCCTTGGCAAAAAGGTCTGGGAACGAGACAAGGCTTATTATCCCTTTATGTGGCAAAGATTTCTTGCACTTTTTGTATATATAAGCCTCTTAAGCCAATCTAGAGGCTCTATACCGTATATGACTTAGTGTTAAAGCCGCTGGTCAATGCGATTGCTCGGCGGCAGGGGTGCTAGCGCCTTATTAACGCTTAAATATTATAGTAAACAGCAGCGACGTGGCTAGGAAGCCTATATATTTAGTAGTATAGTTAATTAAAAAGCTTTAATATTATTGCCCTCTATTTGGCTATTAAATCCTCTATAAAATATCGTCCTTATAAAAGTCTATGCCACCTCGCGCATAGTGCTACCTCCTACACACCCATTTCCTATACAAAATCGCAAGTTTTTACCCTTTATAAAATAGTAACCCCTAGGGCTATTATTATAAAATTTTAAATATAGTATATCTAAAGTCTTAAATATATATTTATATATTAATTTTATTATAATTTATTATTAATAAATAGTTATATAGTTTAAAAAATTAAGTTTTTAAAAAAAGGTACAAATTCTTTTAAAAATTCTAAAATAAAAATAATACTTTAGCTATTACTATAAAAAAATTAATATAATATATTTAAGTAATAAAATATAATATAAAGCTATAATTAAGTAATATATTTTATAAATAAACTGTATAATTACAGCACCTATTATACTAACCACGTGCTTACGCGTTTAATACACCAAGTACGCGTTTACGCGTTCGGTATACCCACTCGCTTACGCGTCTAGTGCACCCCTAAAACACTAGCTAGTTAGGGGGAAGGTGCGTTAGTATATAGACCACGTAGCCCACCTTAATAGAACCGACAGTCACCACCATCTAAATAAGCATACGATACTATACGTATTTCGTGCCCCTAGACACAACTCACTTATACCATTAAATTGGTACCAACACTGATCAGTAAGCGCGCACAGATTAGGAGATACGCACTTACTTAAAAGACATCCAACACTCCACCTTGCAAGCCCCTATTTCAGTTAAAGAGAATTAAAGTACTTTAGATTTGGAAGACGTCTAACGCTCCATCTTACCTAGAATTACCTTAAATCTACCCTAGTTTTGGAAGACGTTTACACTCCACCTTAATCAGAGATATTGACCACTATACTAGTAGTCAACGCAACCACGTTAAGAACACGATCACACTAAGAACGCGACCACCACACCCTACCAAAATACCCTAGCCTCCTCTCTAACCCCTTATGGAGACCCTTTACCCTTTTACAAACCATTACGGACCCGTTAATCACTTTTACGGACCGTTACAAAGACCTCTTACCCTCCTACAAACCACTATAGACCTATTAAGACCCTACAGAGACCCCCTTACCCTTCTATAAACCGTTACAGGCCCGTCAACCAATTTTATGGACCCTCACAAGACCTCTTCCACCCACTACGCACCACACTACACTACACAGTATGGTAGACATCAGCAAGCAGGTTAATAAAGGTCAAAAGAAGTAGAGACAAGGAGTTAACGTTACATCTATAGATAACGTCAACAACTATATTAAATTTAAAATCCTTAAGTACAAATACTTTAAACTTATAAACGTCAACCTATAGGAGCAATACCAGGAAGACTTTGCGGACTTTACAGAAGCTATCTTCAAGGAATATAACCCCACTACCATCCATAACCTATGGACCCTTTTACGTAACCAAGGCGTATAGGTTAAAAGGAACAAATAGGTTACTATCGCACGGTCCTTATACAATACAATACATAAAAAGGACCAAACGGAATAGGCTAAGAAAGAAATCCTAGACAAGTACAACACTACTAAAAAACTCTTTACTTTTTCCAAACTTAATATAATCACTAGCCTTATACCTAACCCTCTTAACCAAATTCGTCCTACAAACCCAAGCAGTTTCAGAATTAATCTTACTAGCCAAAGTACACCCAGTACTTATGTTACGGACCATAATACCCCCATAACCCAAATTACGGACCGTAATACCCCCGCAAACCAAAATACGGACCAAACCCCTCCCGTTATTCAAACTACAGATCCATAACCCACAAATCCACAACCCACAAATCCGCAAGCTACAGACCCACAAACTACCCAAGTAAAGACCTATAGCAAGGAGCTAGCTAACCTAGCTAAGCTCTACACCAACAAATCTAAGTACAGCGGTAAAAACGACAACTTTAACTTCAAACTAACCATCTTTACGGACCTCTGTCAGAAGGCCGATATTCCTAAACAGGAGTTCAGCCAAGCCTACTCTACCATACTGCGCGGCCTAGCACTTAACCACTACTACACCAACCTCAAGAGCAACCCCCTTAGTGTTCCCTTTAATAAGCTATACAAAGCCACACGCAACTACTTTAAAGGACTGGAATATAGGCGTAATATCCTTACCCAATAGAATACGACCAAGTTACAGACCATAATAGACAAGAATACTAAAAAATTAACCATAAAGTGCCTACAAATCCTTATTAAAGACCTCCGCCACCTACAGCACGGTCTTAATATTAAGCTTCAAACGGATAACTTCTTGCACAACAAACTGATTATGGCCTGCTAGGAAATGGAACCCTATAAATACGCCTATTACAAGCCCGCAGACACCATAGCTGGCCTTATTAACAATTTACAGTCCTCCATTATAACATACAAAGCCTCAAACCCACTAGGCAGTACTTAAGCTTTTATTATGGACCTGCAAAATCCGCAACCTAATTCAGATGCCTACTTTACGGACCGCCGATACCGCCAGCAGTATCCGCATCAACCAGGTTCTACCTACAACCTCCGCAGCAACTCCCATACAAAAGCATACCCCCGTAGACAAACCAGTCAGAAGTGCTTTATATGCGGCAAGGAAGGATATTGGTCTACAAGGCATACCTAGGAAGAACGTAACAAGTCTAAAAAGAGACTTAATAACCAGATCAACCAGTTTATTTTAGAATATAAAGGAAAGGAAGCAGAGGAGCCCCCTAACAAGTTAATAGAAGCCCTTATAATTAACTTTAACTTAGACGCTTAGGAATAGGAGACCTCAGAGACATTCCTAACTACTTTTAAACCTTTTACGGACAGTCAAGCCTTTAATACTATAACTATATTAGCCAACCGCTCCTTTATACACTCAATTACACCCAAAAACTGGCCCATAAGTACACCCGTTGGACCCATTACGGACATTACAGACCGCGAACAGGACCCATTTGCATATATTACTATAGAACACTATACCCCAAAGAATTCTATAGCGTTATAATCAATACAGGTGCCTCTAAGAAGTCTACTACAGGTTACAGATAATACCTTGCATATAAGACTACCGTAAATAATAATACGGACATTAACACTATGCAAGCTAGGGCCATAAACGTCCAATTTAGCATTGGTTTAACCGCATCAATTAAATCAATTATAGTTAAGACCCTAATTAGCCTAGTTAACTTCCACATAGTAAAAGCAGACACCCCTTTTCTACTCTGTCTTATAGATATGGATAGGTTACAAGTCTACTACAACAATATTACAGACACCTTAACTAGCCCTGCAACTACCCTAGGAAGCAAGCATATCACCCTACCAATTACACAACAATTTGGACACCCATTCCTTATATAGGGAGAGACTTTATAGACCTATATTTAGGAATCTTTTAACTACAACCCGTGCTACCTTACCAGTACTGAAATCCACCGTTTACACCGCCGTTTCAGCCACCCATCAGCCAAAAAGCTATATAGAGTTCTTAAACGCTCTAGACATAACAACATTAATAGGAAGGCAATCAACCACCTAACCAAATACTACTCTTTTTACCAGAAATACAGACGTTCCCTAGGCAGATTTAAGTTCACCCTTTATAAGGACCTTAACTTCAACCACTTAGTATACGTGGATATTATATACATTAACGGCAGTCCAGTATTACATATAGTTAATGAGGCAACCCGCTATCAAGCCGCCCGTTAGTTGCAAAATATATCCGCAAAACATACTTAGGACATTTTATAGACCTGCTAGATTAACACATACCTTAGACCCCCTAAGTATATCACCTATAACGCTAGTAGGAACTTCATTAGTAAGGAATTCCAACAGTACGCTACGGCTATGGCTATTTCAACAAAAGCCGTTCCAGTTAAGGCGCACTAGTCCGTTAGACTTGTTAAGCAAGCTCACCTAGCTTTATAAAGAGCTTACCAGATTATTATAGACAAGTATAAAAATATCTAAAAAAAACTGGCTTTATAGATGGCCATAAAAGCCATTAATAATACCGCTAGCCCTAACGGACTAGTACCTACCCTCTTAGTCTACGGAGCCTACCTAAGGATAAGCAAACTAGACCCTCCTGCCCCATCTATTACGGATCAAGCAGCTATAATACAGAAGGCAATGGCCAAAATAGTTAAATTACAGGCCAAACAAACTGTTAATAACGCTCTGCACTACTACAACAAACCTAATACGACCCCAGTATATAACCTCCCGCTTAACTCTAAAGTCCTCATATAGCGTAAAAGCGGCAATTGGACTAGACCTTACCGTCTACTAGCCATAAAAGACGAGACCTACTATATATAGCTCCCTAGCGGACCAACAAGCTTTAGAAGCACATCCATAAAACCCTATTTTCGGTCCAAAAATATCTATAACGTCAAGCTAGACGAACCAGAAGCACCCGCCAAATTAAATAAACTAGAAGCACCCTTACCTACCCTAGAGGTCCCCTAGAAACCCAATAAACCTATAAAACCTACTATAAAGCGTAGCTAAGGACGCCCCTATAAGAACCCTATAACAGAGAATCACCTAACCTCCATAGGCACATCCGTAAAACAATCTCCGCCTATAGATATATTAGTTCTAGTACAGGAAACCCCTTTTACAGACTCACAACGCAAAGAGATTAACGGACTACTTAAAAAGGGCGTCTTTATAGTTATAACAGAGAGAGACATTCCGCAAGGCGTCCGTATATTTAACTCGCACTTTATTAACAAAATTAAGCACCCTAGTACTAACAAAGCCTTTAAAAAATTAAGGCTTGTTATACAAGCCTATAACAACCAAGGAAAGGACTTAGTCCTTACACAATCGCCTACAATTTAACAAGTCAGCCAACGGATTATACTTATACTTATACCAGGGCTACAGCAAACCAAACCCATAGCCCTCTACTTACGGGACATCTCACAAGCCTATATGCAGCCTAATACCTACCTAAGTAGGGATATCTTTATACAACCACCCTATAAGCTTAACCTACAACCAGGAACAATTTTATAGGTTATAAAACCCCTATACGGAGTACCAAAAGCTAGAAACCATTAGTTTAAGATATACCACTAGCACCACATCCGTAAACTCAAGATGGAGTAGTTAACCTATAACCCTTACCTCCTATACACCCTATTAAACGGCCTTAGTATTATTAGACTCCAAATAAACAATACCCTCTTTTTAGTAGACCAGACATTTGCGGACGCTAAAGAGACTAAACTATAAGAAGCTAAGTTCCTGGCAAAGCCACAAAAGCAGTTAACTAAGCAGACTCCAATTAAGTTCAACAGAGGCTTAATTACACAAAAGGGCAACTTAATCTAGCTAACCCAGGAACACCAAGCTTAAAACCTAAAGCTTATTACAGCAAAGCCTACGGACCTCACTAGTTCCCGCAAAGAGACCTATAAGACCATAAATACAAAGAACCAATACACTACATAGCGTGCAAGAGGCACCTACATTGCCACAGTCTGCCAACCCGAATCTGCCTACGACTTGTCCTTTGCGGCCCAGACAGTAGATCCACAAGAAGAAAATATCAAGCAGCTTAATAAGCGCATTCAATAGCAGATTAATAATGCAACAAAAGGACTTACTTTTATACCACTAGACCTAAATTCCATTAGCGTAATAGTATTTACGGACGCCTCCTTTACCAATAATAGGGACCTATCATCGCAAATTAGCTTTGTAATTGTACTTACAAACCATAACTAAGACGCAAATATACTGCATTAGTCTTTAATTAAATACAAACAAGTAACCCGCAGTGTACTAGCTTCTAAACTATATGCACTAGCCCATAGCTTTAATATAGCAGCCGTAATCAAATCAACAATCCAGAAGATCCTATAATTGGAGCAGCTACCCCTGGTTTTATGCACCAATTTAAAGTCTCTATACAACTGCCTAGTCAAGCTAGGTACGACACAGGAGAAAAAACTCATGGTCGACCTAATATGCTTACATCAGGCCTACAAACGACCTGAGATTACAGAGGTCAAATAGATCACTAGCGGAGATAACCCAGCAGACGCCATGACTAAGGCAAAGCTATATCAAGCTCTTAAGACCCTAATTAACACAAACAAACTCAACCTAAAAGTCACAGAATGGGTAGAGCGAGACTAACGGAGCATTTACAGTTCAGTTACGGCCCGCTGGAAGGCCATACGGTTTATTTACGGCCCGTCAAAAGGCTGTACAGTTCATTTACGGCCCGTCAAAAGGCCGCACAGTTCATTTTACGGACCGTAAAGCAAGGCTTACGGCTAGCTTAGGGCACCGTTTAGAAGGCAGCCCAGAGGGCACCTCAGGAGGGATTTCCTATGTATTTTCTTACCCCTTTTATGGTTCTATTAAGGCAATTACGGAGGCTATACACAAGTGGTTCCATTTTCTAAGTACCGCTAGTGTATAATTACAGCACCTGTTATACTAACCACATGCTTACGCGTTTAATACACCAAGTACGCGTTTACGCGTTCGGTATACCCACTCGCTTACGCGTCTGGTGCACCCCTAAAACACTAGCTAGTTAGGGGGGAGGTGCGTTAGTATATAGACCACGTAGCCCACCTTAATAGAACCGACAGTCACCACCGTCTAAATAAGCATACGATACTATACGTATTTCGTGCCCCTAGACACGACTCACTTATACCATTAAATTGGTACCGACATAAACTATTTATTTAAGTAAACTATTTACCTTATTTTTTACTAAAATTATAAAGTAATATTTTAATGGCGGCTTAATAACAGACTTTAAAATTTTAAAATTGGGTTTCCCTATACTATTATCTTACTTTATAAAAATTTAAAAGTAAAATATATAATAGTTATTAAAATTAAGTAATTTAGCTTTAATTTATAGACTAAAATATAATATCTTTAAAACTATAATATATATTACTTTTAAATTTCTATAGGGTAATATAATAGTATATAAAAGTCTAATTATTAATTTTTAAGGTTTATTATTAAGCCGCTATTAAAATATTAATTTAGTTTTAATAAAAAATAAAGTATATAGTTTATTTAAATAGTTAGTTTATTTATAAAATATATTACCTAATTATGGCTTTATATTATATTAAAAAATTTAGAGTAATAGCTAAAGTATTAATTTTATTATAGAACCTCTAAAAGAATTTTTAACTTTTTTTAAAAATTTAATTTTTTAAAGCTATATAACTATTTATTAATAATAAATTATAATAAAATTAATATATAAATATATATTTAAGACTTTAGATATACTATATTTAAAATTTTATAATAATGGCCCTAGGGGTTGCTATTTTATAAAGGGTAAAAATTTGCGATTTTGTATGGGAAAAGGGTGTGCGAGAGGTGGCACTGTGCACGAGGTGGCACAGACTTCTACTGCCCAAAAAACGTTATCTAAAGCCTCTAAAAGTACCTAAAGCCTAGGAGTCTTATTTACAATCCTTTTAAGCGACGCAGTATATATATAATAGCTTAGTTGCACAGCCTCTAGAGGCTTTAGTAGCTCTAGTAGCTATATAGTAGGTGGTGCTAAGTAAGAAGGCCTGGCCAAGTGGCTAGATAGAGGATATTAAGGAAGAATTAGGAGCTGTTTTTAAGGCCCGCGGCGAGACTGCTAAGGATAAGGCAGATAAGGTAGATAAGACTAAACTACTAGAGTTATTAGCTGAAGAAGTTGTAAGAATGGACTTTCCTACCATTCCTACTATATAGGAGCCTATGGCCGCTGTTCCTAAATTAGATCTTAAAGTTATTAACCTTTTAGAAAAGTTACTATTTACTATTTGGCGCGCTAGTAAGCCTATTAACGGCTTTAGCACGGGCGTTAAATCTAATAATCTTCCTAATTAAAATAAGGATACTAAGCGCTCTGCTTACTATATAGTGATAAATTAGGTTAGTATAGCGTCTAGTAGGTATAGATCTAGATAGAACCTACTAATTTAAGTATTTCTACTATTCTTTAGTATTAGCGTATAGTCAAAACTTTTTAGTACGATATCTGGTTACAACGATATACTCTATATTACGATTTACAAGCCTTGATCAAATTTTTTTTTTGGGTGTATTTTACAATAATCTGACTTTTTATGATATCGTTAAGTTCTCTACACCAAAATCGGTATAGCCAGTATTTTATTAAATAGATTTGGGCTTTCCTCAGCCATCAAAATCTATTCCATAAGAATTAAATTTTATTAAAACCACCTTTAGATCTTACTCTCCATATTTAATTCTACCTTATTTATATGGTAAGATATTAAAATCCTAAAAGGCGTCGCTGTTATAGTATTTCTGACCATAAGCGCCAAAAAATCTATACCTACTACTTTAAACAACTACACCTTATATAGGGCCCGATTATAATGCAGAAATAGATAATGATAAATCTAAACAGCCTTAAATTAAGCCTAATAAGGTCTTATAGGCCTTATAAAAGCTTCGTCTATATAAGGAATAATAGGAAAACGGCGAGAGATACTTAATTACAAGCCTTATAAGGCACAAAACGTTGAATTCGAGGGCGACGAAATTACAATATCAAACAGACGTCGAGCACGACTTTTTTCGGTATAGCTGATCGCTCCATCTCCTCGTTGGCTTAGTAGATATATAATATCATTACCTAATTTTAAATTTGGGTGTATTTAATATACAAATACTAAATACAACGATACCTTTGGTATAACGATACGGCTGGCCGTACAAGTCGTATCGTACTAACCAGTTTTGACTGTAACTTTCTTAGGGTTTATTTTAATTCTATTGCGGGATATAATTAAACCTAAGTATATAACTTTGGATGCGTAGAACTTGTATTTCTTAATATTATATTATAAACCCACATCTTATAAGCGTTTAAGGACCATTTTAATATATTTCTAATATTTAGAAAGCAAGGATAAGTAAATTAAGATATTATTAATATACGCAGTAATAAATATATTAAGGAATTTATAAAGCATATTGTTAATATATTGCTAAAATATACTAGGACTATTTTTTATGCTAAACGGCATTACTAGGTATTTAAAGAGTCCCTATTATATATAAAAAGCTATATACTTCTTATCTCCTTTATATATATAGATTTTCGTCAATTCTATATAGGGCCCATGCTTCCAGAGGTCACGCCTACTATACACAGCAGTTGTCCGGCCAACCATGACGTGTTTGGGCTATAGGAGAAACCGAGAAAGGCCCCTCTAAACCACTCCTTAAACCACTCCAAAAGGTCTAAACAGCTTGCCTCCGGAGTATAATAGGCGGGTATAAGCGAACGGCCACAGCACTGCTTAAGAAGGAAGCTAATATCCCCCCCCTACAATTATATATTGAAGCCACTGCAATGCAAAGGGTACAAAAGGAGCGCAACTCTAGTGTTATAAAGTACATCAAGTCATGCCTAAACAAACTATGGAGGGACCCTAGGGTGCCCTATAGGAGAGCTAATCAATAACCCTAAAGTAGGGAAGACATATTAGAGAAACAGGTGGAAAAAGTAGAAGAAGAATAGTACCGTGTTAGGGCCCAGGCCCATATAAAGGAGGAAGGGAGACGCGTAAGAGACCAGCAAAGACAATAGCAAGAGAGAGAAAGGAGCTAAAGTAGAGCACGAAAGAGTACTAGAAAACCATCTACCGCAATATAATACTGGTTGGACCAACACTGGAGAGGTATATAGGAGTCAAAGATATAGAGGCTGTCTTAGGTAAGAGGAACCTAGGCCGCAGTATAGTTAACACTATAGGGGGTAAATACCTAAGGGCTCCAAGAAGGCCTAATAAAGGCAGAAAATATAATAGCAACACTCCTAAGAATAGGAATAATAGGACTAAAAGACTGGCTCTACTAGGTAAGTGTTCCGGTAGGTAGCCTAAAATGCAAATATAGCTGGCCAAGACAGACACCAAAACACGTAATACTATTATGCCCCTTACACACCAACTAAAAAGCAATACTCTTAGTAGCTGGCATAGAGAACTATAATACACTACTCTTAATATAAAAAGGTCTTAAGGCGGTTACCTAGTAGCTTATTAGCTAAAATGTACTAGACCAGTTTTAGGTTGCAAAGAAAATAGTAATAAAAGGCAAAGGGGTGAGCACTAGGCGCCCCCTAATAACTCTATAGTAGTAGAGTTAAGTTCGCGATACTAGCGCGTCCGTAAGCTTATTACGGCAGCAGTGGTTCCCAAGGAGGTCAAAAAGTAAGGCAGTAGAGCACCACAGGTAACTCATAGGCGCCTCGTAGGCGCTATATAGGCAAGTCCCAAAAGGTAGGGAAATGGATTACGGGGTTTTCTTATGTAGAGTTTTCTCTTCACATGTATATAAGGAGTAGTCCGTATAGGCCCAGTAGGGATCCAAATCGGACGTTAAGCAATGAATTATTATTATTATTATATATAGATTTTATTAAAGGTAGTAACTATATTAAGCTTTATAAAGTACTATACCTTTACTAAATGGTTAAGCGTCTCTTAAATTAGGGGAATTAGATATTAGTTTTAAATTATAATTACGTTTAGAACTTAATAGTTAATATAGAATCTTAAGCCTCCTCCTAACCTTTTTATAAATAGTATAAGTAAAGTAAATAGAGATTAACTAGCGAATAAATCCTTTTTCTAAATACTTATTAAGGTATTATTATATTATAAGCAGTTCTTTTTATAATATACCATATAGCGGACTAAACTTTAGTATTATACCCAGCTTAAGTTCTATCTTAAAATTATACTTATTTTAGTATAGGGCTAGTTAGTCTACAAATTATTTTTTAAACTTGTTAATTAGGTTATAGTATTCTTTAGGTATAATAGGTTAAGGATTAATATACTATTTTGGTTCTAGTGCTTTCTTAATATCTTCTATAGTTATAGTAAAGATTTTATAATCTTATCTTTTTGCTAATAAGATAAAGGGTACGGCGTGTATTATATAAATTTTAAGAGGTTTTAATAAAACATCTTTACATTCTTTACTATAATTAGCAGTTGTGGATTTATTATATTAGCTTAAGGTTTATAGCAAGGGCAATTTATATTATATTAATTTTAAATAGTTATATATATGTTTATAGGGCAAATAGTTTTTTAAGCAATAACTTTAGCAGTAAGTTATATAGAACTTTAGTATTTCTTTAACCTAACTAATTAGTAGTAGTAACTCTTTGATTAACGTCTAATACGGATCCTATCTGGCCCACGCAGACTACTCCGTTACAGGGGGAAAACTTATAATTTACAGGAAGAAAACCCTACAGTTAGGGGAGGAAAAACCCTATAAGCCACCTTAGTAGGATGAAAAACCCTAAATTGCTATACCTGCACGTAGCCGCGGCCCTACAGGCCTGCAGCTACGTCCTCCTCCTTAGATGTTTTAAACTCCTTAGGAACCACTACTTCCTTCTCTAGCTTATCCAGAGCTAGGGTTCACTATATCCCAGCTAGGCCTTGCTAATTAATTGCCGTATACTTATGGTTGTGTCCCATATCTTAACCACCCCCTGTATGCTATCTCTTATTAACTATTGCCATATACGCCATGCCTCCCCCCCCTAGGGCCATCGAAGGCGTAAGGGGGATTTATCCATTAACTACTATAATACCAAGCGAGCGGGATATTGTATTTTAGGTATCTTTTATGCCTAGGCCCCAGCTAGGCCCTTTCTAAGGGTCACCACTCCGTTGAAAGGAGATAGGGAAAACCGTAGGTCGCAATCCAGGCTGCTAAATACTTAGTAGATAATGGTGAGTGACCGCATGCTCCGCGGGCGATCGCCCTAGGGGTTAGGAGGGGCCGTATATTTACTCGTTCGTTCGTTCGTTCGCGCTTGTCCGTTTATTAATATGAGGTCGTCAATGCTTTCTATTGGGGGTTTTTTTTTAGGGATGTTATCGAAAACTGCGCATCTATGTTAGATCGTACAGGTGCCCTGGATAAAAGAACAGTGTAGTAGTCGTCGTACTGTAGAGGGCCAATAGTAGTGGTTTTTAAGATCTTACCATCCGAAAATTTTTCACCACCGCCCTTAACGCCTATAACCACCACCAGGTCCTGTCCGCACGCTGTGCGACGTCTCTGCGTTGGCTCTGGATCTGAACTTCGAAGACTAGGTTCGTAGCCGTCACCACGTACAGGTGCAGAGTCTGATTTCGACGGCCAACCTAACTAATTAAGGGGTTATGTTATTTTAGCCATTTATATCTAAGTATAACTTTATATTGCTTTAAGGGTGTTATAAACAGGGAGATATATTTAAGGTATTTACCTATCCACATTTTTACTAGGGCATGGTGCGTTATTTTGCTATATATTAAAGGTTTGCCATTAAAGCCTTATAGGCCTTAGAGCTTATTAAGTTTCTTTAAATTTAGGTATTAAGTTTTTGCATAGTTTATATTAATAAAGCCTATGCTAGTAGCTCCGCTATTTATTAGGATTTATACCTTCTTCCATTTTCTAAGTATTTAAATTTCACTAAGTATATTAAGGGAGTTGTGCTATGTATTAGCGTTAGAAGAGCTTAGATACTTATACTCTTCTACTTTTTATCATAAGGCGCAACTTAGCCTTAGGACAATTTGTTTTCTAAGTTAACTAAAGGCAAGATGCTTTATGGCAACTAAATATAATTTATAGAGTAGGTATAATTTAAGGAACGGGAGGAACTACGGCAGACTTTTTTTAAAAGGGTGAGTTTGGCAATGCTTTTAAATATATCCTTTTTTACTGAATCTAAAGCATTTCCCATTTATAGCTTAAGTTTTTTATTTATTAATTCCTAAGGGTGCATAGGATTAAGTGGCGTTAAGGTCTATAGGGTTATATATAGGGCTTTTGAGTTTTAGAGATGGATTGCGCTTTAGGGTATATACTAGTTTCGTAAAGTTCTGGATATAAGGTGTAGTTAACTTTAGAGAATAAGTCTATTTATTATATTAAAGGTCCTTATTAATTTATTAACATATTATAGCAAATTTAGATAGGTTTTTTTAGCAGTTCTTTACCTACTAACTAGGCTCTAATCTTATCTAAAATAGCTTATTAGAGGGCAGTAACTCTAGTGGCTTTATTCCAATCCAGCTCACTAATAAGGCCTAAAAAATCTAAAAAGAAGCTGGTAAAGTCTCGGTTCTATTATTATAGGTTTTTAAGTTTAGTAATAGCTGTATATTCGCGGCTGGCGTTATTATATATTTATTCTAGCAGAGAGATAAAGATTTTAAAATTAATAAAGGTGCTATTACGGAAGAATAGATCTATAGTATATATAGCGTCTTTGCTTAAATAAGATATTCCATAGTTAACCTTACTAGCTTTAGTAGGGTATTAGTTATAATTTATTAAGAGTTTAAAACAGAGCTTAGTTATAAAGGGACATAGGTTATTTTAATTTCTATTAAATATTAAAGGATTAAGGAGCTTTTTAAATTTTATAGTAGGTATTAAATTTGTTATAGATACGGGCTAAGCTACCATTATTAGCTTAGTGTTTATATTTAACGGGCCAGGTTTAGGTACTAATATTTTAATATTATTTATGGGTGTTATTATTAGGGTTTATAATATAAGTGCCTTAACGTTATGGAGTTCTTTATAGAGTACTTCTATTAATTACTAATACTAGGCTTCTAGTACAGCCCACTGCTAAGCTAAGGCATTTGTAAAGGACTGTTGCATTATAGTTAGCTATTCCCTAACTAGGGATATAATACTTATAGTTATTAAAGGGGATTTAGGTTTGTTTGCTATTTTAATAGTAGTTATTTTAACGTAACATAATATAAGGACGTAAAGAGGCTTTAGGGAAGATTTAAAGGAACAATATAAATTCTATTTAAATCTAAGGGTATATAGCTCTGGCAAAGTATAAGATATTATATAAGGAAGAGAAAATAATAATAAGAGAATTGTATAATTAAATAGTTAGGGGTTTTAGTGGTTAATGCATACGCATATACGCATACGGTCTTTAACGGACTTTAGTATTACGGCGCTGGTAGAAAATGGTAGATTATGGCGGATAATTGCAGATAGTTATAGATAGTTTTAGATAGTTATTTATTAAGTGTTTTACTAAGACATTCCTACTGTAACTGGGCTAGTACTATTATAATAGGCAACCTATTATCCTTACTATACTAGCATTCCATTTACTTATTTAAGTACTTTAGCGATCTAGGTTTATTAAGGTAACGGCTATAGAACTTTTATAACTTATAAGGACTACCTATAAAATTCCGTATAGGGTACTAGGTAGGGTCTAGATTATATCCTTTCCAACTTACGCGGTACTTTAGTATTCCCCTTATAAGTTTATAGGCCAGTATTTCTTTAATTTCCTATTTATTGTTACTATTAACTTAAATTAGTAGGGGCGGTTTATTCTTTTATCTAGGTAATAGGTAATTTATAGCTTTCTATAGCTTATCTAGTAAGAAGATAGAGTAGACCTTAATTAAATTTAGGAGCTTTACTTTATATAAGTTGCCTTTCTTCTTAAGGACCTTATACGGTCCTACTATCTAATAGTCTAGCTTATAGCTAGGCCGTTCTGTCTTTTAGTTCTTTATTATAACCTAGACCTTATTATCTATAGTAAAATCAGTGTCACGGAACCCGACCGCAGGGGCCTCCATAGGGGAGCCCCGTGCTCTTGCGTACACCTCGCGTATAGCTTACATCAGCTACGCGTGGGTATATTACCCCCTGACGCCCTCGACCCTTACAATCAATCGCGTAACGTCTTGTAGACTCCTTAAATATATACGTCTTATAGCCATTGCCCCCCGACCTATAACAGTTAGGCTTACGCCTATACTTATTTACCTACTATTTTATTAATTTTTAGGCCTTTTCTAGGTTTATATAGGCTACTTTTTAGGCTTCTTTTAAGCATTTAGCGTAATTCTAGGCTTCCTTATATAATAGTTTTTCGCATATAGTCCATAGCCCTTCTATTCTTTCCTAGTTAAAGCTTATATAGGGTAAATACCCTATTTCTAGTTAGATAGGTGCAAATCCTATAAATTTATAGGATAGGGTAGCCTGGGCGTAGTCTATTAGAGGTAGTAATTTAGCTTAATTATTTTAAAAGTAGTTAATAAAGGGTTGGAGTCTCTAGTCTAAATACTAGTTTATAATCTCTGTCTGGCTATCTATCTAGGGGTAGTATACTATAAAAAGCTTTAGCTTAATGCCTAGGATCTAGGTAAACTTGTTTTAGAAAGCCGATATAAACTATAGCCTGTGGTTGGATATAATAGTATCTAGTAGTTTATAAATTTGGTAAACGTAGTAGATATATAGTTAGGCCGCCTCTTTAGTATTAATATTCTTATAATAAGGGATTAAGAATAGGCCCTTGCTAAAGCGGTTAATTATAACTATAGCTATATTATATCCGCTACGGTCTATAGGTAGCTTATGGAAATCTATAAAGATATACTATTAGGGGCGCTCTAGTATTGGGAGTGGTTTTAACAGTCTTAGGGTCTTATTTTATAAAATTATAGATCTATAGTAGTTATTATAGTTTTATATATAGTGGTTAATATCTATAACTATTCTAGGCTAGTAGTAACGGTTACTTATAATCCTATAGGTATTATTTTTTCTAGGGTAGGCCGTAGAGATCTAAGTATACGCTTTAGTAATAAGCCAAGTCCATAAGTTCTGTTCATTAGCTACTACTAGCCATTCTTTATACTTTAGTAGTCTATTTTTAAGGGACTATAGGCCGTTAATATCTTTTACCTTTTTATAGCGTTTCTATAATAAAGGGGCTATATAATTTACTTGCAGTAGCTTATTAATAAGATTAAGTTTTATAGGGTTAATAGGGTACATCTTAGCCTTTATAGGGTCTGTATTTAGTTCTACCTATATTTAGGGGTTAAGGTGCTCTAGTCTTAACAGCGTCTAGGCTTATAGTAAGATTTTTATAGTTATTTAGTTATCTCTATCCTATTTACACCTTATAAGGATATCCATACAGTTAGTAGCGCCTAGCCTATATATAATTTAGAAGTGGAACTAAGATAGGATATTTGCCTAGCGTGCCTGCCGTGTTATAAGGGCTTTAGTTATTATAAAATATTCTAAAGCCTTATAATCTAAGACTACCCAAATAGGTTTAGGAGTCCCCTCTAGCTATATACGCTAGTGCTAAAGGCTAGAAATAATGGCCAGTATCTCTTTATTATAGATATAGTAATTTAGCTTAGTATTTATTATTATCTTTAAATAGTATACAATAGGGTACTATTTTTTATCTGGCTGTTTCTAGGAATAGACGGCAGCTATTATACTATTTAAAGCATCCGTTTCTAATATTAAGGGCTATTCTAGGTAGAAATAAGCTAGTAGTAGAGTAGAGACTAGCTATTTTTAAGTTTATTAAAGACCTTTTTTATAACAGGACTAGCCTAGTTACAGTAGGAATGTCTTAGTAAAACACTTAACAGGTAACTGTCTAAAACTATCTACAACTATCTGTAATTGTCCGCCACAATCTACTGTTTTCCACTAGCGCCGTAACACCGAAGTCCATCAAAGACCGTATGCATTAACCACCAAAACCCCTGACTGTTTAATTATACGATTCTCTCGTTATTGCTTTCTCTTTCTTACGCAATGTCTTGTCCTTTGTAAGAGCTATATACCCTTAGATTTAGATAAAATTTATATTATTCCTTTAAATCTTCCTTAAAGCCTCTTCGCGCCCTTATATTTTTGCATGCATTATTAAAATAAAAAAGGTTAGTTCTTTCTGGTAAGGCGGTTAAAGGGCTAAGTAATCCTACTATAGTCTTTAATAAAGTATTTGCTATAGGACGGGGGTAGTAGCTATAGAGTATATATATTTAAAGAGTCTATAAGACGTTGCGCGATCAATCGTAAGGGTTAAGGGCGTAAGGAGGGAATATACCTACACGTAGCTAACGTAAGGTGTACGTAAGAGCATGGGGCTCTCCTATAGAGGCCCCTGTAGTAGGGTTCTATAACACTGGCCGCCCC
>Ga0307507_10000805_pt1 | contig 69444 bp, 54 predicted proteins | sample 7_EM_MG_FD_207223 | JGI IMG/M metagenome (GOLD analysis project Ga0307507, IMG submission 207223) | Populus trichocarpa ectomycorrhiza microbial communities from riparian zone in the Pacific Northwest, United States - 7_EM | ecosystem: Host-associated > Plants > Roots > Unclassified | place... | reverse complement strand
CTACCTTAGAGGAGCTTTAGTAACCCTTATCAAGCAATCCTACACCCCTATATACAGTGTATATAGCGGTATCGTTGACTGAGCTTGAGGGAGGGTGTTGGAAAACAAGCCCGCAACGATATCACGTAATGAGACTTGGGGAGAACCTCTTGGCAGGAATCTGACTAATCAGAGAACTTCGACCGCCGGTCGAAGTTCCTTGAAATCTCTTCAACCACCTATATAGAAAATAAGCAATACAATGAGATTTAGCCCCATAACCTCAATTCAACACTATTTGTGGTACCCCTTTTTATTCTGCAACCTTTCCTCCTGATACAGCCAGAATAGTACATTCTGTTCCTGCCTAGCTGAAGCGTGGTCGGAAATGACACAATCTGGCCATAAAATGATGACTCTTTACGAATCTCTTGATTTCTCCGCGCGCGAGATACGGCTTGTTAATCTTCTACCGGGAAAGGAGAGCGAAAGTATATATTGCCGGTTTGAACATGTCTCTCTGGATAAGAAACCAGATTTTGAAGCATTGTCGCATTCTTGGGGCCCTTCAGTTGAACTACACCCCATGCTGCTCAATGATCATTCTCATCTGGCCACTGATAACCTTCACCAAGTTCTGCGCCGGCTGCAGTTGAAAAGTCAGGTAAGATCACTTTGAGTCGACCTGCTTTGTATCAACCAGAGCGACGATGCAGAGAGGATTCAGCATGTTCAGTTGATGAACTCAATATACAACGACTGCACTCGAGCTTTGCTTTGACTAGGCGAGATTCAAGGCTCGGGGACCACAGATGATACCGAGAAAACCGCTTTCATAACACCCCACAACCATGGATATGGCTGGGTAAGGAGACCGAGAGAGATTTCACATGCCTTGACGTCGCTGGAATCATTTCAGTACCCCCGGAACCGTGCGATAATAACTATGAATTTAAAGCATTAAGCCTTATCCATAAACTATCTGAGAACGCACATCTTGCGAGTATCTCATCTTTTCTCCTTGGAGGTGCTAACTATGTAGAGGCAGACAGCATCAGCAAAACCATACAAGCCCTTCAATTGCTTATGTCCGGAAATGGTGGACTCCAATCGGACTGTGCAGGGGTGCATACTACCCTCTAAAGCCGTCATTTTGTATGGACCTGCGATTATACCTTGGACAACGTTTGCTAATGCAGCGACAAATTACAATTGTCATGCATATTTTTGCAGAGATTGCAAAGATGGAGTTGGGCTCCCCAATTCAGCCCGAAAAGCGCTCACCTGCTTTTCTCAGTCTCCGACCTCCAGAGATTCCGAGTTTGGTGCGCTCCAAAGACATTAAAAATGAGGATTACTTTTCTCCTAAGTCAGTTCCGCGAAAGGGAAGCCACTGACTGCCGTGATAATGTCTACTGGATTTTGGGGTTCCCAATTGAATGGCCCCGCCCCGAACCTTTTTTTACCAGACCATACCATTTCCTCGACTGATATGTACAAGAAACTTGTGGTCCACTCTATTGGAGTACCCAGAGGTCTGGATATCCTTGCAGACGCCATCCACAGAGGACTGGGGGATTCTATGAAGTTCTCCTGGAGGCCTGACTAGAGCAGAGCTGTCCCTCCGTATATTATCTCTCGTCAGGGTCACACACTTCGATATTCTACATCTACGTCCAAATTAACCGACGCTCAGTATCATACCGTTGATGCTTTCCTATTAGATGTGAGAGGCTACCAAGTGGATACTGTAGCTTGGAAATCAACACTAATGCCCTTTTTGGAAGAAGATGACACTTCATGGGATGGTCTTTCTAATTCGGCAGCTGTAGATGGCGGCACAGGCGGATATTCGCCCTGTTGGCACAATTTCCTTCAAAGGGACATTCTAGCGAACCCTGTGTAGGGGCACCATATACAATCCTTTCATGACCGTTTTACCAACGGGTGGCAAATTTGAACGTGCAGAAATTTATCATGCCCATAAAGGGTTCATTAATTGGTGCAAGGAGAAGGCACCCGAACTACTAGATTACGAAGGCATTTCTCGAATCGAAAGCGACTTCGATTCCTACGAGAACAACCTAAAGTCAGAAATAATGCAGTTTGACTAAGCCATACACGTGGCAACGACAATGAGATGCCTCTTCGGCACGAAAGAAGGACGCATTGGACTCGGACCGCCAACAACATTGGAGGGCGACTGCATGTTCATTTTGGATGGCGGGAAGGCCCCGTTCATCCTGCGAAGGTTCGGTAAAAAGCTGATCAACCGTTCGGTGGAGGAGTATTTTGAGTTGGTCGGCAATTCTTACGTCCACAGCATTATGGATAGGGATATTTTCGAACTGTGGAGATCGGGATATGTCTACTTACTGTAAAAAATATTCCTGAGTGCAGTTACAGAGTAAATTGTTGGCTGAGAGACACGGGAGAATGAAGTTAACTATCATACTTTCCATTGCTATGATCAACACATTGCTTATTCGTAATATGCTTAGGATTCCACGAGATATAGGGCAATTTATTATGAGACTTTACTATGAATGTTTATTCACCGTGTAATAGATTAAGGTCGATGTTTAATCGAGAGGGATAAGCTGTTTTAGTGGAGTCCGAAACTGAACTAACAGACAAAAACGGATTAGTGCTCCGCTAACCGCACACTCACGATTTCGCGACTTTGAGAGTCCGCAACAGTCTCAACGACAGAAAAGCCACCCCGATTCTTAACGCAGGGATTCAGTCGCCATGGCCAGTATGTATCATCTTTTGTAATAGCACCTTCTTGATACTAATTTCATTGTGCATTACAGAATCAAAAAACTCGTCTCAGCACAATCAGGCCAAGAAGGCTCACAAGAACGGGTGCGCATCTTCACACAACCCTATCCTTACCTATCTGGCTGTACCTTTCCTGGATCATGGAGCGGAGGTCCATGCAGCGGTTGTACAAAGAAATTGTAACTAACTAGATATGCGCAACTGTAGCATCAAGAAGCCAAAGACGCACCGATATCCTTCCCTCAAAGGCACAGACCCCAAGTTCCGAAGAAACCACAGGCATGCGCTGCATGGAACGATGAGAGCATTGGTTTGTTATATCTAATTATAACTAAAAGAGGAACTAGGGTAAACCAAGAACTTGGCTAACGTTTGTGGTGCTACAGAAGGAGGTCAAGGAGGGCAAGCGTGATTCGGCATGAGAGGCTTCAATGACAAGTGGGAAGGCTTGCGGTTTTCATGATGATACATTTGGCTGGCGTCACTGGCATACACACATCTGCTACGGCTTTTTAGCTGAAATCAGGAAGCATATTCCCCGCCACCGGTACGGTCTCCAGCACTAAGCACGTGAGGCAAAGTTGCGGACAATCCCATGCCGCTATCCGTCCAAGTAAAACCCTTCTTCAGTTTGTACTGCTCCCTAACTTAGGTGATTCTTCCGTTCTCGTTGTCCTCCCTTTGTGAAGCTTCAATCAAGAGCAACAACACGGCATTTGTGTGTACAGCACCGCGCTCTCCTATGCACGGTTGCTGAAGGATAAATTCTTCGTGCCAAGATCATTTCCCTCTCATTACCAAACACCCTCCCTGATCCTTTATGAGGTGCGGGTGCATGGAGAGAGGGACACATTCAGATTACATCGAATATCTTCTTAATTACTCAAATTTACCTTCAATTATCGGACGTGAACGATAGCATTGACTTTGAGATACTTCATTACATTATGCTGCAGGAGAGAGCAATGTGGGTGAGGATTTAAGTAGGATTGTCATTGGTTTGTGTGGACTTCTTGCGATGACCAGCAGTATGAGGAAGAGAGCACTAATATATCGATATTACCTATGATATAACAAACTGAAGTTGTACGTAGTATAATACAATGTATATAAAATAAAATAAAAACAAACTGAAGTCTCACAGGTCTCACCTGGACGAAGAATTTCTCACTGCAAAATGCCCGAAATGCTGGATACTGCCTATCAAGGCCAAAAATTTTCAGGGAAATGTTATGTCTTCTTGTAGTAGCGGATATTCGAGCTTATGAATACGTAACAAGAGCTCTTCGAGCTTCCTGCCGGTGCCGTCATGTTCCGAGCCGGCAGATTCTGCGTTCCCCTTGGAAGAGCCGGTGCTAGGAAGTACAGAAGAATAGTATCACAGCCCAAAGACGGCTGCCTTCTTGAAACGATTGCTTTGTCCCGGATCTTAAGGGATGATATTTGCATCAGCGGCAGTAGAAGTCTTTCGGGTCTCCGCCTTTTCGATTGCTAGATGCGGAGGATATCACTCTACACATGTCGTATGAATATTTCATGCTTGTAGTGCGCCATGTATCGTAGATGTGTTAGTATGTAATAGCTGAATCGATCAGAGAAAAGATTTATAGATGAGAAACATGAAAAGTAGGGTGCAATTTTTAGTAGAGATTATGCTCCGCCTAGACAAAACGACAGGATGTCTCGCTTCAAGCCCGCTTTAGCGTATTTCAATGACGGCGATGTTTAATTCTTCATAACCCAACCGCTAATCGCATGACTACTGCAATTCTCCTAATGAACGTGGAGATGTTCCATACGCGCAGGGGTGCTTGCATGTGGTGATGTGGTTCTGACCCGTCACGTGCGATAAGAAGTGGCAGCCAAAGAGGAGCTAACGTAACCAACACCATCAGCGTTTCTAAAAGTCTTTCATGCACAAGCGCGGAAACGTCTTGTCGCTCGCTCTCCTCCCACCCCCTCCTACTCCCTCATGAACCCTTCAGCAGCCTTTGGGAGGTGATACATGAGCATCAGACTTGACGACAGACCGAGAAGATGAACCCGATGCTCCAGTAGCGCTCAGCAGGACCGGTAGAGAGACACAACCTTGTTCTAGATCAGCACACTACGCAGCCTTTGCCAGCCTGACTCATTTAATCACGCCGCACTCTCCTTGCATTCTCCCACCTTAGGTATCTTTGAATAGCTAGACACCTAGCCATATTATTCACGCTCTTTGACTACTACACCACATCAGATCCTAAGACTACCAGCGCGTACCCCCCCAACTACTAACGTCAAGCATTTCAACTTCAAAAATGGCCACTCAAGCCCATTGTGCATATTGTTTTGAATGCCTGTCTGCTAGTCTGGAGAAGCGACAACCTCTTAGTCTAAGACAGGTGGAGGTGTTGTGGAAGAAATATAACGACCCTCCAGAGAATGGTGAAGATGACCCTCCAGTAGTCGAAGATTATGATGACGAAGACATGGAAGATGCAACTAAAGCGCATGAGGAAAATTCCGGTAATTCCTACCGCCCGGTCGCGATAAGCCGCTTGCTGGCTCCGAGTCCATCAACCGCAAGCTCTTCTTCCGTTCCTTCAACGAGCTCGACACCTTCCATTCCCAGTGAGACTTCGTCGGCAACCTCGAAATCATCGTCTCGATCTTCGTTCTTCTCCCTAGGTCGTCGGCTGAAGGAAGCGAATGTCCAACGCTCAACAACCGATGACCATCCTCTCTTCGTGACCTGGAATACTGTTAGTAGAAGCGGATCTAAGAGTCTCCGTGGCTGCATAGGCACATTCGAGGCGCAGGATCTTGACGATGGGTTGAGAAGCTACGCCTTGACGTCGTGAGTACCATTGCATGGATGCTTGGGTTCCTCTCTGAAACTAACAATATGTTCCTTTAGTGCCTTTGATGACACCCGTTTCTTACCTATCACGCTGCGCGAATTACCTAGCCTTGAATGCGGTGTCACTCTTCTTACCAACTTCGAGTCTGCTGCGGATCCGATGGACTGGGAGCTCGGGAAGCACGGCCTTAGGATTTCCTTCACGTATCACTCTCGCCGCTATGGGTCTACATACCTCCCGGACGTAGCTCGTGAGCAAGGATGGACGAAAGAGGAGACAGTAATAAGCCTAATGCGGAAAGCAGGTTGGAGCGGCCGCAAGGAGGATTGGAGAAAAGTGGCAGACCTCAATGTCATCAGATATCAAGGTCATCAAATTCGCGTTGAGCACAGAGAGTGGCGAGAATGGCGAGATTGGGTTGATGAACAGGGCCTTAACTAGGTTTCCCGTGAGGGGTTATGATCAACCAACTCTCGACTCCAATTTTCGTATATTTTATGATGCCAGCGATAGCTCACGTCTTGACGACGCGGAAATGAATCAATGGCTGTGCAGTCTATGTATCTGGGCTGCAGCATGTCCTTAGCGTCATGAATACAGACAATATCTCTATATTCGGCCGCCTGGACAATCTTTCTAATCTTCTCAATTACCCTATGTACACTGTTCTAATCATCCAGACACTAACGGTTTCAGATTCATGTTCACTGTTAGCCTCTACCGCAGTTCTCACCTCCATTCGACTCGGCAGCTGGATGTCAAAGTCAAAGTTTAACCATTCATAATATTTCGACTGTGGAATATGGCACACGCTCTACGAAACCCCAAGCAAAACATACCAGTCTAAAGCCATGATTGGATACTGACAAACGATATCGTGTAAACAGCAATAGTGGTCCCCGTAGGAACCACGTTTGAGCATGGAGTATGAGTAGGAGTCTATGATAATGGGTTTCGGAGTTCATTTTGGTGACCGTATTTTGGACGTGATATTAAACTTGCGAACCCTGATCTTCGACAAAGCCTTCGGATAAACCAATTAAATAGAATATATTAAAGCAGATCGATTAATTTTGTTCTCCTGCCTAAGTGGTCACAAACCAAATGGGATTAGCGTGCCCACTATTTCTCCACCTAGGTGTTGTTCCAGCCAGGGACTGTTGCCCTTGTGTAAAATTCTTCGGAATATTTATTACCATAAGTTCTGCCTGATATCTCCTATCGAGTGGCACTTCTTTGCACGTACTGGTTTAGGCCTAAAAGTATATCAATTGCTCCAAAGTGGTAATTTAACCAGTGATAGTAGGTGTCCATTTGAAATATGGTCTGTGCGCACAGTTGTGATGTTTCCGTATCTGCTTACAATAGGATATAGAGTAGAATTTTTGACAGAGTTCCTTGATGAATATTAGATTCTGCTGCGATTATATGTTAATTGTAATAAGGGGCCTGAAATTATTAAGAAGGCATAAAGAAACTATTTGGGGGCGAAACAAGTGGTCAGCAACGAATCAAACGACCCACGCTTCGGTGTTTATTTTTCGATGTAAACACAGAACTAGCTCGCCAACACCACGACAATTCCACAACTCCGACCCTAAATCTTTTTTTGCAATACGGCGCCAGAATGTCTGCCGCATCTCCACGCAAGTCGACTCGTGCAGCAGCCTCGCGACGAAAAGCTCCTGTCGTAGACTCATCCGATGAAGAAGAGAACCAGGTGCAGAATGACGAGAGCGAGGAGGAGTTTACACCAGCACCACAGAAGAGCGCACGAAAAGCGCCTCGGCGCAAGACTACGGAAGAGGGTCCGACGCCTCGAACAGCTAGTCGGACTCGGAGGACAAGAACAGGCGATTCAGTTGAACCATCGCAGCTCTTCAGCCCCGATAGCATGGCTCCCGAACCAGTATCGCCGTCAAAATCTCGCTCTCCCACGAAAAGGAAGAGCGTGCGGCCGGCTAGGAAAAGCCGTGTCTCTGTTGCTCCAGACATCCCAGAGCTCCCTCCGCCGCTACCTACGCCGAAACCCTCCGCGTCTCCCGAACCTTCAAACGTTCCCGGTACACCGATGGCAGATATCACCGACAATGTGATCAACGAACAGACTCATGTGCCGGAGCCGCAGAACGATGTCACAAAGGTGGACGCGCGCAATACGGTGTTGGAAAAGCCTATGGACATAATGGTTAGGGCGCGCGCAACAGCTGTGCCAACAACACAGGAACCAGCAGCGCCAAAGTCGCGTATAGTCATCACGTATCTCATTCTTACAAACTTCAAGAGCTATGCTGGAAGGCAAGAAGTTGGACCTTTTCACGCATCGTTCTCCTCTGTCGTGGGACCAAACGGGTCTGGCAAATCGAATGTTATTGACTCCCTACTCTTTGTGTTTGGGTTCCGTGCGAGCAAAATGAGGCAAGGAAAGATATCAGCACTCATCCACAACTCTGCAGCATATCCTGACCTCGATCATTGCGAGGTGCAGGTTCATTTTCAAGAAGTAATGGATCTCCCCGGTGGAGATCATCAAGTTGTGCCTGATTCCGCATTGGTCATTTCACGGAAAGCGTTTAAGAACAACGCCAGCAAGTACTACATCAACGGCAAGGAATCCAACTTCACTGTCGTCACGACATTGCTTCGTGATCGAGGTGTTGATCTCGACCACAAGCGATTCCTGATTCTACAAGGCGAAGTCGAGTCGATTGCACAGATGAAGCCAAAGGCCGGAAATGAGCATGAAGATGGTCTGCTTGAGTATCTTGAGGATATCATTGGTACTTCTAAATACAAGACGCCAATTGAAGAATCTGCAGCCGAGACCGAAACATTTAATGAAGTGTGTCTCGAGAAGAGCAACAGAGTGCAGCATGTGGAGAAAGAGAAGAATGGACTTGAGGACAAGAAGAATAAAGCTTTGGCATACATTCGAGACGAAAATGAATTGGCTACAAAGCAGTCAGCACTATATCAGGTCTTGATCCAAGAGTGCAACAATAATCTTCAAGTCACTGAAGAATCCGTTGCCCAGATGCAAGCCCAACTCGACGAGGAACTGCGAAAGCACGAAGGGAGCGAGGAGGGTATCAAGAAATTAGAGAAGCAATATAAGAGCGGTACAAAGCAGTACGAGCAGCTCGAGAAACAGACACAGGCTGTCCTCAAGGAAATGGCAAAGCTAGATAAGGAAACGGTCAAGTTCGAAGAGAAGAAAAAATTCTTAACTGGCAAGCAGAAGAAGCTAGAGAAGTCGATGCAGAGCAGCAAATTTGCCATTTCAGAGTCTGATACCCTCTCGAAGCAGTATGCAGACGATGCCGAGCGTGGTCTTGGTCAAATCTCAGAATTAGAGAAGGAAATGAAGGTCGAAGAGAAGGAACTTGCAGCTGTTCGGGAAAGCCTCAAAGGAAAAACACAGGGCCTTTCCGACCAAATTGCTGCTAAGCAGAAGTCCTTGGAACCATGGAAAGCAAAGGTCAATGAGAAGCAGTCAGCTATTGCCGTTGCTCAGAGCGAACTCGATATTTTACGCGAGAAAGACAACGCTGGCGCCGTCGCAATAGCTGAGGTTGAGGCTAAGATTGCCGGATTGCAAGAGTCCAAGGTTACGAAAAAAGCGGAGCTGGAAGAATGTAAATCTCAGAAGCGCAAAGTGGAGAAAGAAGCACAGAAAGTCGAGGCTGAAATCGAGGAGGTGGCAAAAAAGGAGCCAGCCATTCAATCAAAGCTCTCTGGCGCGAGACAGAGGGCAGATGAAGCGCGAGCAAGCCTTTCCGCTACTCAAACTCAGGGCAATGTTTTGACTGGTCTGATGCGTCTCAAGGAATCTGGAAGAATTAACGGCTTCCATGGCCGTCTGGGCAATCTTGGGGCTATCGATCAGAAATATGATGTCGCTATTTCCACCGCCTGCCCTTCTCTCGATAATCTTGTAGTTGACTCCGTGGAGGTCGGACAACAGTGTATCGACTATCTCAGGAAAAACAATCTGGGTCGTGCAAATTTTATTCTTCTGGACAGGCTAGCACAGCGAGATCTTTCTCCTATTGAAACTCCGGAAAATGTCCCCCGATTGTTCGATTTAGTCAAACCGAAGCACGATAAGTTCAGGTCCGCCTTTTACAGTGTGCTTCAAAACACTCTAGTTGCCCATGACCTGAAACAGGCAAACCGCATTGCGTACGGCGCAAAAAGATGGCGAGTCGTGACTCTTGATGGACAACTAATTGACAAGTCCGGTACCATGAGCGGAGGTGGCACTCGAGTTGCCAAAGGAGGCATGTCATCTAAGCTCGCAGCCGATGTCTCAAAAGATCAAGTTGCCAAATTGGAAGCGGACAGAGACGCATTGGAGCAAAACTATGCAGAATTACAACAGCAGCAACGCGACTTGGAAAGCTCTCTCCGCAACCTTAAGGATCAAATACCACAACTTGAAACTAAGGCACAGAAGCTGGCTTTAGAGCTTGATAGCTATGACCGAAACATTGCCGACTCTCAGCGCCGCATTAAAGAGCTGAATGCTGAGCAGCAGACTTCAAAGTCAGACAAAGGTCGGACCTCATCCCTGGAGAAGAGCATTGCTAGTATGGAGAAGGAAGTCTCAAAGCTCCATGCGGAAACATCAGGCGTGGAGGAAGAGATTAAGGCACTGCAAGATAAGATCATGGAAGTTGGTGGTGTGAAGCTCCGTAGTCAGAAAGCCAAAGTCGATGGCTTGAAGGAGCAGATCGACACTCTGACTGAAGGAGTCTCTACTGCAGAGGTCGCGAAAGCTAAAGCAGAGAAACAGAAAGCTAAGCACGAGAAGGCTTATGCAGAAGCAACGTCAGAACTAGAGAATCTTGCAGTAGAGGCGGAGAAGGTCGAGGAAGATATGAAGACCCAGTCTAGAGATGCTTCAGGATCGAAGCAACAAGCAGAAGAGGCACAAGAGGTAAGCTACAGTTTTTGTCATGATATTTAGGCATTCCCTAACATAGGAATAGGCTCTGGAGGCCAAGAAGGAGGAGCTTCAAGCCTTGAAAGCAGAACTTGATGAAAAGACTGCAGAGCTTAATGAGACTCGGGCTGTGGAAATCGAGATGCGGAACAAACTCGAGGAGAATCAGAAGATCCTAGTTGATTTCCAGAAACGTCTGCGGATTTGGCAAGATAAGCTGAACAAGCTCTCTGTCCAGAACATAAGGTATTAATCTCAATATTTTAGTTATATCACTTCTAACATGTAGCAGTGATCTTGGCGAAGAACAGGAAGCTGAAAGCTTACCCACTTATACGAAAGACGAACTTCTCGACATGAACAAGGACACCCTCAAACAAGAAATCGCTGCTCTTGAAGAGAGGAACGAAAACATCAACGTCGACTTAGGTGTCCTAGCTGAGTACCGGAAACGTGTCGAAGAGCACGCTTCACGCACCCTTGATCTCGCGGAAGCCGTTGCAACACGCGATGCAGCCAAGAAGCGCTGTGACGATCTCCGCCGACTACGCCTCGAAGGCTTCATGGAGGGTTTCAGCACCATCTCGCTACGGCTAAAGGAAATGTATCAAATGATTACTATGGGCGGAAACGCCGAACTAGAACTCGTCGACTCATTGGATCCATTCTCGGAAGGCATACTATTCAGTGTCATGCCACCGAAAAAGAGCTGGAAGAACATCTCAAATTTGAGTGGTGGCGAGAAGACGCTGAGCAGTTTGGCACTGGTCTTTGCGTTACATCACTATAAGCCTACACCGCTATATGTCATGGACGAAATTGACGCGGCATTGGATTTTAGGAATGTAAGTTTCCCAGTTCTATATTGGAAAGGCATCCTTGGACATGACAGCTAATATACGCTCTAAAGGTTTCAATTGTTGCAAGTTACATCAAAGAGAGGACGAAGAATGCCCAATTCATTGTTATCTCGCTTCGAAACAACATGGTCAGTTGAGCTAGATGGACGCCTTGCACTATGATACGCGGTGACCTAACAGTGTAATAGTTCGAACTTGCTTCTCGACTGGTGGGAGTATACAAGGTCAATCATATGGTAGGATCCACCACTTTTACCATGAAGTTGAAGTTGATATTTAGTGCTGACTTTTCTTGTCCTCTAGACCAAAAGCGTGACGCTGGAGAACAAGGATTACATTGTTGGGCGAGCGTAATTATGCATAATTCCATATGGTTTCGAGGGTCGTGAACATGGCGTTTTGGTTGCGCAGGTTAGCGTTCGACATCGTGGGACCGGGATGCAAGGCTGAGACGGTTGATGCTGACAGTGAATACGTTTCTCTATGGGAGGCTTTATTGATGATAAGATGGGATCTTTTTATCTTTGCTTGGTAGGCGGTTTTAGGGGGGTTCAGGGATGAGTGTCTGAACGTGAGAAGCTTGATATACCAGTTCATGGTTTAGATGAGCTTACGCCAGACGAGTCATGATCATTAAATGCCAATGCCTTTCAGGCCCCTTACTCAGCTTTAGAAGATTAATTCATACTCGAAAATCTCCGTCACGCTCAACAAGGTATCCGACCTTCGGTGTCCCCCCCCTGTGTGCGCGCGCAACACACAGCAATTTCGGTAATCACCAGTCAAGTGCACCATCCAGCGTAGATACATGTACAGCTCTGGGCACGACCAGCTTCACCCCCCCCCCCCTCTTTGACAAAAGTCAATTTCGCTCGCGTATGATTTCGCCTAGTTGCCACCAACTGTACATAGTAACCGTAGCGAACGCCTGTGGCTGCACGCAAGGACAGTTTTAGTTGCCCTGGAGAATTATCCTGGTTGCCCTAGAGAATTATTCTGGTTGCCCTAGGGAATTGTCTTGGTTGGCCAGGGGAATCGAATTGAAGCAATTCAGAACTTGCCTAACGTATGCTTCCTCTTTCTTCCCCCTTTTTTGCCTATGCCTATCTCTGCAGAGAGGTCAATAAAATTTGGTAATATCGTACAGGTGGAAACCTTACGATATTAACAAAGATTATGACGCTGCGGAGGGAAGCTGATCGCAAACAGAGGCGTTCGCTATGATTGCCTATGGAAATCAAGCGAACTTAAATACGCGAGCCGAATTGCATTTCGCTGGTACGGGCATTTAATTTCGCTAGATTGCCACTAACTATACATAGTAATCAAAGCGAAGCCAAGTGCCTGCATATAAGGGTTGCTGGGGCAATTAAATTAAAGCTATATATTTAGAACTTGCCTAGCTTACCAAAGTCTTAATATCAATTCAAAATTATGTTATAAAATCGTCAATTTGCCTTTAATATAAATCCTCCTTTAAAACGCGTAGCGGCTTAATTAACAGGTGTATCTCCTCGCCCTTAATGAAATCAACAAAGCCTCCTTCCTCCTTTATTGCGTACGCCTCTACCCTCGTGGAGCTCTTACTGGGGTGCCCTACAACAGCCACTAAGACGCGAATACAGCGCTATTTAGTCAGACTTTATATTAGAGGAGCTTAAGAAAATGGAAAACAATCTAGAAGCTACAGATAAGGACAATAAGGAAGATATAGAGGCTTAGCTTAACTATATGCAAAGTTAGTAGACTTCTCATATACAGAGCCAACAGGCTTCTTAAAGTTAGATTAGCTAATTAACTTAATTAAGGCCATATAAGTTACTATATTTAACACAGGATCCTACCTACCCATAGTTAAATATAACAACACCACAATATCAAGCTATAGCCTTTTAGGCAGCTACTTAAGCTCCTCAGTCTCCTCTATAAAATATAATTAAAGATAAAAAAGAAATAACTCCGCCACCTTACCTACGCATAGAGAGTAAGATTAATAATATAGGAAGAGCTAACGGCAGCGTGTTTATTACTTATAATTATAATATATTAATTCAATATCTAAAGGAGCCAGTATTTACTAAAACTCTTATTAATACAAGCCTTTAATATTATAATCTTTAGCGACTTTAAGTCTTTCCTATTTATAAAAGGGAGCTATATTATTAAAAGTAAGGTATTCGCATTAAGCTCCAGCTAATTAAGGCAAAGGTCAACACTCAGCATACAGGCGTTTATAATATTAGGTTTAATATAGATTCTAAGGTTACAGATTAGTGGTAAAAGATTAATATGTAACTTATTACATAGGCTTAACATACTAATAGATATAGCGAGATTAAGGCTCTAACTATTAACCTCTTAATTATATATGCTCCAGATAGAAATCAGCCAGCAGGTAGCTCTTACCCATTAATAATTAATTAACTCCATAATGAACTTCCAACGCCCTCGCAGAGCTTAGAGCTTAATATAACGCCTTATATACCTGCTAGTAGTATTATAAGTCTAATAGGCTTGCAAGTTAAGCTTACTAGGTATTAGCGCTATAAAAAGCACTATCCTAACACTAATTAGTGTTATATACTTGGCCAGGTGGATATTAAATTAATAGATAAGGACTTACAGGAGTAGATAACTAGTATTTAGCAATGCATTACAAATATTAAGAATCCACCTTATAAGCTTGCTGCTCGGCTTACTAAGAGAGCGGCAATAAGAGGAAAAAGTGGTAGAAGAGTATACCAATCTACCTTAAGCAAGGGCTTTACAGTTAATAGCCCAGGCGTTATTAATTACTTTTATGTTAGCTCTACAGGCTTAATATTAGATTAGTAAGTTACTCCTACACTAGTAAGCTAACTGCCCTTATTATCCTTACCTATATTACTAATATACCGCCTATAAGGTATTAACCGCGCAAAAAATCTAGAGGAGTTCTTTAAGTATTAGAGGCAGAGTGTAGCTAGCAATCTTAATTAGGAGGCTAATATTAAAGCTACACACAAAGTTGTCTATAATTTAAGGTGGGACTTAGAGCTCCTATATAATAAATCTAATAGCGCTAATTTTATTAAGGAGCTTATCAAGACTAGTGTTAAATTAGGTATTACAAGACGGCTATAGAAGGACTTAAAGAAGTAGGCAAATAAGCGTTATATACAGCTTAAGGGGAGTTTTTAAGACAGATAATTAGCAAAATATAGGGTGTCTCTACTACTGCTAGCACCCCTATAGTAATAGAGACGCCCTGTATCTAGGTTCTTTAAGATATAGATTATTATAATTAGTAAAATGTAAGGTATCTTCATTACTACTAGCTCCCCTAAAGTAATAAAAACACCCTATATATATAACAAATTAAAGCCTTTTGGTAAGTTATATATAGTTAAGAACACCACTAAAGATTAATTATAACTCTTACCCTAAAAACCTTAACAATTATACCTACTATGTTAGAAATGGCCTCTTGCGCTCTTACCCTTGCTACCAACCTTATCTATACACTAAAGGAGGAACGCTTTAAAGCTATAGCCAAAGTTTTCTGGGTACTCTAGCTAAGAGAACCACTACTACTAAATAAAGGCCTTTAGCTCTCCAAAAAACTCTTTAATTGGATTTAGATTAGGTAAGTACAGTAATAAATATACCAGCTGTTACGGACGCTTTAAGTACAATGTTATGACTACTTGGGGAAGAGTTAGAGGAAGCTAGTTAGTTAATACAGGCACGGTCTAGAATGGATCTAGTGGAACTATATAACGAGGAATAGTAAGCGAGTTACATAATATTATACACAGTGTACGGAGTATACGTAGTGTACGTCTACGTATAACACGTATAACACGTACCTTATATATAAAAGAGGATTTCTTAGGAGTATGGTTGTGTATTTAAAGGACCTTAGTCCCTACCATAGATAGTTCTTTCCTTGTAGTAAATCTTAGAATATAATTGGAGTTAATCTATTAGGTAACTACTCCACCAGTTATTATTATGTTGTTAATTTATTCTTACCTATATACCTAGCCTAATAATAGGACCTACTGTAGTTCCTGCTATAAGGTTCTGTTACACATTTACTATTAAGGTTACGGTATTAAATAAGATTAAATAATATGCCACCTAAAGCACTAGTTATAATAATGTTAACGGCAGCTATAACCTTAGGGGCAGGAGACACCAGTATAGCAGATATAGATTCTTAAGTAGTTACGCAAGGTCAGTTATAGGAAATAGTTAATCACTTATAAAATAATAATAGGATACTTAAAGAACGCATTAATAGAATCGGAGTAGCAAAAATTAAACTACCTTTAATTAAACGGTTCTTAGGAGAGAAGTTAAAGCTTAAGGGGTTTTTTACGCAGATATACTTTAAGGTAATGCAGGAAGGAGCGAAGTTAGCAATATTGTTAGATTAAGTAGCCTATATAGGATTATTCCTAATAGGAAGGGCACTTAAGTGGTTTAAGCTATACCTTATAGAAATACAGGCCAATGGCATAACAACTACTAACTAGGACGTACGGTATATATTTACCAGTTAAAACGGGTTCGCGGAACAACTAACGCAGATATTTAGAGACCTGGAGGCTATAACCATAGCGGAACAAAAGCTTTAGAGCTTAGTACAACGTACTTCAGTAATTAAGTATACAATACAGTTTTAAACACTAGCCATGTAGGTTAAGTGGAATAATAGGGCGCTTATGGAACAGTATAAATAGGGACTTAAGGCTAAAGTCTAGGACGTAATTATCCTAATAGAAGATGCGGATACTCTAAGGGAGTTAATAGACTAGTTAATAAAAATTAATAATAGGATCTATTAAAGGGAACAAGCTAAGAAAGGGCAAGACAGAGTTCTATAGTTATATAAGGCGCAGAGTATGCAACAACAGACACAGAGTTAAAAACTATAGAATGGCGCAGAGCTAATAGACCTAAGTGGTACTAAAGAAACCTAAAGATAGGAAAAGAAACTATAGAAACCTAGAGGTTAAGGATCTAGTAATTAAAGGACCTAGAAGTAGAGGCTAAACCAAGGATCTTAGCAGCAAAAGATATTTAGGCGGACTCTACAGTAAGAAAAATGGTTTAAAGATAGGGCTTATATAAATTATAGAAAATAAGGTTATTTTGCTAGAGACTGCAGAGGTGGTTAAAGTAATTACATAGTAAAGGGAACCAGGCCAGCAGACGGCACATACGTATAGAGGGATAATAGTGCACTATAAGGAACAAAAGAGTGTTTAATTAACAGTTTTGTGTATTATTACAATAACGTATACCAAATTTATAAGGACGCCAAGTATGGCGCAAGCTATTAGCTATAGGAGCCATTGTTATTTAAGTTTAGAGGAACTAACGAACTAGCTTATAGATCAGACATTAAAGACAATAAATTCAATATAGGCGAAGTATTTACCGACGATAAGGCAATAAAGGCAGCTTACTAGGAGTATGCAGACCTTAGAGAAGTTGAAATAGAAGTAAAAACTAAGACTATTACAGAATAGGGTTTAGTAACGGATGCTATAACACTATTAGATATAATTTCCATTGCTTTATAAGACAATAGGAGTAATATTTAGAAAAAACTAAGTAAGTAAATAACTACTAGTGCTAGCTTATTACTTAATAAAGGTAAAAGGCCATAGGCTTAAGATTCTTAAGAAGAGATATAAGAAGCTTAAAATTCTTAAGATAAGATAAGACACACCTAAGGACCCACAATAGACGAAAACTAATGGGAAAGAGTAGTGATTTAGTTTAATAACAAATAAATGAGTATAGAACGCAAGTTTAAGAACTACAAGTTTAGGGAACAAATAAGAACGTTAGCAATCCTAGGTGAATATAGTGTTTAGCCTAAAGATTAAACCGTTAATACTAGGATTAAAAAGTAAGATGACTATAAAGATTTAGCTGCAAGACGCAGAAAATAAGAAACTATAGATAAGTTTAGGACAAGAATTATTATATGGCAAGAGTAAAAGCTAGATAAGAGGTTAGCTACGCCAGGTTATATAAGGGATAGAGCACCCGTATAAAGAGTTATTAATAGGCCAAGTGCAGGGACACCTAGGGCAAAGTGGTTAAATAAACTAGAATAAGAAGAGGATCTAAATATCCTAACTAGGTTTAAAGAAAGACATACTAAAGGATATTACAATATAGTAATAATAAGGTAATTTCTAATAGATAGACTATATACACTAAACTAGTTATACGGAAAGTGGTATAGGCAATGACACAACGACGAATAGGCAGATTTCTATATATAGTTAGACAAAAAAGTTGTCCAAGACTAACCTATTACGGAGAAATATATAAGTTACATTAAAGGAGCATTAATTATAATGTTAAGGAACCTAGAAGAAGGATCTAGGGACTAGAGAAGTAAATAACAAATCTTAATACCCGCAGTAGAGACACCAGTGGTTAGGTTAACTAGGTATAGGTTTAAACTTAAGGATAAAAACAAACTAAGAGTTAACCCAAAATATATAGCGCATTATACACTATTGTGGATAGCTTGTGTGAATGACATGTGTAATATATATAGAGCACTAAAAGATAAGAACTAGAAGTACCTAGTAAGAATATATTAGGTACCTAAGGAGAAGCGGTTTAGGAATGCTAAGTATATATATAGATGGCACCCAGTAGAAGTATAAGGTTAAGGAGACTTAATACTTTAATTAGGAAGATTCCTTATGGAAGAATGCCTAGATAGATAATAGTAGTAGGAGTGCCTAGAGAACACTTATCTATAGTATATAGAGGAAAAGAAACAAACTAAGTATTGGCCTAAGTTAGACTAAGTATAGGTAGGATCTAGCAGCCAATAGTTGGGAAAAGAGGAGGCGTATAGGACTAGAGGGAACTAGTATTAGAGCCTTAGACCCTTAAAGGAATTTAAGGATAATACCTGAATTTATAAGTTAAGTAACAAGATCAGCAGTTTAAAGTGTTAGTAGATAGTGGAGTAACTAGGAACCACATATTACTAAAAGCAGTAAAAAGAATAGGGTTATTATATAGACAGAAGGAACACCCATATCCACTTATAACAATTTTAGGAGATTAGATAGCCTATAGAGGAGGCATTATTAATCTTAAAACAGGACCTATTTAGCTAACTATTAAAGGAAGACTAGTAAGAATGTCTTTTAATATCCTACTGTTAGGACAGGATAAGGCGATACTAGGAATACCTTAATTACAGAAGTACAATTTAAAGATCAATTGGGTTATAGGTTAGGTTAATATTAGGGATACTTAATAATATAAAGTGCGACAGTAAACCAAGTTGGTATGGTACTAAGTTGGAGCGATATATAAAGAGACTGAGCAAGGCTTAAGTTATATACCAAGGAGATACTATAAGTATGGTAAAAAGTTATGGTTACTAGAAAGTAAAAAACTGTTAAAGTATGCAGCGTAGGACTATAAGATAGAATTGGAAGAGGGAATAAGTTTAAGGTTCTTTCTAATTTACAAGCTTACTAAAATAGAGTTAGTAGCGCTTAAGGAGTTTGTCTAGGAGAACTTACGCAAGGGATATATTAGACCGTTATAGTTATTAGTAGAATATCTAGTACTATTTATCCTAAAGAAAAACGGAAAACTTAGGATATATATAGACTATAAACAGTTAAACAGCATTACTAGGAAGGATAGGTATCCTTTACCCTTAATTAGCGAAATCTAAAATAGGATAGGTAACGTAAAGATCTTTATAAAGATAGATCTAAGATAGGCGTACCACCAGATTAGGATTAAGAAAGGCGACAAGTAAAAGGCAGCCTTTAGGTCAAAGAAAGGACTATATAAGCCATTAGTTATACAATTCGGGCTTATAAATGTACTAGTAACGTTCCAGAAGCGAATTAATAATATGTTAGGAGAATACCTAGATAAGTTTATTATAGCATATCTTAACGACATTATTATTTACTTAGAGAATGAGGAAGAACATAAAGAATATATTAAGTAGGTCTTAAAGAGACTATAGGAAGAATAGATACTAGTAGTAATTAAGAAATACGAGTTCTTTATAAGAAAAACCAATTTTGTAGGATTTGTTATTAAACTAGGAAAGATTAGCATAGACCTAAAGAAAGTTAAAGCTATAGTAAGTTGGTAAGAGCCAGAGAATATTACGCAGTTAAGGTTGTTCTTAGGGTTTTATAACTACTATAGGAGGTTTATAGCATAATAGTTAAAAAGCATTAAGCCATTTACCAGGCTAACAAAGAAAGAGAAACTGTAGGTTTAGGGTAGTAAATAAAAGAAGCTGTTCTAAGAACTTAAAGAGTTATTCACCTAAGAACCGATCCTTAAGATCTATCAACCAAAGTTAGAAACGGTTATTAAGACAAACACATTAAATTTTGCACTAGGAGTATGCTTACTATAAAAGCACTAGGACGTATGGTATCCAGTAGTATACTATAGTTAGAAAATAACACTACTAGAGTTAAACTATAACATCTACAACAAGGAGTTGTTAGGTATAGTTACAGCACTTAAGGAATGGAGAGCATTTTTATAAGGCATAAAGGAACCATTTGTGGTTAAGATAGACCATAAGAACCTTACAGGATTCTTAATAATAAAGAAACTTAACCAAAGACAGGTTAGATGGGCGGAAATGCTTACAGAATACTATTTCGAAATTTAGTATACTAAGGGTATAGACAATGCACGAGTAGACGCTCTAAGTAGAAAAGCTAAACTATAAAATAACAAAAAGCCGTTAGGAGCTTTGTTGCGAAAGAATCAAGACGGATTAATTAGGTATAATTACCTAAAGATTGCAGTAACTAAGGAAAGTTAAATCCACAAATTACTAGAGAGTAATTAGACACAAAAGATCTAAAAAGCATAGGTAGAGGATCTAGACTTAGAGTAATATAAAAATAGAGAAGCAACATATATGTCTAAGTCTATTGTAGAAGAATTTGTTAAGGAATTCCATAAGGGAATGATATAAGGATACAACAGAGCTATAGGCTTAGTATTAAGACTTTAAAAAGAGTACATTATTTAAGGAATCTGGGGACTAGTAAGATAAGTTATAAAGGAATATCTAGATTGCCAAAGGAACAAACTAACAAGGTATAAGCCGTATGGAGGACTATAACCTATTAAAGTACTAGGAAGACTATGGGAAGTTATATTATAGGACTTTATTATTAAGTTACTGAAGTTAAGAGATCCTATTACAGGACAAGATTATAACGCAATTTTAGTAATAGTGGATAAACTAATAAAGTGGGGATACTTTATAGCATGCACTAAAGAGATATTAGTAGAAGATGTCGCTAGAATCTATATAAAAGAAGTATTTATAAGACACGGAGCATTAGATAAGATTATATTGGACAGAGATCTAAGGTTTATAGCAGCATTTTGGGAAGTATTTCTGGTAGAACAGGAAGTTCGCGTAGTAATATCTATAGCATATTATCTGCAGACGGATGGATAAACGGAAAAACTAAACTAGACACTAGAATAGTATTTAAGGCATTATATTAATTACGCACAGAATAATTGGGTATTATTATTACCAGTTATACAGTTTGCATACAATACAACACTATAAAAAGGAATGGGGATATTACTATTTAAGGCGAATTACGGGTATAAACTAAGAACATTATTATCGCCATATTAAGTAAAAAAGACGAGTAGCATAGCCAAATAAAGAATAGAGATGTTAATAAATCTTTATGCAGACCTTATGGAAATAGCTAAACTAGTATAGCAAAGAATGAAAAGGTACTATAATGCTAAGAGATCTAAGGGACCAGATCTTAAGGAGGGAGATAAAGTATAGCTATTATATAAAAATTTTAAAAGTTAACGACCAAGTAAGAAGTTGGACTATATTAGACTAGGACCTTTTAAAATTAAGTAAAGAATTTTATTGGTTATATATAAGTTGAACCTACTAGCCAAAATGAGGATCTACCCTATATAACACGTCACAATGCTAGAACTAGCACGTAGAGATATTAAGCCACCAGTCTATAAGGCAGACATATATAGAGGACAGGAAGAAGACAAATAGCAAGTTTTAAAGATTATTAGTTATAAGGATGTAGATAATAAAACATAGTATAAAGTAAAGTAGATAGGCTATAGTAAGACTACCTAGGAACCACTAAGCAACCTAGAGAACGCTATAGGAAAGGTATAGAAGTATTAGAAAAGAAAGGGTTAGGTAATATTAACAAAGAAGGATTGCCAAAGAATAAGTTACCTAAGGGGGACCTAAGAGGAGCACCTGCTAAGCTACTTAGAGTTATTTCCCTTTTAATAGGAAGAAGGTCTGTTCTTTTATTACTAAGTTCCTAAAGGCCCTATTCTACAAGTTTCTACTTTTTAGAACGAACCTTTTTACAACCCTTTTTAAGACGGGTTAATTAAGCGAACGCAATCTATTGAGACTTAAAGGAGCGACGCTAAGCCTTAAGGGCCCAAGCGGTCTCTTTAGCAGAACGGTAGAGTTTGGCACATGTAGCGGCTAGCTTAAACTCTAGCTTTATAGCAGTAGATTAAACATAAGACCCTATAATAAGTTACTTAGGGAACTTAAAGACTATTAAGAATTATAAAACGCGCATACTTAGCGTCAGAAACTAAGCAAACGTTACAGAATGATTAAACGTTTGCTTTAGTGCACTTAAAACAAGACAAGGGTTATTGGGATAAGGGACTTGTTATAGCAATACACACTAACCCCGCCTTAGCACAATGAGAATACGGAGACGACATTATCTTACTAAGCGACAATATAGCAGCCATAGTGCGAGCACAGCATTGCGCTTGTGAAGAAGAAGAGGCTTTAGGTATAATAAGTAGGGATATTAACCAGACTAATTAAACAGATATCACACCTCTAGTAAATAACTTGGAGATGTTAGGAATCTTTAAGGACAAAGATAAAGAGGAGGGAGATAGTGTTATAGACGCTTTAAGTATAATATTACAACTACTTAGGGAAGAGTTGGAGGAAGCTAGTTAGTTAATACAGGCACAGTCTAGGATGGATCCAGTAGAACCATATAATAAGGAATAGTAAGTAAGTTATATAATATTATACGCAGTGTATGTCCGCGTATAATATGTATAACACGTACCTTATGTACAAGAGAGGATTTTTTAGGAGTATGGTTGTATATTTAAAGGACCTTAGTCCCTACTATAGATAGTTCTCTCCTTGTAGTAAATCTTAGAATACAATTGGAGTTAATCTGTTAGGCAACCACTCTACTAGTTATTATTATGTTGTTAATTTGTTCTTACCTATATACCTAGCCCAATAACAGGACCTACCGTAGTTCCTGCTATAAGGTTCCGTTACACCAGCTTAATACTAAAGGCGTTAAAGAGAGACTGCATCCTTTCTAAATAATAAAAGCTAGCGTTATCTATAACTACTACTAATTACTTAGCAGGAAAGCGATTACACTATAGCAGAAGAGTATTTGCCACCTAGAACTTAAAGCCTTCGCCATTTATTAAGCCCTTATATACTAAAGCTACTAGTATGCCGTTAATTGTATATATAGGCAGTATATTAAGCCTCCTCTTACCCTAATTATATAGTGTCTATAAGACTAGTATAACACCCAAAGGAGCCTAGCCCGTCTTCTATATACCTATCTTTAAATCCGCACCCAACTTATCTACAAATACTAGTTAATTGGCGGTATACTATAATATAATAGCAAAATATATATTGTAATTATAAGCGTTACGTTTAAGGGCTACCTAGCGACACTTCTTTATATAAGCTACTCTCTAAGCTCTATAACTAGGGGATCTAATTAGCTTACTAGCTTCCTTATCCAGCCAGCTAAATAAAGCTCTTAAAATATTATATAGCGGCTTACTACAACGTTAAACGTATTATAAATTAGCCACTGTAACTTATTACTAAAGAGGGTTGGCTTCTCCTCTAGCCATATTAGTATCACCACAATTATTAAATTGCTTAGTAGGAACTAGCCACCTTTACCATTTAAAGGCGCCTAAGTTAAGCTAAAGATTCGCATATTCCTCCTAATTAAGGTAATTAAGCGAATTATATAACCAGTGGTAGAGGCATACTTTACTCAAGTCGCTCTAAGTCAAAGAAGATCCTTAATTAGGGCGTACTAATATAGGCCTATTTGCGGAGCCATACTATGGGTAGAAGATAGGTAGAAACCTTACAATATTTTACAACAATTATGACACCACAGAGGAAGATCAATTGTGGACAGCTTTAGGAGCAAGGCACTTACAGCCAAGCATGCGGCTTCGCTTCGATTACTATGTATAGTTGGTGGCAATCTAGCGAAATTAAATGCCCGTAGCGAATCTGCGATTCGCTTAAGGAGCGCTTGCCAAAAGAGCTTCAAGCCCGCCAGAAGCAAGGTTCTTGCAGCCCGCTACAATTACTATATACAGTTGGTGGCAATCAAGCGAGACTGGACGCGCGTTAAAATCTCGCCAAGCGATCACAAAGCGAGACTTCAAATTCGGTACGCGCATCCAATCTCGCTCCACTGCCACCAACTGCATATAGTAATTGTAGCGAAGCCGTATTCTTGGCTGCAAGAACCTTCGCGATCGGCCTTCCCCCGCAGTGTCGTGATCTTTGTCAAATATCGTGAGGTTTCCACCCGTACGATATTGCAAAATTTCATCGGCAATTGTAGAGACAGCGTTGTATTCGCGGCCACAATGGAGGCGTAGTTAAGGGGGAGAAGAGGAGGCGTACGTCTTCAATTTGATTCTCCTGCTAAAGGCGAATCTCCAAGGCAACCAAAAAGGTCCTTGCGTGTACAAGGGGGTAACATGAATGGGTCAGACGCCCCCCCTGCTAGTATGGTAAACAAAATAACCTGGTCCCGCTATGTCACTTTGGACTCGCTTATTTCTTGACCGGTACTAGCAGGGGGGGCGTCTGAGGCATTGATGTTACCCCCTTGTAGCCACAGCCGTTCGCTACAATTACCACGTACAGCTGGTGGCAATTTAGCGAAATTAGATGGCGCGTAAAAGAGTGCTCGCTTTCCAGTCGGCCTATCGGTTCCTCCGGCGGCCTCACCAGACGGCATCGGGCCGGGAAGCTTCATGTGATGCTGACGTTAGGCCGTTTCCCTTGAAAGTTGACTCTTTCATATCTCTTACCACTTGCTATATTGTTGAATGGTGTCTAGCAACATAATTTCATTTTCTTTGTTCCCAAAGTCCCTCCTCACTGTATCTCCTCACTGTATCTCTCCCTCAGGCCTTTTCGTATACTCAAAAAACAAAGTCAACAATGCATACCTACGTTACTCTATTTATCTACTTCCTAGCTTGCTTTGTGGTTTATCAAATTGCTTCGGCTATTGTTAGCAACCGCCGACATGCAGCTCGAGCACGAGAGTTCGACTGCAAGATGCCTCCTCGCGTCCCATGCTCTGATCCGTTTGGTATTAACAATATACGGAGACTGCTCAAGTCAGACCGCGAAAAGCGGATGCCAGAATACTTGATCGAAAAGACAGAGGAGGTATCCCACTTGGAAGGCAGGAATGTATCCACTATGGTCCAAACCTTATTGGGCAAAGACGGCTTCTTCACGATCGAGCCTAAGAATATCCAGGCCATTCTTGCAACCCAGTTTAAGGACTTCGGCCTTGGTGATGCTAGGAATAATAACTTCAAGCCGCTTTTAGGCTGTGGTATTGTGAGCCTCACTCCCCTTTCCCAGGAGGATCGCGAGCTAATGAAAGTACCATTTAGTTTGCCACGGACGGGAAGCAGTGGGAGCACTCCCGTGCAATGCTCCGCCCACAGTTCATAAGAGAACAAGTCAGCGATCTCGACCTCGAGGAGCGCCATGTGCAGAACATGATGCGGGCCCTTCCAGCCAAGGCGGACGGATGGACAGAGTCGACCAACATTCAGACCCTCTTCTTCCGCCTGACTCTAGATTCAGCTACTGAATTCCTCTTCGGCGAGAGTGTCAACTCCCAGCTCGCTGAGCTGCCTAGCTACACCTCGCACAACACCTCGCCCGCCCATAACGAGAAACTCTTTGCCTACAACTTCGACCGCAGCCAAGCCTACCTCGCAAAAGCCGCCCGTTTCGGGGACAGGTACTGGATGGCGCACAACGCCGAGTTCAAGTATTTCTGCAAGCAAGTGCATGACTTTGTCGACCACTTCGTGCAGCTAGCGCTGAACAAAAACACCCAAAAGAAGCCACTCGAGAGCGGCGAGTCCGGCAAAGGGAAGTACGTCTTCCTCGAAGCCATTGCAGCCGAGACCAAAGACCCCGTCGAGCTCCGCTCCCAACTCCTGAACATCCTGCTCGCCGGCCGCGACACCACAGCGTCGCTGCTCGGCTGGCTCTTCCTAATGCTTCTGCAACACCCAGCCACCTTCAGGAGGCTGCGCGAGGCCGTGCTACACGACTTCGGCAGCTACACCGAGCCGCGCAACCTGGCCTTCTCCGGGCTCAAGAACTGCGCCTACCTGCAATGGGTGCTGAACGAGACGCTGCGACTGTTCCCAGTTGTGCCGCTGAACAGCCGCCGCGCGCTCCGCGACACCACGATCCCGGTCGGCGGCGGGCCAGACGGCCGCTCGCCCATCTACATCCGCAAGGGCCAGCAGGTCGACTACAGCGTCCATGTGATGCACCGCCGGCGCGACCTGTGGGGCGAGGACGCCGACGACTTCAAGCCCGAGCGCTGGAACGGCCGCAAGCCCGGCTGGGAGTACCTGCCCTTCAACGGCGGGCCGCGCATCTGTATCGGGCAGCAGTTCGCGCTGACGGAGGCTGGGTACGTGGTGGTGCGGCTGCTGCAGCGGTTTGAGGCCATGGATGGGGAGGTGCCGACGAGATATATGCATGGGGTTACGCTCACGAGCTGTCCGGCTGATGGGGTGACGGTTAGGCTAAAGGAGGCAGCTTCGCGAGAGGAGTGAGTTATCTAAGCAGTTTTCTCTCATGCAAGTTTGGATCGGTTGGTTTAGGAAGTTGGGAACATTGAGCTTGGGTGTGATAAAATCCGCTTTCGCGTCAGGATCTATTCAATTGTAACGAATTGGCGCTATCAGTTACGTTTTCGTCGAAATATTACCCTACCTTAATCTCCGTCGCCTTTACTTGAGCCATACAATGCTGCATGCAGTACAGGAAACCATTTACGTGGGCCGCTCATTACAACCTACTATACTTGCCTGTCAGGCTGGGTTTGTCAACAGGATGGCGCATCAACAAGATTGAATTTGTGGATAAATACAAAGGCAGGCTTTTGCAGATGGAAACGCTAGTTGAGTGAAACCCACAACAGAAACTTCAACGGTAAACTCTCTCCTGGGGCCCCTGTTTGGGTTTAGCGGGACTATCCTAAGCGAAAAGTGCCAAGACCCGAGATAACCTCTAGTTCTTGCTCCCACCAGCACCTTCCCACTGCCTACTTCTCTTTCCCCCTTTGCTCTTGTTATTCAGTAACCGCGGCTGTGGCTGACGAACATGGATCCCACTGTCGACCCTTCACGCACAGTTTGTCCTTCACACACTGGTTCAGATCACCACCACTACCTTTCTCGTCCGGACTTATACCAGGGCCCCATTGACGTCGCTCCCGCTGACATGCCGGACCTCTTCGACATAGTGTTGTCCGATATCGATGAGAAGATCCTGCAAAACGAGATCTCGACCGCACTCGGGTCGGCCTACCTGTCGGAAAAGCCACACCCGACAAGGCCTCACACCACCGTGGACGGTATTATGTTTGGCATCCATGATCGTGTGATTTTTCCGTTGGTTGTTAACATCCACAAGTCGCGCTCATATGTAATACATTTCTTGTATGGCAGCGGAAGTCCGTTCACATTCCTCTCACAGGAAGTATGTGGAGTCCCTAAGCACTTCACTTGTAACCACTAATAACGCTTTTTAGGCATGCGACAAGCTATTTGGAAGCAACCCGGTTCCAACCCACTTTACAGCTTGGATTAATGGCGTGCTTGTTAATGCGAACCCGCCAAATGCCGGCTCACATTTCGAGCACGTGAATCTGCTGGGCGCCGATTCTTGCAACTTACTCCGAACAACGGTCAACATTAACTACCCAGAAAAAACTGCTACAATGCACTTTCCCCCTAATCAAAACGAGTGATTTCTTCCCCTCTTTCCAATAAAATGCTGGCATCGATATCCTCAACGTCTTCGAGACAAGTATCAGGTTCTTGCATTCAGCTAGGGGATATGCTCTACATAGCCTTCGACACACCTAACCGATAATTAAACACCAGTTACGCGATAGTATTGGCAACAGTATATCTACTCACCTTTGTGATTGAACTATTGCTAATATGGCCTAGCTCTGCATACCAGAATGCCCAAGAGGCAACTGGATATCCTCCACCTCTCGTCTGAGACCTTGCACACAAAATATGGCGTGGATATCCTTGGCCTCTTGGTTAATAACATTAAACTGTGGGATCCGACGCAGAATGAAAAAGCGTCTGGGCGGCGCGATCTGGAATTAGTAACTATATTATAGCCCGAAGCAAAAAAATTGTCTTGTTCGGAATATATCCCATGCTTTATGTGTGATAAATTGTGACATTGTCGTCCTCAGAATCCCTAGGTGCAATTGCCGCTTTTTTTGGCGGCAAAACCCTCCAAAACCGGCGGCAAAAGTCCCAGGACATAGAGTAACTCCGGTAATATCGTTCTGCATTTTTCCAGGGTGTCCCATCAAATCTTTGGCTTTTCCGTGTGGGTTAGAAATGATGGGGTCTTTTGATAAGGCTGCGCTGTTTGAGAGATGAACCTTGAGTAAGCCGTGTAACAAGGCCATTGGCCATAAGGAAAGAAAGACTCGTCACCGTTAATCCAGAAGAGAGGTACCTACTTTTACCAAATAGTGACTACGGACTTCGCGCCTATTCGACTACTGGATAGGGCACCTAATAGAAAACCCATGAAGAGTTATGGACGAATACCAATCTCTCGTCGGCGTCATCTATCATATCAAATTCTTGCTTTTCTGTAGCTGCCCAATCATCTTCTGTGACTTGTTGTAACTCAGTATTTGGTATCTTCATGCACTTATTCCCTATCCTAGCAATTTAGAGCTGAGCCAAAAACCATTTTCAGCCTTCATCTGCCACATTTCAGTAATCGTTGTAAGGCTCGACTGACTAGATCATGTCGGCCGGAATTTGAGGCTATATATTGTCCTAATTGGCAGTCAACAGATCCTAATTCTTTTTCGGGTAGAATAGGTTAATCGATTGCATCTTGATTCTCTAGATCTACTTCAGGAGATCTATATATACACGATATGCACGACTTAGTAAAATATAGATGATTTAGATCTATATGGATCTACATGAGGTATAGTGGGGGCTTGCCCAAAGTCGCTCAGCAGTTATTATAATCCTGTCGGAGGTCTCAAGCGCCAAACGTAGGATGTACCGATTCGGACATGAACAAGCCTGGTGGAGCTAGCCACATAAGCCTAAAGATAATGATAACTGGAGAGTGAGATCTGAATTACTATGAGAGGAAAAGGGCAAAGCTATAGGAATAAACGGAAGTTTTTTTTTTCCAACTGGAGTGAAAAGCATAATAAAGAAATGGGATATCATCTTCACGTGCACCCTGGGATACGATCCCTGTTTAGCAAGACACGGGATATCCTGTCGGTTATCTGAGATATCATAGATTGCCTCTCTTATCACCCTTTGTCTATAAAAGACGGCAAGATAGTCCTGCACGTTGAAGAATCTGTACACCTCGTACGAGCTTGGGTCCATATCAAATCTAATTATTTCTCTGCCTCTACGTATTCAATCGCATGCTCTAGCGGGCCACCGCTCAGGTCGTGAAGTGAATGAGACCCACTCGCTCCTTATTTCCCTGCTTCCGTAAGTTTCTACCCGGGCTTGTCACAATCTCAAGTAACTCCAATATCTGGGAATTGGTATTCACCTTTACTGCGCGTGGCTTTATTGGAACTTTTTCGACCTAAGTTTTTGCGAGTGGCTTTATCAGCAGTCTTCTGACCCACGTTCTTGATAGGAGGCTTTGTAACACCACTTTTCGTAGCATTCTGCGTGGTTGCTGTCTTGCTGGTACTCTTGGTCGTTGTCTTAGGGCCAGCCTTCGTTGCTTTCTTGGGAGGAGCCTTCTTGATTGTTGCTTCTTTAGCCGGCGTTCTCTTCTTCAGCGCAATCTTGGGGCCTCGTTTGAGCGCCTTGGTGACCTTACTTTTCGTGCCAGTCTTCTTGGTTGCCGTCCTAGAAGCCGTTGCTTTCTTTGTGGTTCTCTTCGGCTTTGACGTCCGCAGCGTACCGGGAAATTCGTCTTCGTATAGGACGCGTGGAAGGGGCAGCCTGGAGTTTGGGGAGCGCGTCCTGGAGGCGAAAATGCCAGGCACGGGTGATTTTGCTTTTTTGGGATCCATTTCGCCTGAATCGAAAGAGTGTCCCGTTGATGAAGTGTATGAGGTGTTATAAAGAGTGGCAGTTTTGGCCAGAAAGTTGGAGCCTAGCGTATGCAGTTTGGGAATTTCGGTCGGAAACCAGTCGAGTTGTGTCAGTTGGCATAGAATAAGAGTAAAGGGAACAAGGACTTGCTCATTAAATAGGGCTCCTACTACGCGCTAGCCGTTTGCGGCGGTTGGCGGAAGTTTGAGGACAAAGAATTAGAAGAAATTGATAGAGGCGGTTGCGAACAAGAAGGATCTGGGAATGCCTTTGATCGAGGCTAATCTGGTTGAATCAGGTGATAGAAGGCACTCAATTGATTTGTTTGAGTCCTTGAAGTCACATAGTGCTCAACGACAATCGATTGCAATTGCAGTCGAACACTGCAATAAAAATTAGCATTTAGTGGCGTCTGCTTGTTTCGTGATATGGTTGATAATAGATGAGAAATTAAATAAGTTTTGAGTCAAATGAGAGTCCCTAGGTGTTTTGACAGTTTTTGAATGTGGAATGTGATCGAGGAATGCATTTCATAACTATACCTTTTCGGCTGCACGCGTGAAAGCTGGCTTATTGAAGTCAAAGTGGCCAACATATAAAGCGACTTTTCCCTGTGTAATTGTGCGGGAGGGGTGCCCGAAAAAGAAATTCGAGGCTGCTAACGTATGCACGATAATGACCTCTATATTACGGCGAATGTATGGCTCCTGGCAGTGTGAACAAGTACAATTCAATGCTGCAGACCTTTTTCAAGGTCAGTCGGGTATAAAACATGTACATGCTGGTATCGACTTCGACCGATAACATAATCCACCAACTCCGCGCTGACCGTTGCCCTTGTCTGTGTCAACATCCCAATTCCAGAATTTCGAAGCCATCATTCTTTGTTTAAGACCTAGAACATAAAGATACCAACGACTTACTGAGCTCTATAAGCTTGATCAATCTCACCCTAACGCCATGTCCTGCCTTGCCAGAGTAGAACGCAGCGCTTCTGTAAGTACCGAGCCTACTTCTGCGAAAAGGCGAAGCTTCCTAAATCCAGCACCTTTTTCACCTTCTCCGATCCATCACTCTCATCCCCCTCGCTGTCAGGGACAAGCAAGTCTTCGCTGCCCTTAAGGTGTTTAGCATCCGTTGCAGGCACAGGTTCCGGTGCCGCAATGTCCTCGATATCGCCGGTTTCGCTCCCAGGAATGACTATCTTAGACTCCATAACTGCCCATGCAGAATCTTCAAGCTCTAATGGAAGGTTTTGTTCATCTGACGGGTTTTCTCTGCTTAGAGCTGTTTCGGGAAACTTCGTTTTGAGCGCAGCTTTGTCAGTGTGTTGAGCAGGCTCCTGTTCAGTAGCCGTTACAATAAGCCTTGCTTTCGCAACCTTCATATGCCTTCCGCTTCTATGCGAGCCTTGAGAGTTCCCTTCCGATATGGGGCGGTCTGCTGTGGAAAATTTCGGTGTCAACTTTGACACTGGTGCCGACGAAGTACAGCCAAGCTGTTTGCTTGAGGGAGTGGTTGTTCTGGGCCGCTTAGAGGTCGGTGCCGTAGATGTTTCAGCGCATGGCTGATAGGAGAATTTCGTCCGAAGTTCCTTCACCTCTGTTGATAGGTGAGCGCTGAACAATGTTGGTTCTGGTTCTTCGCTCGCGGCCGGGCTGCCATAAGAAGTAGCAGGTGTGAGTGTTCCGCTTGTGTCTTGTGATTGATCCAATGTGCTTCGGGATGTAGTTGTAACTTGAGACGTTCCAGCCTCGGATATGGGCTGGGAGTCATCCGTGAATACTGGCATCTTTTTGGTTTTGGGCGGGGAATTTTCAAAATCAGATAACTCGGCCATTACTGCTTCAATCGAGTCATCAGACCACAAGTTGAATTCCCTTTTTGGGCTCTTTTTACTGGTACTCGCTGTTCGGAAAGAAGGGCTTGGTTCAGCTGAGTTAGGTGTAAAGAATCGACTTCTACCAGATTCAACCCTGGCTGAGCCCTCGTACGGTGTAGAGGCTGTAGTGTCTGAACACAGGCGTTGCCGTTTGGAGGGGTGCTGTGCCGACGATGTTCTAGCCCACGATTCGGATATAGCTCTACGAGAGGGCTGTGGAGCTAAGGACGGAAACGAAGTTGGACGTGCGCCTGACTGTGTTTGCGATGGCGCAGGGACAGCAGACCATGGTCTTGGGCTCTCATTCAACAGCCTCCGTTGGCTTGGTGAGGGCGTAAAGCTGTTAGGGTCAAGCTCTGCGAGCGGCGTACGCTTTGGCCTGAAAAAAGTATCAATGGACTTTGTTTTCTTGAGATCAGGCGTCTGCATTAAGTTTTGTCTATTCGAGGAGAGGGACAGGGGCCTGGATGGAGCCTTGTTCCTTGTGTCTACAACGATGGGTTCTTTGGTGTGAGGATTCAGATCACCTAAGGCAACCTCAATTGCAATATCTGCTGGTACATGCTGTCCAATATAGTCCATTTGCCGTGGGTCAACTCCTGGCTCCAGATCGGTGCAATTGACGACTTGATTGGCAATCGGGCAGAAAACCCATTGGTAGAGGAAGGTCATCTCCGCTTGAATGAATGCATCCAAGTAGCCTGGCGGCACTTTGAACTGGCCGTCGAATTGGACCGCGCGTAGAATTCTTTCAACCGTCTTGTGCTTTCTAAGTAGTCGGTAAGCAGTCTTTAGGCCCATTTTGTTGATGCTTGCAAGGTAGTCACAGCCACTTAAAATTGCCATGCGCCTGAAGTCTGCATCTGTCCATCCAACTAGGCTGATTTCCCGGCAAGCCGTGAAATCGCTCCGATCAATCATGATGCATTCGCCGTACTGATCAAGTTTAGTGATTAGGCACTTCGCGCCGAACACCAAAAGATCCGAGTCCTCAGATAAGATGCCATGGGTAATGCCTTTACGTTCCAGATATACCAATTGGGAATCGGCTTCGTAGGGCGCAACGACATATTGAATTTTGTGGCGTTTCAATTCCTCAATGAGCAAGCGAGCCATTTCGGGGGTAACATCCACGGCCTTTTGCAGCTCCAAATGCGCTTGAGAGGTTTTGCCGAGCTTGAGCAGTTCCAGACCGAGTTTTTTGCTTTCTTTCCGGCGGCCTGCGCGCTCCTTTTCTGTTCCTGCTTTGCTTGGTAAGTAGTCTCCATCGAAAACTAGAAATGGTGTTATGCCAAAATGGACAAGCATTCGAACACGGCTCATGGCAAAGTCAACATATCTAGTGGCTTGTAAGCTCTATATAAAGTCTGAAGAGTAATGTAAGCGAACTTGGTCGTCGGCTTGTCGAGCGCCAGATCTATGGCGCAGGAAACGGTTCCTCTATGGAGCCACCCGTAGGCATCTACACCGATGGTTCGGCCTGCAAATGCTTTAAGGTTACATGGCTTATGAATGGACTTGAGGAGGGGAAGAAGGCCTATTCCAAAGTCAGGTACTGCCACCAGTACAGTAGATTTGCTTACCGGAGATGCCCATGTTGATGAGCAGGCCGCCACAAACAATAACAACTATTTAGGAGATGTTACACGGCCATTACGTTTAAGAATCTCTACGAGTATAAGACAAGGTCCAGTCAGGTGTGAAGACGAAAGAATCTACAGGAATTGGAGGGTTTTGGAGGAAGACTGTGGCCCAGGCTACGACGCGCTCTTGAAGCAAGGGACGCGATTCGCAAAGCCAAGCTCTTCTCACCGCCGGCCTCGTCTCGGAAAAACTCCACAGTTTTCAGAGGCTGATCAAATCCCCACTATAAAATTGATATCGGAAATCAAGCATCCTACGAGTACAAATTTTGTAAGCCCCAAGTCAGGATGCCTAGTAAAAGCCTTAATAAGGTGCAAAAGCACGTCGCCAAGAAAAAGGGCAGGAATACTGTTCTTCACGAAAATAGTCGAGATACCCACAGGTTGCAGCGCGCAAGCGCTCGCGATGACAAGCTCAATCGACTCGCTGCTGTGAGAGAGAAGCAGCATCGCCCTTATTGTAAGCCCTAAGCAATAATACAGATATTTCGAAGCTAAGTGACTTGCAGTACAAAGGATACTTTTCTTCCAAAAAGCAGCCACTGAGAAACCCTCGCCTTTCGCTATCCCCGAGATCCAAAGTCTTATCGAAGAATACCTACACCGCGGGGATGAAGAGGTTGCACTATTAAAGGCCGAGCGCCGTCCCGGACGCCCTCCAAGCATGCGAGAGGACCTGCTCAAGCAAAAGCAAGTGCTCGAAGACCGTGAATATGTATCGGGTTTTTGGCTGCCTGACCTGGAGAGCACGGAGAACCTTGGTGTGTTGAGAGAGTGGAACGGCGAATGGGTTGGCCTCAATAGGATGAAGTTCGTGAGAATGGAAAGAAGTGGAACAAAGCATGAATCGAGCTTTCCACCAAAGGGTCAATCGTGAGCAACATTGAGCCAGTGGAGTTTGTCAACATCCATATTCAGGGGATACCTGTTAGATTTCGCGTGCAAGCGCCTCGGGTGTAGGATGCATCAGGAACATCAAATGTACTTTCTGCAGAAGGTTGAGCCTGAGCTTGGGGAAGACAAAGCTGAACCCGCAGAGACGTCGACTAAAATGCTTGAGAGATGGTCTGGTCCGGTCTAGTCTGAGAAGAGTGGAATCGCGGTTTCGCGGGGATTATGATACTCTATGGTCATACTCGCATCACGTTTGCGAGTAATCCAGACTACGCAACATGCCTCCCTAAGCAATCCCCCCTATAGCTAATGTACACGGCCGTACTACGCTGCATCAGAATCTAGAAAGGTGGAATATAAATACAATAATACAGCGCAAGTATTACTTCCGCAAAGCTACCGTTCCTCATGACATTTCTGGCTCACTCAACAAACGACTTGACATCTGTAATGAAATTAGTTTGAAGAATTGTGGCGAAATGAATCCGATTCACTCACTGTTCAGCCACCTTAGATACTCCTTCTGCTCCTTATAATCAATGTAGTCTGGAATGAACAGTGCCATGCGGGTGTTGATCCCCCTCTCTTCGAGGTACTTCTCGAGAAGAATCTGTAGGTCTTCATCCAAATTACCGAATGGAGGGCCAGTATACAATGCTCGTCTTTCCCAGTCTTGCTCCGCGGTCTTTGGCTCGGCCAGGTTAGCACTTGGGAAGTAGTATAAGTTCTCGATGACGAAGTCGCCGTCTTGAGCAACAGCCTCGATGGCGAGAGCACCCTTGCCTGGCCGCTCAATCTTAATATTGGCGCGAGCCGGGAAGCTTGGCTCACGGGCATCCTCGTCAATCTCATCGTCTAATTCTGGCCTGTCTGCGGGGGAAACATTATCTTCAGGAGCAACTTTGATGTTACCCCCAGTAGTTCGGCCCTGGTTCACAGCACCCTTCGTATTGGCTCCTGCTGATTGTTGCATGGTTTCGCCCTCGTCATACATAGCATGGTCCTCTAACTCATCCGCATCTTGGTCCATGTTCGCAAGGTCGGCAGTAGTAAAGATGACTCGGATACTAGGGGGGGTAAGTGTGAGTCCATACGAAAAGACAATCCAAGGCATACGTTTCATCGTTGAATTTTCTGGTAAGTACAATCTCCTCCTGCCCGGATTTTTCTTCAAGCTAATAGCCCGTCAGTTCTAGAATCGGCTACCTGAAAGATTGAACGAACCTCAAATGGGCTGTTCTCCAGATAGTCCTTGATGTTGGTGGAATAGTTGTCCTCATCCCTCATGTCTTCCTCTATAGCAATCTCAGATTTCAGTTTCGCAACGAGCTCTTCATTGACTGTGCGTAAGAATTAGCCTATAGGTTTATAAAAATAAGCTTGCTCCAATTACCGCTTTCTTGTCTTCTCAATACTGAAGAGTGGAAGGGGGCTGCGAGTCTGGCTACGGGTTGTGCCCATGCTGGTTGGAATACAGCCTGGGTTCGTAGTAGGGAGAGCTGTGGACGGATAGGCTTTGCGGATAGTCTGGCGACCGACCGCGGGGCCGAGCGCGCAATATTCCGTAGAGAAAGCATCTTGAACAATGCAATGGGTAAGAGAGAGAAGAAGGGTTAGGAGAGAGGAAAGGAGGACGATGGTTATGGATGGAATGGTGCATGGTCTGAGAGCTTTTTCCATGTGTTCGCGTAAGGTCGATTTATTTTGTTGTCACGTGCAGAGCGTCACAGCTTTGTGAATATTATTTTACACCTCCCTCACAGCCCACTCCAATTGAATAAGCTCCATGGCACGGCTCCACCTGCGCGCAACATACTGAACTAATGATTAGATGTTAGATGACCGCGCGCGATCTCAATTGTCTAGTTCCAAACCACGGACGTCATTATTTCGTCCTACAAGTAAAATCCAATCCTAATTCTACCAGTTCCCCACCAGTTATGACATTTCCTTAAGAACAGCGATATATTAGAATATACTAGTTTTAGAGTATATTTCTAATAGGTCCGCCTGTTTCTCCCGCTTCCTCTCTACATGACAGTGGTGTCCCTTACTACCCACTGTACAGTCAAGGAAGATGTCTACGGCTACTACTGAAAAGAAAAAGGTATACACAACTCCTTCATCCCTTATCGGGCTTCATCGACTAACCTCCTCAGCCAAATGCCTTGCGGTCTATCATCGCCGGTGCAACAGCTGGCGCTGTGGAAATCTGTACAGTTTTTCTCCCTCTACCTTTCAAGGTTTCTGCTGATAATAGCCTCTAGCGATAACATATCCAGCCGAATGTACGCAAACATCATCAGCCCATTACTACCCCTAACCAAACCTCCTAACCTCCACATAGTCGCCAAAACTCGGACACAGCTTAATAGACGGTTACCAGACGGCAAGAAGCTCCCGTGGCCGCCGTTTGGGAAGCAGTGGTACGCGGGATGTACGACACTAATAATTGGCAATTCTTTGAAGGCAGGGATACGTATGCTACCGATGCTACTCTACACGCATAGTATGCGGCTGGGCTAATACAGAAGGACAGGGTTTGTCGCGTTCGACACATATAAAGCGCTATTGGCAGATTCAAAAGGCAAAGTCTCAGGACCAGTGAACGTAATAGCAGGTTTCGGAGCAGGCGCCACAGAATCGCTATTAGCCGTGACACCGTTTGAGAGCATCAAGACACAACTGTAAAGCCTTCCTACCATATCTTTACCGGGTATTATTCCTAATCTACCCTTCTGATCCCAGCATCGACGACCGCAAATCCCCTAATCCTCGCATGCGCGGTTTCCTGCATGGATCTAAAATCATTGCGCAAGAAAAGGGCATACGAGGTTTCTTCCAAGGCTTTGTACCCACCACCGCAAGACAGGCCGCAAACTCCGCAGTGCGATTCTCGAGTTATACCACGCTACGGCAAATGGCACAGGCGTACGTTGCGCCCGGAGAGAAACTCGGTGCAATAAGTACATTCCTGATAGGCGGAACAGCAGGCGTGATAACTGTGTATACCACTATGCCACTGGATACGGTAAAGACTCGGTAAGTCATGCTGCTATCGCCCGAGCACACCGGCGACGGTTTCGGGAAGAAATAATTAATATCGAACAGCATGCAATCTATAGAAGCTCGCTCTCTATATAAAAATAGCTTTGATTGCGCCGCTCGGATATTCAAAGAAGAGGGCCTTCTCACATTCTGGGCCGGTGCTGTTCCACGATTAGGAAGACTGATTCTTAGCGGTGGTATAGTATTTACGATGTAGGTTCACATTCGCGACCTAGTAGAATTCGTGCACTAATCACGGCTGTGTAGGTACGAGAAGTCGATGGAATTCATGGAAAGACTCGACCCGCAAGGGAAATACATATGATATCCTTATCTTCCCATTCTCGAGTCAAACGTGCCATCAACTCTCTCCGGTCCTAGCACACTATCCGTGCCATTCTGCGTCCCACTCCGCTACCACCTTCGTCCCATTCCCCCCTTCAATCGTTTTGATATCAATGAGTGTAGGAAGCATGGATTCTAGTTACTGATAGACTCCAGCCGTAAGTGTCAGTATAGAAGCAGGAAAGTCAGACAACTGGGAGTTTCTATATACTATGTAATGTACAGTACATTTAGGCCGGGATAGTCATCCAATTCAGTCCAGCGAAGAAAAGCAGAGTGGGGTAAAATTCGTAACCGACGTTCCAGCAAAAAGTATTTTTCCCATCCAAGAATCCATAACAAGCCAAACCAAATAACTAATCCTAAATTGACATGAATAAGATATTTATTTATAGTCATGAGTCATTAGTAGGTCGAGATTAAGTACTCCATTGTAGATCTGTGGGTGAGAATTGGGGGAAGCTGAATGGAGGGATCATGATATCACCTGTGTTGATGTTAGGCGGGAAGAGCTTGTCCCATTCGTTCTACAACGGTACATTAGCTATTTATGCTCTATGTTTTTCTGGGGGGTGTTGGGGGGTGTTTTAAAAAAAGTGCAAGCATTCAAGTCACAACGAATCAAGTTCACTAAAGCCCAGAGGGAAGAATTCGAGGAACATTAGAGACTTACCCAGTCAATATCCAGCATTAGGTCATTCCCGGGACTCCCACCACTGCCCGACCCAGTAAGGTTGATGTTGCTGCTCGTGTCCGAGCTATTCTGTGGACTCATCAGGCCCGGCGGCGCATAGAACTGCTCGCCCATAGCAGCCATACTAGTGACCTTGAACTCGAAACCCGGGATCTCAGGAGTCGGTGCCACCGCCTCGCTCGCACCCGACGAAGCCACGGAGCTGGGGCGCCGCGCGCGCTCCTGGTTCCGCTGGTATTCGTGCGCATGGATGCGTGGGCCCACGGGCGCGCTCATGGTGGTTGGCGGACGCACCCGCCGGATGCTCTGGTACACTTCGGTCCTGTCGCGCAGCTCGCCGAGGATCATGCGTGACTTCTCAGCGCCACTAAGCGCTGGTGGTAGCTCGAAGGCGAAGTCAAGACAGCGCCACACGCGTGTTTCGACGGCAGGATCGCGCGGTTTGGCGTAGAGCTCTCCAAGGAGGAGGAGAGCCGAGTGGTATTGCTGCAGGGCACCTAGGTGGGATTAGTTAACGTTATTATATAGCAGGTATAATAGGGGCTGGAGAGCTCATGGATACATACCCTGATACCACACCCAGGTGCTCAAAGCAGGAGTCGTCTCGATTGTCATAGCGTGCTCTAGCAAAAGAACACTAGAGCCCAGCATAATCTGCCTCAGACGTTCTGGCATCAAGCGATGCTGATTGCTGGCATACCTGTTCAAAACCATGACGTGCATTCTTGTTGACAAAACGCCGTATATTTGTATTGCCATAAAGTGGAGAGGTATCTTCTTATCTAACATGGGGAGATATGTTTTCTCCATTGCGCTCCGGAAGTTCTGAATCTTGCCCAGGAGAGAAGTCAAGGTGGTTTTCTTTCTCTCAATCCGTGGCCTTTCCATCCAGATTAGGCGGTGCATCTCATTACATTCGAATCGCATGCGTGTGATGGTCATGTCAGTGAAATGCGGCGAGTCTTCCGTTGGGGGAAATGGTGACTCAAGGTCCGCGTCGTCCACGTTCAATGGGAACCTCGTGTCGAAGTCTTCTCTTCGAATCTGAGGCCGAGGGCCTGTCGACTCGCAAGTCCGAATATCGAGGAAGCATATTTGGTACCAGACTAGCCGGCGGACATGAATCTCCACTGGCCCTAAGCCGTAATGCGATCCATCTCTATGGAGGCCCATACACTCTGCAAGGCGTATGATAGTGCCGGTAAGAGCAGAATGGGCACGCGAGATTTCACTACGACATAGCGGTATCTTGAGAAGTCAGCGGATCTTGAATCTTTCGTTTAAGTGTAGTTTGACCCACCAGATACATCACGAAAGCCTGCAATGTTTCCAGTTTAGTCGTGCGGAGGAAATTTGCTCGTGAGAGTGCAGTCTCTGTTCCCTGACGGAAGTTTTCCACCAACTCTTGTTTTGTAACGCCATAGTCCGTAAGCACTTTTTCTTCTGACATACTCATAACAGCGGAAAACATTGTGGCAAGGACGACAGCTTGGAATGATACCCGAGGCTCGATGCCCATGGAGATGTTTCTCCAGAATGTCTCGTACTGTCTTTCAAACGAAGGACGGTGAACGGTTCGAGCTATGACATGTACTGCTTCCCAATAATGCCGTAGCAATTTATCTGCCGTAGTCTTTGTAGGTAGATACTGCATTAAAGAAGTTTGTCGCGGTTCTGGTGCAAAAAAGAAGCCAGATGAAGGAGCCACATATTCACGGCCAGGGACCAGAAAGGCAGCTGGTGACCGCATTGGGTACAAGGATGGATCCTTGTCACACTCTTCTTGAGGAGGAACCTCTTTCAGGGCCTCCGTGAGCTGGTGAAAAGAGTTTTAGCATACTGAGCCGTCTTAAGTTAATCAGCGCTACTCACTTCCTCTGATAGCTTTGGTCTAACGAAACCGCCAACTCTCTCGGTAATCCTCATTTTTCCTAATTGGACGCCCAGATCCACCAGGTCATCATCTGCATCATCATAGTACGCTGCGTCCTCGGTTGCCAGAGGTGTTGGCTCGAGATCTCGTTCATCCTCGGGCGCTGTAAGTTCGTCGGCACCGTCACCTCCGTCTTGCCCAGGTAGTTGGGAATGAGACGCGTCAGTCGATCTCGACGTACTTCTTCTGCGTGCTACATCTTCTTCCAGAGTCCTCTCCAACATACCCATCTTCTCCTTGACTTCAGCAAGCTTGGCTTGGCCGGCAGGGTCCAAAGCAGGGGCCAGAAAGACGCAGTCCCGCGAGAATTTGGTGCAATTGGTGCATGGCTGCAACTTGTCGCATTTGAGCTTTCGACGTCGGCATTCAAGGCATGATGTGATTAATCGGTTCCTCCGGCGTATCCTTGGTTGCTGCGACTTCCGCTCAGAAGTTGCTGATGGTGAAGGCGAGACCGGCGCCACCCCCAACGATTGGGAAAGCTGGTCGTATGTATCGGCCATTGGATACTATAAGAGCTGGTCGTACTTCGTAAGCGCGGGAATGCAGGGATCCTTCGCACATAAGAGACTACTTTACGCCCGTAGGTATACGGAGGAGAAAGTGGTAAAGGCAGGTGGTGGTGCAAAGGTATAAAAAGCGGGATGTCTTGCTGAGGCTTTCCAAGGCGACCAAAGGATTTACAAGGATCTCTTAAACAATGAACTAATGGGCCACCGAGACGCCATCATCGTCGTTATACGTGACGCTTCAGCTCTGTTGAGGGTCGACCCAATTAGGAAGAGTTTGCGAAAAAAGCGCCGTCGGTTCACGGCTTTATCGTGTCAAACGTCTGCCTGAAATGCACCAGCATTAAACACGCCGTTAACGGCCTTAATTTGATGTCTGTCGCAACCACCACCTTATCTCCTTTCCACTTCTCCTCACTGATGTTTCTCTTTGGCCAGTGGAATTCCGTTTTCTTCGTAAGCAGATCTTCCCTTTGTCAGCACAAAATCTGCAGTTCAGCCACGTGCTCTGCAGGAGTCGCCTTCACCAGAGACATAACATTTTCATTAATAGAAGCTCCACTTCAGTATTCGTAACTACCGTATGGATGCTTGTTTAATCTAACCTCAAGCTGCTCCTTACTAAAGATGCATACAGCGATCTTCTAGGTGACATAATATCAATTGCCAACTTGCCAAAGAACCCCCGCGATGCCGTCAAGGCTACGAGAGGTTTGTCTGTTAGGTGTCTCTGGACCGACAGCTTACGCATCCCTTAAGGTGACCGTGGTGACCAGAAGCCTCAAGGCGCAATCATGGATCATATTTACCATATTTATCAACATTGCAACTTCCGCAGCTTCGGACAGCGACAGCGGGTTATCTTTCCAACAGAGTCCTTTGTCGGTAGAAGCACCGCATATGTAGCTCAGAGCCCAAAGTAGTTCATTCAGCAGGGAGAACATCTACTAGTTCTCTCGAAAGGTATGCACGAAGGGCTACTCTGACACGCACGCAATGCTCAGCAAACTAGTCCTCCAAGTGCTTAGCGTGCTCCTTCATGAAGCTAGGCGTTGATCAAGGGCGGTATTGCACATGATGTTTACAACAATGATATAGGTAATTGCGGTCGACAGACCTTAATTGCAGCTCTCTTCGCTCACCTAGTGCCTAAATCTAAAGATGCTATGGGACAACCAACAGAAGCAGGAAGTCGGTCAGCGCTACAATGCCCAGTTCTGAAAGGCCAATGGGGTCTAATATGTCACTTAGATTCACCACTATGGCTAATTCCTCTATAGCTGAAGGCTTCGCTTATTTTGACGACTTTCTAGCCGTGGGCGGTTCACTAGATCATGAACTTATAGAATATCTCGCGCGGTTGTCGCGTCAAGCGAGGGTCCATGAGTACTTGGTGGGTCTTATTCTAGCATCACACGATTGCGAGAAGCAAGAGTTCAGAAGGATAGGATTCTTCAACAGGAGAGATCCGAATAGAGGACAATACGCAGACCCTTATAACCTATAACCCAAAACGTGTCCGTTGGTGCAGGGAATGGGAATGTCCAAAGCAAGCTATCACAATCACATAGCATGCCAGTAGCAGTCACACTTCAGGCCTTTCGAGCAATCAGAATCTATGGATTCTCAGGTTCATAGCCTGTCAAAAGTCCTGGATTGTGAGGATTTTGAAGACACTCCTATTCGTGCATGATCAGATATCGGTCGAGCTTAGCATTCGGTCTGAACATATCCAGTGCAGATTTTTCTGAAGGTTTCTGAGAGTTGCGGTGAAAGTAAAGGCCATGAAGCAACTCCCAATGTACGGTCAGGGAGCTTTGTGCGGAGGAAGTTTCACCCCGCCACACTGTGGCGGGTTATTCTCTTTGGTTTTATGGGGGCTTGATGATTAGCCATGGCTACTGTTCCATGGGTACCTGGCTACGTAAAAACCCAAAGATACGAGAATTAAAGCGGTGCAGAACCATGCGCATATACGCTGCGCAGCTGGCCAAATATGTCACACGGAGACGATTCTGTGCCACTTGCGATGTTTATTGAGGGTTTCAGGGGTCGTTAGCATTTCTCGACCCTCGCCTAAGGTTTGCTGAATGCCTCCACGTGCTTTGCTCTGCCCAGCCAAAACTTCCGTCATTCATGAAACCTCACAGCACAAGGTCTACCTGCGCCCCAAACGCTGCAACCTATTCACTCCCTCTATAATATCCCCTTTAGCCTCCAAACATTCACCGCATATTTGAGAGAATCGCCCACCATGGCGACCGCAAACCCAGCAAACCCTGAAATAAAACTCGACCCTAAATACGACAACTACGATTACCCAACAACAGCCCCTACCCCACAGCCCGGCCACCCTGGTCACACAACGCCAGAACAAGATGCGCAGGTGTTTCAGTTACGCTCTATGCTGGAGGCAGCTGGATGTACGGAAAGACTGGATACTTTGAGTATGGTGCGTTTTATTCCGGTAGATTTTGACCCACAGCAAAAGTCGCTAACCCAAGTATTCCTACAGTTGAGATTTCTACGCGCGAGGAAATTCAACGTTGAACAAGCGAAGCAGATGTAGGCCCACACGTACTCGTGACTTATTTGGATATCCATTGACGCATTTTCAGGTTCCTCGACTGCGAGAAATGGCGGAAAGAATTTGGAGGTGGTGTAGACCACCTTATTCGCACTTTTGAATACACGGAGAAGGCTGAAGTCTCCCAATACTATCCGCAATTCTATCACAAGACTGATAAAGTATGTGCATGAACAGGAACAACTTCCTTTCAAACATGGCTGACTCTACTCAGGATGGACGACCAGTATATATCGAGCAGCTTGGCAAGGTTGACATCAATGCAATGTACAAGATCACTACTAGTGATCGTATGCTGCAGAATCTCGTCTGCGAATACGAGAAGGTCGCTGACCCACGTCTTCCTGCCTGCTCCCGAAAATCTGGGTGCCTTTTAGAAACCTGCTGCACAATCATGGACCTGAAGGGTGTCGGGATTTCTAAGGCCACCTCCGTCTATGGCTATGTCGGTCAGGCATCTGCTATTTCTCAGAACTACTATCCCGAGCGACTGGGTAAACTATACATTATCAATGCACCATGGGGTTTCCAGGGAGTTTTCAGCGTTATCAAACGGTTTTTAGATCCCGTCACTGTGGCCAAGATACATATTCTGGGCAGTGGATACGAGAAAGAGCTCCTTGCGCAAGTCCCTAAGGAGAATTTACCAAAAGAGTTTGGCGGAACTTGCGACTGCGAAGGAGGCTGTGCCTTGAGTGATATGGGTCCTTGGCAAGATCCGGAGTGGGTGAAACCTCCTAAGTGGGCTAAGGAGAGCTCTGATACTATCGAGGATAACTCATCCTTAAGCGGAACTCCCCAGAACACAGAGGGTGGTAAAACCGCGCCCAATGGTCAAGCGACAGATCCAAGTGAGGCAACCGAGGGAGCCACACTTGCAGTACAGTAAATCACTTCGCCTCATAGAAGCATCCTTAGAACGTCTTCCGTCTATCATTTCTTTTAGGATGGATTCTCGTTCCCTGCAAAATCGTGTCCTTAGATGCCCGCTTCTTGGACGCTCAGGTCTCGCTGGGCCGAGAATGGTTCTCGAAATAGCTGCGCAGCATCCTGATCGAGAGAAATAATGACATTGTCATGGCCTTGTGCTACTCTCTTTGTCTGCCTTGTGATGGTTCTTTCTCTCTATGGTGGTCCCTTGTCTCTTTGTGACAGTCACTTTTGTCTCAGGAATCCATTATTCTACCCCTTTCAATCCATACTGCATGCTAAAACGTTCAAAAAACAATAGAAATCCAGTGTCTCGTGTAGTCCAACTACCATTTACACGCCCTAGAACTAACTACACACCTCTAAATCCACTTCAGTAAAACAAAGCAGCGACGAGCGCTAACACTTCCTAATATTTTTCGCCGACTCAAATATTAGTATACGCTCGTTCCTAGCCTCGCACTGTGTCAACAAAAGCGGGGCTAACACTAGGTATCGAGATTGAATTTCTTCTCACCGGCAGGAAGGATGCCTCAGACCTCGTCTACACCACTGCTGATCCCACGAAACCTCTCACAGCAATAAAACAAATCCTCCAGCATCGCTTACCAGATGTTCCTTTCAACACAGTCAGTAAAGACGGCCATTACGATAACTAGACCGTAACAAGCGACTCAAGCATCACGTTATTGCCCTCCGAATTCGCCGATCTGCCCGAAGACTACTTCGTGCAAGACGTCGAGCTCATTAGCCCCGTTTTCTCCTACCACGACGATGACTGGCATGGCGAGCTCGAGTAAATCCTGCACGTCCTCCACGAACTCTCTAACGCAACCGAACCCACCTTCCCCTTCCGCCTCCTCGTCAACGAGACCTGCGGCCTACACATACACGTCGGGGCCAGCAAAGGCCAGAACCGCCGCTTCCCCCTCAGCACCCTCAGCAAACTCTTCCAGATAGTGACGGGCTTCGAGCGGTTGCTCAGCGAAATGCACCCGACATCGCGGCAGCACGAGCCCGCGTGCAAGACGCCCTCGCAGTTCTTCCGCCGGCGCAGAGCCAGCCCGACCACCCGCTCGCCTGGTGCGACCTGATCGCGCGCCGCGCCGGCGGCCATGCGTACAACTTCGACAGCAGCATCGTCGGCGGAGCCGCGCAAGCGGTGCCGCGCAAGCGGACTGTCGAGTTCCGCCAGCATCGCGGGACGCCGGAGCTGCTGGAGATCGTGGCTTGGTGCGAGGTCGTGACCGCGCTGGTGGCTTTCTGTGACCGCGCAACGACGGCGGACTATCTGCTTGATGATTTGCTGCGGGATGTTGGCGTCCAGGAGGATGTAAGGGAGTACTATTTCTGGCGCTTGGGCGGGAAAGGGGATGCGGATGAACAGCTAGAGGCGGGGAGGGTGAGGGCGACGGGGCCGATGGGGAGGGTTGTGGAGAGGGTAGAGAAGAATAGGTGGAGGGATGGAAATGAGGCTATTGTGGGGAAGTGGATTAAGACGTACTATGAGGCCGGTGGGTTTGGGAGGTTTGGGAGAGAGGTAAGTGGTAGTTTGGACAGAAAGTATTTGGAGGGCAAGCTGGTGTTTGGGAGGGAGTGTGCGGCCAGGAAGGCGATGAGTAGAGGAAAAGGGAAGGAGAAGGGCAAGGTAAGATGTGGGAAATGAGATAACTAGATTTATGCTTGTATTAGAAGTTGTTGGTTTATTTTATATTTCTTCTGTTCAAATTTGCTTATTTAAAGCTGAATGACTGACCGTTTTCTTCAGTGGGCACCGCAAGAATCTTAAAATCCATCACTATAGCAAATGCCACGATTTTGAGATCCACGAATGATTACTGCTATTCGTAATAGGATCCAGTCTTTTTCATTTGAAATGCGGGTAAAATTACAACTCAATACGCCTCTAAGGCCCCAAAAGCCTTCTCCTCCAGAACTTAACCTCATGCTGTGAAGCTGAGTCTTTTTTCCAGGGATTTCCTCTCGCTTGATTTGGCCCCCTCTTTCGATCAGTGATGTAGTACATTTAGCAATTAGGGATTTTGGTGATGGTGGAGCCGTCCGACGTTACACACATTCCATGATTCTGACGTTCAGCAATATCTATGTGCACTCTATTAGTTTCCCGAAGTATCCAGGTAAGAATCAAGAGCAGTTCATACCGTCAGCAGCTGGCTCAGAGATTGGTGCTGCAGAGGCAAAAACAGCCAAAGAGAGGATGGTGGCAATGACAGCGGTGAACTTCATTTTGGCGACAGTGGAGTGATTGGTATAGCTTTATGAACAAGGCTTTATGAAGTTGATCAGAGAGAATGTAAACGGTCGGCCGGCGACAAAGGAACGTGACTGAAGCAGAAATAACGGAATGGAACTTTGCTGGAAAGGTGATGCGGAGGATAGAAGAGAGCCCCAGCGAGGGAGGCATGGTCTTTTGTATGATGCCCAGACTGCCAAGATTAAGCATTAAAAGCACACGGCACGTTGAGACGAGGATAGCTAGAGATTGAGACCGATGTGGTATCGGGCTTGACCGTGAAACCGGATCAGGACGGCCGCCATCCGCGCCTGAAGCCAGCCCGGGAATGAACCTGAGTGAGACCTGGTAAGGTCGACCTATGGGCTGGCTTGAATATTGCAAGCTGCTTGATTTCGACCCATATTTTTGGAAACGAGGCTGTAGCGAGGTAACTTTTAAGGTTAAATCTACGTGTCACATCTTGCTAGAAGCTCAAGGGTCTGAGAATTGCAAGCGCCCACGCTACAAGGCATGAATGTCGTACTCAGCCTCCCATTTCGTCTCTGTCGCAGACTTCAGGATAATGAAGCCAAGCATCTTGGGAAGCGCCCATCATTGTTCCATCAGAGCTGCGCGAAGAGATAATGTGACAAGATAGAGCACACTCAACCTACAAATTCCACAAGTATTCGTAATCCATTTCAAACCTTTGAAATTAGCATCTGGAGTATTCGAAAATTCATCTCCAAGGAGGACTCGGCATGAAACAGAGCCCGAACGAAGCTGAAACCGGCGGTGGAGGATCCGTGCCTAAACAATCAATCACGACGCAAGGTTCCAAGAAGACATCATCTCCTTCAGGAGGATCATAACAAACAGCCCAAAAAGAGTATCAACCTCAATTGAGAAGACAGAGATGCGAAGGAAGGACGTTGGAAGTTGGAAATGAGTGCGCTTCTGCGCTAAACCTCATTCGGACATACGCGACAGAGACGGCAAAAGCACTTCAAGAACTTGCTAAAAGGAAACGCCCGCAGACCGATCGCTGTCCATCTCGCCACATTTCTACAGCTGTGCCATCTTGAGAATCCGGCGACATCTCGGTCAAGCCGTCATATTCCTAAAAATCCCGAAATGTTCCTAACTACGGAGGAGAGGACGCCGTTTAGAGTATCAAGGAATATCTGGATTCTGCTGTCCACGATCAAGTGTCCCTCTCCTGTCCTATCGGCCAAATCTTGTTTCTACCCCTGCCTCGTTCCCGTTCCCACCGCCGAATCTTCGATTTTATATGCGCTCGGAATCAGGGATAAAGCTGCGGCGAAGCTTGTCAGAATTTCTATCGCTCTACGCAGATATCCCTTTCTGGATCCGCTTTGGTCCATTTTAACGTCAAAAATTCAGTAGTTTGTAATAGTTAAGATTTTCTTCTAGTGCCAAAGAACCTCACCGTTTTTTACCCTACTCCTAATCTTATTCAAATTTACTGTGGGTCAGGCATGTAGTGGTAACCCCTTTGCAAGACCGTCACCTCATTCACGACTTCCATACACCACGCCAACGACCGAAAATTGCTCAAGAGGTAATTACCTAGTATTCGAACGTCCTTTGGTGCTAGTATACGGGGGGTTGCATCCGATGAAAAGGGAAAACTCAAGACACCAAGCGGAATTTCACACTCGCTGGCGGATTTAATGTAGAGCAACCTATTACCTAGTCACGAACATTCCTACTACGAAAATCTTCTTGAAATTTTTCATTTGTCTTGTTATGGCCCAGATAGCCGAGGCTCTTTTGCGGACTCTAGGTATCCCGGGAGCTCTACTGGTCATCGTCCGATCTTAATCCGAATTGGCGATTCGGAAATTATTGCAGTGGCACACAACTACCTTTCCCCCGCCGAGCGCTGTTCCGCCACCTTATAATTTCACAATAACACTTCGAGTGTATAGGCATAGCGGAGCACTCATGAACCTTAATCCTCTCGAAACTCTAGGTGTCTCTAAAATTTTATGACTAAAATATCACGAACTCATTTCGGTACTCTCTCCGCCACGAAAGCGACGCATTAGTAAGTAACTAGTCACCCCAACTATTGTATAAGATTCTCGAGTACAGTTTCCAGTATAAGACAGGATAAGTAAACTTCTTTCCATTACCCCGACTCTTGCAATACGTGTACATAGGCGTTACCTGGAGAAACTAGGCATTCACATGAATTCAAGACCAAGACTTTGAGACTAAGGCTACACATAGCCCCGATGGGATACTATGGACGACTTATTGCAAGCTCGTCATCGTCATAACAGCTATTTTTTAATAGGTATAAGTGCCGAGCGGGAGTTGGTTCTTGGATTCGTGCGGCAGAGGTCGTCCACAATGAGGTGACTTGGAGCACAAAGATTTCAAGGCCGTATGCGCACTGATGTTTATAGAGCGACCAGAATAGAGTTATTTAGAGGGCAAGGGACCCTGAGTTTCCGTCAGTCCTCTGTTTTCAGTAATTGTAAAACGAAAGCTGTTCGTAGATCAGGTGGAACTAACTACCAGACAGCACGTTAATGGTAGTATACATCATACGCAATATAAAACAGTCCCTCTAAATCGCCGTCGTGGAAAATCAGATGTCGTTTTTCGTTTTGCATGTTTCTAATCCAGTTACGAAATTCGCCTTTCACTGACATCGAACGAAGTCTACATCCAGCAACAAATATTGAAAAATGAAAAAACATATATATATATAATTTCACAGAGGTGGGACTTGAAGTCGAACCCACGCCTCCACCGCGGAATGCATAGTTACTGCATCTGCCCTCCAAGAAGCTTCTACAAAGGCTTCTTACGATCGACTGACCGTTAAAGGCACCACAGTACATCAACACTCGGATGGCGTTCTTGCCACTAAACTTCATCTAGGGCTGTGATTAGGAGCGTGGTATATTTAGACAATTGAGATTGCGGAGAGAAAGGTGAATTGTTCATGATGGAGTCGAGAGCGAAGTGAATGGGACCTCCCTTATTTCCTAGCTTCTGTTCCCCACTCATTCATTAGTGACAACTCAACGACATCTTTTCGCAATCTATCAGCAATAAAGTAAACCTCCAAGTGTTGTATGCAACAAGTGGTAGCCGCCTATTCACAACCTTGACTCCGTGACCTTTGAGTTATAGTTAGCAACTCCGAAGAAGGCGGAAACATCAACAATAATACCAACCAGTGACAAAGACCTTACGGCGGTCGCCATTATGACAGACATTCATACACGGCGAAAAAGGATCCAGCCTGCTCGTTCTAAAACACTAATAGTGGAAGACACTGAAGATCGCCATAGTGAGCATGGCTCCACTTCAGATATCCCGACACCACGCCGACGACCTAAACTGTCCAAGTACATTTCGAATTATCTTGCGATTACAACCCCAGTTAAGCCTGAGGGGTTCTCGCGCAACTTTTGGGACACTCTGGGAGAGCCCATTATCTACGAACCAAAGGTGGATTCTTTGCAAGTCCTCGAATCTATATCATCTACCCTCATTGACAGCCCTCATAAAGCCCTCCCAATACAGCAAAACAGCAGCTTGTTGCATCTCCTCGAAGATTATCGAGGTTTGAGGCTTGAGAAGGACAAGATTGAGGAATTGCTTCAGCAGACGCTAGATGGATTCAAGGAAGCCGAGGAACGGTGGACGACAGAGGAGGCCGGATACAGGGCAGAAATCAGACGACTGGAGCTTATTATCGCAAGAGGAAAACAAGGCATGACAGAACTCGTAAGGACAAGACAGGATAGTGTCATCAAACGAAAGCGGACGCATCATAAGTCATCTTCTAATGAGAAGCTCGAGACAGCATATGAGTTTTTGAGCAGAGATCAGATCTATCAAGATGCTATGAGGCAGGGCCAAAGAGGTATAAAAAGATTCAAATATTGTTGCACTTACCAACTACGGAACGGAGCTCACGTGTTATTAGTTCTTATCCATCGCTCATCCTCACCGTCCGCTGGAATGACTGCACTGTCTAAGACGTTTTCGAACACAAATATCTATTACGACTTGCCATTTGGAAGACCTCCACATAAACACTACTCACACTCACTGTCACAGAGGGCAGAAAGCGAGTCATCTCGATCGCAGGGCATTAATTCCTCGCAAAATGGGTACGCCGAGGACCAGTCGGATGGGTACTCTACTTTCAGTTCAACTGGAGATCCCCTACCAGACGAGGTCGACGAACCGGCTCATTCAATGTTGGATGCAAGAGGCCAAGAGGAGGACTTCGTAGTGGCCCTTCGACGGCTTGCAGTGGTCGTAGCTCGACGACATGGGGCGGAAATTGAAACTGTATTTCTCAAGTTGATGAATCTCATATCGGGTGGAGAGCAATTGCAGAAACAGGTATCTGCGCCGGAGTGGATGAATTGGAGCCTTGACAAAACCATGGTTCAGTCTGACAAGTTGGAACTGGACAGTGCAGTCTACAGCCATGAGCGGCGTCTCAAACGTTTTCGATCACAGCCTCGGTTGATTTCGGGCCATTCTCGTCATCGCCATTTCTCGTTTGCTCCTGGAGACGACACAGACATATCCTCACGGCATCAAAGCGCATCCATGTACCATCCGCCTCCTTTAAAGCTGAGAGATTATTCGTCCCCATCAGATGCTGGGACACCACGCGCTGGAGCATCTGTCAGTAAACCTCCCCCACTTAGTAGTGAAGCCCGCAAGCCCTCGAAGATCCCTAGCCCGCTAAATGAGCCTTCGATGACCCGTTTGCGAGAGGATTCGGGTTCCAGCCTTCTAACGACCATTCATCACGATGGCTCTGGACACAGAGAGTCTAGCCCTAGTTCTCTCCAAAGCGTTGTCACAGCCGTTCACCATGACTCTAGAAGGACTAGTCGGACCAACAGAAGCTCGAGTAACAGTGCAGGTTACCTTGCCGGACAGCATCTGGTAGAGCAACGGGACAGTCTTAGGAACAGTGCGGTAGCATTAGCTGCAGCTAGAGCGGCAGAGGGAGGAAGTGGACGAAGTTTAAGCGCCGAGACTAGCAGCGACCAACGCAGACATAGCAAACGAGAGGTTAGCAGGATTTATTCTAAACGCCGCATGGCTACCAATATAAATGCGAGGAATAACTCCGAAAATGAAAGCTCGGAGGGCCCGGGAGCAGGAGACGCCGGAAATGGAGAAGATATCGGGTATTGGAAGAGCACCAGCCCAATAAAGAGATAGGCGCACGTGCAACGGAAATACACATGCAGCAGGAATGCACATGCAACAGAAAATGGTTGCGACATTACCTAATTAGCTAGCACGTTTCCAATGGCGCGCCATTTACCATCACCCATGTTTTGGTCCAGCTATGCATTTCTTTGATTTCCGTCTGTTAGACATGGAATAGTTAAATATACGGCAAGGTTTGCGAGTATATGTAGGATCGCGAGGTCAAGTCAGAAAGGGATGCCCTGGTTTCTGTTCGCAAAAAGCACATCGTATTCATGCCACATCTTTCCCATCCCCCAGAGATAGCAGTCATGACCGAATAGTGCAAATAGGCTAACACAAAACGCGGTCGCTTCACGTCAGCATCACCGTGGATGATAAGGAACGCGATCACCCATGCTTGGAGACAGGAGCGTAATAATACGCACACGACCAGTACGAGGTAACAATTTCCCCGCTTTCAGCTCGCGCACTCATTTTCAGCTGCATCTAGATCACCCATGGTGGCATGATTCTCTTACTCATAGAGCGATCGGGATGCTTGCACCAGTCGGTCGATGCACGAGTACGCGGCCGTCGGCTCAGTCTGGAGATGTGTTGGAAGTGATCTAATGGTTGACGCCACCGACCTAGCCACGATACGTGTACGCCACAATTAGGCCGGAAGTGGATGCTAAGTTACCCACATTGCAACCTCGGGTGGTGGTGCTGGCCCATGGCGCTGGAGCTCTGCTGCTCACCTAGCAAAACGGCAAGTGTTCCATAGCGTGATGATGTGCGACAGATCCCGCCTGCCGATGCCCAAAAAAAAAAGGCTGCGTAAAGCATTGTACATCCCGCCACAGTTCGACGATCTTTCGATTTTTGGAGCTTTTTTCCATCCCAGAAAAAAAAGAGAGAGGCGGCGAACAGCTCTGTGCCTTGTGATGGCGGAAAATGCCGAGCAGGCAACACGCCGGCCGCTTTCGCGTGCTTTGCTTAATGCAGGCCCGTGCAGAAGAAATCATGTGGCCGTGGTTGTCCTTGTTCTTTATTCGTTCCATAGGCGGCGCGACGCTCAGCAAGATAATGACGAAGAGGCTCCGGAATGGGGGCATAAGGACCGCCTTCAGTCAGCGTTTTGGGTAGGCGTTCGTTTCCCAATTCTTCTTAATCTCGGTTCAGGGTTTACCAGAATTTCTAGAAATAAATAATTATTAGGCCGACTAGGCCACTAGGGTGCCAGCGAATATTTCTAAGCGATACGGCTGATTTAGACTCGACGTCGGTCAGCCACAGGATTGGATGCCCGCAGCCGTTTGGCGGGCGACGGCGGGTTGATCGCGGGGCACATCCTCGTCGCCCATCCGCTCGACCCATCGCGTCCACGCAGGGGAAATGACCAAATAATGAAAGCGGGTGGTAAGGGCCGCGAGCCATTCAACGTCACTCATTTTGTAGCCCGTTTCGCTGCGGCCGAAGTGTCACATGAAGGTGAGGCGCGGCGCGAGGCACAGGGAGGCGCAACAGCCTGGGAACGAGCGCGAAAAAAGGGGAGATGAGAGAAATGATGGACTTGTCACGTTTCCGATGCTGGGAAGGATGCAAATTGCATTGTCCTCTGGCGACCGGGCTTGGCGGGTCAGGGCTGGTCTGGCCCGTCTTCTGTGGCCTTCGCTGGACGAGACTAATTACCGGAGGGCCCTCGTTGTTCGGGCAATTGGACGGTTACTCTCCAGTCGACCCACGAGCCACAGGCCCTGTGCAAACGCTGGTGTGGCAGTTGGCCCGGCGCGCGAGGGAGGAGAAAAGGGTCCTCTGGCTCTCGTGGGTAGGCCTTTTTTTTTTTGACGACGGCCTGGGACAGGCTGGCATTGCCTAGCACCGCCTGGCATCTCCTGGCATCTCCTGACATCTCCTGGCAATCGAGGGGACCGCGTGGCACTGGGCTCTTGTTGCCGCCGATGAGCGAGGGTCTCTGCGTCTGGTGCGTCTTGATGCGAGGTCTTCCACAAGGACGGCCACTTGCCGATGGTGCACTGAAAATCGTGCCTCTTTTGGGAAGCCGGAGGTCTACGACAAAGCACAAAGGCCCGTAGGGCTTGTGGCTGTGCGCGTCCTGGGCGGGCGTGGTGAGTGGTCAGGCGTGCAGGGAGGCGGCGAGACGTCGTTCGTTGCAGCGCCGGAGTCCGCTCCTCGAGTCCACTTTCCCTCCCTACCTCCTAAACCTCTACCGTTCGGCCTGCCACTGCTGCCACTGCTGCCACTGCCACAGACGCGATGACCGCTCCCCCAAGCGCTACCGTTTGACCCAGTGGAGCCCCATCCGTCGTTAGCCCTGATAAAAGAGGCCTGTTCCTTCTTAATGTATGCACCAGCTTGCACCTGTGGCTTGACCTCGAATGCGCCATAACTCATGTTTCACACCTGCGCTTTCACCGACTTGGAGCCTTCTGCCGACTGCACCTCTTTCGATGCTTTTGACACGTTAAGTCTCCTCCGTCGAGCTTCCCAGCGATGTTTCGAAATCGGTAGGTTTGCCTGTCAGCTGAAGCTCCCCGCCTTCGCGTCATCTTCTGGACGCGTTGCGCCCATTATATCGGCCTTGTACCGTAACCTGACGACCCAACAGGACCAATTCCCAAAAGCCGAACGACGAGCTGTACGAGGACTTCAAAGCCTCATTCCCGCAGCTCACACAAACCACCAGTTCTTCCGCTGCCAATGCCCAGAGCGGACCGGCTCTTACTGATGCTCTCGATGTAGCGCTTCACCCTCGGTATGTCTTTTCGCGAGTTGCGCTGCTCCACCTGTGCTTCGTTGGCGAAGACGTGCATCTTGCGACATGCGAGAGGCTTCGACCCCAACGCAGTCGCATCAAACAATACTGTCCCCTCCGAAGTGTAGTTTGGTAGATACTGACCTATAACTGCAAATACAGTCAGTTCCCTGACCATGAGGACATCAAGGACCAGGACCCGACCCCCAGAGGCTCGAATGAGCCATGGAGATTTACACCTTCTCTTCTTGACCCTAATAGCTTCGCGTTTGCTTCTTTTGCCAACCAGCCGCCTGGCTATTACACCCCGACGCCGGGTGGGAGCACGCTTTACCACAGCCAAGCGGGAGACCTCCACACCCCGGGTTTTAGCTTCGGTTTAGGCACTCCTCTATCACTTCCTACCTCCGAAGGAGGCGTTCATATAGGCCAGACTTCTACGGGACAGCTCCAAGGCTTCCACCCCCATGCTCTTGGCGCTCATCACTTTCAAAATCCCAACCCATTTACTTTACAACCACACCCGACTTTCGCACCACATCACTTTTCGCATCAACCATCAGCATTTGAGCCCCTGGCCCCAACACATGATGAATCTCCCATGGATAACGTTGTTGCTACGGACGTTGAGATGCAAGGCCAGTCGCCCGTCTTGACATTCCCTTCGCAAACATATGATGAGAACATACGCCCTACTTTGACCCAGCAGCCGCACGAGAAGTGAGTAATCCATGACAAGCCCAAATTCGCACTCAGGGTTGTTATGTGATTTTGCGCCTATCAATACCCTTTTTGCTAATATGACGTAGCTTTCGCTATCACGTTACGCTGAATGCGCCCACAGCGATGATCAAGCACGCGGAAGAGATTCCGGTAACTTACCTCAACAAAGGTCAGGCTTACTCCATCGCGATAGTAGATACCGCGCCCACGCAGACTCCGACAGTCCCCGTTAAGTACCGAACTTTCATCCGTATCTCCTTCGAAGATGAGCATCAGCGGCAACGTCCTTCTGCTTGTTGGCAGTTATGGAAAGAAGGACGGGGTACAAATGAGGCCCATCAGCGAGGTGGTAGGCTGCAAGCTGTCGAATTTGTCGATCCGAGCCAAGTTGGGGGAGGTGACGCCCAAGGTCGCCCGAGGATCGAGCTTGAATCCGCCTCATTCGACGGTTTTGCCGTAACATGGACACCGGTACTCAGCACTGCACCGGACTGCTCCGTTGCCGTACGATTTAATTTTCTGTCCACGGATTTTAGCCACTCCAAGGGCGTAAAAGGTATTCCTGTAAGGCTCTGTACCAAAACGGAGCTTCTTACCAACCTGCAAGGATCGCCGCTCGAGACATCATCACCAGAAATATGTTATTGCAAAGTTAAACTGTTCCGTGATCATGGCGCGGAACGAAAATTGTCGAACGATGTTGCCCATGTTAAGAAAACGATAGACAAGCTAAAGCAACAAATCGCGCAGGCAGAATCTGGCATGAAGGACTTTGGAAAGAGGAAGCGCAGTGGATCAATATCGAAAACTAGCGTGAGCACGAGACCAGGCAAAGTTCCGAAGCACAAGAGGACGTGGTCAATGTCATCCGCAAGTTCAACGGGAAATCGAGTGCCTGCTGAAGAGGATCTGCACCTTAAACTAGCAACTCTTCAAGATATGTTCAGTTCGACGAGACCCGCGAGTGTTCTCTATCTGAAAGGGGATGAATTGGATGATCCTGACCTGCATCCAGTAACACTGTCAGGAGAGCCTCAAGATTTAACCAAAATCGACACCAATGTCGATACAGCAATGTGGGAGAGACAGAGCTCGCACACTGGAGCAGCATCGTCGATAGTTTCCCCAACGCCAAGTTCGCAGTCCCTACACTCGGGAGGTCGTCGTGGATCAGTATTTCAGCATCCAGCTCCATTCAATCCCCCCGCGAGAATGTCCTCAAACGAATGGCGTAACCTTCCCCAGACAGCTACAGGGGATATCCAGCCTGTAGTGGCACAGAAAACGATCAGCCCACCTGATATACCAGTGAAAGTACAAAAGTCGCATGCTGACGATCACGGTACGCTTTCCGGATGGATCGAAGCCTTGGGTGTCGATTATACGTATCAACCGCCTCCGGAGCGCATTGTCAAACCTAGTAAGTCGTGATAATTCGCGTTGTATTCCGGTAGCTCTGACACGACTTAGTTGCCTGTTTCTATGTCCAACCAAGGCTTGCAGGAAAAGCACCCGAGGACAGCTATTACAGAGCAGTTTACCTTATGCAGCGTACTCTTAAAGACCTAGTAAATGGAATCGCCGCGAAAGTCAATATTGAGCCAACAAAAGTTATCCGTACTCTCCGAATCGACCGTCAAGGGCTTCAGATACTCTTCGATGACGAGGCCGTAAGGGAGCTTCCGGAAGGCCAGGATATGACGGCGGAATTCCACGAAATAACACCACAATCTCCCACGAAGAGGGAGTGGGACGCAGGACCGACCGACATTCAAGTAGACGGCGACGTAGGCGCCATTGAGAACGTCAACTCCGCAGGCTACGAGCTCAGACTTCTCTACTAAAACGATACTACGGCCTTGCGGCTCCCGCTCTACTCCTAATGACCACTAATGATATGTACTATTCGCACAAACAAAGCGCTGGATAGGAGCCGCTTTAGGGACTGGTTGATGCACCACTGGCGTTTTATTCGTATTGAAGATACCACAAGCTCGAACAGGGGCCTTTTTTTGTTTTACGATACCCATTTACATTCAGTTTAAAGATGCTACGTACACGAGGAAATTGCACACATGGGCGAGCAGGTGGAGAATCTTTCTTTGCAGTTACCAGCTACATTGGCTCAGAATGATTCCTTTGAATTTCGGTTTTTTTTTCTCGATATTATTACCACCTATTTTTTCCATCTACTTAATTTAACCTGCAATTATTTTGCAGTGCCTACTCTAATACCTTTTTGAAGCGCCGGCTTTTTGTCATGGTGGAAATACCCCTGCTATTCCGATCTGGCGATGTCAGTAATGACAGGCTATTTAACACTTAAACTATTTTCTTGGAGGCGGACGCGCCAATCGAAACGTTACACATTGCTCTGTATCACAGCTCATAGCCATACGGCCTTTCCTTTGTCGTTAGAGGTTGGAGTAGGAAGTTCTAGCTTTTCTCCCTTTCAGATTCGGCTTTTGGCTTTTCGTCACTTGTACTTCTGCCAATTTAGGCTCCCTTCATGATAGAACCAATAAAGTCGGTGCTGCGCGAGAAAGCAGCCCTTTGGTGTCACCAACTTCGACGGGATACACCCTGGTGAATTGATTTACACCCCCTTATGCGTACGGCCTTTACCCTGCGCCGCGCTTCGGAGTTCGCCCCTTAACAAAAAACTTCACCGCTTAGATGGTGCTCTCTTTTGCTCGGTGAGTAGGCCTGGTAGCGATTGGCTAAGGGCCTCCATCCCGTTTGTTGCTCGGGCTGGGCTGCTCTTGTCACGCAGGACTCATCTCCTCCCCCCTATTCCAGCCCTGCCAACTTCTGCCGTTTTTCTACCAACTTCTAGAATTTTTGACAGCGGCGCCACCGCATTGCGCGTCGCTCGCCCTGCATTTGACCCAGCGCTGCTATAATCAGAACAGGCCGCCGCAAACGATCTGCAGGATCGGCGAGGGTTTTTTTTTTTGCTTATACAAATATAGGCCGACTTACCTTAGCCACACCGAAACTCGCCACACGCTTCATCTTGGGCTCCTGGCGGGCGCGCGAGTGGCGCGCAGTGTGCCAGCGCGGGAAAGGATCGACCGGGCGACATGCCGTCTCGTGACAGGACTCGTACCCGGGGAAAGGGGATCATCCTCAGGTCTCGGGCTAGTGATTGGTTATCAGTTGTAGTTAGTCGGTGAGTCCCAGGGGGTTTAGATTTAGGTTTGGGTTTAGGGCTCAGCGTCGGCTCATATTTTTTTTTTTGCCACAGATGGCGATTTCGGGTTGTGACTGTTGCTGGCTGCCAGGCTGGCTGGCTGGCAGGGCATTTTGGGACCCTCGGACCCTGCAGGATGATGTTATGCTATGTTTCAACCGAGGCATTTTGCTCCAGGCCCGTTTTTTTCTTCGCGCGCGCGCGGGGCCCTGAACCCTTTCTGGTATCTTGAACGGCACAGCCACAGGTGGCCGAAGACTGTTATCCAGAGCGGAACCCCCTGTTGCTTTTTGAGAGCTCTTTCCTGTTTCGGCGTGAGGGGCCCAGCGGCCAGATTGGGGGCGATTGGGTCGGAGGTTTCACCGATCCTGAGGTGGTATCACGCTAATGGGCATTATTACGGAGAGGTTCATGTTGGAAGATTGGAATAGCAGCATGATGTCTGGGGTCGATGCATTCAGCTCGGTATAAACTCCGAGAGGCATCAGGCAGGGCTCAACATGCCTGTGTATGTAAGGGCATACCTCCTCATTTGGAGCGGCGTCTCTAATGCAGGCGCCACACCCCGCTGCCCAACCGGCAGTCTTCCGGCACCACCTGGGCGGCTGCAGCACCCAAGACTTGCCCCTTCAGTCCCATTCTCTAATCCGCACGGTGACCAGTGTTCAGGCATTTTTGCGTCTGCGAAATGGGCTTCAGCTTTTTGCCTTGGTGTGAGCCCTGCCTGGAGCCCTGCCCGAGCATTTCTGGGCCGCCACGGACATTCTCCTTTGAACTCCCAGGTGTGATCCTGACAGTGCAACCAGTGATTCCATTATTCGCAGCATGCGCTTCTGCATCCGGCTGGGTGAAGGCCGCCGCAGTTTACTGCTTCTTACACCCGCGGCGCCTCTACCGGCGTCACCTCTACCGGCGTCACCATGGCGTTTGAACGCCGCACGCGTGAGGCGCGGGGTGGACGTCACGTTTTCTTCCCTCGGATTCCTCGGATGCACGATGTCATGATGCGACTGCTTGATCGCCTGAGTACTGCCGGTTGGGTTTGAATCAGCAGGAGTTGGGAGTTGGGGAGCTTGCAAGGCGGGGCGCGGCCGGTGCAGAGATAGGCCCAACACCACGGGCTACCGGGGTTAGATTACAGGTACTGAAATATTGGTAAGACGCATGGTATGGCAAATTCAACGACGGCGGATTAGATGCAGAAGCTGATTACGTTTGACGTTGACAACTTGATGTGCTGTAGGGGAGCGGTGCTATCATAGCTGTGGGTCAGACTGGACTCAATATTAGTTTAGTTAGCTGTGTTTGCATCAAGTACCGACACATAATTGCTAGAGGTCTAGCGTGCTTGATTTAACGGTATGCTAATATGTATTCATTCTTGAAGAGTAGATTGATATCAAAGCACTGGTTCATATGTGGAAGATCAGAGCTTAAAGCCAGGACAATCAGACTTTACTAGTTGGGAGATCAAAAACCGTACCTTGCCGATAATTAAGTCTGCTTTCATTTCGATGAACATATGACTGTATATGCTATGTTGCGGAATTTTAGATCCGGTCTTAACTTATTATAATAGTAGAAAAGGAAGGCCTGTGGGCTTTGTTTCATAATTTGTGTTCGTCCTTTCCCCCGTAATAATCAATACCATGTAACATGAAACGAGAAGAGATGATTCGCATGAAAAGGAAGAAATAGTCCGCATGAAACAAGATTAAGTGACGATCCGTATAAAAGAGCTCGGTCGCCAATGTTCTTGAGGAGTGAGCATTCATTTCAGCTACCAAAGATCCAATAGCCGCGGTATTCTGTTGATAGCGGACAGTAATTTCGCCGAATAAGAGGAGTTTGAAGCCACAAGTTCGCTGATGAGGCAGTTGTGATGCTCAATTGACAGCCGCATGATTCGTGAAGATATAGGTCAGTCACGAGGGTACGTTGACGCATGTTTAGCTGAACATGACGCAAGCCGATCGTCTCTCTAGGCGTTTCAAAGAAAATGTACTATAACGAGTCTTGACGGCTACATAAGGCAGTGTCTGCCTTAAAGAGGTCATGTGCAATGGAATCGGGCATCGTTAAGACAAAGCCACATTACGCGCCCATTCGATACGTTAGCCAGATTGAGCACCCAGAGATGGTTAAATTTTCAGAAGGAGCAGTCTGGGCTTGTTTCATTCTCGAGCTCCTTGATATAGAAAGCAATAGTGAAGAACTCAAGCACAGATTCGACGCTGTCTCGCCTCCTCTTCATCAAAATCAGTCGTCCAGCTCTCTCCCAAAATCGATTAGCCTCAGCTTTCGAGCGTCCTTGGGGTGGAACTGGGCAACCTTCGCTCGAACCAGGAATCTGGAGGCTGCCGAATCCCTCTCTAGACCTACATACGCTCCTGAACCTCCAGGTACAACCAGTGCATTGAATAGTTCTTCTATTAACTCCCGAAGCTCTCTTCCAGCTGCATCCATTTCACTAAGCAGCTCTCCATTGTCGTCAGCTGCTTTGTTTCCCCATATCTCATCAATTCGTCTCTGCCTCTTCGAATCTGGAACCATCTTCTTGAGTGACTTTGGCCTTCCCTTCTGGGAAAAACCAGCCGCGAGGATGCCGTCATCAATCTCCGTCATGTCGCCAACAACAGGCCCTCCTAGTTCTTCAGCTGCCAACATCCCGGCAAGATTCTCGTCAACGAAGGCTTCAAAAGCTTGCCCAATCTCTCTCATTTCGTTGTCATAGTCTTGCTTTTTCTTCTGCTTTGCACGAATCATGTTGTTGACTGCTTGCAAAGATGTTTGTTGGGATTTAGCGAGCTTCTGTGCACGGAGCTTCTCAATGCGACTTTCTATGCTCGTAGTGATAAGATTAGCATCATGCAGGTTGGCTTCTTCCTGCCGGAGTAAAGCCTCCTTTTCTTTGAGCTGCTCTTGCGTGCTGGCGATTGCTTCCTTTGTGCCGGAAATGGTTTGCTGGATTGTTCGGGCTGCCAAGATCGCCGGGAGAATCGAGCCACGCGAGGGAAGAAACGGCTCAGACGGAGTAAGGCGCTTATACGCATCTTTTAGAATAAGCAATTGCTTCAGACGCTCTCGTGGATCGGCAGATGGGGCTGTGGGGACACCGCCTGGAGATGCAGCGCGTAGCTACGTTTTATGTTAAAATTTTGGGCTTTCGGTGAAGAGAGGGCTGCAATGTGGCGTAGTACCTTGTCCAGGGCAATTTGTTGTTGCTTGACACGATCTTGGAGCTCTTTCAAGGTACTATCAAGACGCGTCTCGGCGCTCGACACGTCGACATCCATCTGGCTTTCTTGCGCATCCTGAGCCTCGGTGGCATATTGACGTATATTCGATAATGCCTCATTGTAAGAGCCTGCCATCGACGGAAAATTATATGACGTTACGGTCTATTTCCCACCAAAGAAAGAAGAAAAGCGCTGAATATCTCAGAAAGATGTGTTGTCGTACGGCAATGACTCGTGACCCGTGTTCTGTAGAGATCCAGGCATTTGTTTGTTCCCTCGCTACAATACGTTTATCCAACCACAAGCTGCTTATATAATTGCTTATCGGCTTCTATAATAATTACCTCGTAACTAGACGTCTACTAATTAGCGCTTGATTATATCAGCTACGGTAGTAGACGTCTAGGGGGTGTCTAAATTTTTATTAGTAGTTAGCGGGATTTTGTGTATGATTCTTATCCCTTAACCCATTGGAGTCCTACGCCAAGGCCGCTTAAGTTTACGACTACAAGGGGGTAACATGAACGGGTCAGACCCCCCCTGCTAGTACAGTAAACAAAATAACCTAGTCCCGCTATGTCACTTTGGACTCGCTTATTTCTTCGCCTATACTAGCAGGGGGGGGGGCGTCTAACCCGTTCATATTACCCCCTTGTAGATTTTATTTAGTGTCTTTCGCTAATTTAAATACTTTAATTCGCTAATAATCATTAGACAAATTTTAACGGGTTAAGGGATATAAAAGTTAGCGTTACATAAATATATAAATAAATAACTCTACTACTAACTAATGCCTATATTAATAAAAGCGGCTATTAAAATCGGACTCTACACCTATATAAGGTGACGGCTCCGTATTAGCCTTGTTACTCTTTAAATTACTCTTATATTCTAGTGCTAACTAGATATTCTACTTATATTAGCAAACTAGCAAACAGATAAAACTATAGGGAAATAACTATCGCATACCTACCCTACTATATAAACGGCCTTATTGTAACGGAACCTTGTAGTAGGAACTACGGTGGGTTCTATTAATGGGCTAGGTATGTAGGTAAGAATAAAATCAACAACGTAATAATAACTGGTGGAGTGGTTGCCTAACAGATTAACTCCAATTGTATTCTAAGATTCACTATAAGGAGAGAACTATCTACGGTAGGGACTGAGGTCCTTTAAATACACAACCGTACTCCTAAGAAATCCTCCCTTGTACGTAAGGTACGTGTTATACGTGTTATACGTGGCGTATACTGCGTACTCCTTGTACACTACGTACAACGTTATGTGACTCGCTTACTATTCCTTATTATATAGTTCCACTGGATCCATCCTAGACCGTGCCTGTATTAACCAACTAGCTTCCGCCAACTCTTCTCCAAGTAGTTATAACATCGTACTTAAAGCGTCCGTAATACCATCTCCCTCCTCTTTATCTTTATCCTTAAAGATTCCTAACATCTCTAAGTCGTCCACTAGAGGTGTAATGTCCGTTTGATTAGTCTGGTTAATATTGTTGCTTATTATACCTAAAGCTTCCTCTTCCTCGCAAGCGCAGCGCCGTGCTCGCACCGTGGCTGCCATACTATCGCTTAGTGAGATAATGCCGTCTCCATATTCTTGTTGCGTAAAAGTAGGGTTAGTATGTGTCGCGCTAGCGAGTCCTTTGTTCTAATAACCCTTGTCTTACTCAGAGTATACTAAAGCAAATGTTTAATTGTCCTACAACGTTCGCTCTGTCTTTAATGCTAAGTATGCGCGTCCTATAACTCTTATTAGTTTTTGAGTTCCCTAAGTAACTTGTTATAGGGTCTTATATTTAATCTACCGCTGTAAAGCTTAATAGTGAGCTCTTAAGCGCCTTAGATAAGCTTTATTGTTCGCGGGAAGTGGAGCAAGAGGCTGTAGCTGCTTAATAGTGTGCCCTTAAAGCCCGCCTATCGGCTTCTGCCCGTCTTCTTTATCTTAAATATATTTGTGAGAAGGTCTATTCTAAGGAGTGGAAACTTGTTTAACAGGGTTTGTTTAAGCTAGGTAATAAAAGAATTAACTCTCCTCCTATAAGGGAAATAACTCTAAGTAGCTCGGCAATTGCTCCTCTTAGGTCCCCCTTAGGTAACTTATTTTTTAGCAACTCCTCTTTGTTAATATTACCTAACCTATTCTCTTCTAATACTCCTGTACCTTTCCTATAGCGTTCTCTAGGTTGCTTAGTGGTTCCTAGGTAGTCTTACTATAGCCTATCTACTTTACCTTATACTATGTTTCGTTATCTATATCCTCGTAACTGATAATCTTTAAAACTTGCTATTTGTCTTCCTTTTATCCTCTATATATGTCTGCCTTATAGACTGGTGGCTTAATATTTCCGTATGCTAGTTCTAGCATTGCGATATACTGTATAGGGTAAATTTTTATTTTGGCTGGTAGGTTTAACTTGTATGTGACTAATAAAATTCTTTGCTTAATTTTAAAAGGTCCTAGCCTAATGTGGTCCAACTTCTTGCTTAGTCATCGACTCTTAAAATTTTTGTATAGTAGCTATACTTTATCCCCCTCCTTAAGATCTGGTCCCTCAGATCTCTTAGCATTATAGTACCTTTTTATTTATTCTTATACTAGTTTAGCTGTTTCTTTAAGGTCTGCATAAAGATTTATTAACGTCTCCATTCTTTGCTTAGCTGTGCTACTTGTCTTTTTTGCTTAACGTAGCGATAACAACGTTTTTGGCTTATATCCGTAATTCGCCTTAAATGGTAATGTTCCTATTCCTTCTTATGGTGTTGTATTGTATGCAAACTGTGTAACTGGTAACAATAATACCCAATTATTCTGTGCGTGATTGATATAATGCCTTAAATACTGTTTTAGTGTCTAGTTTAGTCTTTCTATTTGTCCATCTATCTGCGGATAATACGCTATAGATATTACTGCGCGAACCCCTTGTTCTGCTAGAAATACTTCCTAAAATACTGCTATAAATCTTGGATCTCTATCTAATATAATCTTGTCTAGTGCTCTATGTCTTACAAACACTTCTTTTATATAGATTCTAGCGACATTCTCTACTAATATCTCTTTAGTACATGCTATAAAGTATCCCTACTTTGTTAGCTTATCCACTATTACTAAAATCGCGTTATAATCTTGTCCTGTAATAGGATCTCTTAACTTTGGTAACTTAATAATAAAGTCCTATAATATAACCTCCTATGGTCTTTCTAGTGTCTTAACAGGTTATAGCCCTCCATACGGCTTATGCCTCGTCAGTTTGTTCCTTTGGCAATCTAGATATTTCTTTATAACTTGTTTTACTAGTCCCCAGATTTCTTAAATGATGTACTCCTTTTAAAGTCTTAACACTAAGCTTGTAGCTCTGTTGTGTCCTTATATTATTCCCTTATGGAATTCCTTAATAAACTCTTCTGCAATAGACTTAGGTATATATATTGCTTCTCTATTTATGTATTGCTCTGAGTCTGGATCCTCTACCTATACTTCTTAGATCTTCTGTGTCTACTTACTCTCTAGTAACTTATAGATCTAACTTTCCTTAGTTGCTGTAATCTTTGGATAATTATACCTAATTAATCCGTCTTAATCCTTTTGCAATAAAGCTCCCAACAGCTTTTTATCGCTTTATAGTTCAGCCTTCCTACTTAAAGCGTCTGCTTGTGCATTATCTATACCCTTAGTATGCTGAATTTCAAAATAGTATTCTATAAGCATTTCCGCCTACTTAACCTATCTTTGGTTGAGTTCCTTTGTTATTAGGAATCCTATAAGGTTCTTATAGTCTGTTTTTACTATAAATGGTTTTTCTATGCCTTATAAGAATGCTCTCTATTCTTTAAGTGCTATAACTATACCTAGCAACTCCTTATTATAGATATTATAGTTTAACTCTAGTGGTGTTATCTTTCGACTATAATATGCCACTGGGTGCTATCTATTTTGATATTTCTATAGGAAGCACGCTCCTAGTGCAAAGTCTAATATATTTGTTTCTATAACTGTCTCTAGACCTAGTTAATAGATCTTAAGAACTAGCTCTTAGGTAAATAACTCTTTAACTTTCTTAAATAGTTCTTATTATTCCTTTCCCTATGCCCACAGTTCTTCTTTCTTTGTTAACTATGTAAATAGTTTAATATTCTGTAACTATTGCGCTATAAACCTTCTGCAGTAATTATAAAACCCTAAGAACAATTTTAACTGCGTAATATTCTCTGGTTCTTGCTAATTTACTATAGCCTCAATCTTCTTTGGATCTATACTAAGTTAGCCTAGTTTAATAATAAACCCAATAAAATCGGTCTTCTTAGTAAAGAACTTGTATTTCTTAATTGCTATTAGCATCTTTTCTTCCTATAGTCTCTTTAAGACCCACTTAATGTGTTCTCTATGCTCTTCCTTATTCTCTAAGTAGATAACAATGTTATTAAGGTATGCTATAACAAATTCATCTAGGTATTCTCCTAACACACTATTAATTCGCTTCTGGAACGTTGCTAGTGCGTTTATAAGCCTGAATTGCATAACTAATAGCTTATATAGTCCTTCCTTTAACCTAAAGGCTGCCTTCTACTTATTACCTTCCTTGATTTTGATCTAATGGTATACCTATCTTAGATCTATCTTTATAAAGATCTTTGCGTTACCTATCCTGTCTTAGATTTCGCTAATTAAGGGTAAAGGATACCTATCCTTCCTAGTAATACTATTTAACTATCTATAGTCTATACACATCCTGAGTTTTCTATTTTTCTTTAGAATGAATAGTACTAGATATCCTGCTAATAACTGCGATAGTCTAATATATCCCTTTTATAAGTTCTCCTGGATAAACTCCTTAAGCGCTACTAACTCTGTTTCAATAAGCTTATAGATTGGAAAGAACTTTAGACTTATTCCCTCTTCTAATTCTATCTTATAGTCCCAAGCTGCATGCTCTAACAGCTTCTTACTTTCTAGTAACCATAACTTTTTTCCATACTTATGGTATCTCTTTGGTATATAACTTAAGCCTTACTTAGTCTCTTTGTATATCGCTCTAACTTAGTACCATACTAACTTGGTTTGCTGTTGTACTTTACATCATTATATATCCTTAATATCGACTTAACCTATAACCCAATTAATCTTTAGATTATACTCCTATAACTAAGGTATTCCTAGTATCGCCTTGTCCTGTCCTAATAGTAGGATATTAAAAGACATTCTAACTAGTCTCCCTTTAATAGTTATCTAAATAGGTCCTATTTTAAGATTGATAACGCCTCCTCTATAGGCTATCTAATCTCCTAAAATTGTTATAAGTGGATACGGGTGTTTCTTCTATCTATATAGTAACCCTATCCTTTCTACTGCCTTTAGTGATATGTGGTTTCTTATTGCTCTACTATCTACTAATGCTTCGAACTGCTAATCTTGCCACTTAGCTCTTAAATTTAGGTGTTATCCTTAAATTCCTTTAAGGGTTTAAGGCTCTAATACTAGTTCCCTCTAGTCCTATACGCCTCCCCTTTTCCTAACTGTTAGCTGCTAGATCCTGCCTATACTTAGTTTAACTTTAGCCAATACTTAGTTCATTTCTTTTCCTCTATATGCCATGGATAAGTATTCTCTGGGCACTCCCACCACTATTATCCGTCTAGGCATTCTTCTATAAGGAATCTTCCTGGTTAAAGTGTTAAGTCTCCCTAACCTTATACTTCTACTGGGTGCTAACTATATATATACTTGGCGTTTCTAAACCGCTTTTCCTCTGGTGCCTAATATATCCTTACTAGGTACTTCCGGTTCTTATCTTTTAGTACTCTATGTATGTTATACATGTTATCCACATAAGCTATCTACGATAGGGTATAATATGCTATGTGTTTTAGGTTAACTCTTAGTTTATCTTTGTTTTTAAGTTTAAACCTATACCTAGTTGACCTAACTACTGGTATCTCTACTGCGGGTACTAAGATTTATTGCTTACTTCTCTAGTCCCTAGATCCCTCTTCTAGGTTCCTTAACGTTATAATTAATGCTCCTTTAATGTGACTTATGTGTTTTTCCATAATAGGTTAGTCTTGGATAACTTTTTTATCCAGCTATATATAAAAATCTTCCTATTTGTTATTATATTGTTGCCTATACCACTTCCCGTACAACTGGTTTAGTGTGTATGGTCTATCCATTAGAAAGTACTGTATTATCGCTATATTATAACATCCTTTGGTATGTCTCTTTTTAAACCTAGTTAGGATATCTAGATCCTCTTCTTATTTTAGTTTATCTAACCATTTTACCCTAGGTGTCCCTGCACTCGGCCTATTAGTAACTCTTTATAGGGGTGCTCTGTCCCTTATATAACCTGGCATAGCTAACCTCTTATCTAGCTTCTGCTCTTGCTATATAATGATTCTTATTCTGAACTTATCTATAGTTTCTTATTTTCTACGTCTTGCAGCTAGATCTTTATAGTCGTCTTACTTTTTAATCCTGGTATTAACTGTTTAATCTTTAGGCTGAATACTATATTTACCTGGAATTGCTAACGTTCTTATTCGTTCCCTAAACTTGTAGTTCTTGAACTTGCGTCCTATACTTATTCGTTTGTTACTAAACTAAGTTACTGCCCTTTCCCATTGGTTTTTATCTGTTATGGGTTCTTAGGTATATCTTATCTTGTCTTAAGAATCTTAAGCTTCTTTTATCTCTTCTTAAGAATCTTAAGCCTGTGGCCTTTTACCTTTATTAAGTGATGAGTTAGCACTAGTAGTTATCTGCTTGCTTAGTTTCTTCTAAACGTTACTCCTATCGTCTTATAAAGCGATGGAAATCGTATCCAACGGTGTTACTATACCCGTTACTGAACCTGGTTTGGTAATGGTCTTAATCTCTACTTCTGTTTTAACTTCTCTAAGGTCTACATGCTCCTAGTAAGCTGCCTTTATTGCCTTATTGTTGGTAAATGCTTTGCCTATATTGAATTTATCATCTTTAATGTCCGATCTGCGAGCTAGTTCGCTAGTTCCTTTAAACTTAGATAATAATAGCTCCTATGGCTAATAGCTTGCGCTATACTTAGCGTCCTTATAAATTCGGTATGCGTTGTTATAATAATACGCAAAACTGTTAATTAAACACTTTTTTGTTCCTTATAGCGTACCATCGTCCCTCTATATATACGTGCCTTCTGCTGGTCTAGTTCCCTTTACTATATAGTTACTCTAACCACCTCTATAGTCTCTGGTAAAATAACCCTATTTTCTATAATTTATACAAGCTCTATCTTTAAACTATCTTTCTTGCTATAGAGTCCGCCTAAACGTCTTCTACTGCTAAGATCCCTAGTTTGGCCTCTACTCCTTAGTCCTTTAATCGCTTAATCCTTAACCTCTAGGTTTCTATAGTTTTTTTTCCCATCTTTAGGTTTTTTTGGTACCACTTAGGTCCATTAGCTTTACGCCATTCTATAGTTTTTAACTCTGTGTCTATTGTTGCGTACTCTGCGCCTTATATAACTATAGAACTCTATCTTGCCCTCTCTTAGCTTATTTCTTTTGGTAGATCCTATTATTAATCTTTATTAACTAATCTATTAACTCTCTTAGAGTATCCGCATCTTCTATTAGGATAATTGCGTCCTAGACTTTAGCCTTAAGTCCCTGTTTATACTATGCTATAAGCGCC
>Ga0307507_10000804_pt1 | contig 69448 bp, 36 predicted proteins | sample 7_EM_MG_FD_207223 | JGI IMG/M metagenome (GOLD analysis project Ga0307507, IMG submission 207223) | Populus trichocarpa ectomycorrhiza microbial communities from riparian zone in the Pacific Northwest, United States - 7_EM | ecosystem: Host-associated > Plants > Roots > Unclassified | place... | reverse complement strand
AGTATTAATACTTAGCCTAGATATTAGCGGCGCCTATAATAATATACCCTATAAGCGTCTCCTATATATCCTTAGGGCAAAGGGCTTCCCAGAATAGATTATTTAATTTATTTAAGGATTTATAGGCTAGAAAGAAATATTACTAGTCTTTAACAGATACTAGAGCCCCCTTATTATAGTTATAATAGGAATACTATAAGGATCACCTCTATCGCCTATACTTTTTCTCTTCTTTATAAGTAACCTGCTTAATACCTTTAAGGAAGGGGCGACCTAGGGGATAGGCTTTGTTAATAATACAAACCTAATTATATATAGGCCAACAGCCGCAGAGAACTGCAGGACACTAAAGAAAGCCTATAATACCTATATAGAATAGGTAAGACAACATAGAGTCTAATTCTTACTAGAGAAATACCAGCTAATCTATTTTATAAGAAAACGTAACCAATCTGTAGATCTTTAGCATATAATCTATATCTAAGGCTTTGGGGGTCAACCGGTTTAAGGCCTAAGGGTATTAGGAGTATAGGTAGATAGCAAGCTCCGGTGGAGCGTATATACGGCGTAAGCGGCCTATAAGGGCTAAGTATAGTATATCGCTATGTCCAGGATTGTTAATTCTATATAGGGTCTATGCTTCTAGAGGTTACGCCTACTATATATAGCAGTTGTCCGGCTAACCATAACGTATAGATCTAGCATTTGGGCCACTGGAGAAACTAAAAAAGGCCCCCCTAAATTACTTCTTAAACCACTCTAAAAGGTCCAAATAGCCTGCCTTAGGAGTATAACAGGCGGGTATAAGCGAACGGCCACAGCACTGCTTGAGAAGGAAGCCAATATTCCCCCCCTATAACTATATATTGAAGCCGATGCAATGTAAAGGGTGTAAAAGAAACATAACTCTAACGTTATAAAGTATATTAAGACACGCCTAAATAAACTATAGAGGGACCCTAGGGTGCCCTATAGGAGAAGAAACTAACAACCCTAAAGTAGGGAAGATATATTAGGAAAACAGGTAGAGAAAGCAAAAGAAGAATAGTACGGCGCTAGGGCCTAGGCCTATATAGAGGAGGAAGGGAGACGCGTAAGAGGCTAGCAAAAACAATAGTAAGGAAGAGAAAGGAGCTAAAGTAGAGCATAAAAAAGTACTGGAAAACCATCTACCGTAACACAATACTAGTTGGACCGACGCTGGAGAGATAAATAGGAGTTAAAGGTATAGAGGCAGACTTAGGCAAGGGGAACCTAAGCTATAGCATAGGTAATGCTATAGGGGGTAAATACCTAAGGGCTCTAAGAGGGCCTAATAAAGGCAGAAAATACAATAGCAACACTCTTAAGGATAGGAATAATAGGACTAAAAGATTGGCTTTACTGGGTGGGTGTCCTAGTAGGTAGCCTAAGGTGCGAATATAGCTAGCCAAGATAGACACCAAAACACATAATACTGTTATGCCCCTTATACACTAGCTGAGAAGCAATGCTCTTAGCAGCTAGTACAGAAAACTATAATACACTGCTCTTAACATAGAAAGGCCTTAAGGCGGCTACCCGGTGGCTTATTAGCTAAAATATGCTAGACCAGTTCTAGGTTGCAAAGGAAATAGCAATAGAAGGCAAAGGGGTGAGTAATAGGCGCCCCCTAATAACTCTATAGGAGTAGAGTATAGTGTATAATACTAGCGCGTCCGTAGGTTTGTTACGGCAGCAGTAGTTCCCAAAAAGGTTAAAAAGTAAGGTAGTAGAGCACCACTGGTGACTTATAGGCGACTTATAAGCGAGCCCTAAAAGGTAGGGAGACGGATCATGGGGTTTTCTTAAATAGAGTTTTCTCCCTATATGTATATAAGGAGTAGTCCGCGTGGGCCCAATAGGGATCCGAATTGGACGTTAAGCAATGAATAATAATAATTCTAGTTAACCACTTTGGTAAGAGCCTATTTTTAATTCTATATTATAAGAATATTAACGCTAAGAAGGCGGTCTAACTATATATTTATTACGTCTACCAAATTTACAGACTACTAGATACTATTATATCTAATTATAGGCTATAGTTTATATCGGCCTTCTAGAACGAGTATACCTAGATTCTAGGCTAAAGCTCTCTATAGTATACTACCCCTAAATAAATGGCTAGACAAAAATTATAAATTAATATTTAGACTAAAGACTTCGGCCTTTTATTAACTACTTTTAAAATAATTAGGCTAAACTACTACCCCTAATAGACTATACCTAAATAACCCTACCCTATAACTTTACTAGATTTGCCCCTATTTAATTAGAAATAGGCTACTTACCCTATATAAGCTTTAACTAGGAAAGACCAAAAGGACCCCAGACTATATATAAAAAAAACTATCCTATAAGGAAGCCTAGTAGTACATTAAGCGCTTAGAAGAAGCCTAGATAGTAGCCTATATAAATTTAGAAAAAGCCTAAAAATTAATAGAATAGTAAGTAAATAAGTATAGACGCGAGCCTAACTTTACTATAGGCAATATAGTCTAGGTTATAATAAAGAACTAAAAGATAGAACGACCTAGCTATAAGCTAGATTATTAGATAGCATAACTATATAAGGTCCTTAAGAAGATAGGTAACTTATATAAAGTAAAGCTTTTAGATTTAATTAAGGTCCACCCTATCTTCTTACTAGATAAGCTATAAAAAGCTATAAATAACCTATTACCTAGATAAAAGAATAAACCGCCCCTACCAATTTAAGTTAATAGCAATAATAAATAGGAAATTAAAGAAATACTAGCTTATAAACTTATAAGGAGAACGCTAAAGTATTGTATTAGTTGGAAAGGATATAGCCTAGACCCCACTTAGTATTCTATATAGAACTTTATAGGTAGTCCCTATAAGCTTTAGGGGTTTTATAGCTATTACCCTAATAAACCTAGACTGCTAAAGTACCTAGATAAGTAAATAGAATACTAGTATAATAAAGATAATAAACTACCAGAAGAATATAAAGATAAAAATACCCTATAGGCGTAATATAGATATATAAAGCTTAAGGGCAGGCTTTCTTAAAAAAGGGGGGGGGGGAATATTACGGTACTGGCAGAATATAGTAGAAAACGGTAGAAAGCTAGTAGAATATAGTAGATTGCGGTTATATAACTAGAGGATCTTATAAAACGTCAAGCGGCGCTGCTACTCTTCTCCTTTCCTTTTCTCTAGCTTTAGATCCTCGTTTATAGACAATCTAATTATATAGGCTTACGCGACCCTCTTGCCGTACTTATGCCTCGATTAACTAAGTCACTAACACTACTAATTCTCCCTATATACTATTATATATATCTAATAGCTCTAAAGGTAGTAAGAAGGTAGAATAAATAGGAGGGTTAAATTTTAGAAAAATTAGATTTCGCGGCTAAGCTATTTAAAAGTTAGAAAACTAAGTTAAATGCTATATTCTCCGCTTACCTCTAAGCCAGTATATAATTTCCTATTTAGGAAAAGTCGTTTCTAAGTAGTTACTACTACCTCCATATAAAATCTTCCTATTATAGCTTCTTAGCCCTACTTATACTATAAGAGTATATATATTAGATCCCGCCGCGCTTGCGATAAGTTTATAAACACTTAATGTCTTTTTAGCCATATGGCGACGTGGGGGCGGGACCCGTTACATATAAATAGCTAACATTGGTCCTTATTAAATTTACATTTAAATATAAGCACTAAAAGCTTCTTAACTTAAAAAAATTGCTATATAAGTTAGCCTAGTCGTCTTATTCTTTTCTTTAATATCTAGAACTATACGGTTAAGTATTAAGCCTCAGCTCTTATATATAGTAAGAGTAAAGGCTAAAGTAATTAGGAATTAACGCTGCGAGTAAAAGCCCCTTATACTTTTCTATTTATAAAGTATAGAAAAAATAGGGACGGCTTTTTTACTATTCTGTTAGGTAAATAGAGTAGGTCCAGTATACCTATCTACTATAATTAGCAGTAACTAGGGTTAATCCTTTTTAATATCCATATGTTCCTTCCATATAATATCTTTAATAGTACTAGTAGTACTATTTACTAAACCTTATTTAACCTAGATATTCTATATTAGTATAACTTTCGCGCCAATATATAGGGTTAGATTCTCTATAGTATCGCACTAATTAGGGGTAACTTTTTACGTATCTATACTAGTATTAACTAACTTAATAGCCACTACCGGCTATAAAAGATTGCGAAGCTAGATAGTATTATACTTACCTATAGTAGCGCGTGTACTATATAGCCAAATTGCGTCGTTAAAGCTTATAACCTTATTAATAAATAGGCCCTACTTATATCTAGTTAAAAGGAGCTTTTAGGTTAAATCGCTTATAGAATTACTATATAGCTCTATAAGAGCGGTCCTAAATACAAAGCTCTTAGCGTTATTACCACCCTACCGTATAACTTAATTTAAGATAGTACTCTTGTTAATTACCTTATAGGCTCTCTTTTATAGCTAGCGAACTCTAATGGGTAAGTAGGTAAATTGCTATATAAGGCCGCCTAACCTATAAGGGGCAGTTAATAGCAGTGTGTCTAACAGTTAGCAGACAGCGAGCTTTAAGGCCTTATCGCTGACGACTATAGCCAAGTGGATCGCTTGCTGTCCGCTATATCAAAATTAAGTACGCTAACTGTTACGCTGTCAGCTTACTGTCCAAATTAGGCAATTTATATAAAGTTCGTGGTGTTTTATTGCGGATTTTTGGCAGCACCTCTCTATATATAAATATTGACGTTACCCAATTAAAAATTAACCTTGATTTATCTAATAGTATCCAAATATATCCAAAATTATCCTCCGCAAATATTAAAGTTAGTAGTAATATTAGTGGTAAAAAAGAAAAGTAGTGGTAAGGGCTCCGGAGGCTCTATTTTTATATTAGATTTAATTAAATATAAAGCTCTATTAAATGTATCTTATTAAGCTAGCTTATAACCAGTAAGATTAATATTTAAGCTCGTTGGCTAAGGTGTAGTTAAAACTCTATCGGAGTTAATATAGTTAATTAAACTACTTAATAAAAGGCCCTTAATTAACCACCACTTCTAATATTAATCCGCTTTAATCGTGTTGGCTAATAGTTAATTACGCTTATTAGTAATAATTTTTTTAGCTTAACTAAAGGCTCATTTATATATAGAGCTTATTACTAGTATTAAGAGTATATTAAGAGCGATCTTAGCAAGTATTGGATAAAGGATTTAACTAATTTTAAGCTACCAGTTAAGAGGATTAGGAACGACGTTATTTTACCTATAGCCGTTATCAGAACTAATCTTAATAAACTTAAGGCCTGCGTTATAGTAGCGGCTAAGCTTACTGGCGAGCTTAATACGCTTTTAATTACGCTTTAAGGAAGTAAGGCTCTTGTCTACGACTAAGGACTATATATATTTATCAGCTAAATCGTTATTAGATTTATAAGGAACCTTCCTATATTATGGCTTAATTGGTTCCTTATCTTCCTTATCTACATACTTATTAATATATTTATTAAATAGAGTCTCCATATACCACTTAGCGTATTTCTACTATTAGGGCCACCATTTCTACTTATCGCGAAAGTAGGCGCGTTTAAAAGACGGATAAAGGATTACTGCGGTAAAATAGTAAGGACTCTTAGCCTTTATTTTATTAAAATATTTATTAATTTTTTTAATAGCCATATTAACGCTAGATTTAAGGAAGGAGTTGCATTCATTCTTAAGGCTTTGCTAAGTTTACTAGAGGATTTAATAGAGGAGCTCTATATTAGTGATTAATTCCCATAGAGCGCTATATAAGCCTTTAATACTAGAACTATTGGCGTTGCCTTCTATACGCTTAGTAGCTAATATAAAAGGCTTTAGAATCTTAATAAGCTACTCTACTATAACGGGACTAGCCTAGTTACAGTAGGAATGTCTTGGTAAAACACTCGATAGATAGAACTTGAAGCTTTAACCGAATTCTGCCGAATTTTGCCAGCTTGGTCGACTTCTGCCAAGTTCTGCTAGATTAATTGAATACTACCAAAGTCCGTCCGCGTATATATGTGCGCACGCATTAACTAAGACCCCTAAACTGTTTAATTGCAAGATTCTCTCGTTATTCCTTTCTCTTCTTTACGCAATGTCTTGTTCCTAGCAAGAGCTATATACCCTTAGATTTAGATAGAATTTATATTATTTCTTTAAATCTTTCCCAAAGCCTCTTCGCGCCCTTATATTACGTTGCGTTAAAAATAACTATTATTAAAATAGCAAACGACCTTAAATCCCACGCGTTAACTATGAGTATTATAACCCTAGTTAGGGAACAGTTAACTGTAATGCAAGAAGCCTTTACAGATGCTTTAGCTTAGTAGTAGGCTGCACTAGAAGCCCAGTATTAGCGATTAATGGAAATACTCCACGAAGAACTCCGTAACGTTAATACACTTATAATAGAGATCCTAATAGTAACACCTATAAACAAAATTAAGATAACTGTATATAAACCTAGCCCATTAAATACAAACCCTAAACTAGTAATAGTAGCTTAACCTATACCTATAACGAACCTAGTATCTACTATAAAATTAGAAAAGCTTCCTAACCCTCTAATATTTAATAGAAATTGAAATAACCTATGTCCCTTTATAACTAAGCTCCGCCTTAAACTTTTAATAAACTATAACCAATACCCTACTAAAGCTAGCAAGATTAGCTATAGGATGTCTTAATTAAGTAAAGACGCTGTATAAACTATAGACCCATTCTTCTATAATAGCACCTTCGTTAATTTCAAAATCTTTATCTCTTTATTAGAACGAATATACGATAACGCCAGCCGCGAATATACTGCTGTTACTAAACTTAAAACCCTATAATAATAGAATCGAGACTTTACCAGCTTCTTTTCGGAATTTTTAGGCCTTATTGGCGAACTAGATTGGAATGAAGCCGCTAAAGTTACTGCTCTTTAACAAGCTATTTTGGATGAAATTAGAGTATAGTTAGTAGATAGGGAACTGCTAAAAGACCTACCTAAATTTGCTATAATATGTTAATGAATTAATAAGGACCTTTAATATAACAAATAAACTTATTCTCTAAAGCCAACCACGCCTCGCGTTTAAGACTCTATAAAATCAACATATACCCTAAAGCGCAACCCTTCTCCGAAACCTACGCACGACCCTATGGACCTCGACGCCACTTAATCCTACGCACCCTTAGGAACCAACGAACGAAGGACTTAAGCCACAAATAGAGAATGCTTTAGATGTGGCAGAAAAGGATATATCTAAAGGAATTACCAAACTTACCCTTTTAAAAAAGTCCGCTGTAGTTCCTTCTGGTCTTTAAATCGCACCCACTCCTTAAATCGTACTTATTCTTTAAGCCGTACTTGCTCCTTAACTTATACTTATTTCATAAATTATACCTAGTTATTATAAAGCATTTTACGCTCGGCTAACTTGGAAAATAAATTATCCTAGGGCCAAGTCGCGCCTTAGGATAAAAAGTGGAAGAGTATAAGTATCTAGGCTCTTCTAGCGCTAATATATAACATAACTCCCTTAATGTACTTAGCAAAATTCAAATACTTAGAAAATAGAAGGAGGTACAAATCCTTATAGATAGTAGAGCTACTAGCATAGGCTTTATTAATACGAACTACGCGAAAACCTAACGCCTAAATTTAAAGAAACTTAATAAGCCCTAAGGCCTACAAGGCTTTAACGGTAAACCCTTAATATATAGCGAATTAACGCACTACGCTCTTATAAAAATGCGGATAGGTGAACACCTTAAATATATTTCCCTATTTATAACACCCCTAAAGCAATATAAGATGATACTTAGACATAGATAGCTAAAACGGCACAACCCTTTAATTAGCTAGGTTAAAGAAACACTAAAATTCCGCACGACCTATTGCCGAAGTTATTATTTAAAACACCACCTGCCCTATAAACATGTATAAGACTATTTAAATTTAATATAATACAAATTGCCCTTACCATAAACCTTAAACTAATATAACAAAACTACAACTGCTGATCGCAGTAAAGAATGCGAAGATAATATATCGAAACCCCTTAAAATTCGTATAATATAAGCCATACCTTTTGTTTTATTAGCAAGAAAACGAGACCACGAAATCTTTACTATAACAATAGAAGATATTAAGAAGGCGCTAAAACCAAAGCAGTATATTAACCCTTAACCTCTTATACCCAAGAAGTACCACAATCTAATTAATAAGTTTAAAAAATAATTCGCAGACCAGCTGCCCCTATATTAGGATAAATACAATTTTAAAATAGAACTTAAACCTAGTACAACACCAAAGTTCGGTCCGCTATATAGTATATTATAAGAAGAACTGCTTGTAATATAACAATACCTTAACAAGCATCTAGAAAAAGGATTTATTTGCCTTAGTTAATCTCTATTCGCCTTACCCATATTATTCGTTAAAAAGCTAGGAGGAGGCTTAAGATTTTATATTAATTACTAAGCCCTAAATACAATTATAATTCAAAACTAATATCCAATCCCCTTAATCTAAGAGACGCTTAACCGCCTAGTAAAGGCACAATATTTTATAAAGCTTGATATAGTCACTGCCTTCAATTAAATTCGCATCTAAGAAGGAGATAAGAAGTATATAGCCTTTTATATATAATAGGGACTCTTTAAATACCTAGTAATGCTATTTAGTGTAAAGAACGGTCCTAGTACGTTTTAGCAATACGTTAACAATACGCTCTATAAATTCCTTAATGTATTTGTTACTATGTATATTAATAATATTCTAATCTACTTGTCTTTGCTTTTTAAGCATTAAAAACACGTCCAAATGGTCCTTAAACATTTGCGAGATACGGGTTTATAATGCGATATTAAGAAATGCAAGTTCTACGTATCCGAAGTTATGTACTTAGGCCTAATTATATCCCGCAACGGAATTAAAATGGACCTAAAAAGGTTGCTGCGATTATAAACTGGGGAAGCCCTAGTAACGTATAAGATATTTAAGGATTCCTAGAATTCGCAAATTTCTACTACTAATTTATTAACTAGTTCTTAAAAATTACCTAACTATTAGTAAACCTAACAAGAAAGAACATGAAATTTAAATAGACTACTAGATATAAACAAGCTTTTAATAACTTAAAATAACGCTTTATAACCGCTCTAATTCTTACCCACTTCGACCCTAACCTTAAATATATTATTAAAACAGACTCGTCTGATTATGCCTTAGGGGGAGTGTTATCGCAATATAATAAGGACGGTAAGCTATATCCAGTAGCCTTTCTCTCTTAAAAGCTTGCCCCTGCTAAATCAAACTATGAGATATATAATAAGGAACTACTTGCAATTGTTAGATGCTTTAAACAATAGCGTCCAGAACTTAAAGGATTATTATTTCTAATACACGTGTTAACGGACCACAAAAACCTGCAGTACTTTATAACTATAAAGCAGTTAACGCAGCGCCAAATTTATTAGGCCGAATACCTCTTATAATTCAACTTTAAGATTATATACTAACTGGGCAAACTTAATTAGAAGCCTAATACATTAATATAACAATTATAAGATTTACCTATAAACGCCTTAGATAAACGGATTATAAATTAATTATAGATCTTATTACCCCCTAAACGCTTTAAGAAACTACATCCTATATTCCTAGATATAGAACTTAACAGAAACAAATTAGAAATTAATAAATAGAAAATAGAAATTAATAAGCTAATAGAATACAAATATAAGAACAACATATGGATAGTAGATATAATAAAAGCGATTCAAACAGGAAAATAATAGTATAAAGATATCACACTCGCTGAATGCGAAATTCGTAACAATCAACTATACTATTAATAGAAGATAGTAGTTCCGAATTCCAAACCCTTACAATTTAAGATACTCGAATTTATATACAATTCCCCTATAGCAGGACATCCTGGCTGTGTAAAGACTTATAAAATTATTTAACAAGTATACTACTAGCCTATAATGCACAACTATGTATAAAAATACGTTCGAGCCTATAAAACGTGCGTGCATAGGAAGACCTCTTATGTAAAAAAGCAAGGAGTACTTTAACCGTTACCAATTCCAATGTAAAGATGGCAAGATATCTTAATTAACTTTATAGTTAACTTACCTAATAGTAATAGGTTTACGAATGCCATAATAGTTATTAACCATTTTATAAAAATGCGATATATAATTCCTATAGACTTAATTAATGCAATATTAGTAGCTAAATGTTTTATTAAGCACGTCTTTAAGCTACACGGACTTCCTAATTTGATAATATCTAATTATAGAAGCTAGTTTGTTTTAGACTTCTGGTAAGCTCTATACAAATAATTAAGTATTTAAATATAACTCTTAACTGCATTCTATCTAGAGATAGATAGTTAAACCGAAATTATAAACGCGATTATAGAACAATACCTATAAATATACTACTCCTACCTATAAGATAACTGGGGAAAATGGCTGCCTTTAGCTGAGTTTACTGCGAACAATACAATAAACGTATTAATAGGCATAACGCCATTCTACGCGACCTACGGACAAGACCCCTAACTTAGATTTAAACCATAACCCAAAATTAACATAATAGGACCTATAATTAAACGGATTTAGTTAATTAACGCGCACAACTTCGCTAATTAAATAAAGCAGTTAACGGAACTATTACGAAGTAAATTAACGTACGCTTAAACGGTATAGGAATGGCATGCAAACAAAGGACAAGCCCCTGTATAGGACTTTAAGGAAGGTAATATAGTTTACCTAAATACACAAAACCTAAAGACTTAACGGCCCTTAAAGAAACTTAATTAGAAGTTTGCGGGCCTATACCAAATTAAGAAGAAATTAAGCCTATATGCTTATAAGCTTGAACTACTAACTAAGATGAAAATACATCTAACGTTTTATGTAAGCTTGCTGTAACCCTTAAAAGACAAACCTATAACTTGCGAAGTGCCGCCGCCACCTCCTATAATTGTTGACAACGGTAACGGTTCTTACTTTATTGACTTAATTAATAATATGCAATAGAAAAAACAATCTAAACAATTTAAACTTCTTATTAAGTGGGAAAGATATAAAATATGAACCTAGGAGCTCTATAAGCAAGTTAAGACTAATGCGCCTTCCCTAGTAAAAGAATTCTATAAGGACCATCCTTCGCGGCCTACTCCGGCTAGATAGACACAATATAAAGGCAAATAACTGCCACCTAATACAAATATATAAAACACAATAGCAGGAAACTCGAAATTAAAAAGAGCTTAAAGAATACCATAACGCTCGTAACACGGTTATATAACGTGCAAGATATTAAGGAACTTTAACTAGCAGTTAAAGTTATCTAATTAGTTAGATTTACCTTGCCAAGACCTACTATAAAAATGTTAGTTTGGCTTACCGCCTTTACTAAACCAATAGCGATTTTCTATCCCGGGGATAGAAAATCCTAATTGGTCCATTTAACGATTAGAACCAGTAAAACTCTATACCACCACCCAACGTAAAATACAATATAATAAAATTATATTATTTTAGACCTTTGGCTAAAGGGGGGGTACTGTAACGGGACTAGCCTAGTTATAGTAGGAATGTCTTAGTAAAACACTTAATAGATAGAACTTGAAGCTTTAACCGAATTCTGCCGAATTCTGCCAGCTTAATCGACTTCTGCCAAGTTCTGCTAAATCAATCGAATACTACCAAAGTCCGTCCGCGTGCGTATGTGCGCACGCATCGGCCAAGACCCCTAAACTGTTTAATTATAAGATTCTCTCGTTATTCCTTTCTCTTCTTTACGCAATGTCTTGTTCCTAGCAAGAGCTATATACCCTTAGATTTAGATAGAATTTATATTGTTCCTTCGAATCTTTCCCGAAGCCTCTTTGCGCCCTTACATCTACCTACTGCCAATCTTTATTAGTAAGCGCGTCCTAAGATAGATTGTAGCTATTATTAGCGGGCTTTCTCTAAGCTAGTAGATATTTATTTATTGCTTTATAAAGAAGCAATATACAGCGGATTATAAAGTAGGTTAAATTCCACTAAATACCTCCATCCTTAATAAGCAGAAGGTTTACTTAATTAAAAAGATCGTCCTTAATACATGCTTTAGCCTAATTTTCAGTAAAGTCCTTACAGCGTCCTGTTAATCGCATAATATATTTAATAATATTATAGATCTTGCCTATAAAGCCTTTCTCCCGCATAAGGTTAAATTTAGCCTAATTACTTATATTAATTAGTAAGCGTTTAAGCTTGCTTACGTCTTTACTGTATAGTAAAACCTTAATAATAAGGTTAATAATATAGCCAACGTACCAAAGCCGTTCCTTTTTAGGCACTAAGAGGCTTTATAAGAGGTAACTATAGAGCTTATTATTATTACTAGCGTTATTAGTTATTAAGGAGCCGAGCCTATAATTAATTTAATACTTTTAAATTACCGTTGCTAAAGCCGTTACTATATTCTTAGCAGTATATAATCCTTACAGTCGTAGAAGGCCTAAAAGCACTAATTAAAGCCTGCCGTCTTTGTTAATAAAATGAGCTACTATACCAAGTAGCGACATTCTATTCGACATTCCGTTTATAGATGTCCAAATATTATAGCTAAGGTTAATTTTACTAAGTGCGGTAAGGAGGATGTCTTTAATATTAACGCGTTGCCATTTAAATGCGGCCTTAATCTAATCGCTTAAGGATATAGATGCCTTTAAGAGACACTCCTAAATCTAAGGACAGTTAAATGTTAGCAGAGCGCGCGTATAAGGACTTATAGCTTAACGAAAGGTAATATCCTATAGAATTGTCCAATTAATATAGGCTTGAGTATAGCTAGCTGCCCAAAATGGCTGGCGTTTATGGCTGGTAGCTAAAGTAGAAGCTTAATCGGCTGGCAGTTATATACTACTATTGTGGCCTTTTAAGTTAACAATAAGGCTATACTTACATATGGCTTACCTATTTAATATTGTCTAGTTAATTTCCTAGAGTTAAATAACTGGGTGTATTGTCTTACCTACTTAGAGCTTTTTTTCTACGCAGGAGTACCTTATTCTAATTCTATAGTTACTTAATATCTTAAGAAGGAAGGCTTCTAATAATGCGTTGCTTAAGCAAAGCCCTAGCTTACTACAGCTCACCACCACACCCAATTGGCGTTTATATTAGCTTACCATTACTTCCAAGTAGAGGATTAGTGGAGAGTTATATGGATAGATAAGGTAGCTATACACTACAGTGGCTACTAGCAACTCTTTATCTTTAGAAGACCTGGTAAATAATTTAATCCTACCTACCTCCGCCCTAAGTTTAGTAATATACCTTATATAATGGTGTAGGCTGCATTCTATAGTGCAGAAAAGGGCCCTCTACTATTATAGAATAAGGAAAAATAGGGCAATATTACCGCTTAAGGCTTCCTAGATTATATCTATCCAAAGCTTAAAGAATTCTACAACTTCTATAATGTTAAGTATATAGTATATTTCCCTAATTATAAACTTGGAACCACCCTAACAATTATATAAATAGATAACGCTATCTGCCATAAAGCTTGTATTACTATTGCCTAATTTAAGGAAGACAATATTAAGTTACTTAATTAGCTAGTAAACAGCCCAGATCTTAACCTAATTAAGGGCGTTTAGAATTAGATAAAGGCTTAAATAGCTTAGTAGAAGCCTCGCCTAATTTTAAGAAAAGCGATACAGGCAGTAATTAAATCTGTATGGGAGAACCTAGAGGCTTGCTTCTTTAAGAGGCTGGTTGCTTCTATACCTACACGCCTATAGGCAGTAATTAAAGCAGAAGGCGGACCTACTAAGTGGTAGAGGATAGTAGAAAGCTTAGAGGAAGAAGGGGCTTAGAGGAAGATTAGGGGCTTAAAGGAGATATTTGGACACTTATTTAATTGCTAAGCGTTAATTTTAACACTTATTTGGCCACTGTGACTTTAGAAATATTCGTATATAGGCAATCTACTATACAATTATTGATTTTAAAAAGCTTTATATATTTTTAATATTAAGGTCTTATAAAGCTCGCTACTAAGACAGGGAACCTCATACTAATCCATATAAGGGTCTCCACCCGAGAGGCGTCACTAGTAAGGCGCTAACCACCGGAATTGATAGGATACTGTAGTAACTCGTAGGCGCGCGTACACCATCTTAGCGCATCTAGTTAAAAGCGCGTATTAATCTTGGCGATTAAACGGCAGAATTTTATGCCTTAAAGTAATAAGCACGACCATTTTAATATATTTTAACGTATTTTTGGGTATAAATTTGAGTAGTTTAATCTGCGCGGTCAACACGTGATTTTAACCGGATGCGGTAAGGTAGTGTGTGCGCGCCTGTGTAGATTGGCGTTACGCTATATAAAGCTATTAAGCCTCAATTGGCAGGAGGTGGATGTCAAAAATAAACGAACAAATCAAGGTGGTTTTTGTATTAACCCAACGCGCAATCAGGCTAGTAAAATCTGACTGTGAATAAAATGGAAATAGCGAAGACAAACTGATGGAATCGCGGGACAGTTTGGAATGGGACATTCAGCTGCGGATGAATTCGACTCGAAACTCACTGCCTATATTCCATTTCAACCCTTCAATACTCGAGAAAAGGAAATGGACGTCACGAGATGTGGGACATCTTGGACGAGATGCATTCAATATCGTTATGAGTTAGGAATCCGACTTCCTTTTCATAGCAGAAATATAAAAAAAACTTTTCCCGAATAGATGACGGCAAGGAGAAGCTACGCCTAAAATCTGTGTGAGATATACATACATTTCAGAACTCTCGAATAAAATCTCGTGTGCCCCATCAAACACCAACCGTCTCAAATAACCTCCCTATGCACAAATGGAACATCTAAATCGCCTCTTACTACTATTTCTCTCACCATCCGTTCCTTCTTGTCTCTCGAGCCTCTGCTGTGCCCGCTCAAGGCATTTCCGATGAAACATGTGCCGACAAGCAAACACGACCAGTGGGCCCAACTCCTCTTTCTTGTCTCCCAAAGCATCTTCCTCATCTTCCCCTTCCAGATTTCCCTTCCCACTCCCAACCGCATCTGCATCTGCTCTTCCCTTGCCTCTCTCCAGTCTTCTTGCCGCCTCTCTACCACCATCTTCAACCTTTGCCCTCGCCCTCCTCTCTTCATCCAACTCCCCTTTCCGCTCCCACGCATCCCAGATATCTCCACCCGCGCCAGGCCCCCACGCTCGCTTTCTACATCCTTCACACACCTGCCCTCTCGGGCGCCACCCACGCTGCCTCAGCGCATGCACCTCAGCGACATGATGAAAAGCGTCCTTATCCAGGAACCGATTCGCAAGCTCAAGAATCGTTTCCTCAAACGTATACGCCGCGAAGATCTCAGCCAGCACGGCGCGCAGATCGGACAGCGAAGGCGACGAGCGCGACGCCCGGGTCAGGAAGGCGCGGAGGATGCGGAGGAAAGACGGGTGCGACGGGGATCGCGGCTGGGGGCCTGCATGCCCGGCTTGGGGTTGCATCACAGCTGACTGTGGCGCTGATGTGGTTGCAGCGGGGACTCCCACGCCGTTGTTCGGTCCAGGATGCGGTTTTGCGGTTGCGGCTGTTGACGCGAGCAGCGCGCTAAACGTCTGCTGTACCGCGGCGCGCAGGGTGCTGGTGATCTTCGTCGTGTCTACTGGTTTGGGTTGCGAGGTGCTTGAAGCGGCATGGTTGGTGTCGAGGTCTGCAACTGCGGATGTTACGTTCTTCGTGATGCTGACGACCGTATCGACAAGGTCTAACCAGAGCAGTTCGTCGATTGCGAGATCTCGTTCGGTGTCGCCGACAGCAGGGTCCTGTCTCTTGGATTTGGGGTTGCGCTCCATCATGCGTGTTTGGCCTTGGCAGAGCCAGATACCAACTTTGCAGTACTTCTGCACGCTGTTTAGCAGATCTTCGACGGCTTCTTCAGTGTTCGCAACGTCGGGACTCTCTGCAGCTGCGTTGATCAGTCCTGTCAATGCTATCTCCAGGGTTCCTAGATGCTTGACGAGCCGTTCCATTGCATCCCTGACTAGACCATCGCGGGCCATGAGAACTACAGCGGCATCGATTACACCGCTTTTCTCCAATGCTGGAAGAACCGGTTCAAGGCGTAGATCCCCGGACTTAAGGAGGCTAACGAAATCTGCAACGTGAGTGTTGTTATACTTGCACATTAGTTGGACGTAACGTTCCGCAAACCCTGTCGGAGAACCTTCCCCAAGGTATTGAAAGTCAACCGAACTTTGTTCTTCCGGTTCAATAAGGGACCGCAGAAATTGGTACTGAGCCTCAGACTCATCTTCCAGTGCATCCAATACCGAATGTAGAAGGTTAGGAGCATATTGCTTCAGAACCTGGGCGGTCCTAAAAGCATCGACGCCCACTATATCTCTTGCACGGCTTACGATGACCGAATGGACTTCACTGATCTGCTTTTTGCTTAGACCTCGATTAGGTCTTAAGCAATCCCTGATGCAGTTAAAAACATCATCTCGGTTGTCAATATCATTTAGATATGCTTCAAGAAGCCTGGCATACTGCTGTGATCCTCGGAAGACTGACTTTAGCACCTTATGGAAGCCTGCATTCTCGAAAAGTGGAACAAGAACTTGAATATCGGGTGGATGGTATACAGAGAGGAGGTATTCGACACTAAGCTGACAATCATCCTTTACCACTTCGGTTGGGTAGTCGCAAAGGCCAACAAGAATCTTATGGAGAGATGTCCCAGGAAGGATAATATGTTGAGGATACTTTGGAAGGTTGCGCGCTACAAACATGTAGAAGTAGATTATGTCTTCCGGATCGAACTGATCAGATGCCATAACACCGAGCAAGATGTTGGTAATGTACTGTCGGCTGGGGGTAAGTGCCGAAGGTTGTTGGTTACCATTGACCTGAACTCCATTCCCGTTGGGAACTACGCCTTGTTCTCCATTTAAAAAAGTGTCTTCGAATGCCTCATTGAGCATGCTCATGAAGCTTCCAGTGTCGAATTCCAGGATCATACGCAGGTATGGAAAGGATGGTTCTGGGCCTTTGTCCAATCGTGTTAGAAAAATTTCCTTACTCCCCTTGGGCCACTCAAGGGATTTTCCAGAAAAGATGAAGCTATATAAGTCCACTTTCGCCTTGTTTGCTTCCGAATCTGAGAGGTACAGACCGCTTGGATAGATCCGGCCTGTGAAACTGTAGGCAAGATATGGGAATATCTTCATCGCCGACGCCATGTAAACGTTTTGAGTCTGGTCTTCGCTATCATCAAATTCGAGGATTTTGATGAGAGTGAGTATGTTGATTAATGGTGTGATGTAGTCACCAATCGCTTGAGTCCAGACATAGATCAAGGCATCATACAGATTGTACTGTCTGCACAACGTGGTGACCTGATCGATGTCCATGGTTTGAGTGTTCAATCGACAGATCATCTCCTCGAGCCTCTTCGCGCGGCCTGATGAAGCATAGAATGTGATGAGATCCTTCAATACTTCTGGAGGCACAGATGTGATTTCTTCATCTAAGATGTAAGGCTCGAGCGTTTCGAAAAAGATACTCTCAGCAGATCCTTCTTTATAAGCTTCATAAATTTCCTCAAACAAAAAATCCTGCTCTTCCATGCTCTGAGAGCCAGTGAAGCACACAGCAGCCAAATCCACCAACAGCTTCTCCCTTGTTTCGCTGTCAACGACGTCTTCTTTCCTTGCGAAAGTGTATTTCAATGAAGCTGCCATCATGTCCAAGAGCTTCTCTTGTACGAGTTTATGTCGAGCAGTGTCGTCGTCCGGCAGACCTACTGTCAGCTTATCCGCATCGCCATTATAGTATGACGTTGCAAGTCCAATTGCTGAAATGAAATCCCCATCTTCCATGAGAGCGAGTAACCGATCTGCCCAATTTGATAAAGTTCCAATGGAGACGTCGTTGAAACCAAGAAGAAACAGCCGGCCTTTGTAAGCCCTAAAACTCATATGAAAAGCGTCCGCTACAACACCATGCATAGAAACATCCTCTTCATCTAGTTGTTCTATTACAGGTCGAAGTTGCTTTGAAAATAGGTCCTCGTGATAAATATGCTTTTTAAGTAGGTCAAAAGAATCCGTCATCCGTAGGGAATTGTCTTCCAGAATAACGAGACGTTGACTGATCGTCAAGACTCCCAGCACAGATCTGCTCAGCCATTGTACCGCAACAATAGCTTCATCTCCTCTCCAGCGACTCCGGGGTTGAAAGTGGAGGTCAGTCGGTCTTTCATTTTCGGTTGCAACTACAGCATCTACGTCCAGTATAGTGAGAATATTTGACCAGCAGTATACCAGCTTCGTTTTGGATATTGACTGCTGTGCATTTCCTGAAGGGGTTTTCAGTTTTACCGCCGGGAACCAAGCCAAACATCCACTCAAAGTACCGTGTGGAGCAAGTTCCTTCGGTCTCGAAGCCTTGTGCTGCGTTTGAGCAAGTGGAGTGGTAGATACAATGACTAAAAGATATGGGGTTAGGAGTGCTGTTAAACCCATGTCGTCGGTTGGTTGTCCAACATTTCCTAAGGGTAACGGGGCGAACGCAAGTACTGAACTAGGTTTTCGAGGCCGCTCAGTAGATCGAGCTGTAAGTGGGTACCTTCCTAATATCCTAGTAATTTTGACAGTTCTGGCGACGGCTCCCAAACCTCGAGTCGCGAGATTAGAGAAAGCCATACCTCCGTCATCCGCAGAGACGAGAGCTGTGTGTCGAGTGCCCAAAAACCCCACATGCAAGATAGCAGTGCCAGAAACATGTCCATCGGAGCGCCGGTCGTCTAGACGATCCTGCTCTAAGGGAGGAATATGGAGAAATGGCTTAGCTGGTCTTGAAAGTTCCCATGTGAAGATGTGCCCGGTGGCATGCCCACCAGCAACAGTAGAATGATCAGCGGAGATAGCTAATGAAGTGACCGATCCGCATTCGACAGCTATATGGCACGTGTTATTATGTTTAAGAATTTAGAGTTCACAATTTGAGTCTTACCTTTAGTCCCCGGTCCAATGATTGATTTTAGGACTTGGTGGTAGTCAAAAACTAATATGTAGCCCTTGGAAGTGCCTATTACAATTGAAGCGGCGACGCTCAAACATGTCGGACGACCGAAATTACGCTTTCCAACTTCTGAAAAGACTTGTGCTGATATTTTCTTCAATTTAGTCCACCTCACGACTTCCCATGGTGCTTGCGGAGTGTGCGGTTCGTCTTGTTGGTGGAGGAGATTACTTGATACAGAAGATTGCCGTGATCGGGAGGTTAGAAATGCGGGAGAGAGAACTCTTGGAGAATGTAAGGGAGAAGGTGACAATCGAGAGGAGAACCTTCGTTCGAAGGGTTGGAGCGGGCCAGGGTGGTGGATACGGGACATGGAGCTGTGAGATGCAGGAACGCTGCTGCCAGGAGAGGATAATATAGAGCCCTTCAACAGTCAGACAAATCAACCACTTATTCTCTGAGCACCTACTTGAATTGATGGAGTGTCATCTGGGGTAGACGTTGAACCTTCTGGGCTGCCAGGAATTTGAGCTGTTGGGTGAATAGGCAGCTCAGAGATCGAATCCGTATCATCCACATCTTGGGCGACCTTGCCACGCCTGGCAAAAGATGTCTCATTCGCATCAGCTTTGAGTTCCTCCCTAGCCTTCTGCTCCTCTTCCTCTATTACATCTTTAGTCAGGATAGCAGGTTCATTTAACCCCTCTAATTCTACAGTATTATCAAAAATCTCCTCTCCAGCACCATTAGCCCCGCGATCCTCATTGTCACCGCTGACATCGCTCTCTCCCGAAACTGAGCTCATCGGGCTCGGTGTTCGCGGCACATCGCTTCAACCGCGCATTGATGTGGAGGCCCTGAGGAAACTTAGGACAGTAGATATGCGAATCCTCGTAACATCGACGTGCTCTGTTGAGTTGTTTGTGGGGTTATTGCGGCGCGGAGACTGATGCCTTGATTGAAGAATCGCGAGGGGACGGCAGTGCTGGAGAAGCTGGATATTAAGACTCCTGAAAAGACACCGCGACAACAATTTTTCTTTAGCTCCAGTATATGACTAAACGATCTTAAAAGAAAAGCGCAGTGGGAAGTCGAGATACCTAATAGAGTATCAATTGAAGCTTCGAATGGTGCGGCCTGATGATCTCTCGGAATTTGCCGAGCGGCTTCCTAAGCTCCGCAAGCTCCAACCCTATATACCCGCCGCCAAAATGTCCTCCATAGGCCCCGAACTCCCCCCTCACCTTCTCGCAAAACGAAAGCGCCTAGTAGAGGAAGTAGAATCTTCTAAACCTTTTCCGACCCGACCAAGCAGTCCATCAGGTAGCGAGAAGCGGCGAAGAGTTGTGGGCCCCGCTCCTCCCCCCACTCCGCTGGATGAATTACCATCACAGCCGGCGGAGTCTGAAGGCGAGGAGGGCAGCAGCAGTGACGATGATGATTTTGGGCCCGCGCCACCTACAGGGGATGTTGCCCCGGTATGTAAATTCCGGTCTCGCCTTATCTGAGTAATTGGGAGCCGTAGACTGACTTCACGCGCAGACAAGCACCTATAACGATGAAATACCTTCAGGCTATGACAACACCACAAAATCGCCTCCACCGAAAATGAAACTGCAGCGTGATGAATGGATGATGGTACCACCGAAGCAAGACGACCTCGCCGCTCGCATGGATCCCACCAAGCTGCGCGCGCGCAAATTTAACTCAGGCAAAGGTGCACGTGCGCCGAATTCCGGTGGCGCTGATAATGCAATATGGACAGAGACGCCGGAGCAGAAGAGGAAGAGGTTGGAAAATGAGGTTTTGGGGATTTCAGCGCCATCTGGAGCAGCGGAAGTAGTAATAGATCGGGAGCAGGAGGCGACGGTGAAGAGAATTAGGGAACACAATGTGAGTTTTGCAATTGAATATTGGTCTAGAAAAATATCTCATAACGGTGTACTAAGAGTAGAACAGGAGAAATCACGTGGCAAGTCACTATACGAACTACATAAATCGCAGACGCCCAAGGAGAAAGAGGATGACCCAAGTAAACGAGCCTTTGATTGGGAGAAGGATGTTGGTGGTGGCATGAAAATAGGTCATGCGCAGAGGAAGGAACTGCTTAACAAAGCAGCAGACTTTGGGTCGCGGTTTTCCGGAGGCAAGTATCTGTGAACGGCTGGCAGTGTTACGATTACGACCATGGCAAAAGTATATTGGAAGGCGGTCTTGTTCGATTATAGACCTTTCAATGCTTCACCCATTTGAAAAAAGCCCATGGCTCGCTCATGATACCTACTGTTGGCCAAAACAGAAAGGATCAGTGAAATCTGCAGTATACTATACAGAAAAAGTTGAGGAGCGGCTTGAACAATACATTCAGCAAAAGCTGACCGAAAGGCGGATACTGCCGATGACCCAAACAACAAGGAATTTACAACTTCAAGGTCGAGATAACATTCACTCATCTCACTATTTGCTGCAATTAAGGCCAGCGTCTATTTCCGAGAGCTGACTCGGTGGATAGACCTAGCTAGAAACTCAGCTAAACGTTATAGGGATCTCGACCTATTTGTATAGACGATTCATGGCCAAAGATTTCAAAGGAAATTTGTGATTACCCCAATATGGAGTAGCCATGCTAGGCAATTAGCCACGATTGATAGGCTGTTTGAATCAATATCGTGAATCTATAAAGAGCTGGTTTGGCCACTCACTTGATAGTCCTCGGCAGCTTTTCAGCTCACATGCGTCTCGTGGTGATCCGGAACGTTTAGTATGGGTACCCTGCTAACGCACTCCTAGTCCTTGCATAAGCCAGAATATTCGTGTATGATTGTTGCATATCCCTCTCCACCGGAATAAACATATCTAGCACACAAGGCGTTTCAAAGAAGAGGCGCTCACGTCCTCTGAGTGCTCCAATAAGCTGACCAATAGTCACACCATTCTTGTTCCAAATTGTGTGGACAAGGTTGCTGAACTCTGGCCGTACCTGAAAAGGGGTGCACAGTTCAATAGCCGTGCAGGGTGGTTGGGTTAGAAACATGCTTCGCCAGGAGTGGTTCTGTTGCGCAAACCATTCGTTCTGAAGTTTCCGAGGAAATGCAAATCGGCACAACTTCACGGAATGCAGTCGATCTGGAGATGGTTCAAATGGAGCTTTGTAAAATTCATCTTCCGTGAACGCAGCGCTCAATTTTCGTTTGGGCCGGAAGCCACTGAGGATGCGGTCCAGTTGTGGATTAGGATCACATTCAGTAAGCTTGCGGAGAGGCCATTTCCTGAGCTCCCCTGAAGGAGTGCGGAATTCGTAGTGTATCGGTCCTCCTCGAAGGGTCTTTGTGGATTCTTCGATATGGTAATCGTGGTAAGCGACAAGACGAAATGGGCCGCCCACTTTGGGACTAAGGAATAGCAGACGCTGGAGTCGTGGGGAGTTCTCAATCACTGACTTCCATCGGATGCACACTCGTTGCACGCGTACGATGTCTTCCATGTGGAGGTAGAGAAGGATATGCTCGAGCACTTCGAATGTAGCACAAAGGCGCTGCAAAGCGGGAGGCAGGGACGTGTCTGCTTGGGCCATGGTTAGCAACAAATGGCGAGATAAGTTGAGAATGAGTAGAAGCTTGAGAGTAGTCCCCTTTCAAGACAACGGGAACGTAAACGATCAAGAGACTAGATATATTGAATAACAGCCATGAGATATAGCCGCTGGCGCTGCTCGTAGTCTCGAGATGATAATAGCAACTACAAATAAGGAGGCTCAGAAATCGGGGGCAAACGAATCAAGCAGTCACCCGAATTGGTGTGGGAGGTCTGTGTAACATATCAAAATAGGTAGTCATTTGCATCAGCCGTCATCTGCTCCTTCAATCTCCCCGCCATTGTGCAACAGTTATGGAGCAACGTCGGAGATGGAGAAACCTGCGAATAGTTCTCCATTCGTCTTGGCAATGCGTGACTTCGCGTTTAGCGGTTCAGACGCGACTTTAGCCCTTGGGCGAATTGAGGGGCCTTGCAAACCATTACCTCAACATATATCATGGTCCTCCTGACTCTGAGCCCATCCAAGCAATCAGATGCTTGGACGCCTCATAAAACATCCAAAGTCGACTGACTTTGACGACGATCAGTATGGAAGATCTCTCAAGCGTCAGAGGTTAGACTTTGACAATACCTCCGAGTCGGGCTCAGCTCCGCACTCACCGAAGTTCGGTCCACGAGAGATAGCAGATCCCGAAGTAGAGATTGACAATGAAGAAGGCCAACCACCTGCTGTTGCTCATCAAACCGACCTCGAAAGTGCTTTACCGCCTGTTAAGACGGACAAAGAAGCCATCGAGGAATATGAAGCTTTCAAGGCATCACAGAACGAGGACAATAGAGGTATCGAAGGACAGTTGGATAAGCGAAAATGGATCAAGGGCAAGAGCTCAATATATGTGGATGCCTTCAATCTAGCCTTAGAGACTGTTCTCGATGAGGAGAGCCACCTGTTCGATGAAGTCGAGATGGCAGTCTTCAAGGAGTGGCATGAGCTGAGTTATGAAGCTCAATATCTGTAAGCTCACTGGGGTGCATATGATGCCATATTTGGTTACTTGTACATTACTGAATTTAAACGGTAGATATGTTCGTCTTTTTCTTCGTAAAACCGCCGCTTGGCACCGAATCAACTCATTGGGGTGCTACAGCGATATATCAGACCTCGAAACCTCTATCGAGTCTCTACAACAAACGAGAGAGCTTCCGTCATCTTCTGCGGAGGTGGAGAGCCACCCGGGTGAGCTGCAAGCGCTAGAAGGCACTACGCTTAATGCATCTTTTACATTTGCAGATAGGTCTGAGGATGAGATTAAAACACTAGAGGAGGCCTCCTCTCTTTTAAAACTAGATGAACTCAAAGCTCTCGCCAAGGAGGCAAGGGTTCGGGGGAAGAATAAAAGAGAGTTGCTGAAAGCGTTGCGACGAACCAGCCAGAAACAAGCTGGTTTGGGTTGGGTTAGGTTGAGAAGATTAGATACAGAGTCCTCGCGACACTCTTCAGGTTCAGGGTTAGACGAAGAAAATACCGCGAATGACCTACAGGATGACAATAGCACAGAAGCAAATCGTCATGCTCACTTCACGCGGAAGATTCTCTCCGAAACAGGTCCTTGCATACGGCTCTCTCTAGCTCCGTTGAAGCTTTTCGAAAGAGTACATTTAGTATTCTATCGATCTACTGAATGGACTGAGAAATCCCTTACAACTATCATTCTCGCCAAGATTGCACGGCGTAATTTTCCAGAGTACATCGTTTCACGATCTGCCAGTATATTTTCATCTCGCTCGTCCCTGCTAGAATATGAAGCATCCGTCCGTACCCAATTCCGGATTGATAACGTTCTCGAGTTCAATGGCAGACCTACCGATCAAAGCCTACAGGAAATTCTTGACATTTTCGAGGAAGTCTACCCTCGCTGGCGAATACTTCTCCGTGAAGAACAGCAAAAGGAAGACTGTATGTACCAAAGTGGTGAGGGCGCCTACCTCCGACGACTGTCACCAGCTTGGGTGTACACTCGAATCGTTCACAAAGCGGCTTTCGTCCTTGGAAAACTTAGACAGCATAAACGTGAACATGATCTCCTCACTGAACTACTCGCTCAACGTCTATTTCATGCTTCGCGTCGCGGCGCTTGGTATCAACGCAAAGCATTACTGGAAGAGCATTACATGACAACACTTACACCAGCAGAAGGTCGTAGCGAGGAAACACAAAAGAAGCACTGGAAGCGAATAGCTCTCCAGACATGCGAGGACGGTCTTCAAGATAACATGGTTCACATAATTCATCACTACGACCTCCAGAAACGCGTTAAGAAGCTCGAGAGGGCCATTAAGATCGCAAAACGCGCTCAGCATGACTTCGCTCATGTACGATTAGCTGCGCCCGTCGAGGTAACCGTCGAGGGTATACGCATAGAGAAAGAACCACCTCTGCCTCAGACCAGTAGCAACAGACGAAACAACTCCCTACATCCCAGCGGAACCAGGAGAGGTGCCAAAACCGTCTGGCTTGATCCACTAGAAGACAATGGCGAGTGCTCTGTCGAAGCCATGTGCCTATCACATTACCGCTTGCACGGCTGGAAAGGCTATCACAGCGAAGGCGGCATCGTACGCACGTTGTTCGGCTATCTCTTCTTTGACATTCTCTTCACCTACGTCCCCAATGTCTTTCAGACGCCGTACCAGACATGTCCCCTAGATCTGTACACCGATGCTTTCTTCCCAAGCAGGCTCTCAGAAATAAACCACCGTCTCGTTCAAATCGGAAACGGTGAGGCTGAAACGTTAATCAGGAACGTGTGGAACAAACATTCGGAGCGGAAAACCTGTGTTGTCGGGCTCGACTGGACTTTCGAGCTGGACGACCTGGTTGAGGTTGTTAGTTGTTTTGATGGAGAAGCACTCGCGACTGTGTGTAAGGTACTTGCGCAGGAATATGGGCAGCGAGGTGGAGGTGTGCCGGATTTGTTTTTGTGGCATCCAGAGAGGAAAGAGGTTATGTTTTCAGAAGTCAAGAGTGAGAATGATCGGCTAAGCGATACGCAGAGGCTTTGGATACACGTTCTCACCGGGGCTGGTGTACGGGTAGAACTATGTAACGCCGTTGCCAAGGAAGTGAGGGTGGCAGCATAAATAATAAAACCAACATTGTCGCAATGCTACTCGGTATATTTTAATGTCACCTTTCGTCAAAACTCTGCTTTACAGAGCCCTCGCAAACAAGCCTAAATACCTATTCACTCACATCAAACGGCGCTCAATACTGCCTGGACGCCAACGCTTCCCGCGTCCTCTCTCTTAAGCACATACTGCCTCAACTCCATACTCTCGCTTCCACCACCTCTCAGCCTCTCTCTCAGCGCCTCCGGCCCAATAACAAACAGGTTCGCAACTTCGACCAATATATCCATCGCGCCCGGCTCTAGCTCCTCACCCGTTGGCCAGCTACGCACTAGATCCACATACTTCGTCATATCTTTAGAGACCACAAGACCACCCGCCAAACTCACACTAAACTTACGGAGATGCTCAAGGACGGCGCTGCGGAGGCCACGCGCGAGTTCAGACAGGAAGAGCGCGAGGTTGCGTCCGTCGAGAGCGGCTGAGGCTTGCGTAGCAACGCGGTTCAGGAACTGCGTTACGGCTGCGCAGGCCGGGGTTTCTGTTGCCATAGCTGCGACTAGGGCGTCTTCGTCATCTTTAGGTCTGAAATCGGTCTTTTTTTGCAGCGCAAGACAGCGCGAGATCCAAGCCAGGGCGGCATCGAGGGTGCGGTTTATGATTGTTGAGATCTTGGTTTCGAGTGTTGCGAGGCTGTTTGTAGTTGCTTTTTCGATTTCGCGGCGGATCGTTAGGTTGGGGTTTGCGAGTGGAAGTAGGACGGTTTGGGTGGAAGTTTGGAGAAGGTGGAGGATTGAAATGGCGGTGCGGAGGGAATTGAGGTGGGTTAAGTCTGGGGGTGATTTGGTCATGGATTCTTGGGTTGCTGCATGGTCGGAGGCCCTACGAATTATCAGCCAAACTTTTTTTTAATGAAGGCTCTGCGACTTACGCGTCAAGAGCAGTCTCCAGATATATTTCACCCATGTGCGAGAGAAGAAGGTTTAACAATGCTTGCACGTCTTTTGGGGTCTCATTGCCGCCATTCAGTTCTAGACCTCTACCTACACCCTCGGCAAGCCATTTCAGCATTCTTTTGGCATTTGGAAGGCTCAGCCTGCCGTCTTCATCAGTCACTTCAATTTCTTTCTTCTCACTATCGGCGTCTTTAAGACCGGCAATACGGAGAAGTATTGCTTTCTGGGAGTTTGGAAGGTCGGCCGAATCAAGCCGCTCCATATATGCATCCCTTGCTGAAGCGACCAATTCTTTGCCTCTTTGGCTTAGAGATTGGAAGTAGGTGGTCGGCATTTTGCGTCTTCGCGACTAACGAAAGGTCAGATCTATGATTACTCTTTAGGATTGCAGTTGATCTCACATGGTATATCGTGAATTTAAACAAAAGAGACGAGTAAAGCTCCTCCAAGTTCTTCTTTTCCCGCTCAATGTATGAAGACCCAACAAAATATGGCACGAAAAGGTCATCGAGTTGTTGATCCAGAGTAGAGGCAACTTGTGATGATACAGGTTCTGGATGTTCCGTCAATCCGTGAGATTTTAAATCATCCACTAGAGCCGCAATATAGCTTCTTGCTGCCTGTAGAGAACGGAGGAATGCGAGGGATGATCTTGAGTTTGCCTTGTCAAGAACCATCTCAAGACGTTGTTGTATCTTCAAAAGTCAGTGTCCAGACAGATAACGGCAATCGTCAACCTACAGATTGCTGAAATACTCTCTGTAGGAATCTTACGAGCACCTCATCATGATATGGAAATGCGCGCTTGATTATGAAAGATTCTTCCTGTACCACAAGCTTTACCTCGTCTACTAGGGATTGAAGACTGGATTCGACTCCAGGTGGCTCGGTGTCCGGGTCGGCTAAGCGGTCCCATCTGTATATACTATTAGTTTGGGGAACTATATATTTAGTCTTGACTGGAGAGGCGTACGTTTCGTCATCCCCAGCAACTTCTTCAGTAATCAGCTGACTTCTATCGATGAAAAACTGATGCTGATTGACAAATAATGCCATAACGCTCCCGCCATCATTGAAATCACGGAGGGCGACAGCACATTCCTGGGTCATGACATTAACCACCATATCAAATGAGGGGCAGGAGTAATTACCCTCATGCCGTCGAAGTTCTGTCGCCGATAGAACTCATCAAACTGCTTCAACAAGTCGGTCTCCAGACTCTCCAAGAATTTCTCAATAATTTCGCGGGTTGGGTATCTGCTTTGGCTAGCACTAGGCCTCTTCTTTGCACCATTAACATTGCAGCTGCCGTTGGCTTGAGAACCTTCCGGGTCTAATCTGTTACTAATCTTCAAGAGTTGCCTGGCAATATGCGCACAGCGCACTTTACCATCTCCACCACCATGTCTCCTGACATCTTCCAGTGTTGAAATATTTCCCTTCTCGCTGACCTCTAGCCAGCACTGTATGAGGAATTTTGCATCCTGCGCACGCTGCCTTTGCCGATCAAGCTCCTCCAGCCGTTCTCCTATGCGCACAGCTACATTACCCCCAGAATCCTGGTCGCCGCTGTCGCTTATGCCGCCATTCAGCGAGCTGTCAAGCTGGTGGAAGTTTTCTATTGCTTGTTCAAGTTTCTTCCCCAATGATTCGACGTTCTGGTTGTGCTGGGCTTCTGCGCGCCGTACTGAGCCAGAGAGTTCATTCTCGTGAGATTCCAGTTCTTCGGAAAGTGAGCCGAGTCGGGAAAGTGCATGTTCGAAGGTGCGGATAAGAGGCTTGGGGTCGAACGCTGGCGCAGTGCTTTAGCCTTCTGTCCTGAAATTCCGTAGAAGGGGTTGGGTAGTACCTTGTTGGCTTGCAGGTCCAGAGCGGCGACTGATAGGTATGGCGTTGTCGGAAAGAGATTCTATAAAGTCCTTGGCAATGAAGTCTTTACTCTAAGTACTTAGCATTAGTCAATTGTCTCCAGTATGAAAGTGCGACTAACAGAAAAGGTGTCTAAGGTAAACACTGGGCCCTTAGAGTACGTAGATCTCGCTCCGGTGGTAGAGGCATCCCGCGAGAGAATAGATGCCGTATCTGCCCCTGGGACAGGCATCGTAGCTTCTCAAGAGGGGACCATCGGTGTGCGGTGGTAAGTTTTGAGGATGCAAGTAGAATGATTGAGTAGCGGAAGCGGGCGTCTTGGAGCTCTTCGTAGGATCTAAAACAGAAGTAAAGCTGAAGACATTCCTATGCAAGCTTAGGCATGTAATTCTCTCTCAAAGGTTGCTGTGTTGTCGTAGGAGCGCTTTGATAACTCAGCGCATGGCAGATGTTGTATCGCAAGCCGTCAGTTTGGAGTATTAAGAAGCGGCCTCGGATATTAACCACAATCTAAATAGAGGCGATGCGAACTCTGCGATGACCCTCTCCATGCAAATCCTTCTATTATATTATTAGGGAATTAATTGTTTTAATGTTACAGTGCACATAATTCAATTAAGAAACCAATACGATTATGTAATTATATAATACGATGTAATATTTGCCCCAGTGAGACACGATTGGTTCACCAGTTTCCATACACAAGTGGCTTGGAGAAGCTTCCGACGACCTCACCGTAGAGAGCAACAATTATTATCTCCAAAGTTAAGTGCTCTCTCAGAACTTTATGTTGGGTTTATCCAAATTGCAGTAAAAGGTCTGAAGGGAGTAGGTCTGATGAATTAATATAGTTGGCTTAGTTTAGTCCGCAACCCGGAACCACTACTCAAAAGTCCATCATATCCCCAACTAACATCCGTTGATATTTCTCAACCACTTCTCCACACCTGACCAGCACACCCGCTGCTAACATCCTCGTCTTCCCATCCTCCTCTCCTCCACCACCTAGCCGCTCAAATACCCCTCGTACCCATTCCTGTGTTTCTAGCAACTCCTTTGCCTGTTCTTGTGCCAGGAGCTGCTTATCTTCGTTAATGTCTAGAAGAGTGAGAAAAGCAAGGAGCAGCGCGGAAAGAATGGTGGGATCAGCAAGCGCAGCACCGCGGACAGAGAGCAACAAATCCCAAAACTCGGAGGTCATTTGAGGGAGTGAGAGTGTTGATGGACCGGAAGCGTGTAGCAGAATAGAGAGCGTTTGCAGGTAAGGAGGCAGGAGGTGCGGAGAGGTATACAATGAATCTAGATCCGAAGCTTGCATATGCGTCCACCATCTGCCTGTCAGTGGGAAGAAGAAACTCTGTGCGACAATCATGGCAAGGGCGTTGGGGATAGGTTTTTTGCGTTTCTTTTCGACTTCCATCCGCGATGAGAAGGTTCTGACTTTCAGCGCATTAGGGCCAGAGAGTTTATCCGCAGCATTGAGTGCTATCGGTTCAATCATCGTGTGCTCCAGGCGCTTAGCAAGTGAGTTAACAGGTGTAGCTTCGGCAATATAGATTTCGTGGAGCTTCGGGGGGAGCTTTTTCGATGGGAAAGAATATTCCTGAGCTGACGTAGACCCGCCTAGCTCATCGTCTTTGAAGCCAGCCAGCTCCCGAGCTCCAAGACCCATCGTCGTAAGCATTGCAACCCGTTGAGTCAAGGAATAGTCACCGGAGAAGAAAGCTCTTGCAAACCATTGCCCCATCTGAGCAGGTTGGGCTATCAGAACTGCAATGAGAGCTCGCTGACGCATTTCTGGGAAGTTCGGGAGCTCGAAAGGATCATTCAATCCTACAAGGATGCTTGCTAATTCTTCAATATGGTCCGAGACTTCTGAGCCAAAATTCGCCTTTCGTCGAATTAGACTTGCCGAGGTAGAAAGGGCAAGTTGGTGACGGTCGTAGTTTTCATTGTCTCGTAATCCAGCTATTAGGTCGCGTATGTATCTGTACATTTATGAGCAATGGAAGATCTATGTTTATTAGAAGGTAGGTTACTGACACAGGAGCTATGGGTTTGTTTCTTTGAATCATGGTTGGGTCGTCATAATCGTCCTCCAGATCAGAGTCCGGCTTTGCGTAAGGAACCAAATCATCATCTTCAGAGCCGTCCTCGATTTCGATAATTCTTGGCCCTGTTATTTCCGTTATCTTTGCGTTTGATCCTTTGAAATCCTTTTGGGGTAGTAAATTCTTGGATTTCTTTTGACCAGAGGCAGGTCCTTGTGTTATTTTGGCTTCATTGTCCTTGTTCTGACCTCGCACGGCTTGCTCTAAGTCTCTCAAATTTCCAAGCTCATCTTCAACATGAGTAAGTCGTTGGTACCATTTAGCCTCGGAAGCTTCGGCGTCGTCAAGCTCAAATTTCATCCTATTGTCTGGCTTGTCTATGAGTTCCGATATGGCCATGCCAACCACTATCCCAAGGAACCGAGCTCTTGGTGAGGAAGCGCCGATCCGGTTAGACATTCCATTTAAATGGATACTTGATCTTGCAGTTGTAAATAAATACATTGCCTGATCTCGATGCACATAACCGCAGGATATCAGAAGGGTCTGTACTAGTGCTATTACGTGTAAGTAGTACCAAGCCTAACTTTCGGGGCGAGTGGTTGCAATACCTTCTTGTTGTAGAGTTGGGGTATGTCTAATGTAGAGCTGGTCACCAAATAACTTGATGCTGCGTTCCATAACGTTCTGAATCCGCTCTAACCCTTGTCAGGAGGTTTTAAGCACTATCATGTAGAATTATGAGCTTACCCTGATCCTTAGAGATAGCCGCAATAACACTCCTTCGTACTGCAAGCGATCCGTCCATGTCGGAGCCGGCTGAGCTCGTGAGCGAGGAGACAATATGGTCTTTAAGAAACCCATTCTCGGAAATGAGGTCGTTAATGAAGCGAGCTGCCCCAGAAATGGTCCCAGACGGCTTCAATACAAGCTCATCTTTGGTCTCCGGTATCAATCCAAGGCACTGTTTTGAGATATATGATATTGTGGAGTTTAAGAATTGTCGTTGCTCATGCGGCGCGAGTTTTGGTAGAAGCGTCCGAGCATTACAACTTGAAGACAAACATGCCGAATGCACGGCGGCAACAACACGGTCTGCTATGCTTAGAACTCATCATTATTTTTGCAGATCAACCGTGAACTTACCGGTATATCCTAACGTAAAAGCTTTCCCGCAGAGTTGAGTAATAGCGTTCCATTTAGATACATCAGAAGGCATAACCGACTTTATCATGGCTGCAATATTGTTTCCCAGCCACGACGCATATTCATTCCCTTTAGCGAGCCATGGCTCTGATCGGATAACGGTAGAATCTTTCAAAGCATCTTCAGCCTGTGCTGCAATAGCTAGTATTTTGCCAGAAGCAGTTAACGTAACAAATTCTTTCCACAACAGAGTTCGCTGCGTATGACCTAGCGTAAGCCGGCTAATGCTAGTCCAAATATCCCATGAGACGCTTTCCTCGGTCAATACCAGAGATAAAGCGTCCAGAAGATCTTCAATCTGTTGGGAAGGGTCTCTCTTCTCCGATACTGACTTCTTCTGCTTTGAGTCGGCAATTAACGCTCTAAGTCTTGCAACGATGGCACCAAGGCCGCTGACGCTTCTGAGACATTTTATTAGAGACACAATATTTGTCCTTTTCCAATCGCCTTTTTTAAGAGCTCTCCAGTAATCTGGAATAGTGGTGTTTACCAACACGTTGATTATTTGCGCCGAAAGAGGCCCTGGGACAGCAATGGAGAACGCATCCTCGCTATATATTGTAGATTCAAGATATCTCAAGATCTTCCTAACGGTATCATGGTCGGGTTGGGTTTGCAGAGCCTTTAGCGCATCTCTAGGGGACTTGATCAAAATAGTTGCAGGCACCCCATCTCGATTGGCAAGAGTAGGCTGGGTCGGTTGGTTTTTCACATTCGTAGTCTTGACTGGGGTAAGGAAGTCATCCATTTCTCAGAGCCTATACTCGTATTCCTTTTGTGAAAGAGAACCAAAAGATATCACAAAACTTATTTCGATTCTGAGTAAGTAATTTAACTCGCAAGTATGATGTAAATGGTGACTGGACGAAGTTTCGACTCCCTCCCGGCAAAAGCTGCATGTACCTTATCGATAATGAATTCTTGGCGTCTACCTTCAACACCAATAAGTGGGTGCCTATGGACCCTCACTCTCAACCCCTCTGACAAAACATTCCAGCCTACTCATATAAAATGGCTGAAGGGTCTGAGCCTGGTTTCTCGAACGATGCCGGTTCTCAGAGACTGAGATGGTAGACACAGATCTTTCAGCCCGTTTCCAACGGCTAACACTTGCCCGCAGGAAGTATCTTGACAATATTCTCAATCGGCTGGGCCCTTTCACAGATCCTGACTGGGAGCCAGGTGAGGCTGTAGTGGAAGGTTTATCAAGAGCTAAAATACTGTGAGTATTGAACTATGCCTAGAAGAACCATCATTAATGTGAACCAGTGTCATGTGCGTAAAAACTCCGCGGTACAAAGTTGGAAAGGCTCATTATACGTAGTGGTGCCGGCGGGTTGGGATGCGAGATTCTAAAAAACCTAGCCCTTTCCGGGTTCAAAGACATTCACGTCATTGATATGGGTGCGGTCCAACGTGCCAATATTGAAGGTTAAGCTAATATTCTAGTCAGATACTATCGACGTATCGAACTTGAACCGCCAGTTTCTGTTTCGTCATGCCGATGTAGGCAAGTTTAAAGCCGAAGTGGCCGCTCGTTTCGTAGAGAAACGCGTGAAAGGAGTTAAGATAACGCCATACTGCGGCAAAATCCAGGACAAGGACGAGGATTACTACATGCAATTTGCCATGATTATCTGTGGGCTCGACAGTATTGAAGCTCGACGATGGATTAATGCTACTCTTGTAGGAATGGTTGACGAAAACGACCCGGATAGCTTGAAACCTCTAATTGATGGCGGAACAGAAGGTGGTTCATCATTCCACAGCCACGCTGACAGATCACTAACCTTTCTCAGGGTTTAAGGGCCAAGCCAGGGTGATATTTCCTACTATGACTTCTTGTATTGAGTGCCAGCTTGATATGCACGCCCCACGTGCCGCCGTTCCTCTTTGCACCCTTGCAACCATTCCTCGACAACCGCAGCACTGTATTGAATGGGCCCACATCATTGCTTGGGAAGAGGAGCGGAAGGGTAACCAGGCCTGGATTCCCTCTAATCATATTTTCTAACCCGCGATGCAGATATTACCCTCGATAACGATGACCCAGAGCATATAACTTGGCTATATCAGAAAGCTTTGAAGCGTGCTCAGGAGTTCAACATCTCCGGTGTAACATACTCAATGACTCAAGGTGTAGTCAAAAACATCATTCCGGCAATAGCTTCAACCAATGCAATCGTTGCCGCTAGCTGTTGCAACGAAGCATTCAAGATTGCTACCAACACAAACCCCTTCCTAGGCTTTCCCGAGACTGACAATTACATGATGTACACTGGCGATGAGAGCATCTACACATACACTTTCCAGCACATGAAGAAATCAGACTGTCCAGTCTGCGGTAACTTGGCGAAGAATCTTGAGGTAGATTCCACATTTACGCTTCAAGATTTCATCGAGAGTTTAGCAGAGAGACCGGAGGCGTACGTCGGTTCAATATTATATCACCCCGTTACTTCTAACAATATCCTAGTCAACTGAAGAAGCCCACAATCCGTACAGAGGCAAAATCGTTATACTATCAGTCACCTCCAGCGTTAGAAGAGCAAACCCGGCCGAATTTGTCGAAGAAACTCAATGAACTTGTTTCCGATGGTGAAGAGGTGGCCATTTCTGACCCCGCCTTCCAGATTACCTTCAAGTTCAAGTTGCTGTTCAAAAAATGACGCTGTTAGTGATGACCACGGAGTCGGTCAATACAGCTATTGCCGTTAGTGTGGAGCGATATATGCATAGGATTTTGGCGTTTGGGCTTAGGATTTGATGCGAAAGCAGTAACGCGCCCCGCAAGTAGTTGCGCGACTTTTTGAGGGCACCATCAGAGAATCGAGAATTAGAACTATCCCATAGTGAAGCCATTGAACTATAGAAAGATCCCTAGGAGCTCCAGAAATTCGTCATTGTTTTCAATGATCAGACGATAAAGTTGGTTGCATATCATATATTCCCGTATGCCGACCAGCTCCAGTATATTTTAGTGTCTCTGCTCTCGCTTCTCTGACGAGGCTGACTTTGGCGTATGCGTAAATTCCCGCAATCCTTGGCACGACTTCCCCGATTCCCCGCGCCAAAAACACGGAGATTTTAACACCTGCAATTAATCAACTTTATTACCAAGTGAGGCCACTTTCTATATGGTAAAATCGTTATATATACTAATTCTTAGTATTTTAGTGGCATCTAGCACCTATACGAGCGCTTAGCCTTCTAAGAAGAGGAAAGGAGACCCCTTAAGATCTACTTTAAAGCCTACTACTCTATCCAACGCAAAGCCTACCGCGAAGCCTAAGGCGAAGCCTACTACGAAGCGTTCTATAAAGACTACTACGAAAGCCGCCGCGACAGCTGCCCTAAAGCTTACTATAAGAAAGCCGACCTAAGTTCTATTACAAACCTTATACTAAAAGTGTTACAGATACTTATTAGTGAACTAGACTAGCTACGGGACGTAGCACGGGCCACGATGGAACTAGTGGAACTATGTAACGAGTGGTAAGCGAGGTTATATAACGTTAAACGTATTAAATGCATTAAATGTATTAAACGACGCTAAGTCCTACGTTTAATATAAATAATACGTATATTACATATAAAGGGTTTTCTTAGAAGTACGGTTATATATTTAAAGGACTATAGTCCTTACTTAGATAGTTCTCTCTTTATAGTAAATCTTAGAATATAATTAAAGTTAATCTATTATACACTTACTCTACTAGATAGAGCTTATTAATTTATTTACCTATATACCTAGCCTATTAATAAGTCTACAGTAGCATTTCCCATAAGGCTTTAATATATATTTATTACCTAAAATAGTGTTATGGGACTTACCCGTTCTTACGTCCCTGCGCGTTTTAACGTTTTTATATTTATTATAAGGGCGCGAAGAAGCTTTAGGGAAGATTTAAAGGAATGATATAAATTCTATCTAAATCTAAGGGTATATAGCTCTTGAAGAGAACAAGATGTTGCGTAAAGAAGAGAAAGGAATATAGGAAACTTATAACTAAATATTCGGGGTCTTAGCAGTAGACGCGTGGGCACAAGCCCACGCAGATTTTAATAAGTTTTGACTAAATTCTATTACGTTGGTGGAATTTGGTGGAATTTAATTAAGTTAGCGGAACTTGGTAGAAAACGGTAGATTATGGCGGATAATTATAGACAGTTATAGACAGTTGCAGACAGTTATAAACAGTTTATAAATAGTTTTATATAGTTATAAACAGTTTATAAATAGTTTTATATAGTTATCTATTAAGTGTTTTAGTAGCCCGAGGTGCGAATGTGGCTGGCCAAAACAGACACTAAAACACGTAATACTGTTATACCCCTTACGCACCGGCTGAGAAGCAATACTCTCAGCAGCTGGCATAGAAAACTATAATACACTGCTCTCAACACAGAAAGGCCTCAAGGCGGCTACCCAGTGGCTTATTGGCTAAAATATGCTAGACCAGTTCCGGGTTGCAAAGGAAATAGCAATAGAAAGCAAAGGGGTGAGTAACAGGCGCCCCCTAATAACTCTACAGGAGTAGAGTACAGTATATAATACTAGCGCGTTCGTAGGTTTGTTACGGCAGCAGTAGTTCCTAAGGAGGTCAAAAAGTAAGGTAGTAGAGCACCACTGGTGACTTATAGGCGACTTGCAAGCGAGCCCTAAAAGGCAGGGAGACGGATCACGGGGTTTTCTCAAATAGAGTTTTCTCCCCACATGTATATAAGGAGTAGTCCGCGTGGGCCCAACAGGGATCCGAATCGGACGTTAAGCAATAAATAATATATAATATATTAAGTGTTTTACTAAGACATTCCTACTATAACTGGGCTAGTCCTATTATAGTACCCCCCCTTTTTAGCCAAAGGTCCAAAACAATTTAATTTAGTTAAAAATTCATAACTTAAGCTAATCTGGAGGTTGTTTTATATAACGTGTTAACTAGCCACTATCCCTATTTACCTAAAATAGGTCCTAATAATAATATCTTAATATTAATTTCTTCTAGTCTATAAGCTGTTATCTCTTATACGTCTTTCTATTAATAACAATATTCGTCTTACCTTTTAGCAGACTGTTTTTTATTATATCTTAGCTTTTAGCTTTTATATCTTTAGCTATTCTTTCCTCCACTGCTCTATTCTCTTCTTATAATACGTCTATAAGTAATAGGATCCCTATTTTATCTCTTTAATAATACTAACTTCTCGTAGTATTCTCTTATAATAGCCTATAATTATACTATACATCCCTACTTTAATAGCACTATAGACCACTTCTATTACTCCTGCGGTAGTTTCTCTAAAGTGCTGCCGTTATTATATTTATGCGCTTATACTAGACCTATCCCAAGCCTATAAAATGCCGTGCTTTAGCGAGAACAGATCTAAGTATTCCTACTATTATAGCTAGAGGAAGACCTATATTCTAGTATTTCTCATTCTATCCTATTCTGGATTTTACTAACTATATTAGATCCCCGCTATTTACGCACGTAAGGCTTACTGGCTTTAACGCGCTATTAGGGATTTCCGTCTATATTAAAATAGTAAAAGATAGGAATAGAAGGTGTCTTCTATTACCTATAGCCTCTTTAATTTAATAAGGGTTTCTACTGCTATAGAGATATAGCAATTTTAGATATATAGTGTCCAAAGTATCCTATACCTAGAGCTTGTTCTATAATATAGGGAGTAAGATATCTATTATCTGTTTTCCTTCTCCTATTTTAAAGCCTTAAGATATTAATAAAAAGGAGCTCTTGCTGCACCTGGCCCAAAAAGACCAAAATCAACCAAAAGAACCCTGAAAATCACCTAGAGAATCCCCCTGAGATGCATACATCACAGGGGAGGCACACGTTAAACGACGGTGGTTCGCACTTGCGTATAACCGCCAGAACCACGCCTAGCAATAGCCCTCCACAACAAAGACGGGCGAATACCATACCATAAAGCGGAAATATCTCTATTAAGAAAGCATCTAATAAAATATAAAGCCTATTAGACGCGTCTAGTATCCAGAATTATAGGGAAGTAACCGTTAGCTATAATAAACTAATACAGCTAGTAGAATGGCTCCGCCAGTCTAGTAAACCTTAGGCGCCCTTCTAGTAAACCCTTAATTAAATCCTCTAACGGCTAAGCAAAATTAAAAATAAATAAAAACCCCCCTTACTGGCGAACTATACCTAGGCCGCTATAGCTATACTTTTATAGCATAGGGAACCTACCCCCTATAAGATAACAACCGGGTATATAATTATAATATAACCAAACATAGAAAAAGCAGAGGGGCTTAGGGGATAATTAGAAATAAAAGTCCTTATAAAGATTTGCAAAGAGGTCTATAATACTATTATAGTCTAATACCTTAGGAGTGGAGATATTAGAGTTACCCTAAAGGACTAATAGGTAAAGGAACGAGCTATAAAGGTAGGGGACAGGCTAGGTAAATATATTAGCATAAAAGTACTCTATAAGGATTACCTAGTTAAAGTCCTAGCGGTTCCTATAAGCCTTAGGGTAGAAAAGGGACGCCAGGCGGATAATACAGCAATTATATAGGAGATAGTAAGACAAACAGAACGCCTTATTTTAGGACTTAAGATCACCCAAATCCAATAGCTTTAATAGGAAAATGCAAACCAAGCATATAATAAAAACAATGAGAGGATATAAGGGTCGCTAGAAACTTACTAGGGAGACACTAGACGAATACATAGCTCCCTTATTATTAGCATATATACACTAGGAATGCAAAAACTCCTTATCCAAAAAGGAATAATCATAAATGGCCTTATATACAACACAAGACTCTACAACCATAGACTACACCTAGAATAATGCTATTACTATATATAATAGGGACACACCCAAACCACATACACAGCACAGGTGTGCTGCGGCTACTATATAGGCCCCTATAATATAAGACACTGCTTAAACTAAGACCAAATAAAATGCGCAAACTGCCACTAAAGCACACATAAGGCGTAGGAGAGAGAAGACTGTATTAAATATAGGAGATAGAAGGTAAGGGCTTAACAGCTATAGGAACAACTACACGCTAGGTTATATAAATGGAAATAATAGGCGATAAGCTAGGGGGACGTAGGTGCCTTTCTAGTGTTTCCTACCTTTAGTAATAGGGGGCTAGGCCAGCCATCCCAAGCCTTAATGGGCCAGAAGCGGCGCCGCGTAATATCACCAGACCAAACAGGGACATAAGGGTTATAGGGGACATAAGGGTTATAGGGGACATAAGGGTTATAGGGGACATAAGGGTTATAGGGGACATAAGGGTCATAGGGTACACAAGGGAGAGGACGCCCTATAGGAAGACCCCTATAGACATCCATAGTAAGCTTAAAACCAGGATAATCAAGAATTAGACTTAACACGGCAAATATAATATTCGCAGCCAACCTATAAAGGGCATATAGCTAACTAGTAAGATTAGGGGAAGAACCAGAGACAATAACAGATTTAGATATAGAAGCGCTAGTAGGAATATAAGACACGGGAATGGAAAGCTCTATATAAAATAAGTAGCGACCAGGGTGTAGATATAAGAGATAGAAGTTCTAAATATCCTAAAGAAAGTAGAAATAGAAGAAGCAAGGAATAAAGGAGAGATAAAGAACCCTTACTAGGGGTCCGCCACCTATCCATTATATAGTATAACTGCGGTAATACAAACCACTATCTTATAAGGCCCCTACTAAACAGTCTAGACCCAGAGAAACACTATATCCTTGCTATATAAGAGCCGTATTATAATACCTATATATAATTAACATATTGCCCCTAAGGATTCCAGCTCCTATATAAACCAAAAGCAACTATATACATGTGCTTTATAATTAGCAAGGCTATCAGCCTATCCTTATAGTTATAGTAGGCAATTAACCTAGATATTACAGTTATAACAATCCAGATATATAGGGGACTGGTATAAATTATTAATGTGTATAACCCTAAGGTCAAAGGCGTCCTATAAATAGAGAACATTATATTGGTAATAAGCTTACTGAAAACCAAAGGCATAGAGTCTATTCTATTAGGAGACATAAACCTCTACCACCTATAGTAGGGAGGTATCTATATTGCTACTAACTAATAGGTAGAGTGCCTACTAAGAGCTATAGACATCTGGGGCCTTAAGCTAGCCACCCCCCTAGGAGCAATTATATGGCAATAAGGCACCGCCAGAAGTACAATTAATCTTATATTTATGGACGAAGGCCTATACTAGAGACTTAAAAGGTGCAACCCTAAAGAAGAATGGGTACTCGCCTTAGACTATATCCCTATTTAGATACAACTAGATCTAGATATTAAGGCGCAACTAAATAGTAAAAGATATGTAATAAGGAAGCTTAAGATAGATAGTTTCCTTAGTATAGTTAAATAACAACTTTAAGACCTAGAAGAAATCCACCTAATACCAAACAAGCGAGGCTTATTAGCTACCCCTAAGGAAATTAACCAAAGACTAGAAAGGATCTAGGTAGTAATTAAAAACGGGCTAAAAGAGCACTGCCCGGTCTTAAAACTAGGCCCCTATACGCGACACACATGGTCCGTATAATACGCGGTTCTTATTACTAGCCAACAATAAGCAAGAAGGAAATATATAAGCAGCTACAACCCTAAAGATAAGAGACGATATAAAGACACAAGAAACCAGTTAAAGAATACCTTAAAAAAAGAAGCAAGGAACAACTGGAGATGGTTTATAAATAAGCACACTTTTAACCTAAGCCTCCCCTATAACAAGGGCCTTTAGGCTATAGCAAAATAGTTAAAGAAAAAGGTAGGGCGCCTAGCAAAAGACCTATACTTACTACCCTTATAAAGAGCAGGGGAAACACAGGCCACTAATAACAATAATAGGAAGGTAAAGATCCTTATAGAAAGGTTCTTCCCCTAACTAGCTCTAGTAGATCTTAGTAATATTATAGGTAAAATACTAGTAACTCGCCTATAGGTCGACAGCAATATAATAATAGAGGAAATGGCTAGAACCATTAGCCGCCTTTTAAATAATATAGCACTAGGACCAGATGGAATTCTAAATAAGGCCTTAAAAACCTATAGACCACTTATAGCACCTTAGCTTGCAGATATAGCTAAAGTATACTTTGCTATAGGCTACTACTTATAACTTAGAAGATCCATAACAATAGTTATCCTATAAAAAGAAGGTAAAGCAGATTACTTAATCCCAGAAAGCTACCACCCTATTGCCTTAGAAAACACCCTTAGTAAAATCTTAAAAAGGGTAATAGCGGACTATATAGCAGATACGGCCAAGGAACACGCCCTATTACCACAAAGTTAAATAGGGGCAAGAAAGAACCGCTTAATACTATTAGCACTTACGCTACTCACTACCACCATTAAGTCTGCATGGGCGATGTAAAGGGACTTTATAGTATTAATGCTTAGCTTAGATATTAGTGGTGCCTATAATAATATACCCTACAAGCGCCTCCTATACATCCTTAGGGCAAAGGGCTTTCTAGAATAGATTATATAATTTATTTAAGGGTTTACAGGCTAGAAAGAAATATTATTAGTCTTTAGCGGATACCAGAGCCCCCCTATTACAGTCACAATAGGAATACTATAAAAATCACCCCTCTCGCCTATACTCTTTCTTTTCTTTATAAGTAATCTACTTAACTCCTTTAAGGAAGGGGCGACCTAAGGGATAGGCTTTATTAATAACATAAACCTAATTATATACGGCCTAATAGCTATAGAGAATTGCAGAACACTAGAGAAAGCCTATAACACCTATATAGAATAGGCAAGACGATATAGAGTCTAATTCTTACTAGAGAAATACCAGCTAATCTACTTTATAAGAAAACGCAACTAATCTACAGATCTCTAGCATGCAATTTATATTTAAGGCTTTAGGGGTTAACCAGTTTAAGGCCTAAGGGTATTAGGAGTATAGGTAGATAGTAAACTCTAGTAGAGCGCACATGCGTTATAAGCGGCCCATAAGGGCCAAGCACAGTACATCACAATATCCAGGATTATTAATTCTATATAGGGTCCATACTTCCAGAGGTCACGCCTACTATATACAGTAGTTGTCCGGCCAACTATAACGTATAGATCTAGTATTTGGGCCATAGGAGAATCCGAGAAAGGCCCCCCTAAATTACTCCTTAAACCACTCTAAAAGGTCTAAACAGTTTGTCTCTGGAGTATAACAGGCGGGTATAAGCGAACGGCCACAGTACTGCTTAAGAAGAAAGCTAATATCCCCCCCCTATAATTATATATTAAAGCCGCTGCAATGTAAAGGGTGTAAAGGGAGCGCAACTCTAATGTTATAAAGTATATTAAGACACGCCTAAACAAACTATAGAGTAACCTTAGGGTGCCCCATAGGAGAACAAACTAATAACCCTAAAGTAGGGAAGATATATTAGAGAAACAGGTAAAGAAAGCAGAAAAAGAATAGTGCTATATTAGGGCCTAGGCCTATATAGAGGAGGAAGGAAAACGCGTAAGAGATTAGCAAAGATAATAGCAAAAAAGAGAAAGGAGCTAAAGTAGAGCATAAAAGAGCACTAGAAAACCATCTACCATAATACAATACTAGTTGGACTAATACTGGAGAGGTATATAGGAGTTAAAGGTATAGAGGCTGTCTTAGGCAAGAGGAACCTAAGCTATAGCATAGTTAACGCTATAGGGGGTAAACACCTAAGGGCTCCAAGAAGGCCTAATAAAGGTGGAAAATATAATAGCAACACTCTTAAGAACAGGAATAATAGGACTAAAAGATTGGCTTTACTAGGTAGGTATCCTAGTAGGTAGCCTAAGATACAAATATAGCTGGCTAAGATAGACACTAAAACACGTAATACTATTATACCCCCTACGCACCAACTAAGAAGCAATGCTCTTAGTAGCTGGCACAGAGAACTATAATACACTACTTTTAATATAAAAAGGTCTTAAGGCGGTTACCCAGTAGCTTATTAGCCAAAATGTACTAGACCAGTTCTAGGTTATAAAGGAAATGGTAATAGAAGGTAAAGGGGCGAGTACTAGGCGCCCCTTAATGACTCTACAGTAGTAGAGTTAAGTTTGCAATACTAGCGCGTCCGTAGGCTTATTATAGCAGCAGTGGTTCCCAAGGAGGTTATAAAGTAAGGTAGTAAAGCACCATAGGTAACTTATAGGCGCCCTATATGCAAGTCCTAAAAGGCGGGGAGATGGATTATAGGGTTTTCTCATTTTCTCAAATAGAGTTTTCTCCCTATATATAAATAAGGAGTAGTCCGCGTGGGCCCAATAGGGATCCGAATTGGACGTTAAGCAATGAATAATTATTATATAGTGTCCAAAAGCGCATATATAAGCAGCTTACTCTTATAAATAATAATATTTATATTTTTACGCGGGCCTTTCTAGCTAGGTAAGTCTTTTTAGTAATATATTTAGGAACTATACTAACTTTTTAATCCCTGCCTAGATACTAATTTAGAACCTAAAAATAACACTAAGAATAGTAATAAAGATAAACGTTCTCCGTGCTAGTCCCCTGCCCGTAATAGTCTATCTAATTCTTACCGCTCTAAGAAGAATATTAGTAAGAATGCTAATACTTCTAGGGATAGAAGTACTAATAATACTGCTAATAATAACGTTAAGATAGAGGGGGAGGCTCCCGTTGCTACTTCTAGTACTTAAGTTATTATTTTATTTTTTCTTTCTTCTTATAGAATAGCTTTATATAGTGCCTCTCTGGTGCCTCTAAAATACCCTAGTATTAGGAATTAACTTTATACTTTAGGGATGCCTTTATTTTTAGTTTTGGTAATAGTTTATATAAAAGTAGCATATTGCTATAATCCCCAGATATAATAAACGGGTAGTGCTCTTATAGATGCTTTACAATTTCTTAAAAATTTTAAATCTTCGCTCTGTGTCTTTTTAGTCCTTTTTATACTATTAACTTTACTATATATCTTTAGTACCAGATTAAATACTCCTCTTTTATTCCTAGAGAACCCTTTTAAATCCCTAAGGCCTCTTCTACTAGTGCTACTACTTATTTTTAAATAGCGTCTTCTTTAAACATTATCCCTAGTAGTTCTTATATAGATCCCTAAGGCTTTCTCTTATAGAATTTTAGGATCCTTATTATAATAGCAAAACATTCCTATTTTTAATACCTGTACTTAACCCTATGGTTTTAATTTATAGGGTCTTCTCTATTATCTTATCTATAGTATATCTAGAACCGTTACTAAATCCTAATTTATAATCTTTAGGAAAGTTTTAATTGCTATATTATATCCTAGCTAAAGGTGCTTTTTAGGTTTCTAACTGTTATACGCCTAAGAGTATCCTTCCTAATAAACCAAAAATTCGCGTTTCCTCTAACGCTATCTTTGGTCTAGAATATCTTTTATATTCTATTTTAGTTCCCTATTAATTTTGCTAGGTAGGGGTGGTTCTATACTATCTCTTCTCCAGTATAACTTTAATAAAGAAATATAAAATATAGGATATATTAGATATAATTTTGGTAATTCTAATTTATAGGCTTAATTTCCTTTAGTTTTCCTAACTATTTTAAAGGGTCTAAGCCACTAGTGGTCTAGCTTCTTCTTAATACATTTTATCTAGATTTTTTTTTATAGATAGTAAGACTTCGTCTCCTACTTTAAATTCTTTAAGCATATATTTTTTGTTATAGTACCTTTTTTATATAGCTTGGGCGTCTAGTAAGTGCTTTTTAAGTTCTTTTTTATAAATTCTTATTTACTTAATTCTCTTAGACGCTGCTAGTGCCTCCTTTTTGGAAACGATGTCCTTAACATTTTAAGGGTTATTTACTTTTACCCCAAATAGTACTTTATAAGGGGTCATTTTTATACTGCTATAGATGCTTATATTACATATATATTATACTAGAGCCAACTATAATATCTAATTATCCTATTAATAATTAATATAGCAGTGGAGGTAGTGTTCTAACAACGCATTTAGACGCTCTATTAGCCTATTTATTTATAGGTAGAAGGCAGTGCTTATCTTTTACTATATTTTTAATAAGAGGCAAAATAAAGACTAAAATGCGCTGTTAAATACGGTACCTCTATTAGATATAATTCCCCTTAGCGTGCTAAATAAAAGCCACTACTCTAAAAATAGGTCTGCTAGTTCTGCTGCTATAATTATTATTATAACAGCAAAGTACCCTAAAAACTTTATATATCTATTAACAATTACTAGGATAGCGTTAGCAATCTCTCTAGTTCTTATTTTGGCGGGGGTAAGCCTATTATAAAATCTATTGTTAATTCTAATATGGGTCCCTATAGAATAGGAAGTACTAATAACTTACCATATAGGTAATGCCTAGATATTTATACCCTTTAGCATATATTACATTTTAATATATAGTCCTTAACTTCTTTAGATATTCCATCCTAAAAGTATTTCCTTTAAACGGCCTTAAGGGTCCTATTAGCACCATAGTAACCCCTAAGAGGGTTATTATAGAAGACCTTTAGAATTTTATCTTAAACCGTTTGGTCCTTTAGGATATATATAGCACTCTTAAAGCGTAACAGACCCTTTTAGTTCTGTTACTATAGCTTCTTAGTAACTTTAGCTAAGTTAGTTTCTACTATATCTTTTTACCTCTCCTTAGCAACAAAGGTGTCACTCTATTATACTTAAAGAAGAAGATCTAGAAAGGTTTTATATAGATTACTTACTTCTATTTTGCCCGCCGCTATTGCTATTATAGACTTAAGGTATAGTATAAGATATTTTAAACTATTAGTGCCAGCAGATTCTCCTACCGTTATGTAGTATGCTATACTATAAATAGGTATCTTGCCTATCCCCTCTAGATCCAGAAACTCGTAGCTAATACGCTGTTAAGTTAAAGGTGCCGTAATACCTCTAGTATATCCTATAGAATTCTCGCTAATTCTAGGGTACGCTAACTTTATAATATCCGCTTAGTCTATAACCTAGTCTATAACTATATCCTACGGCTCTATTATTATAGTACTTCGCAGCTATATTACTAGGACCTCTGCCCTATTATAAAATTTTATAGTTTTAGGGAAAGATTCTTCTTTCTTCCTAAGCAAATTTTATAATATAGGAATTATTTCCCCTATACTGTCCTGGATTCTCTTAGTCTTATAATCTAAATATCTTAATAACCTATTAATAGGATTTATCTTTCCTAAGCGGTATATAATTTTAAAGTTATACTATAATAGTACCTCTGCCTATCTAGCTTATTAACTACTTAATACCTTTATAGTTATAAAGTATTATAGGTTGTTATGGTCTATAAAGACTTTAATAGGATAATTGCTTCCTATATAATAATATCGCTAGTGCTTTATTGCTATAACTATTGCGAGCAGCTCCTAGTTATATATTATATAATACTATTCTATAGAGGTTATTTTTCTTAACCAAAACGCTATAGGATGCCATTTTCCGTTCTTTAATTAAGATAAAATTGCCCCTAGGGTAAAGCCAGATATATCCGTTTTAAGGTATATATATAGCTCCCAGTAGAAGTATATTAGGATTAGCGCTAATATAAATAAATCTTTTAACTAGTTTATAGCCTGCTTAGCAGCTTCCCTAAATATAAAGGGTCCTATCTTCTTGCCATTTATAGATCCCTTTAGTAGATTAGTAATTAGGAATACTACTTACGCATAGTAAATAATAAACATTTAGTAGAAGTTTGCCATGCCTAAGAAAACCTATACTTCTCTAAATATTATAGGGTAGGGCTATTCTCTAATAGTATCCACCTAGCTTTTCTCTATTAACATTTTATTAACGCTAACAATAAAGCTTAGAAAATTAATGCTAGTAGTATAGAATATACATTTTTTAGGTTTATATAGAGCTTATATTTCCGCAGTCTTTTTAGTACCATTTACATATAGTGCGTATATGCTTTGTAGTTATTAAAGTAGACTATAATATTATTAAGGTAGACTATATATATTATTAAGGTAGACTATATATATTATATCTAAGAGGCCTAATAATGCCTTATTAATATAGGCCTAAAATATTACTAGTACATTAATAAGCCTAAATAGCATTACTAGGTACTTAAAGTGGCCGTACTATATTTAGAACACCATTTTCCACTTATTACCGGCCTTAATCCGGATTTAATAGTATATATCTTTTAAATCTAATTATATAAATATCTTTATGCCTAATAGTCTATTAATAAGCTCCCCTATTAAAGGTAGTAGGTAGTAATTTTTTATAGTAATCCTATTAAGCGCCTAATAGTTAATATAGAGGTATAGGGTCCTATCTTTTTTAGGTATAAATATAATTAGTACCCCTACTGGGCTTGTGGAAGGCTAAATCTATCTTTTTTAAAGATTATCCACTATATATTAACGTAATACCGCTAGCTTATTTTCTAATAGGTTATATAGTAGTCTAAAAGGAGGTTGCTTATCTCCTATATTTATCTTATGCTTAACTAATATAGAATTAGGTAAGGTTTGTACAGCGTCTTTATTAAAAATATCCTTTAAGTCTATATATTTCTATAGAATCTCTAGTTCCTTAACTGCGTATAGCCGGATATCTAAAAATAAATACCCTATATCCTATTCTTAGTATTAAAAGTAGCACATATAGCATATATCCACCCTTCTTCTTATATATAGTTTAAGAAAGTCTTTTAATCTTTAACTATAATGTATAGTTAAGACTTCTGGTATTAATATAAGACTAAAGGCCAATTAATGTCTGGATTAACTTATTAAAGCTATAGGTATCTTAAAATAAGATTATACCCCTTAATTTCTGCGGCGTAGAAACGTATCTCCTATATATCCGATAGACTATTACGGTCCTAGCTGGCCACAGAAAAGTTTATTCCCTATAGTATTAAATCTCATAGCCTCCAATACTTTAAATAGTACGCACCTATAAGCCACTAAGGTCTAAATCTAATTCTTTTACTAGTAATTAAGAAATAAACCCTATGGTTGCGCCGCTGTCTATAAGGCAGTCCTATATTACCCATTTATTATTAACTTAAAGGGAGATAGGAATAACTATACGGCAGCTTACTCCCTCTTTCTCTTCCTAGCCTAGTATAAAGGAGTAAAGATCTACTAGGCTGTCTCTTTTTTTAATTAAGTATACTCTTACTTTTTTTATTAGCAGAAGCGCTTTATATGGCCCTTCTTGCCACAGCTATAATAGATACGTGTCTCTTAGTTCTACTTATTTAGATTAGGTTTCTGCCTATTATTATTTTAAGGCCAACCAGCATTGCTTTAGGGCTATAAAGCCTACTTACATTATCCTTTTATAGAGTGGTTAGGTTGGAATCTACTTCTATTATTAAAGCTAGGTCTAGTCCTATACTCTTTATTATTGCCATCTCGTTCCTTTTACTTGCCCAAATAGTCTCTTTTAGTATTCTTAATTTAAGTAGCTTTAGAGATAAGCTTTTCTTAAGAGGTAGGAATTTTGCCCTTCTCCTATATAGCCTAATAAATTTTAGATTATAACTTAGTAAGTAGCTAGTAAAGTTATATAGCGTTATCCTATAGGTCTAAGTAGGGTATATTGTCTTCTAGCTCTTCTAAGTAGTTTATAAACTAGACTACACTCTAGCCTTCTTGCTGTTTGGCGTTATAGTATTACTAGTTATAATGTATCCCTTAATTAGTAGGGGTTTAGACTTAATTAACTAACCAGGACTTAAGTTTGCTAAATTTAAGGGGTATAGTAAGTTTCTTTTTATAACGTGTCTATAAACTCTTAATGGTGCTACGCAGGAAGGTAGAAGTAATTAGTGTCTAATTATACTTATTAGAGTAACGTTTTAGATCTAGCTAAAACTTAGTTTCGCATTAATAAATAAAATAATTATAGTTCTAGAAACTATTACTATTATACTTATTAGGTTCCTTTATACGGAATTTAGGGTTTTCTAACGTTATAGTATAGTATGGTGTTGCCCCTTTAAGTCCGCTTCGTGTCTAGGGTATCTATACTTCTCCTAATTATCCTTATAATTGTCCTTAGTAGTTTTAATATACTTATCTTAATTATACCTCCAACTCCTTTGTTTTTTATAGGGTCTTATATAGCAACCACTCTAATAACTTCTTAGCGGTAATCATTCCTAAGGGTCTTAGAAAGTTAGATGGACCAGCCGTAGCTTCCTAGTCTACTCCTTTATAAGTAGAGGGAATGCGCTTCTTTAGGGAGACTCTATTAGCCTCTTATAGTAAAGGCGTCGTTTTAGGGGATAAGGAGGTATAGCCTATTGTCGCTAATTAATAGCCGTACGTTCCTTCCGTAAAGGATTATAGGAGGCCAGTCCAACTAGAATATATAATTATTTAATTAATAGTATAGAATAGGAGTTATAGGTAAGTAGAAGGTAAGTTAAAGGTAGAACGAGCTTTATATATTAAAGGATAAATGCTTTCTAACCTCTTCTATTTAAAGACTAATTACTAGTTCTTCTCTAGAGGAGAACTAGCTCCCTTTATAATCCTTTTAAGACACTAGTAAAACCCTTTGCCCCTTATCTGTCTGACCATGTCTCCTCTCGGACATTGGTGGGATATTAGTAAAACCTTTATCTGTTTTATCTAATATGTACCTTTTAGGAGCGCCCGTTACATTATTATACTAAAATATAAGTATATAGTAGTATAGAGTCGTTATAAAGAACGACTCTATATATTATTTAAGCGAGGATTACGTAATCTTAAGAAGCTCCTATAGATACCCTAACTCTCTTACTAAGGAAAATCTAACTAAAGGAGATATAAAAAAGTACCTACATCGCCTATTTTATTAGGCTTTTACTTTCTATTAAAAAACCCCTAAGAAGAGTCTATATTTTATAGTTTTAGTATTCCTATCCCTACCTCGCTTATAAGCTAGGACCCCCTTTTTACTAAGCCTTCTATTATAGAGAAGGGGGGTAATAAAGAGAATAGATCTATCTCTAGCTTGCTACGTAAGCGGAATTAGGTCTCAGGAGTTTGGAAAACGATAGTTTTTGATGGAAAGATAGGTATGCGTAAATTTTGGAGTACGGCGCCACCTTTTGGTAAGGTTGCATGTGCGGTGAAAGGTTTTGCGACGGCATTTCGTATGGGCACGTATAACATTCTGAAAGACCTTTGAGGTCAAACGCAACATTCCCCAAACTACTGCTACAAATTTCGCAAATGGGGCAGGAGCAGGCACAGTGACGACCTTATGCACTCAGCCCTTTGACACAATTAAGACCCGGCCCCAAAGTGCGAAGGGCACGAGCACTGTTGAAGCTGTTAAGGGCGTCCTATTGGACCATGGGTGAGAGGGTTTTGGAGAGGCACTACCGTGAGATTGGGAAGAACGGTATTCAGTGGAGGAATCTTATTCACAGTATATGAGACGGTTGCCAGGGTCTTAAACGCAATGTTTATAAAGGTCAGTGGTGTTATCAATATTCAATATCAGCATGAGGCCATATTGATATTGATATTGAATTATATTGAATATTGAATTCTTACCAAGCCTGTCAGAATTAAGCGAGAGATGCTGACTAAGCTCTGGACACGTCGCGAGAGCGAGCTCTGGACACGTCGCGAGAGCGAGCTCTGCATGTCAATCTAGATAGACATCAACCGCATCTACTGCATTACGAATCAATCAATATTCATCGTCTGCGTCATCTCTATTATCAATTAGACCCTCAAGAGACCTCCGCTGTGACCTTATGACCTTGTAATTCCAATAGGTTATAAGCCCGGGTACAGTGGGGTGTCATAAGTGTCCGTCCTAAGCGAATTTTTAAGCTAACCCACCCCACTAAATTATATATAACAACCACATAATTAATTTTAAAGCTTTAAAAAACATCCAAGGTTTATATTATATATTAAATCTAGCTATTATTACTTTTTTTTTAATTTTAAAACCAACAATTCCTTTAGAAATCCTATTAGTTCCCCAATAAGATCTATAATGTTTAATATATATTTTCTACCACTAGATATTAAATTTTTTTTATAAAAATTTAATATTTAATAAAGATTTATTATTATTATAACTTGTTTTATTTAGAATATTGTTTTAAAAGCACAAAAGTTTATTATAGGATTATGAAGTTAAAAAATTGGAAATTGTATGGAGAATTGCATTTTTTTCTATTTTTTAACTTTATAACCTTATAATAAATTTTTATATATTTTAAATAAAAATTTAAATAGGGAGAGTTTTAGTAATAGCAAATCTCTATAAAATATTAGATTTTTAAGAAATATTTTTAATAGTAGTAGAAAACATATGCTAAAAATAGTAAGTTTGGTAAAAAGTTGGTAAAACATAAGGGCTTTTAACGGGGGACTATAAGATTTAAGATTTTAAAAAAAAGTTATAATAGCTAGATTTTATATAGCGATAAGCCTTATAACTATTTTAAAGCTATATAATTGATTTTGCGGTTGCTGTATAGTAATTCAGCGAAAAATATCACATTTGGTGTGGTCTGAGCACGGACACTTATGACACCCCACTGTAGCAACACCTCTCCTGACTCGAAAATCGACCCTGAAAATGACCTCCTCTACCTTAACCTTAATGACACCTATATACAATTATAAGGCCGGTAAAATTGACATTTTTAATAGAGATAACTTTGCAGACTAGGAGCGCACCTGTGAGGTAGCCATAATTATGTTAGAGGGCTGGAATTTTGTTACTGGTGCAAAGGACCTAAATTAAGTTAATTTAGCTGACGGAAGAAGAAGACAAGGGGAAGCAAATAAGATTATCTATAATTTGATAGGAGACAACTGTTAGGAAGAGATGCGTGCGATAATAAAGGCGTATAATATTTAGGGAATGTGGGAAGGAATAAAGAAGTTTAATAAGGCCAATAACGAGGTCTATATCTCTAGACTTCGCAGGGAGTTCTATAGCACTATATTCAACCCTATAAAGATGCAAATTATTAAGTTCCTTTATATACTTAATTGATTTAAGATTAATCTAGCTTTAACACTTTAAGCACTTACCAATAATAATATTAAAGAGTAACTCCTTTTAGCCCTACTAAGCAATGTTATATAGCAGAATGTGAAGACCTAGTATCTACGAGACAAACGAGACCTTGAGAGCTGTATTACCCTTCTTTAGGAGTAAGAGACTACTCTCCCTATACAAGCACAGACCGCAGCACTTATATATAAGAGAAAAGATGAACCTAGAGGGAGAAGGGGAAACTAAGGTTAAGGTTAAATAAGGGGCAGAGGTTGTGCTGGTAGATTTAGTTATTTCTTATTATGTTATAGCTTGTTGTCTTAAGTAACTAAAGAGCTAAGATGACTAGAAAGAGATAAGTATAGAGTATGCTATTAGAAAGGTCACTACTAGAAAGACTGTCCCCTACTTAAGTAATTCTAATTTGATAACGCCAGGAAGATAGATTAAGGTACTCCTAAGGTAGAGGAAGTAAGGAATATAGTAATAGCTAAGGAAGAATTTGACAGTAATTTAATCTACCTTGACCCTGACCCTAAATATGCTATGCTTATAACAACGTCTCTAGCTTAGGCTCTTGACTTAGGTGTAACTAAGCACTTTACTGGTAACTAATTAGACCTAATATACTTAAAGAGATGGAATACGCCATGATAGGTCCGCACTGTGAATGGGATTATTATCCCTACTATAGGATATAGCTAAGTTTAAATTGGTACCCTAAAGCTAAAAGACGTCTGGCTTATGCCTTTATTTAAGTTAATTAAGCTAATCTTAGTAAGGACTCTTACTTAGGAAGGCTACTTAATTACATTTAACCCAGATAATTAAGCTACTGATAAGCATAAATTAGGTATAATATTTAAGGCTATTATAAGGAACAACCTCTATGTACTATAAGAGCATTAGGAAGCATTTAATGCAACAGTAGAAGCATATAATTTATAACCAAACGTCAGTGAAATAGATGCTGAGCTATGGCACTGCTGAACTGGATACACAAATTATAGTGACCTGTTTAAGTTATAATACTCCTTACTAGGCATAAAGCTCAAAAAGAGAGCAGTACCAGTTAGTAGGAATATATGTGAAGCTTGTCTAGCTGGAAAGATATAAGAAATACTAAGTAAGAAGATAACTAAGCGTGAGAAGATACCTGGTTAAGGGCTATACCTAGATACTATGAGACGAATCGGTATATTGATTAGAGGTTATAACTACTACCTACTAGCCCTAGACGACGCTATATGGTATACTTAGGTCGTTCCTTTTAAAACCCTCTAAACTAAAGAGGTACTGCTGTATATTAAAGAGATTATTATAAGGGTAGAGAGGTTTACTGGTAATAAAGCTGCATGGATTTGAGCGTATAATAGAAAGGGGGAGTTTGGCCGTAGATTTTAAGATGAACTGATACCCTAGGGTATTAACTTTAAACCTTGTCCGCCATATAAGCACTTATATAATGGCGTAATTGAGTATATAATCTATATAGTTGACTGCAAGATAAGGTTACTTCTATTTTAAGGAAATATACCAGTTAAACTCTGGTGCTATGTAGTTAAGTATGCTGTCTAGATTAAGAATTAAGTACCCACCTTAGTACTTCTATTTAACGATGAGTATAGTGGTGCTATTATACCCTATAAGGCATATACCTAATAAGTTCCTAACTTAAAGAATCTAGTTGTCTTTAGGTGTTATACTAATCTAATTAATATGCTTAAGAAACACCCTAGGAAGTACAATTAGAGAATAAAACCTAACTATGTTTTTATTAGATTAAAAGGGAGTAGTTAATTTAAGATAATAAACCTATATACCTAAGTAATTAAGCTATTTGGAGATACTAAAGTGAATAAGTATAGGTTCCCTTATAGAGCACCTTAGGTGTAAGCTATAAGATATAGTGACTAAGTAGGCCGCTTAGATTAAGTGGGAAGCCTAGGTTAAGATTAAGTGGGACGCTTAAATTATGCTATAAGCCAAGCCGCGAACCAACCTATACCTCCCCCTATTACCTTAAATGTGCCAATAGAGACTCTAGTTATAAGAACTATAAGTAGGCTAGATAGTAACTGAGTGGGCCGCTCTAAATAAGTGGGAAGCCTAGGTTAAGACCAAGTAGGCTACTCTAATTAAGTGGGAAGCCTAGGTTAAGATTAAGTGGGACGCTTAAATTAAGGTAATGCTAAGGGTGGGACGCCTGTATAAAGCATATTAATATATATTCCTTATGCGCAGAGAATAAGGTCTAAAAGGTTACTAAATATAAGGGTTTTTAATAATACGGTGGTTTAGTTAGTAATAGCTATAAAAGCTGTTTACCTGGAAGCTGAGAATACTACCTCCTTAGGAGCACCTATAGCACCGTTTGATGCTATTAAGCTAGATTAGGCCTTAAGGGAGGACGCTTCTGGCTAGATAAAAGCTATCTTTAAAGAATTTCTCTCTTTTAAGAGAATGCATACCTATACCATTATAAGGGGGAGAGTACTAGAAGGAAGGTTGTTACTCCTAAGTAAGCTAGTTCTAAAGCATAAGTACAACGCTAAGGGAGAAGTAATTTGTAAGAAAGCAAGACTGTGTATTTGGGGAGACAAGTAGACCCCTAATATTAACTATTTTAAGATATTTGCATCTATTATATAATATAACACCTTCAGGTTCCTGATGGCAAAGGTGGCAGCTAAAGACCTTAAGCTTAACCATATTAACGTTGAAACTGTATTCTTAAACCCGCCGTTGTAAGAATAGATTTATATATAGATTCTTAACCTGTTAAGAGACTTTGAACCTAAGCTAAAAGGGGTAGATATCTACCTGAAGCTGAATAAGTTACTTTACGGCCTAAAGCAGGCGCTAAGAGAATGGTTTTAGATAGTTAAGAAGTTCTTTAAGAGTATAGGTTTGAAATTAGCTAATACTAACCCCAATCTCTTTATAGGAAATAAAGTATATATCTTACTATTTGTTGATGATATGCTAATTGCAGAAAAGCGCCAATACCTTAATATCACAAAGATAAGAATCTTAAGAGAATGGAGATGCAAAGACCTAGGTCCTATAGAGGTATTTATAGGCTTTTAAATTAAGCGAGATTGTATAAACCGAACCCTTAAGCTATATTAGACGATATATACTAAGAAGCTACTTAAATGGCTAAAAATAGACAACTGTAATCCGGCCAAGCTATTAATACCAGCTGGCACTATTCTAAAAGCGGATATTAAAAGTCCCCTTAAGTACAATAATGCGATAGTGTACTGGCAGATTATTGGCTTTACAATCTACCTTTTAAACTATATACGTCTTAATATTAGCTATACTGTTGGTTAGTTAGCTAGATTTATGGCAGCACTAGGAGAATTGTATTACTGCTTAAGCAAGCAGCTACTATAATATCTAAACGGTACTCTCGAAACTGGAATTACCTACTTAAATTAAGCAGTTCACTTCCATCTGTATAAGCTTATGTTGATCAACCTACCTGCTAGCTATAATATTTTTACTAACACTATATGGGGAACAGAATATGATTAGATATTATTCTAGGGTATGGCTCAAAGGCAGAAGTTAACGGCATTAAGTTCAATGGAAGTAGAGATTATGGCAGCATTAGAAGGAGCAAGGTTAGCAGTATGGCTTAAAAAGCTGATAAGAGATCTGGGGGAGAGAGACAACGACAACCCTTTTATCCCTACACTCTACTATAACAATAGGGGTATAGTTAACCTTTTATACAATATAAAACACCACTAGAAAGCCAAGTATATTAAGATTTGATACCTCTTTATACGGAACGACATGGTTTAGAAAGATTAACTTAAGGTAGTATATATACTAGGTAAAGATTAACCTGGAGATATGCTTATAAAACAGCTACTAATTAACCAATTTATAAAGCACTGTGTAACGCTAGGAATTGGTAACTAACGGAGACGGTAATGGACGGAGACAGAGCAAGTTACGGAGGTTTTTCGCCTACTATAGGTTTTCCCTCTGTACGTAGGCCGAATGGCACTTGCAAGGTATTTGGGAATAGCTTTAAAATTGCCTATTTAGGAACAGACGAGAAGAGCGTCGTCAGCATGGGGAAGTGTCAGAATTAAGCGAGAGATGCTGACTAAGCTCTGGACACGTCGCGAGAGCGTTACCTCAGCGAGCTCAGACGTGAATTTAATTGGAGCGGATGTTCCTTCTTGTCTCGTTCCCAGACCTTCTTGCCAAGGCTTACCTTGCCAAGGCGCTATCCGCTTTTGGCAAGACCTTCGTTAGAAGGTCTGGTACACGGCTTGGATTTTTATTAGTCCCTCGCGGGGTATTTAGGCCTATATACACCTACTTTAAGCCAAATTGTCTTAACTTCCATAGCTCCCTAAGCTATTCCTGATGGCCAGAATTACCAAATTAAACCTGGCGAAGAAGACTACGTTGCCCGATTTGCCCAATTCTAATTTGTTATCTTATCATCGCGCCCAACGCCCCCAAGTCATAGCAGCCGCACCTCTCCCATGACCACCGCCGCCATCTTCCTACCGCAGCCAGAGTACCCAAACTGATGAGCCAGCGTTAAATAACAATTAAGAACCACGAGTCTTTCATTTAGAATGCGAAAGAGTTAATTTAATATTAGAACAGCTATATAAGCACCGCTGGGGCATTGCAACTTTTATTAAGCATTATGTAACCACTTCCGGCCCTTCTAATTATAATACACCAGAGTAACATGCAAATAGGCTATGGAAGGCAATATTTAAAGAGCCAGAAGTTAAGGAATGGCTTATGGTGTATAGTAATCGCCAGCTAGGAAGGCTCTATTAAGAACCTCTATACAAGCAGATAGAGCAAGAGTTGGAGGATCTTATGCGCCTAAGAGAAGGGAACGGAGTTATTATTCCTGGTAGGCTTAGACGATTTAATGCCAAAGAACCAGTTAAAAAGCTTAAGCTTAATACAATTACTGCTAACGTATAGCGCCTTGCTCCAACACTATAGAGCTTCCTTATAGCTTTAGTTCAGCAAAGGCTATATGCCAATTCTTGTGATATTACGCCTTACTATAATAAGCTCTTTATAGTGTGCGCAATCCTGGCAAACGTATAAGCCCCTTAAGCTAGCTACTGGTTCTATACTGCTTTAGGGGTTTATTTATACAATATAGGTGTTAAATAAAGGTATATTGCGCTTCTTTATAAGTTGGGAGTTATAATATTGTATACCAGTCTTGCCAAAATACAAAAAGAACTGGAGGAAGTTGGTAGGGTATGTACTTCCATACTTAAGGGTTTAGATAAGACGCCTCTATCACTATAAGCAGAGGGCATAGTTAAGGTATCTTAGCTGTAGATCACGCACTTAAGGCGTCTCGGCCATTACTGGTGTAATAAATAGTAACTTTCTTATAACGTATAATTAAGGCAACTGCTTTAAAGAACTAGAACCAGCTAATAGTTATATATAATAACTTTAACTAGAATAAAAGGGTTTAATACAAGACTATATTAAACACTAATAAGCACCTCTCTGCTACTACTTCTAAGCTTATACTTAACCCCAAGTTTCCGTATAACGGTTTTTGCACTTCTATGCTTAAACCTACGGAATAGCTTACTTGTAGCGTGATCTTTAATTATCCTAGCAACTAGGCAGACAGCTACACAAAACAGTGCCAGTTATATTAGATTGCTAAGGCCATTGTATATACAATACCAAAAGTTAAAGAGCTTGATATTGCCGCAGACTTTTAGCCCAGTATACCTATTATAGATCGTCTCCCTCTATAAAAGCTACGCCACTTTATATTAGGTCTAATTCTAGAGAATAAGGGCACTCTAGAGGGTACGTATAGTGTTTTTAGGAATATATTTAGTGGTAATAATGGCAAATGCAGGTTTTAAGAGGGCCAGCTGGGGTATAAGAATAGATCCTTTAATAATAGTGAATTAGTCTTAATTAATAGCGATTAGAAGACCATAGGCCTCCTCCAATCTATATAGCAAGAGCGCTATCTTAAAGAGCATTACTATAAACGGCTAAAATGGTTTCTTCCTATGGCTAGATTGTTCCATTAGCGAACTAACTATATAGATATAATACACAATATTTACCGCGGACCATCCAACTGCTTTAAATCATTGGATTACAGTAAGGTCTACCTTAACACGCATTAGGGTTATAGGACGCCGTTCTACTATAAAAAGGAGGTTATAATTAAGTCCTTTAACGCCTAAATTAATGCCTACTTCCTTAGTCTTTTTTCTTAAAATATTAAGGACCAGGGTAATAAGGGGGTTAATAATTAGATTACCGGACAAGATATTAGAAGAGGTAATAAAACAGCAGTAGTAAAAGTAAGATTCCTTACTACCTTACAGCGTATTTAAGAGGAGTTTTTCTCGCCTAGCTAATAGTCTTATGGTAATAAACTAGTTAATAAGGTGTTCTAAAACTACATTCAATTTATACAAGATATAAGGGTCTACCTTATATTAAAGTTTGCTATTAAGCATGCTAATATTAGGCTTATTAAACGGGTAATTATTTACTACTGTCTTCTCTTTACTAGTAGTGCAAAGAGTTAATATACACAGTTGGCTTTATACCTTACTAGATTACTTATAACTAAAGCCGCGGATTAAGTCCTCTAAAGATCATTACTTGCTAGTATATTAGTTAATTATAGAGGCCAGCAAGATAGTTGGTTTAAGATAGATTGACTTAATAAACATCACAATCTTATTCTTAAGCTTCTTCTTTAAGGCCAATGGCGAACTAGTTTAGATGTGACTGAGTTATTTACTTAAGTATCACTTACCGCTAGTTACTGCCTAGAGCTGCGGTATGCTATAGAGGACGCGTTTAGCCAGTTTAACAGCATATATTATACGCCAGCTGACACAGCTACTGATGTATATTATCTTACGCTTAAGCTGTTAACTATTATTATAAGGCGGCCTAGCGGACAAAAGAGTCACCTTAGCTGTAAGGATATTATTAATATTAGAACTTAGAGGCTCTCTAGGGGTTTAAAGGAAGGACAGCCTACAAAGCTACCTTCTAAATTAACCTCATCACAATTAGAACCTTCTAGAGCTAAAAAGCAAAGAATCCCAAAGTAACCAGCTTATTACAACTTACTTATTAATGGCTTTAATGCAAAGCTATAAGGGCGTATTACTATGGTAGAAGGCCTTAACGATATTAACGTAGATAAGCCTAAGATAACACCAATTAATACCTTACTTAATAGAGCTGCACTTAATACCTAATCTTATAGATTTCCTATCTAGTTCTAGTGTTCTATTTAATTAGTAAGTTAACTATCTGCTTATAAGGTATAACACTAATTAATATATAACTATTTAACTTTTCTATTACAGCGGAGCCTCTATTTTAGTTACTTAAGGAAGGTATAGTGTTTTACTAGGAACCAGAGTAGCTATAAGCAATAGTGGCTTTAAAGACAGCCATTACTATAGCGCCAGCGCTAATCCAAATTAACTATTCGCCTGGGGCAGGAGAAATTATATTAATAGTTAGACTTAAGTGGTACTAGATGGGGAGTAACGTTAAACCAACTTAACAAAGAAGACAGACGCCAACTGTGTAGGTTTAAGAGCGGAATATGGTTAAAGGGAGAACGGAAGTACGACTCTAGAAAGCTTAGGTGTAGAGCTCTACTTTATATACTTAAGAAGTTTTAAGTCTGGCTATACGGAGCGCAATTCACAGTTAAAATATATGCTAATACCCTAGTGGCCCAGCTTAATAGGTCAGTAACAGATTTACTAGGATCGCCAATGACCCATTAATTAGCGTAGATTCAGCTATAAGATTTTAATATGCAACATATACTCAGAAAGAAAAATAGCATAGCAGATAGTTTATCCTAGCAACCCGCGCAAGAAGGAGAACTAAAGGATAAGCCTAAGGAAGACCTAGAAGACTTCATAGATTAGGAGCTTAGGTGTATTATATATGCAATAAATTTAATAATATTGCGAAACGAAGATCCAAACGTTAGCCTGCTTAATAACACGTACTTTAAAGAATACCAGAAGATTGCGTGATGGCTATTAACGCTCCAAAGACCTTAAGAAATGACCATAAAGGAGTTTAAAGGCTTTAAGCGCAAGGCAATTAAATTTAAGATTGAGAATTAGCTCCTGTTTAGATAAATAAGCAAGAATATACCATTGCAAAGAGTGGTAGATGGTAAGGAATACCAGAAGAAAGTAGTGTAAGAGATATATAATAAGAATAGGTACTAAGGAAAAGAAGGAACGTTACAAAGGTATTAGCATAATATTGGTGGCCCAGACTTCATAAAACGGTTAAGAAATATATAAGAAAGTATCTTAAGTACCAGAAGTACTTACCTAGGCGAGAGGAGGAGGCCTTATATTTAACCTAGACAGCCGCCCTTTAGGAATAGGTCTTAATGGATATTATATATATACCAACGGCCAAATCAGGGAAGTAGTATCTAGTAGTAGCTAGAGAGTACCTTTTAGGCTGGCTAGAAGCAAGAGCTTTAACAAATACAACATCTAAAGCAGTAGCAAAATTCCTATAGGAAGAGGTTATCTATAGATAGGGGGTATTTAGACAACTCTCTATTAATAGAGAACTAGAGAATAAGGATATAGTAACCACTCTTATAAAAGTATACAGAATTTATTAAGTGGTTGTATTAGCCTACTATCTATAAGGACAAGGCCTAATTAAGAGAGGACATTAACCTTTAATAATAGCGTTAGCGAAGTACGGAGGCGACTAGGTGCAGAATCTAATAAAAGCGCTTTGGGCTAACCAAATAACAGTTAAGGGGATAACAGGAATAACGCTAGTATAAATACTCTATAGACAAGAACAGGTCCTCCTAATTAACCTTTACCTCCCTATATAGCAGACGCTTCTATAGAATAAGGTAAGGATAATAAAGGAACTAATTATTTTAAGAATAAAACAGTTTAAACAATAAGAAATAAACAATAAAGAAGCTTAGGAAAGGGTGCGCCGCTATTATCTAGCTAATAAAGAATACTTTAATAAGACAAAGAATACCCATAAAAGTAAGCTTAAGCCTAGAGAGCTTGTGCTGGTATAGGATGCAAAGAAGGTAAAAGATATATCACGATGGCAAAAGCTGTAGCTAAAATGGCAGGGCCCCTTCTGGATTAAAAGGTTGTTAGAAAAAGGGTTTTATAAAATTAAAGACCTTAATAGTACTAAAATAGGAGGCACCCTATATAGGAATCAGTTAAAACGGTTTCGTGTATAAGATCCCAAGGGGATCAGACTAGAAGACTATATAAATAAAAGCAACCATAATATAGAAGAAGTCTTTGTAGAAGAAGAAGCACTTAAAGAGGGGGCTATGGTACAAGCAGAGAAATTAATAACCAAACTACCGTTACGACAGACGCGGGCGCAAAAGTAAGAATAAGAACTAGACGAAGCCTTGCAAAGGAGGAGGTTAATATAAGAGGTAGTAATAACTAAGCCATCAACATTTAATAGGAGCGAGTACAAACGCTTTGACTAGGGGACAGTTAAATTCTTAGGTAGGGGAGGAGGACTTACTCTATATCCCACGAAAAGCGAAGTTGGGCTAAACTTCGGTACAGTACAAAGTGATATTAGCTGTTGGGAAGGGTGTTCTCTAAAAAGGATTAGCTGGGTTCTCGTCTATAAAGCCCTCCTACTCTCTTATTTAAGCAACTCAATTGTTACTACTTATAAAAGAGTTTCTTTATACCTATCCTTTATATGCGTCCCTTCCTTCTAACTACACTATAATTTTACCGCGTCTTAAGGATCATACAACTCTACTAAAAAGGCAGTCTTCTATAAAGATTATTCTATAAACAGGCTGTTACTTAGGATACCTATTACTATAAGTAGTAACTCGTTCGCTTTTTTCTCTTTACCTCTATAACAAACACGCAAAATAACCATAAGGATTAGAGTCTTCTACTACACTCCTACCTTATTCTACTACTACGAGGAATTAGGAAAAGAGTTTAGCTCTTTAAAGCTAGTTTTAAATCCTTTATCTTAACAACTACTCTTATAAGGAATAACTACACGCGTAGTCTTCTTCCTTCCACCTTTATTACCAATAACTATCTCTTACAAGTATTTTACATTTTTAGGTTCTACAATTTTCAAATTAATATTTTCATTTCCTTTTAAGTTAAGAGAAGAGCTACTTTACTTTAAGAAGTCTTAGTTAAGCATACCAGAGGTTAGAGTCAAGCATTATCTAAGTCTTATTTATTCTTTTAAAAAATTATTAATATTAATATTATTGTTATATAAAAGTCTTGGCAAGGAAAATCTAACTAATTAGACAACTTTAACCAGTGGTTAAAGTTCCTTAACATCTTAAGATTTCACGTAACGACCATTTTGATTTACCTTTTTAGCAAATACCATAAGATCTTTATTTTAACTTCCTGTTATCCTATCTCATTTAATTATATATACCCGTTTACCTTTCTTCGCGTTAAGAAGGCACTATTATTACTCTTCTCTTAAATTGCCCATTGCGTACGCGGAATTTCACTGTAAAAATGCCTACAACTATAGAACTCCGCTTAAAAGGAAAGCCGCCGCCTCTACCTCCTACGCCTCTACCTCCCACTATCTGGTCAATAGCCCTTATATACCAAGGAAAGGCGCAGATAATAGAGGTTATCCTTAAAGCTACCTAAAGCCACCCGGTTAATCAGCGCGTAAATATCTATTATAGTTTAACGCAGGTAATTTTAAACCAGGAGCATAATGTGGTTAAGGCTGCAAAAAATGCCATAATTAAGATTAAAAAGGATGGAGAGCTTAAAGGAAACTTGGAAAGTAAAGAGTAGGAAAATGCCTTTATAGATATTAAGAAGCTTTCTAAAATTACTTATAAGATTAATAAAATTAAGATGGTGCAGGATATAGTTAAGAAGGAGTAAAGAGAAGAGCTTTTAGAAGGTCCCTATAAGCTCTTCTATATATATTATATACTAAAAAGCATTTGTATCCTTATTAATTAAGCTAAAAAGAGCGAGATTGCCAAAGAGGATGCGTTAAAGATAGTTAACAATATAATGCTAAACCGCCTGGAACTCTTAAAGGCCGGGATCTTAAGGACTCTATACCTAACACCCTTAGATTTCCTTAATGCTTATAAATTTAGACTAAAAGTTAATAAGGAGCTAGTTAAGAAATAGAGGCTCACCTATTATCCAAGCCAGGGCTATAAGCTTTTAGTACTAGCCTTAACCATTAAAGCTAAAGAAGAGGGATCTGCACTAAAGCCAGTTACTCCAGGACCTCTATTAGTACCTTTTAAAGAGGTTAAAGGCTCAAACGCAAAGATGCTGCGTATTTTGTTTCTATTTAGAGGCAAGGTTCCTAAAGCTAATAGAGAGGACTCTAAATCTAATAAATTTACGTCTTTAGAGGATATTTTTGTTACTAGCTCCTCGCAGAAACGCAAGGCCCAGAAAGCTTCCAAGAAATCTCCTAGAAAGAAGCTAAAAATAGAACCTACGGAACCTTTAGCTTTTAGTAAAGCTAATAAACAAAAGGGAAAGGTAGCTATAATTGCTAAAGCTAATAGAGAGGTGATTATTAGGAAACCACAGCCAAAACGAAAAATAAAATGCTTATGCCATTCTAAAACGCCAGTTAAATTAATAAAGGCTCTTAATTTAAAGAAAGAACCAGAAGGCGGTGTCTCTTCTATCTTGTAACAGTTTATTATGGCCTAGCAAGGAAATGGGACAGAAGTCCGCGCGTTATGCCGGATACATCTTTAGAAAATGGTAGGATTGCTAGGACTAGATGCCAGTGCTTCTTCTACAAATTTATATTTGCGAATTCACTCAGTCTCTAAGAACTATAATACTATTGATATTCTCTAGATAGCCAAAAGCTCTCATTTCTGGGTCAAAAGGAATAGTCGTCCCAAGCATGCGAACAATAGTCTTGGGATTTACACTTATTCTACTATACGACCTAGTAATTATTAAGTGGATTGTATAGGGTTGAGGAAGCTTATATTAGGCTTAAAAGGGGAAATAAAATAGGATTTACTTAAAATCCACTAGGCCAATTTGTTTAAATAGTAGAAAGATGCTAGGATTCTAGACATTTTTAAAGAGGAGTTTAATATATACGCGCATTATTTATATAAGACCGCTAGAGAGGAAAATAGCGGTATCCTTTAGACTATATGCCATTCTCTACTATAGTAGGTAGTTCGGATGGATCTGGAGCACTACCAGTATATAGTGGCTTTACGCGCCGATAGGGCTACTCGTTTTATTGTATATCCAAGCTATGCGCTCCGGTTCCTTAGTAGCCATCTCCCTAAAAAGTGGAACTTGGAAATTAACCTTCTCTAAGTGCATAAAGGAGGGCTAAATTCTAGAGAAAGCTGGCTTTATTCTTATATCTCCTTAATTAATAAGGGGAGTTAGTCTTACGCAGAGTTCCTACCCGGTATGCATTAGTATATACTAGAATAGGTAGGCTTGCTTTAAGAATATAGGGAACTTAATAGTAAAGGGCGTATTAAAAATATAGAAACTGCTTAGACTAAAGCTAATGCTAAAAAGTTTAAGCTTAACTAAATGCCCATTGCGTTAAGGACTGGTAAAGTACGGTTTATAAAAGCTACTATTATATAAGGAGCCTCTTAAGCAACATTAAGTTGCTTAATTATTATACTAGACTTAATTGCAATCCTACTAAATATTAAGAGATTGGAGATTCCTGGGCTTAAGAGCTAGTAGGCCGTTACATAGATAAATCTAGACACTTTCCCCCTAGTTTTAACTCCTACTAGCAAACCTATTTCTAATACTCCTCTATATAAGTTTCTAGCCTATATACAGCTGCAGGCAAAGAGCGCTCTTTTAAACGCTTTAGTTGGGAGACTTTTATGGGACGACCCTTAAGTAAGAAAAGAGCAACAGTTAATCTTGGATCCTTTATTAAATAATAAATATAAAGTATTTTAGGAAAGACATAGGACTTATATTGCTAAGGCTGTTTATAAAAGCTTTAGAGAGCTAGAGGAATTTAAGCGGGAGGTATTTAGAGTAAAGTCTTACTTTTTAGCAAAAGAATAAGGGTGTAAGTGTCCTGCAGATAACCTAGAATATCCTAAAAACTCAGTTTCGGATCTAGAATATAAAAATAACACAACCAATATAACTTCTAGCGCTCCCCTACTAACCAATTATAGTTCTAAAGGCTATTCTAAAGGCAAGGCTAGGGCTGTTACGCCTTAGGGCGCTAGGACTACTGCGCTAAACCTTAGTCCTAATATCTTTAATAATGAGGTAGCGCCTATAGAAATTGACCGGGAGCCAAAGGATATAAGCAAGCTTAAAGAAGATAGCTTCTAAAATACTACTTCTAAACATTTACCGGCATTTATTAATGCTCTAAAGAATACTAATAAGCTAGTAGTATTACACCGCCCAACACCTTCACCAATTTTTAAAAAGGGTACTACTTTAGAAGAACAGATAATTAATTCTAGTGTTCTTTAACCTCCTATATAGAAGACAATATAAGCGGAAATAAATGCTGTCCGTAAAAAGGTATCTTTAAAACTCTAGGTTGGTGTCGTTAATATATAGGATAATATAAATGCAGAGCTTGAGGCGGAAGGCGTAGATAATATAGATAAAAATAGAGGTAATAATTAAGGAAGGGGTGCAGGCAGCTTTAGAGGAGTTAAAGGAGTACTAGGTATTAGGTTATTTTTTTTTCTATCCTTAAGTATTTCTTACCTACTAAATAGGGTCTGTAAAGAAATGTTAGGGGATAATGTTTTAGGTAGGGGTAGTAATATAGTAGTGTGGAACGCTCCTTGGTTATTTTGGTTTATTTCTTATTATATATAGGGGGCTTAGGGTTATATATATTACAGAAGGAACCTAGGCTTTAACCTTATCCTAAAAAAAATCCAACTTACCCTCTAGTTATTCTTCTACCTCCCTAGTATAACTTATCTAGTCCCATTCCTCTTATAATGCTTAATTAAGTATTATCTTTTAGTGTTAGGCTTTGCCCTTCCACACTAGCTCTCTATTATTCACTACTATAATTAAATCAGTGTCTATATATCACCTTCCCTTTTAAAAAGCAGCTAGATCTAATTAACCTATAGCTTTACCTACAAGCTTATTAAAATATCAGATACTTAGTTTAACTTTAATAATATTCTTAACAAGATTCTTAAATCTACTCCTCTTCCTTAGCTTCTACCACAGCCCCTACCGCTTCCTCCACTACCTCCACAGCGGCCTTTACAACAGCCTCTGCAACTACTATCCTCTACGCCGGCGTTGTCCGGCCACTTGTCTCGCCCCTCACGCTCTTACTAAGTAGCTAGCTCTAGAGACATGTGGGATATTCCTTCTTAGATAAGGAGAATCTTAAACGCGGCAGGCCTGCCGGCGGGCTTAGGTATATTATATCATATTAACACTGGCGTTTTACTATTAATTATGCTTCTAGAGCCACTACTACTACTACTACTACTACTACTACTACTACTACTACTACTACTACTACTACTACTACTACTACTACCATCACTCCTCTCTCTAGCCCTACGCCAACTCCTACTGCTGCTACTGCTGGCCTCCCATCCCCTACGCAGCATTAACTTAACTTAATAAATGCTACTGCCATCAACGCCGCCGCCAGACAGTTTAGTTATTAGGGCTAGGCTTTATGGAATAGCCTAGAGTCTTGCCATTATAAGGGGCTCACGCCCGTATAATAAATGGTCTATACGGCAAGCCAGCCCTAGTGGCTTATGCCCAGTATGCTATGCAGGGGTTAGTGTGTAGTATATTATTCAGCCTTTTATACTAATACAAGTCTTAGGCACGCGTGTAGTAAGTGCCACTTAGCTAACTAAGTGTGCGCCTTGCCTATATGGGCTTCTAAGCCTTACCTAAGCCGTGCTGACCGTGGAAAAGTTAGGGTAGGTAGAGTAGTAGGTAGTGAGATAGGCAGGAAGAAGGGTAGAAGCGGTGGAAAGGGTAGAGCCTCTAGTGTTATTGCTGCTTCCGTATAGATATCTTAAATTTAGAGCTCTGCTCACCTACCATATATTCTAACATTTTTGCATAATATAGTTAAAGGGGGAACAGAAGTATAACTCTAGAAAGCTTAAATGCAGGGCTTTACTCCACGTGCTTAAGAAGTTTTGAGTCTAGCTATATAGAGTATAATTTACAGTTAAAATAGATGCTAATACCCTGGTATCCCAGTTTAATAGGTCAGTAACAGATCTACCTAGATTACTAATAATTTATTAGTTAGCGTGGATTTAGTTATAGGACTTTAATATATAACATACACCTAAAAAGAAGAATAGTATAGCAGATAGCTTGTCCTAGCGACCCGCGCAAAAAGGAGAGCTAAAAGATAAGCTTAAGGAGGACCTAGAAGACTTTATAGATTTAAAACTTAGGCATATTATATATGCGATAAACTAGACAGTGCTGCAAAATAAGGATCTAAATATCAGCCTGCTTAATAATATATACTCTAAAGAATACCAAAAGATTATGTAATGGTTATTAACGCTCTAAAGACCTTAAGAAATAAACACAAAAGGGTTTAAAAGCTTTAAACGCAAGGCAGTTAAATTTAAGATTGAGGAGCGACTCCTGTTTAAAAGAATATACCATTACAAAGAGTAGATGGCGAGAAATACTAGAAGGAAGTAGTGCGACAGATATATAACGAAAATGGATACTATAGGAAGGAAGGAACGTATATAAAGGTATTACTATAATATTAGTGGCCCAGACTCTCGAAACAGTTAAGAAATATACGGGAGAATGTCCTAAGTGCTAGAAGAATTTACCTAAGCAAGAGGAGGAAGCCTTATATCTAACTTAGACAGCTACCCTTTAGGAGCAGGCCTAAATGGATATTATTTATACGCCAAAGGCCAAATCGGGAAAGCAGTATCTGGTAGTAGCTAAAGAGTACCTTTTAGGCTAGCTAGAGATAAGAGCTCTAACAAATACAACATCTAAAGTAGTAGCGAAATTTCTATAGGAAGAGGTTATCTAAGATTAGGAGTGTTTAGATAACTCTCTGTTAACAAAGAACTAGAGAATAAGGATGTGGTTACCATTCTTACAAAAACATATAGGATTTATTAAGTAGTTATATTAGCCTACTATCCACAAGGACAAGGCCTAGTTAAGAGAGGATATTAGCCTCTAGTAGTAGCGTTAGCGAAGTACGGAGGCGACTAGGTGCAGAATCTAACGAAAGCACTTTAGGCTAACTAAATAATGGTTAAGGCAACAACGGGAATAACACCAGCTCAAATACTCTGTAGACAAGAATATATACCCCCAATTAAGCTCTGCCTTCCTATATGGCAGATACTCCTATAGAATAAGGTAAAGACAATAGAAGAGTTAATTATTCTAAGAATGAAATAGTTTAAGCAATAAGAGATAAATAACGAAGAAGCTTAGGAGAGGGTGCGCCGCTATTATCTAGCCAATAAAGAATACCTATAAGGGCAAGCTTAAGTCTAGAGGGCTTGTGCTAGTATAGGATGCAAAGAAGGCAAAAGATATATCGCGATGGCAAAAGCTATAGCTAAAATAGCAGGGTCCCTTCCGGATTAAAATAGTATTAGAAAAAGGGTTCTATAAACTTAATAGTACTAAAATAAGAGGCACTCTGCATGGGAATAGGTTAAAACGGTTCCTTATATAAGATCTTAAGGAAGTTAGACCAGAAGGCTATATAAATAAAAGCAACGTAATATAGAAGAGGTCCCTATAAAAGAAGAGGCACCTAAGGAGGAGGCCGTAGCGTAGGCAGAGAAAAGGTAATCTTTAGGAAGAATTAGCCGAGTTCTCGTCTATAAAAGTCCTCCTACCCTCTTATTTAAGTAACTCAATCGCCACTACTTATTAAAAGAGTTCCTTTAAGCTTCCTAAAAGATAAACAGCCAGTTTCCTACTACACTAGTACAGCGCCGTACTGCTCTATTAGTATGAGGATTATACAAGCCAAGCCTAATTAAGAAGGAAAGAAGTGAGAGAGAAAGCCTTTACAAACAGTAATTAACCAAGATTACGTCACAGTTACAGTTGGTTCTATCTATCCTTTACATATATTCCTCCCTTCTAATTATATTATAATCTTATTACGTTTTAAGAATTACAGCTTTATTAAGAGACGGTCTTCTACAAAGATCCTTCTATAGGCAAGCCGTTACTTAGGACACTTATCACTATAAGTAGCAACTCTTTCTCTTTCTTCTCTTTCTCTCCATAATGAACGCGCAAAGTAACTATAAGTAAGGCTTATCTAGGGAACACTCGGCACTATAATGGCTAACACTCATCGGCAAAATATGGTACCCTACCAATGGCCTCAATGGTTGGTGGTTGACGCAATTGGCGCGCAGTTGAGGGCATTTGGCAACTCGACCGACTAGCCTATGTCGTGTTTTTTTGACACGCAGCCT
>Ga0307507_10000803_pt1 | contig 69452 bp, 18 predicted proteins | sample 7_EM_MG_FD_207223 | JGI IMG/M metagenome (GOLD analysis project Ga0307507, IMG submission 207223) | Populus trichocarpa ectomycorrhiza microbial communities from riparian zone in the Pacific Northwest, United States - 7_EM | ecosystem: Host-associated > Plants > Roots > Unclassified | place... | reverse complement strand
TTGGCTTCCTTCTCGAGCAGTGCTGTGGCCGTTCGCTTATACCCGCCTGTTATACTCCTAAGGCAGGCTGTTTGGACCTTTTGGAGTGGTTTAAGGAGTGATTTAGGGGGGCCTTTCTTGGTTTCTCTAGTGAGTATCTAACAATTATAAATAGTTCCTTATTGTATATCTCGTAGTTCAATTCGGCAGGGGCGAGCTTTCGGGAGAGAAAGGCTACTAGATATAGCTCACCGTTCTTATTATACTACGATAATACTCCCCCTAGGGCATAATTAGACGAGTCTGTTTTAATAATATATTTAAGGTCAGGGTTAAAGTAAGCAAGAATTGGGGTAGTTATAAAGCGTTGTTTTAAATTATTAAAAGCTTGTTTATATCTGGCAGTTTATTTAAATTTTATATTCTTCCTTATTAAGTTTACTAACGGTTGGGCGATTTTTAAGAAGTGGTTAATAAATTAACGGTAGAAATTTGCAAATCCTAGAAATCCTTAAATGTCTTATACGTTACTAGGGCTTCCTTAGTTTATAATAGCAGCGACCTTCTTAGGGTCCATTTTAATTCCATTGCGGGATATAATTAGGCCTAGGTACGTGACTTTAGACATATAGAACTTGCATTTCTTAATATCATATTATAAACCCGCATCTTGCAAACGTTTAAGGACCATTTGGACGTGTTTTTAATACTTAGAAAGCGAAGATAAGTAGATTAAGATATTATTAATATACACAGTAATAAATATATTAAGGAATTTACAAAGCGTATTATTAACGTATTGCTAAAACGTACTAGGACCGTTCTTTACACCAAACGGCATTACTAGGTATTTAAAGAGTCCCTATTATATACAAAAGGCTGTGTACTTCTCGTCTCCTTCTCAAACGCGAATTTAATTAAAGGCAGCGACTATATCAAGCTTTATAAAATATTATGCCTTTGCCAGGCGGTCAAGCGTCTCTTAGATTAAGGGGATTGGATATTAGTTTCAAATCATAATTACATTTAGAGCTTAATAATTAATATAGAATCTTAAGCCTCCTCCTAGCTTTTTAACAAATAGTATAGGTAAGGCGAATAGAGATTAACTAGGGCAAATAAATCCTTTTTCTAGATGCTTATTAAGGTATTATTGCATCACAAGCAGTTCTTCCTATAACATACCATATAGCAGTCTAAACTTTGGTGTTATATTAGGTTTAAGTTCTATCTTAAAATCGTGTATATTTTGATACGGGGGTAGTTAGTTTACGAATCTTTTCTTAAACTCGTTAATTAGATTATGGTACTCTTTGGGTACAAGAGGTTAAGGGTTAATATATTGCTTTGGTTCTAGTGCTTTCTTAATATCTTCTATAGTTATAGCAAAGATTTTATGGTCTCGTTTTCATGCTAATAAAATAAAAGGTACAGCTTGTATTATACGAATTTTAAAAGGTTTCGGTATAACGTCTTCACATTCTTTACTACCATTGGTAGTTGTAGCCGTATCATTTTAGTTCGGGGTCCGTGGCAGGGGTAGTTCGTATTATATTAAATTTAAATAATCTTGTGCATATTTGTAGGGTTGGTAGTGTTTTAAGTAATAACTTTGGTAGTAGGTCGTGCGGAATTTTAGTGTTTCTTTAACCCAGCTAATTAAAGGGTTGTGTTGTTTTAGCCATCCATGTCTAAGTATCATCTTATATTGCTTTAGGGGTGTTACAAATAAGGAAATATATTTAAGGTATTCACCTATCCGCATTTTTATAAGAGCGTAGTGCGTTAATTCGCCATATATTAAGGGTTTGCCGTTAAAGCATCATAGGCCTTAGGGCTTATCAAGTTTCTTTAAATTTAGGCATTAAGTTTTCGCGTAGTTCGTATTAATAAAGCCTATACTAGTGGCTCCGCTATCTATAAGAATTTATACCTCCTTCTATTTTCTAAGTATTTAAATTTCGCTAAGTATATTAAGGGAGTTATGTTATATATCAGCGCTGGAAGAGCCTAGACACTTATGCTCTTTCACTTCTTATCCTAAGGCGCGACTTGGCCCTAGGATAATTTGTTTTCCGAGTTAGCTAAGGGTAAGATACTTCGTAACAACCAGGTATAATTTATAGAATAAGTATAGGTTAAGGAGTAAGTACGGCTTAAAGAACAAGTGCGATTTAAGAAGTAGGTGCGATTTAAAGACCGGGAGGAACTACAGCGGACTTTTTTAAAAGGGTAAGTTCGGCAATTCCTTTAAATATGTCCTTTTTTACCATATCCGAAGCATTCTCCGTTTGTGGCTTAAGTTCTTCGTTCGTTAGTTCCTAAGGGTGCATAAGATTAAGTGGTATTAAGGTCCATAGGGTTATATATAGGACTTTTTAGGTTCGGAGAGGGATCGCGTTTTGGGGTATATATTAGTTTCATAAAGTTTTAAACATAAGGCGTGGTCGGCTTTAGAGAACGAGTTTGTTTGTTATATTAAAGGTCCTTATTAATTCGTTAACACATTATAGCGAATTTAAGCAGGTCTTTTAGCAGTTCCCTACCTACTAACTAGGCTCTAATCTTATCCAAAATAGCTTATTAAAGAGCAGCGACTTTAGCGGCTTTATTCCAATCCAGTTCGCCAATAAGGCCTAAAAATTCCGAAAAGAAGCTGGTAAATTCTCGGTTCCGTTGTTATAGGTTTTTAAGTTTAGTAACAGCTATATATTCGCGGCTGGCGTCATTGTATATTCATTCTAGTAGGGAGATAAAGATTTTAAAACTAACAAAGGTGCCGTTATAGAAGAATGGATCTATAGTTCATACAGTATCCTTGCTTAAATGAGACATTCTATAGCTAATTTTGCTAGCTTTAGTGGGGTATCAGTCGTAGTTCATTAAGAGTTTAAGACGGAGCTTGGTTATAAAGGGATATAGGTTATTTTAATTTCTATTAAACATTGGAGGATTAGGGAGCTTTTTAGATTTCATAACAGGTATCAAATTTGTTATAGATACGGGTTAAGTTACCATTACTAGTTCAAAGTTCGTGTTTAAAGGGCCAGGTTCGGATACAGTTATATTAATTTCGTTTACAGGCGGTGTTGGGGTCTCTAACGTAAATGCTTAAACATTATGGAGTTCTTTACGGAGTGCTTCTATTAATCGCTAATGCTAGGCTTCTAGTGCAGCCCGCTACTAAGCTAAGGCATCTGTAAAGGACTGTTGCATTATGGTTAACTGTTCCCTGACTAGGGATATAATACTTATAGTTATCAAAGAGGATTCGGGTTCGTTTGCCATTTCAATAATAGTTTTTTTTTTTTTAACACAACGTAATATAAGGGCGCGAAGAGGCTTCAGGGAAGATTTAAAGGAATAATATAAATTCTATCTAAATCTAAGGGTATATAGCTCTTAAAGAGAACAAGACGTTGCGTAAAGAAGAGAAAGGAATAACCAGAGAATCTTATAATTAAATAGTCAGGGGTCTTGGTCAATGCGTGCGCACGTGCGCACGCGGACGGACTTCGGTAGAATTCGATTAATCTGGCAGAACTTGGCAGAAGTCGATCAAGGCGTCAAGTTTATCTATCGAGTGTTTTACCGAGACATTCCTACTGTAACTAGGCTAGTCCTGTTACATAGAGCTTATAAGATAAGCAAGAGCAGCAGAGACTTTAGTATAACCGCAAACACTAGGACAAGCATTTTGGTGTAGGCGATAAGGTTCTATTATGTTTAACAAATATTAAGACCTGTTAACTATTAAAGAAGCTTAATGTAAGATACCTAGGTCCCTTCTAAATTAAGGAACAAATTGGTAAGCTAGCCTACCATCTCTAGCTACCCCTATCTATAGCCCGTATGCATCTAGTATTTTACGTAAATCTACTAGAGCTATAGCATAGACTACTGCCGGAAAAGAACTTCCGTCTAGGCCCAATTAAACACCCTAAAGTGGTGGGCAAGTGGTATGAGGTTAAAGCTATACTACGCCATAAGTCTGTTAAGAATAAGCTTTAATATAAAGTTAAATAGCTAGGCTAGCCCACTAAGGACTCTATATGGGAACTAGAGGATTACCTTAATTATTATAAAAATATTTTAAAAGAATATTGCGACCAAGGTCTATAATCTATAAATTGTAGAAAGCGCTCTAATACTATGGTGTTATCGCAACCTATAAAGAAAGCTTATAGTAGGCTAAGAGAGGCCCTAAAGAGTAAATAGGTTAAATTAAATATGGAATAGATAAGCTCTAGAAACTATAAGGATTAATTAGGGCTACGGCCTAAGGCAGAACAAGTCCTTAGCCTTTTTACATATATAGCATAGAATTAATAGGGTATTTTACTAGAATTGCATTCCCATTTATTAGTCTATATTAGGAATAGTGTTCCTATACCTTCCCAAATTCTTTATAAGGCCTTCCTAATTGCTACTATGTACAAAAATTAATCCTAAATACCTAAATTAAAAGCCACTATGCCTTATCCCCAGGTGCAGAATTAGTATCTATTAGCCCACCAAGTAATGGCCAACGGGAATAAGATCTAGATCTAGATCCCATAGTAGAAGTATAGGTAGGTATAAAAACGGGGGTAGGCTAATAAGGTGTAGATAGAGCAGAGATCCTTAAACACTTAATACTAATATTAGGCCCAAACCAGTACCAATGAAGTTCTTAAGGCGTAAGCTTATAGTTAATAAAGATACACTTAAGCCCAGAATAAACAGAGATGTTGGCTGGCTAGCAAAAACTAGAACCACTAAAACCTTACTACGGCAATTATTAGTCACCTATCCGCTAGGTACCCAAAGGGTAACCTACCTAATACCGCATTATATTGTGCTCTTTTAAAACTTAACGCGTATGCGCGAACTCCTTCTTATAGTAAATGGCAACCTTCTTCTTATTACCCCTATCCTTTACCCTATCCTTAGTATACCAACCTTACTCCCTTATTAGGCGTTGCTGGCTGGCTTACTAGGAATTATAGGCGGTATAGATGGCTGTAGCATAGTCTCAAATTTGACCTAGATATTTAGCGTTGGCACTAGAATAAGAGAGAGCCTGGGTAATATAGTAGTTAAGGACATTAAAGGATCATTACTACTCAGGCCCAGGCTATATTAAAGCCTAAAGTTAGCAATAAAAACCTATTAAGGATAGGAAAGCTTACCTTAACGCAACTACCGCTCTTAGTATGCATACATCAATTATAAGGACTAAAGGTATTAGACCTTACACAGTAGGTCTTATTATAAGCATCCAGAATCTTCTTATCAGACTTCTGGTCTTTTAAGGACGTGCATATAAAGTCATTTAGGCAGGACTAGCACTAGTTACAGGTTAGCGGAGGTTGGGGTTCTATATGCAGCGGCAGGGCCAGAATACGCTATAGAATTAAATTAGAAGAGTAGTTAGCAGGAGAATAAAGGGGCATATTAAATTAATAATAGAAAAAAGAAAATCTTAATGATATATTAAAGATACGTCCAAATTTGGATAAAGGGCGATGATGGGAAGTAAGGTGTTAAAGAAAAGGAGCAGCTCAATAAGCAAGGTGTCTCTATACTTTACCTCCCAATACCCTTCCGGTAAATAGCCGTAACCTTACCAATATAACTCTATTATAATAGCGTAATTCAGAAGGAAGGAAACACGCGTATAAGCTATTTAGTTATTACTTCCTTATAAAAACTAATTACACGGCCAGGGAAGGTAATTAAGACGTCAATTACAGACATATATAGGTGAAATTATACCTAAACGATACTATAGTATTAAAGAATAACGTTATAGACGTTCTTAACAAATCATATAATAGCTAGAGGCGCTATTACAAAGTGTCCCTTCTATTTACTAGGTAGTAGAGCTACACTAAATATATAATACAGAACCAACGAGAAAGGATTATAGATTAATATCTTAAAGGTTAAAGACGATGGCAAGCCAAGACTCTATATATTAAATCCTATACTAAAAGGTCCTATGGAACCATATTAGGAACACTAAATTACCTATAATACTTATAATTAATTGCAGACCGGCATAAAGGCTTAAAAGTAGAGTTATATAAAAATCCTTAGGTCAGCCTAGGTAGTTACCAGCACATTTCTAGTAGGCTTTTAAGGGGTCTCCTAGCAATCCTTGCGTCTTTTCTCCAATTATGTTTTTTCCTTATTAAGGTTTTTAGGAGTTCAAAGCAGGGGTTAGATAGATAGATAATATACAGCAGCATACTAATATCTCCCTAATATCTCTCCAAACCCCTTCTGGGACAAGCCCTTATAATCTCCCTACTATAAGGTAATAGCAATCAGGGGCCAACCGCAAGAAGGGGGGGGGCAATGTAAGGGATATTATTACGGACACCTCGGGTTGCCTTTAGGACAACCTCTGGACGCCCCTTGGATGGTCGCCGGTTACGTGCTGGAGGCATATGCCCGTAGTATATAGTCTCCACGATCCCAGAGGCCTTACCTCCTCAAGGATTCGTCTCTCTCACCAATCTATCCTGTTCTACAATCGTGTCCTTATAGCCCCCTGTCTACAAAGTCCCCTTACAGGTTTGCTATTTAGTAATTATATATACCTTCTTAGGGTCTATATAGACACCCTTAGTAATAATAATTAGTCTAAGGTATTTTACTTCTATAAATAAGAATTTACATTTTTTTTAAAATTAATATAAAGTCTTATGTCTTTAAGACGCTATAGAACCTTTTAAATATACTTGGTATGCTTAAAGGGGTTATTGCTATAAATAAGTATATTATCTAGGTACGTAGAGCAGAAGTCATTGAGGTAGTCCTATAAGGCGTTATTAATATAGCTTTAAAAGCTGCCTAGGTCGTTATATACGCTAAAGGGTATAATGGTATATTTAAATTGGCTAAAGTGTAATATAAATGCGGTTTTCTATTTATTACCTTTCTATATTTAAAGATAGTTAAAAGCGGCAATAATATTAAGCTTAGTATAGATTTTGGCTTAGCTAAGCTACTTAAGAGTTTTATATATAAGTGGTACGTAGTATTAGTTCTTAATTGTAATAGTATTTGTCAGAATAGTCACATATGGCACTAGGCCACGCCAAGCGAAGCGAAGCGAAGCGAAGGGGCCTTAAGCCCCTTCTCCCTCGCACGGCTTTAACAATCAATCAACTATTATCGTATCAACCAGTAAAGACTGTTTAACTACGATTCTGGCCTACTAATAGGTATCCCTAGTGATACCAATACTGATTAGTGGTTATTAATTATTAACTATAGAACAGTAAGGAATCTGTCCAGAAGAGGCTAAACTATAAATATTGGGATTGCATCCCCACCCCTTTATAGGAACGCGCTAGAGGAAACCGGTAAAGTGACTTTAAAGGCTCCTAGAGGAAGCTAGTATATACCTTTAGCAAGTGTTAAAGAAGCTACGCAAGATTTCTAAGGACTTGTGCAGAATCAGCGAGCTAAGAACCTCTCCCTCCGTCTGACCCTCTGAGTCGCGTCCATTACGCAGAACAACAACGTTTATAAGGACTTAAGTAGAATCGGTAAGCTAAGAACCTCTCCCTCTACTAACGCTTTGTGTCTCTATTAAGAACGTTACTATAACCTTAACCTTACCTTTAACCCTTTACCTCTAAACCTAACCTCTATAAACCCAACCTCTATAAACTTAACCTTTACGAACCCGACCTCTACAAACCTGACCTTATATTACTTTCAACTACTTCAACCCCTTGTGAACCAGTTAATTCCTAAATTAATATGTCGTTATGAGATAAACACACCTATAATAAGGAGAAATGGGGAGATCTATTTAATCCTATAAACAAAGACGACCTTAATATAGAAACAGTGAATGGATATATTATATACCATATTTAGTACTACTAAAGGGAGAAATACAAGGACCGAATTCTATAGGAATACTTTCAAGAAGATTTTAAAGGGTGGACAAAGGATATCTTTAATCTTAGTTATAAGGGCTTAGTCCGAATACTACAAGATCATTTACAATCGTATAGATGCTATATAGGAAGAGATAGGAGAACTCTTTCTACAAACTTGCAAATTGCTATTAAGGAAGAAGAGTATCACAAATGGACAAAAGAAGAAATCAATTAACAGCTTAGAGAAGGCGGCGAGTTTTATTTATAGTATAATCCTATAACTCGTAAATCGCAAGCACTAAGATTAGTAGTAGCATTAACACCCCAGACCACTCCTGTAACACCTTAAGCTACTTCTACTACACCGGCAGCAGTAGAGCAGCATTAACAAGATATCCTATAAGATTAATATACCTACCCCCCTCTACCGCTATTACAGCTAAATATACCTATGTTACAGAACCTACCTATATTAACAAACCTGTCTAGATTACTACCACCACTACAAATACCCATAATTGTGATATAGACATTACCTGCTATATCTACACCACTAACTCCGCTTATACTAACTAATTAAGTATTATAAAACCTCCCAGTATTACAACGCAACAAATAAGCTTAACCACCTTACCGGTACTACCCTAAATAGAACATGCAGAACCAATAATAACCCTAAACTACTTCAACCAAATTGCTTATAAACTTAATAAAGTTTTATACCAATAATGCTAAGAAGTATGGAGGAGAAGTATATAATATTCTTAATGCCAAGCTGTAGGTATTCTATAATTGCTATATTACAGTTGGAGTGCCAAAGGAATAATACTATATAGCATTTCCAATTATGCTTAAAGATTGGGCAAGTAACTTTTACTATAATAAGATTACAGGAAGATTATATGACTTTATTACAATAGTACGAATGGTGAAGACATATTTTGAGACTAAGGAAAACCGTTAGCTATATATATCGGAATAGAGAGAGACTATATATTAGCAAATCATCAACGCCAACTCAGAAAAATTACAACTTAAGTGTCTGTAAATGCTCTTTAATAAATTCTAAAAGATCCAATATGGATTGTTAGAAGAATACCAAAGAGAATATAGTCTTTAGGATTAAGTTATTAGTGCCTATAGAGGTGTTGACAAGTGTAGTCTTGCATTATATAACCCGGCCACTATATTTAAGGGCGTGTATGCGCAGTTGCGATTAGCAGTGGGTACAGCAGTACGTGCCTAAGAGACACAACAATACTATACGCAAACTATTCCTCAGAAGCAAGACAATCAAAGCAACACTAAGCAGTATAACCAGAATTGGACCAATTATATATATGGAGGACCCTAAAGAGGCTCTTGGCGTAGATCACGCCTACATAGAGGAGGATACTGAAGTAGAGAAAACTACTATAGCGGATATTGCAACTACCATCTACCTCGTCGGAAGCGATACTACATCTGCAATAAACCTAGATGCTAGTTAAGTAAGTATATAGCAGAAGACAGATAATAAGCATATACTAAATACCGATAACATGCCTAATACGCAGGAGAGCAGAAAGTTATATTGGCTTAGTATTATGGCTTCCTTGCTATATAGGAAGGAGTAGAAGACCTTCCAGACAATAATGTAGGAGAAATCGACCATATAATAATAAGTATAGAGATTAAGAAGGAATACGATACGTATTTTACGGAGTTTAGAGAAGTCAACGGTACCTAGACTATAGCTATCTTAAACGACCAGTCCACCTAGCACGCGGTTACTGGCGAGGATATCTTTAAAGCGTCACCACTATAGCCACCAGAGACCTTAGTATTTACATTTAAGGACTAATATTTGTCAGAGGTCTTCTAGGGTATTATGCTAGACAGTAGAGCTGCAGGTGTATTAACTGCTGGTTAACCTTAGTTCTAGACATTATAAAAGCTTAATACTAGTGTCTAACTTAATAGTACTATAGCTAGAGCTTATAAGATCTAATTTGGTAAAGGTACTATATTATCCCAAGGCACTATCTAGGTTCCTACTCCGCTAGGTACTATTACTTTCCATATTATTCTAGCAAATACACCGTTCTTGTTTTGTATCTAAGATATAGATAAGATAGGTATTAAGCTAGATAATCTTTAAAACGTTCTAATCTAAGGCGACAAAATTATCCCAGTTATACAAAAATGGGGCCATCTATGGATGTTGCTCCACCAACTAGAATATAGTATTGCCTAAAGTTACTTAACTAAAGCTAAATTGCGTTAATTGCATAAGTAATTTGGTTATCTATTAGTTTAACAACTAACTAAGGTTCTTTAATAAGCTGGATATAAAGTAAATTCTAAGGCTATTAAATACCTTATAAAATACTGTTACTATTACCAGATATATGCGAAATCACCTAGCAGATTTAAGTTTACCTTAAAGGATAACTACGAATTTAACTATATAGTTATTATTAATGTTATATACTTGGATGGCAAGCCAGTTCTATAAGTAGTGGATTCTTTAACAGCATTTTAAGCTGCTAAGTTTTTAAAGGACATGTCTGCAAAGACTGCTTAGGATATACTGTAAATATGCTAGATTAACACTTACTAAGGACCACTGGATTACTTGGTTTATAATATAGAAAGAAACTTCTTATTAACTAAATTTAGACAACACGCTAAGTCAATGGTAATTAAGATTAAGGAAGTTCCTATAAAAGCCTATAACAGTATAGGAAAGGTTGAAAGATATTATACTCCATTATAATAAGCTTATAAAATCATCCGAGATAAGCTTGCGGATAAATAGGTTAATAAGGAAACAAGTTTGTAGATAGCTATAAAGGCTATTAATAATTTAGCTGGACCAGATAAAATTGTTCCCACTCTTTTAGTCTTTAGGGTATATCCACAAATAACTAAAATGGATGCTCTATTGCCATCTGTTATTAAGAGAGCTAAAGCAATCCATGCAGCTACTAAAAAAGTTTGTCGTTTCTAAGCAGAGCGCTAGGTTAAAGATGCGCTTGCTATAAGAAACGGCCTAAATACCACATCTATGCTAAGTTTACTAATTCTCTTAGAAGTATGTGTCTAGCGTAAGAAAGATGGTTGGAACGGACTATATAAACTATTGGTAATCAACGGCGAGATATATATAATTAATATACTATATAGACCAACTAATTTCCGATTAACTGTTGTTAAGCTATACTATATAGAAGAGGAGATACCGGATATTCCGGAATAGGAGGATTAAGTTAACCGATTTAACAATAAGAAAGAACTAAATAAGCAAACTGAACCAATTGACCCAGAACTAACTGTATAATGTGGTTAAGGATAACTAAAGGGATTATGTAATAAAGACATATCTAAAGAAATTATCACCTGTTGGAGTACCTATTACTATTTTACTAATAAGGATAACTTTAACTAAGTCTTTCTTACTAGTATTAAGGAGATTAATACCTAAATAACCTTAATAACTTTTCTGATGAGCAAGGAGCAAGCTGACATGGTATTTGCATTAAAGCTACAGAAGGAGGGTAAAATTACTACTCCTAGAGTACTATTTAAAGCTTTAATAAAACAGGAAGTTAATAGATTGATTAGATAAGGAGTCTTTAACTTTATCTAATAGGATCCTATTAAACATGCTAGTGTTAAGATCTTTAACTTAAGAATTATCTATAAAGTTAAGGGTAAAGCTACGGATACTCTATACGAAAAATCCAGACTTATTATTTAAGCGTATAATAACAACGGAAAGGAAATAATTCTTACACAATCCCCAACTATCCAGAGAGCTAGTTAACAAGTTATTATAGCATTAGTACCATCTTTATTTCAACTTCTAGACAAGAAGATCTAGATATAGCTATATAATATTACTTAAGCTTATACCCAATTAACAACTTCTATTTAACGACTAATTCTTGCAAATCTTCTAAAGGAGATTATCCATATATATCCACCAAATACTATTATGGTTGTTCTGAAGCCATTATATAGGATTCCTAAAGCTGGAACCTATTAGTGGGCTATATATTATAAGCATCACAAGGAAAAGCTATCTATAATTATATCTACTTATGACCTTTGCTTCCTAATTACAACCAAGAAAGAGGTATTTGGCCTTATAGGAATACAAACTAATAATACACTTATTTTAGTATTAGAAGAATTCTTAGTTTTAGAGGATAATAAGCTTAGTAAAGCTAAATTCCTTGTAAAGCCTAAGGAAGCCCTAGCACCGGAAACCCTATTAATCTTTAATAGATATATACTAATATAATATAAGGATACTATCTAGTTACGTTAAAAGGAGTAGGCAAAGAAGCTTAAGCTTATAGATACTAAATCTCCTAACTTCTAGAATAACTATAGAGAGTAACGGGCTTATAGAGCTTATATTATAACCATCTGTTAACCAGAGGCTGTATTTAACCTTTTAGTTACTGCCTAATACCAGAATCTAACTAAAGCTAATATTACTGCTTTAAACAAGAGACTTGCATGGTAGATAAAGCATATAGATTAAGGCATTAACTATATTGCCCTTAACCTATCTGCAGCAAAGACCTTCGTCTTTATTAATAGATTATTTGCAAATAATAAAGATTTTAGTTCCCAGATTGGATATAAAATTATTATTATAAATAAGACGAAAACAATAGAGGAGGAATTCCAGATTAAGGGAAACCTAATCTATTATAGCTTAACTAAGAGCAAGTAAGTAACTAGGAGCGTCCTAGTATCAGAGATCTACGGCATAGTAGGAGGAGTAGATATGGCAATTGTTATTAATACTACTCTTAAAATAATTATAGATTAACTCAGTCTTTCCTAAATCCTAACTATTGTCTGCACTAACTTTTACTTACTCTGGGAATGCCTCGTTAAGCTTAAAACCACTAAGGAGAAGCGTCTAATAATTAATATTATAGCCCTTTGTTAATTATACAAGCGAAAAGAACTACTAGAGATCTGCTGGATTAACGGTAAAGATAACCTAGTAGATGCTATGACTAAATCCAACCCTAATAAGGCATTGGAAAAGTTCCTAGATACTAACTGCCTTAAGGTATAAATAGAAAGATGGGTAAAGAGAGGAGGAAAGTCCACCCAGTCCTAGGCAAGAAGTTGGCAGAAGTTGGCAGAAGTCGATTAAGCTAGCAGAATTCGGCAGAATTTGGTCAAGCGTCAATTTTACTAAAACGTTCGTTTTGGCAGAAGTTGGCAGAATTTAGTTAAGTTGGCAGAACTTAATAGAAGTTAATTAAGCTAGTAAAATTCGGCAGAATTCGGTTAAGCGTTGATTTTACTGAAAACGTTTATTTTAGCAGAATTTGGCAGAATTTAATTAAGTTAGCAGAACTTGGCAGAATTTATCTGTTAAGTTCTTGTCTTAGGCCACAAAAGAAAGAACTGCCTATGTCGGAATAGTTACGTGTGGCACTAGGCCACACTAAGCGAAGCGAAGCGAAGGGGCCTTAAGCCCCTTCTCCCTCGCACGGCTTCAACAATCAATTAACTATCATCGTATCAACCAGCAAAGACTGTTTGACTACGATTCTGGCCTACTAGTAGGTATCCCTGGTGATACCAACAGTATTAAGTCCTCTATAGTTAACGCAAAATTAGATACCTTTTCTTAGCTTCTCAGTAAGGAGAATAGGGGCGGCTATTAGGGATATACTAGGACAAATAAATCCTTTATTAAGGTGCTTATTAATATACTTTTTAACAACTAGAAGTTTGTCTTTTAATATTAGATAGGGTCTCTTATAAGATAGCGTTTTTCCTTATTTAATATTAATAGTATAGTTATTAAGTTAATATAGGAGGAGTATATCTGCGCCCTTTTATAAGCATATATTAATAAAGTTATAGTATCTTTTAGGGAGAAGCTTATAGAGTTCCTTATTAGTAAATCCTTGTTTAAGCTTTATAAATTTCTTAAAGTTTAAAGGTAAAGGTCTATAGAGTTCCGCGGGGGCATTATTTTCTAAAAGGTTAACTATATCTATCCTATTACTATAGAGGATATAGTTTTATTTTTTATTAAGCTTATATATTTATAATTAGGAAATTGTAGCAATGGTCTAACCTTTCCTATATACTATATAGTAGAAGGCCGCGGTACTTATATAGTAGTAGTTAGTTATAGGTAAGATAATAAGGAGTTTCTTAGGTTAATATTCTAGGGAGTAAATAGAGGCGGCTAGGCTATGCCCTAGGTAAGTCTCTCTATAGTATTTAAAGTTAAAGGTTACTTCTTTCTTTTTCCAGTTAATAGTAGGGTTATATTATTTAAGCTAGTCTATTCTAAGGATAATAGGGTAGTTAGTAAGTAGTATAATATAGGCCCAAAGCTCTTCCTAATGCCCGTTTATATCTAAGTAGAGTTATACTATATAGGTAATCTTCTATGCGGTATAACTACTATTAGCGAGTTATAGGGCACGGGCTCTAGTAAGGGGTAAGGTAAATAGGATATAAGTGCGCATAAATTAGATATCTATAAATTTATTAGTAGCTCCGCAATTAATTATAGAACGGCTTTTATATTATTTTTTAGTAGTAGTTCCTATTATAGGTAAAACTATCTATTTCCGTCTATTTATCTTTACTAAGTTATCTATTAAGCAGGCCGATATATAAATCCCCTTATTATTAGGGCGTCCCAACCTACAATTTAGGGCTAGGACTTAGCGTTTTCCATTTCCATATCTAACTCTACTACTATTACTGCATCTTCGTCTTATACAGTAGTGGCACGTAGCAACATATTTAGTATTTAAGGTACTAGGTTAGGTATTAAGCGGCAGCTGCTAAACCTAGCCATTAGGTAGCTTAGGCTATAGCTATAACAGCCTTCTTAACGGCATCTATAGCAGCATCCTAGTTTCTAGAGTAGCTTAAACTCTCTATTTAGGAGTTTTTACGGGAAGGTTAGTATAGAGAGGTTAATATTAGCTTTAGTGGTGTTTAAGGTAATAGGTGTTAGTGGCTTAGTATATATAGATTTAGTAGGCCTAGGGGTTTTTATAGGGAGGTCTTTAGGTAAAGATTAGCAGTAGTAATCTAATTTAGTTATTATTTAATCTTTTATAGCGCTACTACCATATTATAAATATTATTATAGCTATGGCTAGTGGCTGCGTAACTAAGGCAATAAGTGACTTTTTTAAGAAGATCTTCCTAATTTTTAGTATTATCTTAGGTAAGGGCTCCGGTATATTCCTAAAATTTAATATAAAACTTATTAAATAATTTAATAGGGCTTATTTTTAGGGCACGTAGTTTAGCTTAGTTAGTAGCCAGTAGGTTATAATCGCAGTATATTAGGTTAAAATTATTAAGAACTTTTTAATAGGACTGCTACTTCTAGGGGCTATTAGTCTTCTACTAGGCAAAGAGTCTATTAAATAGTATACCCTTTATTTACCTAATAATATAGCCAATCTTAATATCTTCTATAGAAAAAAGGCAGGCGCTCTAAGTTAGTTTCTTATGGATTTATATCTTCTAATAGCTATATTTTTTACGGTCCCTCTAAAAGACTAGGAGATTAGGGTAATATATATTAGACCCTACAGTAGCAGCTTAGGTTTAATTATTATAGCTTTTATTATTACTACTTTAGTAGGGGTTCCCATTAGGTAAAGTTACTTAATATTAACCCTTTATTAAGCGTTAAGTAAGTAAGATTACTAAAGGCGTAAAGGCTTAAGTAGCATTATATACAGTAAAGAGGTATCTAGCGTTATTATAAATATGCCTATTAAGCTAGGATTAGAGGTATTTAATTATACCTTTTTTTTAGTAACCGTAGCAATAAGTATAATTTTAGCTTTCTTTAACCGTTAGACGTCACGTTTAGACACATAGAGGTTATCTTTAGTTTCTTAGCGTATATTATCGGCGAGCGCCTTATAAGCTTATAGGTCTTAGATAATATTGCGGTCTTAGGCAGTACGCATCTTAGTTTATATAAGCTTTAGGTGGTAGTTCTATAGAAGGCGGTAGTATTTATTAGATTCTTATACTACTATTTTTACAAACATCTTGGTTCTTATATTTTAATTTCAATAGATAGTAGCCCTTCCGCTTACTTGTCCGTAATTATATAGTTAATAAAAGATAAGATATTGTTAATGTCTACCTCCTTAGGGGTTAAGGCTAGGGCTAATAAATTAAATTCTTCTAGGATTAATTGGCGTCGTAGGTTAAGTGTAGGTATTGGGTTATTCTTTGGGTTTAACATAGTAGCTAGTAAGGAATATTGTCTTACTATTGTGGGTTCCTTAGAAGTATAAAGGTAACTCTTAGACACGCTGCTTCTGGTAGCGCCTGCAGTGTTATAAAGACGTAGAATTGGTTGTAGGTGGTAAAAAAGGCGCAACGTAATGTCACGGGACGGGGGCAGTGGCTACAGAGCGTATGTATTCGAGGAGTCTACAAGACGTTGCGCGATCGATCGTAAGGGTCGAGGGCGTAAGGAAGTGATATACCTACGCGTAGCTGACGTAAGCTGTACGCGAGGTGTACGCGAGAGCACGGGGCCCCCCTATGGAGGCCCCTGCGGTGGGGTTCCGTGACAGAATTATATAGAATATGGCTATAGAATAAGCCTATTAATATCAATATTAATAATTTATATTTATATTAAAAAAGTACTTTTTTAGCGTTACTTTTAGTACTGATATTTTAATATTTTAAATACTTTTTATCTAAAATTATAAACATAGTATTTAATAAGCTATATTTCAATTTTTATAAAATTCTATTAAAGGGTTATTAAGTTATAGGTGGTATAAAAAGGTGTACTTGAGTAAATTTTGGTGAGATGTAACGTGTCCCGCCCCCACGTCGCCATACGGCCAAAAAGACAGTGAGTGCTTGCGAACTTGTTGTAAGCGCGGCGGGATCTAATATATGTACTCTTACATGAGGAAAACCGTGCATTGGGGAGGACCCTAACAAAAGTACGCATTTAGCGTAAGCAGAAATCGGTACAAGCTTGGCATCACTTGATTTTCTCCCCCATATATTTCACAGCCAAATTGTAAATCGTAAATCAGACTATACTACCCGCATTTTCCACTGTTGTAAGTCTGATTCATGAGATAACATCTACTACCTATATAGAAGCTAAGCAATACACAGAGCTTTAGCTCCATAACCTGCCAAACAACAGTGGGCCTAGCTCTGAGGCCCTACGGGGATTCCGAAACTGGCTACCTATAAAAATTAGCTCTCTTATAGCGCATTCAGTCCTCGTGAATTGGTGTATCTGGCTTTCCCGTGTTTTATCCACTTTTTTGCAATGTGGAATCATTGTGGATTTATTTCGGTGGTAGTAATACCGGCGGTGTCTCTGCATTCTTCTTCGTGAGAGTGAGAGAGGCGTGATAGTACCGAGTAAGTGGCAAATCACTGGGCGGGAGCGGTGGTATGATGTCTCCTCCAATGGCGAATCTGTGCTGTCATGAATGGGTAGCAGAACATTTCCATCTCTGCCTGGCAGCATTAGCTTCTGGACTCGTCCGTTAGCTTTTGTACTGCCTCCATGTTTCCAGACAGAGATCCTGGCCTTGGTGGATATTTGGAAGGGCCAAAAGCTTTTCATGGCTTTCAAGAGAGCCATGGTAAAAATAAAGGATTCAGTAATCAACGGGTATCGAGAACAGAGAGGAAACGAGCGGAACCAGTCATTTATGCAACTACGGTTCTGCAGATGCTACGTAGATGTTAATGGGTTCAATGGCTGACGACATATCTAGGACCAGCTCTCAATGGTGAGGACGTCTACCACGATCTTCCATCACATTCTCCTGTATTCTGCGAATGGGGCTCGGTGATTTCTAGGTCGTGATTGCACGCATTCCGCCACCACAATAGGAACAGAATGACAGTAGCCTCTGAAATCATTGATAAGACGTACTCACGCAAACAGGTTTACTAATGTGAGCCCAGCTTTGATTGTAAGAGTCGTCCCAAGGCGTCTCAAGCTTCATGCTAACACTACTTAACCAAGGGTGGATCCGGTTTAGAATTTTACATAACCGTGCAACAAACACAACAACAGTTGTCAGAACTATCATGATCGCTGCCACTATTGGTTTGACCTTGATCCCCCGAGACTGTAGAAGGCACACTAATTCCAGCAGTCGAAGAGCTGGTGCTCGTTGGTGGCACGGCCGATATGCCACTGCCATAACAAATGAACTCCACACTACCAATATTCGCACCCGTAGAATAAGTCTGGCACTCCCCAATAACACCGCCATCTGCCCCCGTTCCAGCCGTAGAGTTTTTGCAATCAGCCTGGTCTGACACGACAAGGATGGGCGTGCCGTAGTTGCCGCACATTGGGAGAGAGGAGATGGTTACGGCGCGGATGCCGGAGATTGGCATATTCTGGCACTGCCCTTCTATGAGAGGCGTGGCTGTATCGCTGAGTGGTGATGAACACTGGACATCTTGGTAGAGGGTTATGGAGCCTTGCGAGGGTGCGTATGTTTGGTACGGCGCGGCACCGAATGGAGTGCTTGAGAAAGTCGCTCGTTGTATCAGTGGCATGCTGATACCAATTGAGAGAACCGGTCCGTACGACTCAGGAAGATAAAGAATGTCCCGCTGAATGCTCCAAGAAATTAATTCTATGTCGATAAGAGTTAAACGACTTTCACCAGGCTAACAACATGAAGTCGGACGTTCATCTCAGGTAGTCAGGCGTACTGATGCAATTGCCTTGTTCGCCCACTTAACGGCCATTGGCCGCGTGATAAAATGGATTGGCCGTCCTTTCTCTTATGTGGACCGAAGAGGCGTCGCCAAGTCTCCCGGTGAACAATGGCGCTAACAATTCTGCAATGGGCCATTACGAGAGAATCTTTGTGAACTAAGTGCTACATATCAATCAGAGTCTAAGAGGTCGATGTTTTCGCACTTTGTCTGAAAACATCGAGGCTACCTGGTTAAGCAGCATGAAAGCTCTATGCTTGGCTCTCCTTGTCATCACTCTTTCTCAGCTGGTCTCAGCTGATTCCCAGCCCTCATACGGTGCCGTTCAATTGTATGGCGACGGCGATTGCACTCAAGCAAGGGGGGGCAACATCTCCCTAGAAGTCAACTCATGTCTGGAAACCAATCAGTCTTCGGCCATCGCTGCTCTATCCTTCCCTTCATGTAGAAATGCCCAAACAATTCTCTATATTTCCGATCAGGAACAGTGCAGAAAACCAACCTTCTGGCCTTCCATTAGCAGCGGAAATGTTGGAGATTGTTTATCACTTGCAACGGGGAGCGGTATTGGATCAGTTGCGTTTATTTGCGTGGAATCCGTCACCACCGTATCCCCAGGTCCGACAGGTCAAGGTGCCTCGATGCCATCGTCGCAAACTGCCCCGAGTGTCTACCAGACGGCTTCTTCAAGTACTCCATCCCCCACGCTAGATTCACAAAGCCCACCTGCATCCACTGGCGGATTATCACAGGGCGACAAAGTCAACTTGGCGATCGGAGTTTCGATCGGACTAGCAGCACTGATTGTTGCTGTGGCAGGCGCATGGTACACGAGGCTAGGTGCCATTTTTCAGTTAATGCCACAGAGAGTACGCTGGACGGCGAGAAGCCGTGACCCGTCTCCACCCCCACCATATCCGGAGTTTGAGTTGTATCGCCACCCCCCATAGCCTTCACCTCGCCCCCAAGACTCTGGAACCTTCCGACCGCGGGGTACGGGTCAGTGAAGAGGGCCAGGCCCCGAGACTAACTCAAAATAAAGAGATACGACAGTTGTCAGCCTGACGCAGAGCCTTATCTACCGATCGTTCGTACCGTGTCTGTTCTATCGCCTCCTTTACCGTTCCATATCCTTTTTACAGCCTGGAATACGATCGTTGCTTCCTTCTGTACGGATGGTGCCTAGAATGTGGATGCATCAGGATAAGTCATAGATTAGTTGCCTATTTGGGACATGCGGATACAGTGTGGTTTTGGATGATGCAAATAAGCGAGCATAAAATATCCTTATCCAATAGAAAATGCATAAAATATCGCAATCGATAAGGATAAAAGTGCCCGTGCAGAGCTTTTCCACCCCAACTAGGTAGAATAGGACTCTACGGTTCTAGCAGAATTTGGCAGATATTACGGATATTGCGGATATTGCGGATATTGCGGATATTGCGGATATTACAGTAGGAATATATAAGGTATTATGGGGTCCCTATCCACCTCTCCCCTAACTATATAATAGCTAAATACTTAAAGAAAAATCCCCTAACTCTTTTATAACTCTTCTCTAATGCCAATTCTTTAAATACTTTGTTTTCTTAAGAGTTTTAGGATTTATCTGCATTCTATCCTATAATACTATACAACATCCTCCTAAAAAAACTCTCTCTGGGTTGTCGCTTATTGCTGGAATTAAGAGAATTTTAATTGCTATAAGCGAGAGCCGTGGCCAGCGCTTTTATTATTATCCTTAAGACCACCACTAAAGCGCAGTTATTAAAATTTTATATAGTGTCTCAGAGATAAAGTCCTTATACTTATCCTCACTTTTTAGTTAAAATACTATGCTATTAAGATCCTTAGCAATCTTATTAAATTTATTAAGGTCTTAAGCTAGAGCCAGCTTTTTGTATAATAATATACTTTTAGGTATAAAACTTCTATTCTAATATCTCTCCTAAAGCTCTTTAACGCTATTAAGTATAGGCTTACGCCACTCCTTCTTCTAAACCTGCTTAATATATCTTATATAATGGGCTAGGTAAAGAATAAGTGCAGCGGCATAAAGGGGCAAGTTGTCTGTTTTATAGTAATACCTATTAAAGGTATTCTAGGTATTTCTAATACGTTTAAAGAACTCCTTATTAGATATATACTCCTTCTATTATATAATATTAGCTAAATTAAGAAGTAGAAAAGGGAGATAGACTAACCTAGGATTTATTAAGGTGTTTAATTATAATATCTATTATAAAGAGTATATCCCTAAGCGTTGCTTTGTGTCCTTAGCATTTTAGGATTACTTAGTAGAATTTTTAAAGAATTTTTTTTATTGTATGAAGAGCCTCCTAGTCCTTTAGACTAAGATAGTCCTTTTTAAGCGTATTAAGGTTACGCTTAGTATATATATTAAGGGCAAACTCTTTCTAAATTACTATACTAAGTATAAGATACCAATCTTATATAATTATTAAATAGAATTCTTCTCCCTGTAAGACTTTTAAACTCCCTTATATAACTAGCTAAGCTATAGATATATATAGTAATGTTATAAAGCTTTCTAAATATACCAAGTTTCTAAAATATATTGCTCTTCTCTTACTCCTCTTTTAGATCTAAATCTTTTCCTTCTTTATATAACTTAATATTATTAAAACTAATTAAGTTTTTAAAAAGAAAAGCCTATATAGTAAGGTTTAGAATATAACCCTAACAGCAGATCTATTAGTAGATAGGATTCTATTTAATTCCCTCTTCTTAGAGAAGCTAGTCGCTTATTATATAACAGAGCTTATTATTTATAGTATGGTTATTAGATATAACGGTACCTAGCTTTTATATAATCCTATAGTCCTTAAGCACTAAAAGGAGAGTATTCTATTGCTTATCCCTCCTATAAGAGGCTACTATATAAAGGCTAAGGAGAGCGTTTATAAGCTTTTCCTAGCTATTAATAAAATAGCCGCAAATTATAAGGAGAAGGTAATTATTTAAAGAGGTCTAGATATTAACGGAGAGATAAATACTTATTAGTACAGACTGCAGCCTCTTTTATATAATATCCTTTTATAATAGCTATAAGTTATAGATCTTTTTACTAACTGCTAAATAAGTTGTAGTTATATGGCTATCTACTTTAGGATTAATTAACTATAAAAGGATATAAAACTCTAGCTACTTAACTATCTAAAATAGTAAGTTTTGTATAACAATTAATATAATAAGGGCCTTATTAATAACTTCCTTATTTAGGACTACTTAGAGTACTTCTAAATCTAGCTCTTCTATCTTATTTTAAGACAACGCTTTAAGGTAAAGATCTTTTAATTAATTCCATATTGCTTCTTTTATATAACTAGTTTTAGGCTTAACTATAATACCATGCTTTAATGCTAAGTGGTTTTGGAAGTTAGAAGTCAACTATACAGCGTATAACTCTATAGTGCAGTATTTATAATAGAATAAAAGATGGGCTTTTTTATTTTATACGGGCTTATTACTGCCTACTGGATGGGTATACTCCTATGTTAAAAGAGCTGAGCGACCTCTTATATTTTTTAATTTAGAGGTATTAATAGAGTTGAGAGCTTCTGATTCCACTTCTAAAGCCATATTTATACAATAATAAAGAAGAAGAAGGCGACTGAAATTTTTTTGGGGTATGCCAAGACTTATCGCGATAAGGCTTATCCAAAACCACACTGTGCGGATATATATGCAATCCTTACTGCATAGATAGAAGAAAATGTTGCAAAGTTTATTATTTCCTCCTATGTTAGAACTCCGACAGTTATAAGCCCGGATTTGCTGTATCTACCGCCCCGAAGTTACCAAAGGTAGTTTTCTAGTAGAAACCTACCAAGATTGCATCTAAGCAAGATTATCTTATTAATTTAACCCTATAGGGCTACAGTAGTTCTTGAGGCGACCTCTGATTAAAAGGAGTGGCTCTTCTAGATTTGTGGAATGGCTAAGAGAACCAACGTTTAGGACTATATTAATCTAAGTTTAGAAATAGTAGAAACCCTTACCCTTACTATATAAAAATGCTAGTGTTAATTAGCTGGAGGTTAAAGAATAGGAATAATTTAAATGTGTGACCCTTAACTAGAATGTTCGGCTGAAACCCGAAGGAGTTATCTGACCGGATTGTATTGGCAGAGGTAGCTTCCTTCTTTCCAAGATATTATCTAGTTTTATGATGCCTAAGAGAAAAATACATGCCTTCATATCGACCTGGTGCCGATCACTACTATATTAGGGTTAGATTAGGGGTGCCTGTGACTCGTCCGCCGTATATATAGCCCCACTTTCTTCGTAGATTAATCAACACATAAGTTCGTTCGACGCTTCATTAGGGGCCGTTCGGTTGCCAGTTCAGATCAGAATAAGGGCTTCAGAAGAGAGTTGATCTGGAGTTCAAATCTAATTCTAAGGCAATCGTTTGGTTAAAACCCTCAGAACTGCCATAAAAATTCTAATATTCCTCTGACCCCGCAAAAAAAGCGCAAAAATTTACAAAAAATTTGGCAACTTTACCATATAAAGCTTCTAGACTAAAGTCTCGGCGTTAGTTCAGTAAGGAGCCTTAAGCCCCTCATTTAAATTATAGCTCAATCTAAAGTCTTCAGATCGCACTTGTGCAACAGACGCGTAACAAATTAGGAAGGAACGCGTCCTTTCTGCCGAACTTTCGGTTCAGATTCAATCTGACGCTTTTGCAACCGAACGACCCCTTTTTAGTCGCTTTGCCGATCATCTACTGCTTTCTAAACTCATTTGGAAATTTATCCTCTACTTTTATATGGGGATATGTATTCGTATATCTTACCCAGATTAGAGATTACTTCAATATATATATTCTTTTTTGAAAAAATTTATTTAACTTATATGCCATTCATCTCCCGCAGCCAAAAGTTTGTTCTATAACCTTTTCATAGTTATTTCTAGAGTCCACTTTTTATTCTTAGAGGACTTCTTATTTGGAACTCCATCTAGCAGTACATAAATAGGCAGTCTTGAGTGTTCCTATTGTGATCCATTAATTCCCAATCTTGTATAAACATCTCCACTATTAAACTCATAATTTAACTTTCTCCTTATTGAACGGACGATCAGGAATGAGAACTCTCTCCATTAAAGATAGCTTTAGAAGCTCTCTATATACACAAGGTCGGTATAGGCAACTAAAATAAAATAGATAATAGAAATAAGTGGTAAGTAACACGATAGTAAGAAACGGGGTGGTGGGTTATAAGGTAGTAAGCATTAAAACAGTAGTAAGACAGTGGTAAGGAAATCCGATTTAGGTTAATATTCCTCAATATATACTCCTAGAGAACTGTTACGGTACTAGCAGATTGCCGTTAGATTGCCACGAGATTGCCGTTACATACGGCAAATTGCGGTCACGTGACCAAAGGGTTGTATATAGCTTTAAGCGGCGCTTCCGTCCCTCCCCTTTCTTTTCCCTAGCTTTGGATCCTCGTTTATAAATAATCCAATTATATAGGCTTACATATATCCTTCTTGCCGTGCTCGTGCCTTAATTAACTAAGTCGCTAATATTATCCTAAGCTTATCTACTTTTTCTTTTTAAGAAGAAATTTAAAAATATTTATAGACTAAGGATAGGATAAGGACATAAAAATAGACCTAAAGGATATTACTAGAATAGAATAGGACCCTAAGAATAGGACTAAACTAAAATAATATATATAATATAATCTAAAGAATATATATAGCTATGTGCATGAATAGCTTTACCCCCCCTAGCAAAAGGCAATTCAGCTTACGTATTTAAGCTTGCCTAGATTTCTACTAGTCTTACATAGTAATATTAGCGAACGCCTATGCTTAGCTATAAGAACTTTGCTTCTAACTTAAAGCTCCTAAAGCAATTTGCGATCAGCCTTCTTTTACAGCGTTGTGATCTTTATTAAATATTGTAAGGTTTCCACTCATACTATACTCGCAATATAGCTCCGCGAATGGGCCTATATTAGCACGCCCTAATTAAGAATCTTCTTCGACTTAGAGCAACTTGGGCAGAGTGTGCCTCAGTCACTATTTATACAGTTCGCTCAATTGCTTTAATTAGGAGGAACCTGCGAGTATTTAAATTAACTTCAGCACCTTTAAATTGTAAAGGTGGTCAGTTTTTACTAAGTAATTAAATAATTATAGTGATCTTATTATGGCTAGAGGAAAAGTGAACTCTCTTTAGTAAAAAGCTATAGTGGTTACTCTATAACACATTTAATATTATAGTAAGTTATTATATAATATTCCAAGAGCTTTATTTAGCTAGCTAGACAAAAAAGCGGGTAAGCTAATTAGATCTTTTAGTTATAGAGCTTAGAGAGTAGCTTACGCAAAGTTGTATTGCCAGGTAGCCCTTAAACGTAGCACTTACGATTACGATATATATTTCGCCATTATATTATAATACACCGCCAATTAACTAGTGTTTATAGATAAGTTAGGCGCAGATTTAAAGATAGGCGTGCGGAAAACTAGCTAGGCTCCCTTAGGCGTTGTACTAGTCTTATATACGCTATACAATTGGGGTAAGAGGAGGCTTAATATAGTGCCTACATATACGGTTAACGGCGTACTAGTAGCTTTAGTATATAAAGGCTTGACAAATAGCGAAGGCTTTAAGTTTTAGGTAGCAAATACTCTTCTATTATAGTGTAATTGCTTTCCTACTAAGCAATTAGTAGTGGTTATAGATAATACCAGCTTCCATTACTTAGAGAGAATACAGTCTCTTTTTAACGCCTTTGGCGTTAAGCTGGTATATTTGCCTCTATACTTACCTAATTTAAATCTAATTAGAGTTTTTTTTTTGGAGAGCTAAAGGCTTTTATTTAGTGGGAGTGGTTCTCTTAGTTAGAGCGCCTAGAAGACTTTAGCTATAGCTTTAAAGCGTTCCTTCTTTAGAGTATAGATAAGATTAGTAGCAAGAGTAAGAGCGTAAGAGGGCATTTCCGGTATAGTGGGTATAACTGTTAAGGATTTTAATATAAGAGTTAAGATTAATCTTTAGTGGCGTTCTTAATTATATATAACACTTATAAATATATACCAAAAGTGCTCTTACTAATATAGGGTGTCTTTATTACTATAGAGGCGCCTACAGTAACAGAGACACCCTATATTTTGCTATTTAATTATCTATGTCTTAAACCCTCCCTATAAGCTAAGTACAACGCTTATATACCTACTTCTTTAAATCCTTCCATAGCCGTCTTATAACACCTAATTTAATACTAGCCTTAATAAGCTCCTTAATAGGATTGCCGCCATTAGATTTGTTATATAGGAGCTCTAAGTCCCACCTTAGATCGCGGACGATTTTGTGTGCCGCCTTAAAGTTAGCCTCCTAGGTAAGATTACTAGATATACTCTGCTTTTAATACTTAAAGAACTCCTCTAAATCCTTTACGCGGCTAATACCTTATAGGCGGTATATTAGCAATATAGGTAAGGATAATAATATTAGTTAGCTTGCTGGTAGAGAAGTTTGCTAATTTAGTACTAGGTCTACAGAGCTAACGTAGAAGTAATTAATAACGCCTAAAGTATTAGTAGTAGAGCTCTCGCCAGAGGTTAATTAGTATACTCTTATACTACTATTTCCTTCTGTTACTGCTCTCTTAGCAAGCTAGGCAGTAAGCCTATAAGGTGGATTTTTAATATCCGCAATGCCTTACTAGATACTAGTTACCTATTCTCTTAAGTCTATATCTGTTAATTTAATATCTATCTAGCCAAGTATATAACACTAATTAACGTTTAGACAGCGCTTTTTATAACACTAATACCTAGTAAGCTAAACCTAGAAGCCTATTAAATCTATAAAGTTGCTAGTAGGATGTATACTTAATGTTAAACTTAGATCTAAGCTCTATAAGGACGTTAAAAGTTTACTATGGAGTTAATTAAGCATTAATGGACGAGAACTGGCTCCAGATTAAAAGGCCGCTAGTTAACTTCTATCTATAGTATATATAACTAAGAGCTCAACGGTTAGAGCCTTAATTACGCCACTTCTATTAGTATATTTAGCCCATGCTATAAGCTAGGTGTTAATCTTATACTACTAATCTATAGCCTTAACTTCTAGTACGTTAAACTTAACATTACAAGCGCCTAAGTACTGGGTGTTAACTTTAGCCTTAATCGGCTGGAGCTTAACTTAAACGCTATGCTCTTAATATTATAGCTCTCTCTAGCAGAGAGGAAAGACTTAAAGTTGCCAAAGATGATAAAGCCCAAGGCTCTTACTAATAAGAGTTTTAGTAAACACTAGATGCTTTAGATATTAAATTACTATATTAGCAAAATATTGTCCCTTATAAATGACCTTAGCTGCTAGAAGTTGGCGTCGTTGGCGGGCCATTAAGGGCATTAACCAACTCGACAAACCAGCCTATGTCAAGTTTATTTAACACGCAAACTACGCGCAGCCTGCGCGTAACCTACACATTCGGCAACCATAATTGTATTTAGAGCTATTTACCTCTTTTGTACTAATAGTATAGTTTAAATAATAAACAAAGGCTACTTTAAAGCTATCTATAAGGCTAGCAAGACAAATTGTATACACTTCTTTATACAATCCATTATATTATTTTAGACAATTTAATACAATATCCCAATTGTCTTATAATATATTCTAAAAGTATAAGACCTTTCTTGCTCTCCCTGTAATAATAATATATCACTAATATAGTATATATATATAACTAAAAAGTAGCTACTAAGAGTAGTAGATATAGGCCGAAAGAAAGGTAGATTAAGAGCTAGTATACATAATAAAAAAGCCGCAGTTATCCTGTAGGAGAGTGTGGAAAGTCCTACGCCTAATCTCCTACTAAAAACTCTACTAGCTCTTTTATACTAAAGTCTAGAGCATATATTATAAACCTTATATACTGTTCCTTATTCTTAATTAAATTTAATAATACTTTTCTATTATTATACTAGCTATAGCTATTCTCTACAAGACTATAGTACTGCTTAAATTGTATAAATAACTTATTAGATTTAAACCTTTCTGGCCTAGGCTTGTTAGTTCCTGTATTTAGGATAAAGTAGTATACTAGGGTGGAGGACGTATATTTAGCTAAATCTAATAAACTTAGCTAGTTCTAAAAGTTAAATTAGTAAATATTGTAGTAGTAGTAGTAGTAGTAGTATGGTGGGGTAAAATGTCCCATGCTTAGCGTCTTGGCATTTTCCTGTATTTATAGAGCCTTCGGCTTCTCTTCTCCTTAGACATCACAACCCTACCAGTTTACGAAATACATTCTTTTCTTTCTCTTCTTACTAACTACTTTACTGATTACTTCTGACTAATTACGACCGACCGACCGACCGACCGACAGACTGACTGACTAACTGATAGACGGCACAGTAACTTCTATCTAAGGGACACCGTACCCTTCTATATTTTGGCATTCCACGTGGGGACGACGGCAAGCTCTTTAGATTAGAAGTCTAGTGCTATATATATATAAGACATGCAAGAATATATTACAACTATAGAAGGACGACCAGCTGCAGAAGAACGACCAGCCAGGTAGACAAGACAGCAGTAGAGAACTAGGCAGTATCGGACAGCAAGGGGAACTAGGTAGACCCTAAATAGAAAGACTGCGGAAAAGAAAGGACAGCTAGACTTAACGCATAGGCCAAGGAGTGGCAAAGGTCTTAGAAAGTTACATGCAAGGACGTTAAGCAAACCAGTAAGCCAATTAGACAACTTTGACCTGCGGCTAGAGGTACCCAATATTTCTACTACCTACGCACGGACATGGCCAGAGCTTTGTTAAGGATGCAGAAACAACAAGCCAAGGACCAATCAATTAAATAGAAACAAGACTTAAGGGATCTAGCGGCAGAGAAAGTTAGAACTGCCCTTTAAGAATAGAGACAATACCGAGCAAGGTCGCAAGCACACAAGATTAGGTCTCTCCTTAAAAGCCTCCTATTCTGGCTTAGCTTTATCTTCTTTTAAATTATCCAAATTGTATTAGCAGCGGCTCTAGAGGCGTTCCGTAAAGAAGCAGATACAGGTAAAAGCCTAAGGCTTAGTAGCACCCTACCGCGCAGAGCAACAACAGGCCAAAATAGACGGACGTATTGAGACCCGGTAGTGGTAGAAGATAAAGATTCCATGCTCTCTCAGGGAGACCCCCCCTCAGACGTCAAGAAGCAGGTGCCTTCCGTTACAGACATGGCCATACAAGTAGACCTACCGCAGCATTCACCCGTTAAGGTCCCGCTAGGACAGTCATCTAGGATATCCTCTGTTAAGACTACAGCCATACAAGTAGACCAGCCGCAGTATGTACCCATTTAGGCAGTAAGGAAAGTATACCACGTGTTCGTTCTAATAGTAGCAATGCCAGATCCTTTTAGGCAAGGGGTTCCACGGTTTAACAGAAAGAATATCTTAAGGTTTATTAAGAACTACAAGGGCATGTGTTAAAGGTATTTTATAGGCAAAGAACGTAGGCTTGCGTATCTCCCTAACTATTGTGAGGATATATACACAGAAGCTATCCAGGTAATACCAGAGTTTAACTAAGGAGAATAGAAAGGACCAGGGTGGTTTTGGATAAACCTTATCGCGATAAGACGGAATGGATATCCTTATCGTGATAAGGATATCCATTCCGTCTTATTGCAATAAGTCTTGGCATACCCCAAATAAATTTTCAGTCGCCTTTTTCTTCCTTATTATTGTACAAATATGGCTTCAGAAGTGGAATTAGAAACTTTTAACTCTGTTAACACCTCTAAATAAAAAAATACAAAAGGTTGCTTAGCTCTTTTAATATAGGAGCATACCTGTCCACCAGGCAGTAACAGTGATGGAATTAGACTGGGTTAATTTAGGAGCTCCATAGTAGAGGCGTATTTTAACTGGACTAGATCCTGTCAATTTAATTGGTTAGATAGAGTGGATTTAAAGCTGCGGAGCTCTTAGAGCTCCAATTCTCTAACCCGATTCAAGAGGTATAACTTAAGGATAGAGCCAATTAACGACGTTAACAATAGGATCCAATTTTAGAATTAGGTATATAAGCCATATATCTAAAAACTCTAGTATATATAAGTGTCTCCTCCTACCCCTATTGTCGTCGTTGCTTTAATCCTTATCCTTTTTCTTACTACCGCTATAGAGCAATATTTATTAGCCAAATTGCCTTCTGCATCTAATAACGTAATTCTTATACCTAAGAGCCTTAACCTAAAAGCCAATAAGTTAAAATAATTAAGGAGTTTAAGCTCTATGGGAAGCAATATATTTAGTATAAAGCTCTTATTAAAACTCTAAAGAATACCAAGTAACGATCTTTACTTATTTAGAAGTGGGGTGAGGATATCTAGCTAAAATCCTCCATAGATTGCCAAACATTCTACTACTATTATCTTTATAAGCGATTAAAGTATAAATAAGAGCTCTGTATAATATTATTAGAAAGAATAACTGCTATAGATTACCTTGTATAAGATTACCACTTAGATAAGGTAATAGGCGAGCTTCTCTCTATAAAACTAGTAGAACTAAATTAGCTAATAATTAAGGTGTATCTGGAGGCTAGATCGCTTAATATAAATTACAACTTTAAAGGCTTTAAAGCTCTCCTAATTTAATAAATTGTTTGCTGCTATATTGCCTTCTTTTAATTTAAAAACGCCTACTTCTAATAGCTGCTGTTCTTTCTCTACCCTAGGCTCTAAAAGTTTCTTTTATAAGTAGGAAAAACAATTTATAGTTAGGTTATAAAATCGTTTAAGTAATAGAAGGAGTTATTAAGGTAAGAGCTTAGGAGTGCCTAAAGCATAATATTAATTTCCTTTAACTTATAAACGTTACCAAATGCATACGCGATTATTAGTATTATAGGCTATTTTATTAGCAAAGAAGGCAAGTATCGCTATATAGTTCTCGGGCTCTGTAAAATTATTAGTAAGTATATTAGTAAGAATATAGCGGGCGTCCTTATAGATCTATTTTAAGACTATAGGATTATAGGTAATGTTAGGTATTTTATAGCTAATAATACGGAGTTAAACAATACGTGTATTAACACGATTCTTTATATACTATATCTAAATATATTAGCAAAGATTCGTAAAGGACGTTAACTACATTACTTTAGCTATATTATAAACCTTTACGCCTAGGCCTTTATTATTAGAAGTAATGTAGAGGGAGTTTATAAGGACCTAGTAACTACCTATTATAAAATAGACTTTAAGAAGATTAAGAAGCTATAGAGAAAGCGCGGAGCTATTAGAATACTTTATAATCTTATATAATACATTTATATAACTCCTTAGCGCCATAATTTCTTTTAGAGGATAAAAATGGGAGGCCTATTAGTAGAATTTAATGGCTTAGAGGTAAGTAATAAAATCTTATATAGAGCTTTAGTGTTAAGTTTTAGCAATTTTTATAGAGCTCGGCGCCGGATTTTATTTCTTTTAAAGAAAAATTAACTCTCTTGCATACCTATACTAACCACCTACTAGCTTATTTAAAATAACTAGACGCGTTAGAACTTACTATTCTTAGCTATATTACGCTTTCTAAACTGTAAGGAACATATTATAAAGTTCTATAGTAGCTACTACCCAGCGGTAAGTGTAAAGCAGCTTTCTAAGGAAGATCTACTATAAGAGCATTATTGGAAATAACTTAAACACCTATATAATCACCTAGAGACGTTCTATAAGGCTACTATTATGGTAGAAGGCAAGTATATTAACCTTACTAACTATTTCTAAACCTTAAATTGGCTTTTGCTTAAGCTTAAAAGTATAAAGTATAAGTTTATTAAGCTCTTAAAGCAATTAAAGAAGAAGGCCGAAGTGTAAGGTTATTACTACTTAGCTACCTACGCAGAGGCTACCTCATAGTAGTGCAAGAAGTATTATATTAAGACTAATAATACAGCAGCTTACTATACAGCAATTATTCTTAACCCTATACTTAAAATATAGTAGTTTTATAATTAATAGGCACAGTATAATAAGAAGGCGGCTTAGATTTTAAAAGTAGAGGAGACAGTAAAAGAGCTCTAGCTTAAATATAAAGGCAAAACCTTCCTACTACTATTACCTTTAGCTACACCAGGAACTCCGCAGCCACCAATTAAGAGAGAGAAGTTATATACCTCTACCTAAGCTTATAAACGCCTTAAAACCACTTACCCTAAATCTAACAACTTACTACTAATTAATTGCTTTAAAGAGTATCTTGCTACTAACTACATACTTCTTACTAAGGACTAATACTTTAATATTATATAATACTGGCTGGATTGCTATAAGAGCCAGCCTAATCTTGCTTAATTTGCGCTTAATATCTTAGCTATACCTCCTATAAGCGACAAATACGAGCGGCTCTTTAGCAGCTATAAGATTCTTCTTAAAAACTAACGTTCCCAATTATAAATGGATATTATTAAGGTAAATAAGGTTCTTTGGCACTTGTATAGGCTACTACTAAAAGGTATATTTAATAATGAGGAAGTAGATAAGATGGTAGGAGAGACTTATAAAAGGATATCGCTTAAGGAAGCTACTAAGGCTTGACTTGCTGCCGTAGTTACCACAGAGGTCTCCGCTTAGGTAGAAGATATAATTAATAAGGAGGAAGAGGAGCTAGATAAGCAATATACGGCTATTAAGATTAACCGTAAGGTTAAGGTTATTAGTAAGGCATAATATAGGTAGCTTTAGTAAGTTATTCTATATCTACGCTTCCTTTTACAACACCATACTTATACTAAGATTTTCTAAATATAGTATATAAATGTAGTGGAGCTCCGTGGAGCTCCTAGAGTCAAATAATTTACCACCTAGATGGAGTGGATTTAAGCTCGAATCCACTTAAGTCCAGTCCAATTCTATTACTAGGCAGTAATAAGCCTATATAAAATAAAAACGCCCGTCTTTTATTCTATTGTAAACACTGCATAGTGTTATACGCTGTACAGTCAACCTCTAACTTCCGAAACCACTTAGCGTTAAAGCATGGCATTACGGTTAAGCCTAAAACTAGTTATATAAAAGAAGCAATATGGGATTAATTAAAAGATCTTTACCTTAAAGCGTTATCTTAAAATAAGATAGAAGAGCTAGATTTAGAAGTACTTTAAGCGGTCCTAAATAAGGAAGTTATTAATAAGGCCCTCATTACATTAATCATTATATAAAACCTACCATTTTAGATAATTAAGTGGCCGGAGTTCCACGTTCTTCTATAGTTAATTAATCTTAAAGTAGACGGCCATATAACTACTGCCTATTTAGCAGTTAGTAAAAAGATCTATAACTTATAGCTATTGCAAAAGGACATTATATAAAAGAGGCTATAGTCTATACTAACAAGTATTCATCTCTCCGTTAATATCTAGACCTCTTTAAATAATTACCTTCTCCTTATAATTTGTGGCCATTTTATTAATAGCCAGGAAAAGCTTATAAACGCTCTCCTTGGCCTTTATACGGTAGCCTCTTATAGTAGGGATAAGCAATAGAATACTCTCCTTTTAGTGCTTAAAGACTACGGGATTATATAAAAGCTTAGTGCCATTATATCTAATAACTATGCTGTAAATAATAAGCTCTGTTATATAATAAGCGACTAGCTTCTCCAAAAAGAGGGAATTAAATGGAATTCTGCCTACTAACGGATCCGCTGTTAGGGTTATATTCTAAACCTTACTATACAGGCTTTCCTCTTTAAAAACTTAATTAGTTTTAATAATATTAAGTTATACAAAGAAAAAGGAAAAGATTTAGATCTAAATAAGGAGAAAGAGAAAGGCGATACATTTTGGAAACTTAGCGTACTTAGAAAGCTTTATAACATTACCGTATATACCTATAGCTTAGCTAGTTATATAAGGGAGTTTAAAAGTCTTATAGGGAGAGGAATTCCGCTTAATAATTATACAAGATGGAATAGCTAGTATTTTATGCTTAGTGTAGCAATCTAGAAAGAGTTTGCTATTAATATATATACTAAGCGTAACCTCAATATACTTAAAAAGAACTATTTTAGTCTAAAGGACTGGCAGGCGCTTTATATAATAAAAAGTTTTCTTTAAATATTTTACCAGGCAACTCTAAAATGCCAGGGATATAAAGTAACGCTTAAGAATATACTCTTTACAATAGACGTTATAATTAATCACCTTAATAAATCCTAAGTTAGTTTATTTTCTCTCTCTATTTTCTAATCTAGCTAATATTATATAATTAGAGAGAGTATATATCTAATAAGGAGTTCTCTAAACGCATTAGAAATGCTTAGAATACCTTTAATAGGTATTACTATAAAACAGATAACTCGTCCCTTTACGCTACTGCGCTTATTTTTTATCTAGCCTGTTATATAAGATATATTAAGCAGGTTTAGAAGAAGGAGTGGCATAAGCCTGCACTTAACAGCGTTAAAGAGCTTTAGGAAAAATATTGGAATAGAAGTTCTACGCCTAGAAGTATGTTATTATATAAAAAGCTAGCTCTAGCTTAAGACCTTAATAAGTTTAATAAGATTGCTAAGGATCTTAATAGTATAATATTTTAACTAAAAAGTTAGGACGAGTAAAAGGACTTTATCTCTAAGACGCTATATAAGATTTTAACAACTACGCTTTAATGGTAGTCTTAAGAACAGCAACGAAAGCGCTGGCCACGGCTCTCGCTTATAGCAATTGAAATTCTCTTAATTCTAGCAATAAGTGATAATCTAGAAAGGGTCTTTTTAGAAGGACGTTGTACGGTATTATGGGAGAGAATATAGATAGATCCTAAAACTCTTAAGAAAACAAAATGTTTAAAAAAAATTGGTATTAGAGAAGAACTGTAAGAGGGATAGGGGATTTTTCTTTAAGTATTTAGCTATTATATAGCTAGGGGGAGAGGTATATAGAGACCTATTCCTACTATAATATCCGCAATATCCGCAATATCCGCAATATCTACAATATCTGCAATATCTGCAATATCTACTAAATTCTGCCAAATTCTACAAGTCCACTGAATTCTGCTAAATTCCACTTGGTTAGGGTAAAAAAGCCCCGCACGGGGCACTTTATCCTTATTAATTGTGATATTATATACATTTTCTATTAGATAAAGGATATTTTATGCTCGCTTATTCGCATTATCTAAAACTACCCTAGAAAGGACTGGTAAACCGCCTTAGAGCTAAATACTGAGCAGACGACTTCTACCAACATATAGAGATAAGAGACTTTATAGAAGCTTTCATTCAAAAATCTGTGGAACAACTAGGCGAATTGCGTTACTACGTATAGGACTTCACTACTATCTTAGATAAAGCGGTAGCAGTAGGAAACCTTACTAAGCAAGATAAAGGGTAGTTGTTTATACAAGGACTTCCTGTTAAATACCACAGGCACGCAATAGAACAGATAGGAGCTATAGTAGACGAGCCTAATAACCTTAGGCTCAAAAGACTAAAGGAGGCCGTAGAGTTAAGGATAGTAGCTATAGAAGGCGCCAAGCAAATAGATATCCTTCTGGAAGAAGATGCCCTAAATATTTAGCTTATATAGGAGCTACGGCAGCAGAGGGATAAGCTTAACCGTAGGAGAGAAGGAAGGCTTTTGGACTTAAGTATATATAAAGGAGCCCTAACACAGCAGTAGTTACCCTCTACTATAGACTAGGAAATGGATAAAATACTAAGCCAACTAAGGAGTCTAAAACTAACTAAGACAGAGCTTGCGGCAGCCGTACGGTTAATGCTATTCCTTAACCAAATCCAGGTAGACCTAAGGAAGTTTATAACACTGCTAGATCAGGCCGTAGTTTAGGGCTTAGCGTAAGGATACGGCCTAGCACTAGGATATAAAGACTAGTAGAACAGTACCTGAGCTCCCTTTGCTCTACAAAACTTTTAATATCCGCACGATTTTTAATATCTGTAAGATTCTTAATATCCGCAAGGCTCTTAGTATCCGCAAGATTCTACTACTTTTGGACGGCCGCAGCAGAACGTACAAGGCCAGTAAGGTACGCGAGGATAAGGCCTATAGACCTATTTTGGATATAGAGGAGGTCACCGTTTCACCTAGTACAAATGCTAAAAGCTTAAGGATCTTATTCAGCAAGGATTTATACATCTATCTAATTAAGGAAGACTAGTAGCTAAGACGCACAAGCGACCTGGACCTGAGCTTCCATGGCTTGGCAATAAAGGACAATTAAAAAGTATTAAGAACTGGCTTTGTACGTACTAAGGAATAGACCCAGATGGACAGGTATATTAGAAAATAGAAGGATAAGGACAGACGTAGAAACAGGTCCCTATGGTATAAACGGATTTTACTGCTTTCCATAACGGAGTAGTACTAAAGAACAGTAACAAAATACGTACGAGCTGGGAGGACTACTGTTAAGTACGGCCCACGGACTCAGTAACGCTTAGCTAGCAACATCCGCAGACTCGCCCAATCCCTAGAGACAGCCGCACAGCTAGGACAACCGTTACGCCGTAGGAGAAGAATGTACAACTAGGAGATTACGTCCAGATTATATCACAGCCTGCAGATAAAACAGCTAAAACTAGGAAGAAGAATAAACCATCCAATCCTTGGAGACGGTCATAGAGACAGACGCTTAAGGCCAGCCATTAACCTCCGCAGTAGGCTCCGCCGCAGGCGTAGGATGTTCAACTAGGGGACAGTTAAGTTCTAAGGTGGGGGAAGGGACGTAGGTAACGGCCGTATAAAAGATTTCTATTTGTCTGCTTAATTACTATATTTCCTAAAGCTGCTTTCTTATTTACTTTCTTAATCGCAACGCGTTAGTCGCGATAACCTACTGCAAAGATGTCAGTTCAGCTTACCGCCTATCGCCAAGCTAATAGCGATTTTCCATGCCCGGCACGGAAAATCCTAATTGGTCCATTCAGCAGTAGAGCCGGCAGAACTCTATACCGCCCCTAGAATTCGATGATACAGCTACACAATAAGAACGGCACTAAGAGCCTCAATTGCACGGATGTAGAGCTGATTGTACGGTGCAGAGCTAGATACAGAGCTGTACGCAGAACCTTAACTGAACGACTACACGGAAGCCTTAATCGAACGACTATCAGTGTGTCCAATAGTCAGCTAGCTGCGAGCTTCAGCTTTTATAGCTGACTGACTGCGTCAATTGGACCGCTCGCTGTCCGCTGACTGCAAGGTAAGGTACGCTGACTGTCACGCTGTCAGCTAGCTGTCCCAATTAGGAAAGTTATATAGACTTTATGGTGTTTTATTGCGGATTTTTGGCAGCACCTCTCTATGTACAAATATTAACGTTGCCCAATTAAATCCAACCCTAATTTACCCAAGATAGTATTTAAATATAGCCAAATTCGTCCTGCGCGCCTATAGAGGTTTAAAAAGGTAGAACGATTGGTAGTGACGTTAGTGGCAAGGTTAGAAAGAAGGCATTGGTGAGGGCTCTGGAGGCTCTATTTCTATGTTAGATTTAATTAAATACAAAGCTCCGTTAAATGTATCTTACCAAGCTGGCTTTTCTACCTCTGTAGTTAGCTTATAGCTAGTAAGATTAATATCCAAGCTCGTTAACTAAGGTGTAGTTAAACCTCTATTAGAGTTAATATAGTCAATTAAACTGCTTAATAAAAGGCCTTTGATTAACCACCACTTTTAACATTAATCTGCTTTAATTGTGTCGGTTAATAGTCGATTACGCTTATTAGTAATAATCCTTTTAACTTGGCTAAAGGCTCGTTCGCAAGTAGAGCTTATTATTAGTATAGAGAATATATTAAGGGCAATCTTGGCAAGTGTTGGATAGAGGATTTAGCTGATTTTAAGCTACTAGTTAAGAGGATTAGGAACGACGTCGTTCCGCTTATTACCGTTATTAGAGCGGATCTTAATAAGCTTAAGGCCTGCGTTATAGTAGCGTTTAAGCTCACTAGCGAGTTTAATACGCTTTTAATTGCGCTTTAAGGAAGTAAGGCTCTTATCTACAACTAAGGACTATATATATTTATCAGCTAAATCATTATTAGATTTATAAGGAACCTTCCTATGTTATGGCTTAGCTAGTTCCTTATCTTCCTTATCTACTTGCTTATTAATATAGTCATTAAATAAAGTCTCTATATATTGCTCGGCGTGCTTCTACCATAGGGGCTACTATTTCCACTTATTGTGAAAGTAGGCGCGTTTAAGAGACGGATAAAGAATTGCTGTAGTAAAATAGTGAGGGCTCTTAACCTTTATTTTATTAAAATATTTGTTAATCTTTTGGATAGCTATGTTAACGCCTAATTTAAGGAAGGAGTCGCATTCGTTCTTGAGGCTCTGCTGAGTTCGCTAGAGGATTTAATGGAGTAGCTCTATATTAGTGATTGACTCCTATAGAGCGCTATATAAGCCTTTAACACCAGGACTGTTAGCATTGCCTTTTATATGCTTAGTAGCTAATATAAAAGGCTTTAGGATCTTAATAAGCTGCTCTACTTGCTGCCAATCTTTATTAGTAAGCGCGTCCTGTAATAGATCGTAGCTATTATTAGCGGGCTTCCTCCAAGCTAGTAGATATTTATTAATTGCTTTACAAAGAAGGTAGGTACAGCGGAGCATAAAGTAGGTTAAATTCTACTAAATGCCTCCGTCCTTAATAAGCAGAAGCTCTGCTTGATTAAAGAGCTCGTCCTTAATACAGGCCTTAGCCTAGTTCTTAACAAAGTCCTTATGGCGTCTTATTAATTGCATGATATATTTAATAATATTATGAACCTTGCCTACGGAGCCTCTCTGCCGTATAAGATTAAATTTAATGTACTCGCTTGCGCCGATTATTAAGCGTTTAAGCTTGCTTACGCCTTTGCCGTATATCAAAGCCTTAACAATAAGGTTAATAATATAGCTAACGCACTAAAGCTATTCCTTTTTAGCCACTAATAGGCTTTATAAGAGGTAGTTATAGAGCTTATTATTATTGCTAGCGTTATTGGCTATTGTCGGAATGTTAGTCATGTGACGTGGTCACGAGACCACGAAGCGAGGCTAGTTAGTCTGACCTTGGAGCAACCCCTTACTTCAGGGAATCAATTATCCATCAATTAATACCGCATACGTATCGCAATACAGTGATATTCGTGCACGTTAATTAAAGTATGTATACTAATACTAATCAGTAGATATACAGATTAGGAAATACGCAATAGCTAGCGCTTAAGAAGTAGTACTGGAAACAGTTCACGATCGCCTAGTTCTTGTCTGTTTCATTAAAGGAGAAGACTACAACTTCTACTCACGCTTGAGAGAATTTATACTAGCTTTACAGCTAATATAATAGATCGCTGAGAAAATAGCAGCCTTGCTAAGAACCATTCTACAGGCCCTACGGCTGTAGAAACGTACACACAACCCTCAAACCTCGACCTCGACCTCGACCTCGACCTCGACCTCGACCTCGACCTCAACCTCAACCTTAACCTCTGTTTAAGCCTTAAGCCTTAAACTCTCAGACTAAGGACACTCTATAGGCCCTAAGACTGTAGAGAACACCTTAAACCTTAAACTTGAACCTACAGACCCCCTTTCTAAAAATGGATCCCAAATAGGTAGAGAAGATCTTAAGGCACGGGGACGGGATTAACATAGCAAATACCACGAAAGATAAACTAGGAGAATACGTAGAAATAAAGGTCTACGTACATATATAGGAGAACTTTACAGATTATACATTATAGACAGTATTTAAGGAGGAATTTAAAGGCTTTACCACTAAGGATTTTAGACGCATGCGAATTAATATAAGAGCAAAATTACGCACTTATCTACTTAAGAGAGGAGTATATATAGGAAGGCACAATAATAGATATTTAATCTTAGAAGCACTATTTAACCTCCTCTAAGAGGAAGAACCTCATAAATAGACAGATAAGGAAATTATAGGAGCTCTTAAGGAAATTAGCCCTATAATTACAGTGGTATTACAAAAACAACTTAACTCTATATAAACAGCTCTGACATTGAATTAAGCTATACCCCCATTAGTTATAGCCTCTTTAGTCCCTACGACCCCCTCTTATAGCCTACTACCTTTCCATACAGTGCCGACGCCTATAAACCATTAACTACCTCTACTGCCTTTGACGCCTGTAATTCAGCCTATAGCTATAGTTATAACACCACCTGGAACGCAGATACCTACTCCTATAACACCCCAACCAGCTATTATATCTATACCCTAGCAAACTATACTTACCGCCACCCAACAGCAAGCCTTACCTACCTCTACCCAAAATCAACTACTTACTCTCCTTACTCAACTCCTACAGACGCAAAATTAACAATTATTGCCTACGGCAACTGCCTCTACCCCCCCTCTAGCAACCGCTCCTATTCTACCTAGTCCTCCTCCTACCCAGTATCTTCACCCTAGTACTACCAATACCGATCCTGCTATGCACCTGCCTATATATAGTAAAGAGGCAGCCACTATTGCCAAGATCTACACAGACAGCCAGAAGTATAATGGAGTGAGCGATAGCTTTAACTTTAAGTTAACTATCTTCTATAATATCTGTAAGAGAGCTAGTCTACCTCCTAAAGGCTATATAACTGCATTCCTAACCATACTAAAGGGACTTGCTTAGGATTACTACTATAATAGCACCCTTTTAACCAGATCATTCGCTAAGGCATGCAACTATATATATTACTTCTTTAAAGGACCAGAGTACTATTAGAGAAACCTTACTAAATAGAACGCTACTAACTTCTAAGGAATTATTAACGAGAACCCTAATAAGCAAATCTATTAGAGTTTCCAACTACTCCTTAATAAGCTCCTAAAATATTACCATAGATTACACCTAGAGTTTTATATAGACCTCTTCCTTACAAATAAGCTAGTTACCGCTTGGTAAGGAGTACTAGTATGCTGTATCGCCATTTCCAACCCTTCTAAAGACCTCTCCTAGTTAATTAGTAAGTTGTAATCTTCTATAGTTATATAGAAGAAGGAATACCCTTCCTAGGCCTTAATAAAACTATCTTAAGGAGCCTACTTTACGGATCGCATATACCGTCGTGACATCTATAATAACTATAACTAAACCCGCTCCTATAGATAAAACACTGTCAGATCCCTAAAGGCTAAGTGCTATATTTGCTAAAAGGAGACCTGCCGCTTATAGAAACACATAGAGGAGAAGCGGAACTATTCTAGAGATAAGTATAAAAGACGTTTTAACAATAACAAGGGCCGCAATAGCAACTTTAAAGAACGCTTTAGACAATATACTATCTATTATAAAGGAGACGACAATAATAAGTGCAATAAGACTTTTAAAGCTCTTGTACTAGATATAGATGCTAATAAAAACACTAATAATAATAATAGCAAGGAAGAATTAGAAGACCATAACGGCTGCTACCTTATATTATTTAGGACTCTTACTATAGATAAAGTAACCTCTACGGAACCTACTACGGAAACTGACCTGTTTAACTACAACATAACAACCACCACTTTACGCTATACCTCCACGGTATTTATAGGAATTATAATTAATACTAGTACGTTAAAGAAGTCTACGGCCGGTTACGGATAATTCTAGGTACTATAGAACGCGGACTAATTTATAAGACTTAACACCTTAACTAAAGGATAAGTTAACATGTAGTTTAGTATTAGAATTACTACCTCCATTAGAACTGCGGATATTATTACCCCTATAGGCAAGATACAGTTTTATATTATTTATATAAATACCCCCTTCTTACTCTATTTAGCGGATATAGATAGACTCTAAATCTACTATAACAACCTCAGAAACGTTATTATTACTCACACCAAAAAAGTGCTAGTAGTGCGACGGTTTGGTCACCCATTTCTCCTATAGAGCTTATTACTATAGTTATATTTATCTAAATCCTTTAACGCGAACCCCTGCTACTTGATAGATATAGAGCTACGGCGCCTACATCATTAATTTAGATATCCCTTAGTTAAGAAATTGCAAAAGCTACTCTACTATACTGGCCATAAAACTAACAGAATGGTCATTAAGCAACTAACCAAGTTCTACTACTACTGTTAGAAGTTTAGCAAATTACTAGGCAGATTTCGCTTTACCCTATAAGACAATATTAATTTTAACTACAATATTATCGTCGATATTATATATATTAGCGGATTACCCCTCCTATATATTGTTAATAAAGGAACGTAATTCCAAGCTAGTAGATGGCTATAAGATATTAGCGCTAAACACATATAGGACGTTCTACGGATGTACTAGATTAATACCTACCTAGGGCTACTAGACCTAATTACCCACAACGCCAGAAAGAACTTTATTAGTAAGGAATTTAAGTAATACGCTACTATTATAGGAATTAGTATAAAGGGAGTACCAGTTAAAGCACATAACTCTATTAGAATGGTAGAGCGCTACTATAGTCCATTACGGCAAGCCTACTAGATTATTATAACTAAAATCCCCAAAATTAATAGGGAGATAGGACTCTAAATAGCGTTTAAAGCAATTAATAATTTAGCTAGCCCTAAAGGACTAGTTCCCATACTTCTAGTCTTTAAAGCCTACCCCCAAATAGTTGAATCCGATATACTATTCCCCACAGTTATATAACGCGCCACCGCAATTAAAAAGGCTATAACAGAGATACAGAAGCTATAAGCTAAACAACAAATCGCTAATGCGCTAAATATACAAAACAGACCCAATATTAATGCAATTCATAATCTCCCACCAAATTCGCCCGTTTTAGTCTAGAGAGAAGGAAATACTAGCTAAAGCGGCCATTAGGACGGGCCATTTACCTTACTTACCGTTAAGGGTGAAATATACACCATTAAGCTGTCTAGCGGACCTATAGCCTTTTAATCTACAGTTATAAAACCCTACCTTTAAGTAACTAAATTATAGGAGTAAATTATTAGACCGGAATCGCCACCTAAACCTCTATTTAGGTCAGTCCCTCCTAAAACTGTCTTAGAGAGACCTACTAAAGCTTAGCAATAACCCCTAAAATAAGGTAGAGGACGCCCTCGCAAATACCCTCTACTTATGGCCATAACTAATATTACCATCTACCTATAGGATGTTACGGCACTGTTACAGACCCTAGTCAGGGGCTCGGCCGAGCCGAGCCTTGGCCCTATGTATATAGACGTGTCCTTTCCTCGACCTTCTTCTAGTCCTCGTCTTGGAATTCTCGTTACTAGCTACCAATAGAATCCTGTTCTGTTGACTGAGCCCTTCACATACGATAACAGTTAATTTAGTACTTAATTTAGCGCCTCCTAATAGAGGGAGCTTACTAGTCTACTTAAAAAGGGAGTTTTTAAGATTGTAAGACTTATGGATATACCATAAGGTATACAACTCTTTAGTTTACAATTTATTAACGAGATTAAGAATAAGGGAACCGATAAAGCCTTTAAGAAATCCTAACTAGTTGTGCAAGCTTATAACGACTTAGAAAAGGAACTGGTTCTTACCTAATCACCAACCATTTAATAAGTTAGCCAACAACTAATTCTCTATATTGCCGCCATAAAGCTTTTATAGGCACGACTTTACCTCTAAGACATTTTATAGGCCTATATATAATTAACCACCACACTAAATTAAGAGTTCTACGTATGACCTTCGCACAAGCTAATTAAGCAACTTAGGATTAATAAGGCCTCCATTTTAAAGGTTATAAAACTACTTTACAGAGTACCAGAAGCCGGTAACCACTAGTTTAAAACATATTACTCGCATTACATCTAATAGTTGCATATAGACTAGTCTATATACGACCCCTATCTCCTATAGAGTAACAAACCCTTTAGCATTATAGGACTATAAACTAATAATACTCTATTCCTAGTAGATAAGACCTTTATAAACATAAAGCAAAACAAGCTATATAAGGCCAAGTTTATAGCTAAGAAACGGGAACAACTTACTGTTAATATACCCATTAAGTTTAACGGTAGAGTTATTTAGCTACTAACTAACGGGAGCATTATGCTTACTTAGGAACAACAATGCATAAACCTTAGTATAATTAGTACCAAACTTGCCACGAGTACGGGATTAAGAGGAGCTATAAGAACCTTAACCCTAAAGGACCAGTACATTACTTAACGTGCTAGAGGTATATATATCGCTTTAGTTTGCCAACTAGAGGCCTTATTTAATTTATCCTTTACCGCCTAGGTAATTAACCCCAACAAAGAAGACGTAAAATAGCTAAATAAGCGTCTAAACTGGCAAATTAAGAACGCCAATAGAGGCCTTAAGTTCGTTAAGTTAGATATTAAAACCCTATAGTTACTGGTATTTATGGACGTATTATTTGCCAATAATAAGGGCCTCTCTTTATAGATTAGCTACGTTATTATACTAGCTAATGCTACAAAGAAGGCCAATGTCGTCTATTAGAGCTTAGTTAAGTGCAAAAGAGTTACTTAGAGCGTACTAGCTTCTGAACTCTATAGTACGACCTACAGCTTTAACATTGGCGTTGCGATCAAGTCTATAGTAGATAAGATCCTATAAATTAACCTTCCACTCGTACTTTACACTGATTTCAAGTCCTTATATAACTGTCTAGTACGACTCAGAACCACCCAAGAAAAACGCCTAATAATTAATGTAATGTGCCTTCGGTAAGCCTATAAACGGAAACAGATTATAAAGGTAAAATAGATCAACGGAGAGGCTAACCCTGCTAACGCTATAATAAAGGGAAAACCCTACGCGGCTCTTTAACGGCTTATTAATATAAACCAAATTAACCTATAAGTTATAGGATGGGTTAAACAAACGAACTTAGATCTAGCTTAGCGTTATATAACTAATTATAACGGTGCTAGGGCGTGCCATTTGCCATATTCTGCGGACCCTGAATTTAACCAGCTAATTAGGATTTTCCATCCCTAGGATAGAAAATCGCTATTGGCTCACTTACCACTAGCGCCTTAGCGGCCCTTGCGACATTTTAAGCTACTACCCCTAACAATCCTTCTTCTTCTTCTTAGCTTAGTATCTTTATATACAGCGTTTATACAAGCCATAATATAGGTTATATAATTACGGACCTATAAAAAGAGCGCGGAAGCTATTGCGTATATGCTACAAATAGTCTATAAGTAGACTTAACTTTAGGGTATAGATTAGCCTTCTTTTTAGAGTTGCTCCAGTGTTGGAATGTTAGTTATATAACGTGGTTACGAGACCACAAAGCGAGGCTAGTTGGTCTGACCTTGGAGCAACCCCTTACTTCAGGGAATCAATCATCTATTAATTAACACCGCATACGTATCGCAATACAGTGATATTCGTGCACGTTAATTAAAGCATATATACCGACAGCTATTAAGGAGCCAAGCTTATAATTAAATTAGTACTTTTAAATTACTAACGCCAGGGCCGTTGCTATATTTTTAGTAGAGTGTAATCCTCGCAGTTATAGAAGGCCCAAAAGTACTAATTAAAGCTTTCCACCTTTGTTAATAAAATGGGCCACTATACTAAGTAGTAATATTCCGTTTGTAGATGTCCAGATATCATAGGTAAGATTAATTTTACTAAGTGCGGTAAGAAGAAGGTCTTTGATATTAATGCGTTGCTATTTAAATGCGGTCTTAATCCAATTGCTTAGTGATATAGGCGCCTTTATAAGACAGTCCTAAATCTAAGGACGGTTAAAGGTTAGTAGAGCGCGCGTATAAGGACTTATAGCTTAAGAGAAGGTAATATCTTGTAGAATTATCCAATTAATATAGGCTTAAATATAGCTAGCTGCCCAAAACGGCTAGCGTTTGTGACCGCTAGCAGAAGTAGAAGCTTCTATGCTTGGTAGTTGTATTCTACTACTATAACTTTTAGGGTTAATAATAAGGTCATGCTCTAACTTTAAATAGCCGTTAATATAATTGTTACCGTTAATTATAAGTAAAGCACCTAGTCTTTAAGCTAGATAGTAGAGCTTACACAGCTAGAGCCTCTTTTTACCTAAAGGTCTGCTCTATGCTTCTATATTAGTGATATAGGAGCTTTGCTTAATAGCAACCGCTTATTAATAACCTGGTATCTATATTTGCCAGTAAGCTTGCTATATATTGTTAGGTAGAGATTATCCCAATTAATAGGAAAGATACAGCTATAGTTTTAATTTGCTAGAGGAGGCTCTCGCAATACGGAATTATCTTAATTGCCCAATTCGGTATTATCGTTAATTAGAAGGGGGGAGGAAGCAGTTAATCCACAAACCCTACGCGGTGCTAAAGGAGTTAAATAACACGTAGATTGTAAATTAAATGAGGAAGAAGCAGAGGAGGAAGTAGACGAAGAAGCTCTACTGCCTGACTGACGCGTGAAATGCAATATACGTTGCATTTTGTATAGGTAATAAAATAGTAAGCTTTAGCACGGGTTTTGGCGCGCAATAGAGATATTAGGTAAAATGCTTTATTTACTATAGCTAAGCAAGATATTCCCATAGGTTTCCCATTGCTTAGCATATAATTAACCAACTAGATCATCTAAATATCCTTAACTTTTACCAAAAGCTTTAACTCACCACCAAATCTTACCGCCAAGACAGCAAGCTGTTAGCTAGCTGCAGTCTTATAGCTGACTAACTGTCACAACTCAGTCAGCTAGCTGACTGCTTACATTAGCAGCCTCTTGGCAGCGAAGCTGACAGCGTCGCTGACTCTTGGACACACTAACGACTATACAAAAGCCACGGTCAGTCAAAGAATCAAATCAAGCCAGAGCCTCAATATCAGCACGTCACTATCACTAAATCAAGTCAGTCAAATGTCGTCAAATTAGAGCCTTCAACCGGGCCGACCTTATTCCTTATTCAAACAACAAATAACCACAGCACAACTGTCACCGCCATCCGAATTCAGTACTGCACTAGCTATACGACGAGAACGGACACTGCGGCAAGGAAGAGGCCTATCAGGCGCAGCAGCATAACATTGGATAACAAGTACCGCGGAAACGGTAAAGCAGTATACAAAGAGGCACTAACAAAAGATGTTTTGCAAGAGATTATATATAGGGCACAGCTAACCACATTAAGCCTAAACTATCCTCATACGACTAAAGACAGAACCAAGCCGTATTGGGCCAGGCTAGTAAAGGACCATGTCAAGGGTTATAAGGGGAGCAGGAATTGGACATGTAGAAGCCGGCACTTCTTAGAGATCGTCTTAATAAAAGGACTGTATTATAGACATAAGGGCAAGGGATATGCAACGGAGGTAGTCACAACAGCCAAGAAGCTGCTGCTGGATGGCTTCAAAGATATCAAGGACAACTCAGGCGAAGCGTAGAACCAGCAGAACAATGACAAAGAGACTAAAGGCAGAAGATAATTCCAGGAAGGCTCTTAAGCTAGAAGGAGATTAAGGTACGCGAGCGTACCGCTAGCAGCGGGCAAAGAAGCAGCCGCAAAAGCCTAAGGGTATGCTGAAAGAGTTAAAAGCAAGGACGTCCTAGAAAAGCACTAGGCCTGCGAAAATAGTCTACTGGAAACTACCGTTTATGCTTATAAGGAAGGAAGTTTTAAGACAGGTCTCTAGATTAGACATCTGGTGAATACTAAGGGCCTTAATTAACTGCATAGATATAAAGCTTTGCCGAATAACTGTATAGTTAGAGTCTTAATTAACTGTCCACAGATACAAAGCCCATAGGTGTAGAGCCTTAATTAAACGTCGACGGATTCGAAGCCTAAATTAAGCATATAACAATGTAGAATCTCAATCGTATATACAGCGGAAGACGCCTTAAGTCAAGCCAGAGCCTTAGTTAAATCTTAATCAGTCGGACGCCGCCTCTATAGTCAAGTCGGATTAACTATAGCTTTCAATCGGGCCGACCTAGTACCCTATTTAAATGTCAGTTAATTATACGTTGTCACAGTCAAATTAAATTAGTCACCGTCGCCGTCAGACATCTTTAATCAGCAGTTAAAGATTCTACAATAGCAGATAGACTAGTATTAGGCCTAACTAGGAAATCAGTGTACGGTTAACAGAACGTTAGAAACACGGTTAATTAACGTTTTAGAGCCTCTGCGAGAGTCCCTCCCTTAACCGCCTTATTAATTAATTACCGCCTGTCTTAACACCTACGGATTAGTTAACCAGAACGATCTTTCCTGTAGATATAGATACGGAGCTTTACACGGAGTCTTGCATGGAGTCGTACACGGAGTCTGCGGATATGGAGCATATAGGTATAGGGCCTTAATTAGACAACAGTACGGCAGTTTAACTAGACGCCTAGATATGCGAAGCCTTATATAAATGGCAGATGCGGAGCCTTAACCGATTGCACGTCTACACGGAAGTATTAATCAATTGTTTATAGATGTAAAGCCTTAGTTATATATACAGCAGAAGACACCGTAAGTTAAGCCAGGGCATTACCAAATCTTAATTAGTTGAATGCCGTTTCCGCATTTAAATCAGAACAATTAGAGCCTTTAACTGGGCCGACTTTCTGCCTTAATCGAACGACCGAATGATTAGTTGCAGCACGTCGTCGCCAACCAATTAGATAGTCTTCGGCTGGCAGTTAAAGCAGGCATATAGGCACGTACGCAGACACGGACGCAGACATGGACGCAGACACAGACACAGGATATGCAATGCAGAGCTACTAATGCAGAGCCAGACGCAGAGCTTTAATATTAAACGACCAACTAAACAATTAAACCAAGCCAGAGCCTCTGCTACCTTGGTTAACTGCCCTGCCGCCACCGCTGCTACTGCTACTATTCTGTCCAGCTATTCCGTCCCTACCATCTTAACTAACTGCTCCGTCTTTACTGTTCCATCTTACTATGCCGGATCTATACCGCTGCTAGATCTGCTGAATCTATTATACTATTTAGCTGTTCTAACCGACCTATTCTAGGCCTAATGCTGTTTTAACTATTCTACTACTGCTCTCCCAACCGCCATACCCTACAGTATCGACCGCCGTTCTAACTAGCCGCCACTAACCGACCGCTACCAACCGAATGCCATTAACCGTTCTGTTGCTACTGCTACTACTATTCCAACCAGCTATTCTACTGCTACTATCCAACCGTTCCGTTCTACTGTCTTAACCTACCGTTCTACCACCGCCGCCGCTATAGCCGCTATTTTGTCTAATCAACTGCTACTCTACCAACCGTTCCGTTCTACTATTCCGATTATTCTGCTGCTGCTATATCCACCAACTATTACCAATCGACTGCCATTAGCCGTCTGCTGCTACTGAGATTTCTACTACCAAAAGTTCTGCTACTAGGTGTCTTACTGCTTACTACAAGGACCGAGTTCTTTTACCAACTATTCTATTACTGACCGTTCTACCACTAACCATTCTATATTATTTTACTGCGCTAGGTATCTACTTTTATTACTATTTCTATCATCGTTACTATTACTACTATTACTGCTATTACTGCTACCGTTATTATTTCTAGTTTACTACTGTCCTAGTTGCTGCTAGTAGGAAGATCGGATCTTAGCTATGGGTAACAGAAGGACACTGTAGAACAGTTCTATAGGAGGGCTAAGGATAAGGTTACCTACGTTCTTTTAGGGATGTGCTCTCCTTTTTCTATTCTGCTTTTACTATACTTTTGTTTAGCTATTCTTCTATAGTATAGAACGTTAGGGGACAACGTTCTTAGTGGGGGAGGTATATAGTGGGGTAAAATGCCCCATGCTTAGTGTCTTGGCATTTTCCTGTATTTATAGAGCCTTCGGCTTCTCTCCTCCTTGGACATCATAACCCTACCAGTTTATGAAATACATCTTTTCTTTCTCTTCTTACTGACTGCTTTACTAATTACTTCTGACTAATTACGACCGACCGACCGACCGACCGACAGACAGACAGACAGACTGACTGACAGACGGCACAGTGACTTCTATCTAAGGGACACCGTACCCTTCTACAGTAGTAGGGCCCTAGATTTTCTAGCTTACTCTAAAGCTCTCCCTTTAAGACAGACTTGGCAAACTAGTCTAGCCTACTTTAAAGCTCTCTATTTAGGATAAACTTGGTAAATTAATCTGGCCTACTTTAGAGCTCTCCCTTTAAGATAGACTTGGTAGACTAGATAGCATAGTCTGGCTTGCCGATAAATAGCCTAAGTTAATAATTGCGTTAGTTTTGTTGTCGCTAAGGCTTGCAAGAAACCTCTCTCTTATATCGTCGCTTAGATCTGCTATAAGGTCGTTAAGGTTATCTTTATATAGGTCTTTAATAATTTCTATAGTATTTAATTAAACCGGCGTTAGGTTTATAGTATGTTTAATAACTATAGGCTAAAGCCGCAGCTAGATTCTAGATTGCCGTTTTTTAGATATCTAGTTCCAGTTGCCTAAGAGGTTAGTGTAGGCTTCTATAATGGGTTAGAGAATAATAATAGGTAGTAAAATACTGGATATATACTAACCGCTAACGGCAAAGCTATAAAAGGTATCCGTTTTTTTAGAGCCAGTTCTATACTTCCTAATTGCATAATATATCGCTATTAAAACAAAAGCAATAGTGTTGCTGGTAAACCTTTTAAATATATTATAAGAATGAGGTAATTAGGTATGGCCGTTCTTTCCTCTACCATAAAATATATTAGCTATATTAGTAACTATTATATTAGAACGGAAGCAGTTATCACTTAGCTATTAGCTCTTATTAGTATTTTACTAAATAGCACAGGTAAAATACCTTTGTGTAATCTAGCGTAATAAAATTGTAATTAGCTAGTAGTTCCACAATTAGTTAGGCACGTTATTAAATAGCTATATATAATCATTAGTGGACAATTTAATATAATATTTTTAGTATATAGATACCTTATAAGTGGATACCGGGTTAGGAATATAATTAGCTTTTTTTGCACTGCTTTTGGCAGCTTTATAATGGCTTCTAGCTATGTCTTTTTTATTATACCCTTAACTAGGCCTACAAAGCAGTTAAACTATAGATTAATAAGATGCCCTTTATAAGTCCTAGAGTTAGTTACTAGCTTTGCTAGTAAAATAGACCTATAAAGCGCAAATATGGGCTTATGTCTTTTAGGTGGGTTTTCTTTTATGCGTCACCGTTATAATATCTAGAGGTACTCTTCTCTTACCTATAGCGTGGTAGTTAGGTTAAAATTGTCTCCGTAGTTTAACTTGTCCTTACTTTCTCTAGTGCTATTTAAGTCCCCTTTAGATTAAATACTAGGTTAGTATACTCTGTGTTAGAGGGGGGTTACTTATTTTATAAATAGAGGTATGTTAGAGTTTAGGCGGACACGGCTTACTAGGGAGAATTTTGGTTGTTTACGCGATAAAGTATAGATTGGGCGTGTGGGAGAGTATTTTAAACTAGTATACAATTATTTACGCGGTAAGGTACAGATTGGGCGTATAGAAAAGCATTTTAAACTAGTACATAATTGTTTACGCGGTAAGGTACGGGTTAGGTATATAAAAGAGTATTTTAAACTAGTACACAATTGTTAAGAGCTAGAGGTATATTATAAAGATGTTACTTTTTATAGCGGTAGGTGGTTAAATAGTAATAAGAGTGTTCTATTTACTAGGGCTTACTAAGTGCTAAATAGTAAAGGAGACTATTAAGTATTATAGTTAGACTCCGGTTATGTATAAAGGTATAACCTTCCTTAACTAAAAGATTGGGACTTTATATCCTTAACTGAGCTAGTTCTACTACCAGATTATTAATAGATTTAGTAGATTTATTAATATTTGGTTGCTATTATTTTGTAGAAGAAGTAGGTATAGACTTAGAGTTACTATCCTTATTATTGGATATTACCTATTTTAGCCAGAGGCGGCCATATATATTCTATATATTGTTAGCCAGCTTAATCTATTATATATAATGTTAATGGGGTTTATTATATGCCTGCTCCTCTCTACGCCCAGATATAACTAGACTAGAGCTATAATATTGCTTATTCTAACTAGGTTCTATATACTTATTCTCCGCTAGCGCGTTCTTCCTTCTATTAGCTAGAATATGGGCAACTCCTAGTGGTAGGCTAGGTAGAGATATAAGGTTAATTATACTAGTTATCCTCATTTCCTTATCCTATATTAACTTAAAGTAGGGTTCTTGCTACTAGTTTAAGTGTTTAATAATGCGTTTTTATGTTTACCCGCTATAGTAATGCTCCTATATTTGCCTAACTAGCAGAAGGTATAGCTTATAGCTAGAATGGGTTACCTTATAGTGTTTATGTAATATCTAGGATATATATAGATTAATAACTTAAAAGAATGTATACTGGGATGGTATATGTTGGACTAATAGCAGTGTTAGTAGAAGTGTTACTACTATAGTACTTACAAATAACTTAAATACGGGTATATTTATTATAATTAGCCGCTGTTCTAACCGGTTATAGTTAAGCCGCAACCGCGACCTATTAAGTCGCGTTAAGTTAGGAGTTAAGAAAACATTATCGCATATTCTAAAATTGTTAAATACTATTTGCTATTATATATAAAACTGTTTTTATTCTATTAGCATATTCCTTAGTAGATATAGTATAGGTGTATAAAAGGTTAAATATTAATCCTGGCAATAAAAGCAGTAGGCTAGTAAGGCTCTTATTTAAATTTAATAGGGAGGCACCTTATTAAACTACTTTACCTACCTAAGGCGCTGGCTTTTAGATCCTATACCTTATTCCAGTCTACCTATATTAAGTTTAACACTTGTCTTGCGCTTAAAGCAAAGCTTATCTACCTTATCTACTAGTGTAGATAATGCTAGGGTAGGTATAGGCGGTATATAGGATAGTAATAACACTTCCATATAGTTATATCGCTATATTCCACATTCTTATATAATACTTAGTATTTCTACCGCAAGTATTTAATGTTATTCTTCTGTGTTGTTAACTTTACTAGCTTATAGCAAGTCCAACCTATCCCCTATATATATATATCGCAATAGTAATTAGATTTAGTAGAATGGCAAGGAAAGCGCAAGTATAGATATAAGGATTAGGTGTTGGATACTAAGAGCGAGCTAGGGACAGTGTTAATATATATTACCCTAATAAGTTTACTAGAAAGAATAGGTATAAACCTTAGGCTTTATTACCTAATCTCCTTAGGTGTTTTAAGAATACTGGATAAGTTATAATAATATTTTAGGTTATATTATTCTAAAACTCCCTCCCCTAATAGCACGCTAAGAGGCTCTAATATTAAGCCGTCTACCTTTATATGTGGTAATCTATTAAACTAGTAAGTATTCTAAATAAAGCAGTGGCTTTAAGGCGCATAATTTATACTACGGTTATAGTTGCCTTTGCCTTTTCTGTTATAGGTTAAGGCGTAGAGTAAGGGCTCTTTTTAACTAGGAGGGGTTTTTTAGGACAGCTACGGGTTAAGTATCGCCTTGGTATTAACCCGTTTACCAGTTCTACCTGTTCTTATATATATAGAGTGTAAATTATCTAGTAAAGGCAAGGGTGCGGAAATAGAGGGTAAGTAATTGTATTGTTTTTGGCTGGCAGTGTAGACTATAAATACGAGTTAGTGATGCTAAATTAGCTTTAGGTAGTAACCTACTCGTTCTTCTTTGTTCTATTGTAAATAAAAACCTATCTATTTCTTATAGAAATATATCTTTAACCGCACTGCGCTATTTCTCTTTATTTATAAGCTAAATTTATCCTCTAGCTATCTAATCGCTAATATAGTAGTAAAGCGTTTTGCTCTTAGGGTTAAAGTTAATATCCTAGTCTAGTATATTTACAAATATATTAAAGCTTAGATTATTAACGTATATATTTAGGGCGTTATTTTTGCTAATTGCTAGCTTTTGGATTAGGATAATTATTAGCTCTTTATTAGCTGCCCGCCGGATTAGTATTATTATTATTTTATATAACCTTAGTATTTCCTCCTGCCTTATTGCCTTTAGTATGCCAGCTAGTGGATAATATATAATAGCGGAGTATGGAAGTACTAGGTTACCTGTTATAATTTACCTAGTAGGAGCCGTTTTATTTATTTAACGCGTTACATTATAGCTACAGCGCTAGGCAAGCTGTTTAATATATTTAGTATATAGGTTTTTAGGTAAACCTAGAAATACGGATGGGAATTCGTTAGAGATTTTATTTAATATTTACTATATTTATGCCTTGCTCATAAGGGAGCGTAGTAGCTGTCTAAGGAGCCCGCGCGTTAATATTTTGATTTTAACATTATAGTAAATTGTATTATATTGTTTGTTTATAAGCCCTAGATCTTGCTTAAGAGTGGCTTTAGTGTTATGGCTTAGGTCTATTATTAGTGCCATAATTCCAGAAGCGTTAGAGAAGGTATAGCAGGAAAGATATCTTAATTACGTGTCAAGACTGATATATAGAATTGTGTAGATAGGTATATTGTTTGGTTATTATATAAAATAATTGGTTAAATGTCTTATAAGAAATAAATAAGCGTATTAGCAAACGCTTCTCTATCCGCTATACTACCTAGACTTATAAGCCTCCTCCTATCCCTTTTATATCTCCTTCGTCTATAAGCTTGATTTAATACCTAGATTTATTAATACTTTTATATATATATATATATATCTATTTTATATCTATTATATGTATAATACTGCGTATATAGCCTCTAGGCTATGGCGCTATAGTTCTATATATATAAATCCTTTCTAGGCAGCTTAATATGTACTAGTAACTATATTTGCCAATACTTTAAGACGCCTAGTTAGCATAATTAGAGGTCCTAACCTCCACTAAAATACTTAATATCCCTAATAAGGGTTAGAATATTATTAGCGAAAACAGAGATATTTTACTATAAGTTAATAAGATCTTAGGTCTATATGGCTTAATAGAGGAGTATCTAAGCTCTTAATATAATCTTTTAAGAGAAGATATAATTAAACCGTTAAGAGAGGTAGTAGGTTAAATTAGAGTAGACCCTTTTAGTTTGCTAGAATCTAAATATGGTAATAGAGTTAGTATATATAAACAGGTAAGTATGCTATAATTCTAAAGCAGTTATCTCCTAATATCTATAAAGTCCATATTAGCTTAGTAATATTTTTGTCTTAAGGGCTAGTAATCTATATAGCGTTCTTACTTAGGAGAGTAGGGAAGATAATCTATTAGGATTAGTTGAAAAAACTAGTCACTAGGTCTCTAATTGCTTTGACTCCCAAGACTAATAATTTTCGAATAAAATATATACTTGTAATAGTGACAGTGAGACTATTGGCCGCATTAGAATAAAATCCCCTAGAGGTTAACTTAGGGAGTATTCGGTTGCAATCTGGAGGCCTCAGATTCAGTTCAGAATCCATTGATTTGGAGTGATTTCGTCTACACAGCCTCAAAAATTTGATGTTCCTCTCACCGCTCGCAAAACGCCAGAATAGCACGCTAGAATATTGGCAACTTTACCATATACAGCTTCTAAAATGGAGCTCTTGGCGTCATTTCAATCTGGAGCTCAAAGCTCCAGATTAACTTATAAATCTAAAGGCTTTAGATTGTGCACCGTCCGTGCAACCTGTAGAGCCACAGACGCGTCTCAAATCGGGAAGAAACGCGTTCTTTCTGCCGGACTTTCAGTTCAGATTCAATCTAACGGTTTTGCAACCAAATACTCCCTTATTCTTTAAGACCTAAAGAGATTAAGATTAACTTATCTATATTATGGACTGTTCGTACTAACTTAATAGCACGAGTGAGTCGTATCCACGGGCACGAAATACATGTAGTATCGTATGCTTGTTTAGATGGTGACTGTCTCTTATATTAAAGCAGACTACGTAGTCTATATACTAATGCGACCTCCCCCTAATTAGTCAGTGCTTCAGGGGTGCACTAGACGCGTAAGCGGGTGGTTAGTACACCGAACGCGTAAACGCGTAGTTGGTGTACCGTACGCGTAAGCACGCGTTCGGTACGACAGGTGCTGTAATTATACACTAGCGGTACTTGAAAAATGAAACCACCTGTATATAGCCTCCGTAATTGTTTTAATAGAACCATAAAACACAAAAGAAATATATAGGAAATCCCTCCCAAGGTGCCTTCTAGGCTGCCTTCCAGACAGTACTTTGAGCTGGCCGTAAGTCCTGCTTAAGGTCCGTAAAGTAAACTATACGGCCTTCCAACGGGCCGTAAAGGAACCGTATGGCCTTCCAACGGGCCGCAAATGAACTATAAGTGCTCCGTTAGTCACGTTCCACCCATTCTATAACCTTTAGATTGAGCTTATTTGTGTTAATTAGGGTTTTTAGAGCTTAACACGGCTTTGCCTTAGTTATAGCATCCACTGGGTTATCTCCGCTGCTAATCTATTTAACCTCCGTGATTTCACGTCGTTCGTAGGCCTAATATAAGCACATTAGGTTAACTATAAGCCTCTTCTCTTATATTGTACCTAGTTTAACTAGGTAGTCGTAGAGGGACTTTAAATTAGTGTATAAAACCAGGGGTAACTGCTCTAGTTATAAAATCTTCTAGATTATTAATTTGATTGCGGCTGCTATATCAAAGCCATAAGCTAGTGCATATAGTTTAGAAGCTAGTACACTACGGGTTACCCATTTGCATTTAATTAAGGACCAGTATAAGATATTTACGTCCTAATTATGGTCCGTAAGTACGATTATAAAGCCGATTTACGATGATAGGTCCCTGTTATTGGTAAAGGAGGCGTCCGTAAATGCCAGTAAGCTAAGGGAACTTAGGTCTAGTGGTATAAAAGTAAATCCCCTTGCTGCATTATTAATTTGCCACTAAATGCGCTTATTAAGCTGCTTGATATTTTCTTCTTGCAGATCTACTACCTGGGCTGTAAAGGATAAGTCGTAGGCAGATTTAGGTTAGCAGACTATGGCAATATAGGCACCTCTTACACGCTATACAGCGTATTGGTCCTTTATATTTACGGTCTTATAGGTCTCTCCATGGGAACTAGTAAGGTCCGTAGGCTTTACTATAATAAGCTTTAGGTTTTGAGCTTAGCGTTCCTAGGTTAGCTAGATTAAGTTGCCCTTTTATATAATTAAGCCTCCGTTAAACTTAATTGGAGTCTGCTCAGTTAACTGCTCTTATAGCTTTATTAGAAACTTAGCTTCTTGCAGTTTAGTCTCTTTAGCGTCCACAAATATCCGGTCTACTAAGAAGAGGGTATTGTTTGTTTGGAGTCTAATAATACCAAGGCCGTTCAATGGGCTGTATAGGAGGTAGGGGTTGTAGGTTAACTATTCCATTTTAAGTTTACTAACATGGTGCTAGTGGTATGTCTTAAACTAATAGTTTCCGGCTTTTGGTACTCCATAAAGAGGTTTTATAACCTATAAAATTGTTCCTAGTTGTAGGTTGAGCTTATAGGGTGGTCATATAAAGATATCCCTACTTAGGTAGGTATTAGACTGCACGTAGGCTTATAAAATGTCCCGTAAGTAAAGGGCTGTAGATTTAGTTTGCTGTAGTCTAGGTGTAAGTGTAAGTATAATCTATTAATTAACCCGTTGAATTATAGGCGATTGTATAAGGACTAGGTTCTTTCCCTAGTTATTATAAGCTTATACAACGAGCCTTGATTTCTTAAAGGCTTTATTAGTACTAGGGTGCTTAATCTCGTTAATAAAGCGTAAGTTGAATATATAGACGCCTTACAGAACGTCTCTCTCCGTTATAATTGCAAAGACACCCTTTTTAAGTAGTCCGTTAATCTCTTTACGCCATAAATCCATAAAAGGGGTTTCCTGTATTAGAACTAATATATCTACAGGCGGAGATTGCTTTATAGATGTGCCTATAGAGGTTAGATGGTTCTCTATTACAGAATTCTTATAGGGGCGTCCTCAGCCACGCTTTACAGCAGGTTTAGTAGGTTTAGTGGGTTTCTAGGGGACCTCTAAGGTAGATAAGGGTGCCTCTAGTTTATCTAATTCAGTAGTCGCTTCTGGTTTATCTAGTTTAGTAGTTGCTTCTAGTTTGTCTGGCTTAACGTTATAGGTGTTTTTAGGCCAAAAGTAGGGTTTTACGGACGTGCTTCTAAAGCTAGTTAGCCCACTAGGAAGCTATATACAACACGTCTTGTTTTCTACGGCCAGTAGACGGTAAGGTCCATTCCAACTACCGCTTTTACGCTATACAAGGACTTTAGAGTTAAGCGGGAGGTTATATACTAAGGTTATATTAGGTCTGTTATAGTAGTATAGGGCGTTATTAATAGTTTATTTAGCCCGTAATTTAGCTATTTCGGCCATTGCCTTCTGTATTGCAGCTGCTCGTTCCATAATAGATAGGGTAGGGGGGCCTAGGTTGCTTATCCTTAGGTAGGCTCCGTAAACCAAGAGGGTGGGTACTAGTCCATTAGGGCTAGCGGTGTCGTTAACGGCTTTTATAGCCATCTATAAAGCTAGTTCCTTTTAGATATCCTTGCACTTATCTATAATAATCTGATAAGCTCTCTATAGAGCTAGGTAAGCTTACTTAATAAGCCCAATAGACTAATACGCCTTGACTGGAACAGCTTTTGTTAATATAGCTATGGCCGTAGTATACTACTAGAATTCCTTGCTGATGAAGTTCCTACCGGCGTTGTAGGTGATATACTTAGGAGGTCCAACGTACGTGTTAATCCAGCAGGTCCGTAAAATATCCTAAATATACTTTGCGGATATATTTTGCAACCAACAGGCGGCTTGGTAGCGGGTTACCTTATTAATTATATATAATACTAAGCTGCTGTTAATGTATATAATATCTACATATACTAAGTGGTTAAAGTTAAGGTCCTTATAAAGGGTAAACTTAAATCAGCCTAGGGAATATCCGTATTTCTGGCAAAAGGAGTAGTATTTAGTTAGGTAATTAACTGCCTTCCTATTAACGTCGTTGTGTCCAGAGCGTTTAAGGACTCTATATAGCTTTTCAACTAACGGGTGGCCGAAATGGTGGTGTAGACGGTGGATTTCCGTACTAGTAAGGTAACACGGGTTATAGTCAAAAGATTCCTAAATATAGGTCCATAAAGTCTCTCCCTATATAAGGAACGGGTGTCCAAATCGTCGTGTAATTGGTAGGGTAACATACTTGCTTCTAGGGGCAGTTATGGGGCTAATTAAGGTATCCGTAATATTATTATAGTAAACCTATAACCTATCTATGTCCGCAAGGCAAAGTAAGAAAGGGGTGTCTGCTTTTACTATATAGAAGTTAACTAGGCTAATTAGGGTCTTAACTACAACTAATCTAATTAATGCAGTTAAGCCAATACTAAATTGGACGTTTACGGCCCTAGTTTACATAGTGTTAATGTCCATATTATTATTTGCGGTGGTCCTATATGCAAGGTATTATCTATAACCTATAGTAGACTTCTTAGAGGCGCCTATATCAATTATAACACCGTAGAATTCCTTGGGGGTATAGCGTTCTATAGTAATATATGCAAATGGGTCCTGCTTATAATCTATAACGTCCATAACAGGGGTGCTTGCGGAATGGTTTTTAGGCGCAACTAAGTGTATAAAGGAACAGTTAGCTAATACGGTTGTAATATTAAAGGCTTAGCTGTCTGTAAAAGGTTTAAAAGTAGTTAGGAATATCTCTAAGGTCTCCTATTCCTGGTTATCTAGGTTAAAGTTAATTATAAGGGCTTCTATTAACTTATTAGGGGGCTCCTCTTCTTTCTCTCCTTTATATTCTAAGATAAACTGGCTAATCCGTTTATTAAATCTCTTTTTAGACCTATTATATTCTTCCTAGGTATACCTTATAGACCAACATCCTTCCTTACCACACACAAAGCATTTCTGGTTTGTTCGTCTACGGGGGTATGCTTTCATACAGGGGTTACTATAGGGGTTACGGGTGGGACTTAGTTAGTATAGGTGCTACTAGCGGTAATAGCGGTCCGTAAAGTAGACGTCTAAGTCTATCTACGGATATTAAATATCCGTGGCAAAGGCTTAAGTGCTACCTAGTAGGTTTAAGACTTCATACATTATAATAGAGGAGCGTAGGTTATTAATAAGGCCAGCTAAGGTATCTACAGGCTTGTAATAGGCGTACTTATAGGGCTCTACTTCCTAGCAAGCTGTAATAAGTTTATTATACAGGAAGTCGTCTATTTAAAGCTTAGCATTAAGGCCGTGCTATAAATACCGGAGGTCTTTAATAAGGATTTACAGACACTCTATAGTCAATTTTTTAGTGTTCTTATTAATTACGGTCCGTAGCTTAATCACATTCCATTAGGTAAGGATATTACGCCTATATTCCAGTCCTTTAAAGTAGTTGCGGGTAGCTTCATATAGCTTATTAAAGGGGACACCAAGGGGGTTGCTCTTAAGGTTGGTGTAGTAGTGGTTAAGTACTAGGCCGCGCAGTATGGTAGAGTAGGCTTAGCTAAACTCTTATTTAGAAATATCAGCCTTCTGGCAGAGGTCCGTAAAGATAGTTAGTTTAAAGTTAAAATTATTATTTTCACCACTATACTTAGATTTGTCGGTATAGAGCTTGGCTAGGTTAGCTAGCTCCTTGCCATAGGTCTTTACTTAGGTGGGTTACGGATCTATAACTTGCGGATCTATAGCTTATGGATATATAGCTTATAGATCTGTAACTTAAATAGTAGGGGTAATTTAGTCCATATTTTGGTTTATAGGGGTATTATAATCCGTAACTTAAGAGTAGGGTGTATTTTAGCCAATAAGGTCAAGTCTAAAGCCGCTTAGGTTTATAGGACGAATTTAGTTAAGTAGATTAGATATAAGGCCAGCAATTACATTAAGTTTGGAAGAAGTAAAGAGTTCCTTAGTTTCTTAGAACTAGTCTAGGATTTCCTCTTTAGTCCATTCCATTTAGTCCTTCTTGTGTATTATATTATATAAGGACTGTGCAATAGTAACTCATTTATTCCTTTTAACCCATATACCTTAGTCACGTAAAAGGGTTCGTAGTTTATAGATAGTAACAGGGTTGCAGGCCTTAAAAATAGCTTCTATAAAGTCCATAAAGTCTTCCTAGTATTACTCCCATAGGTCGTTATTTATAAGCTTAAAGTGTTTATATTCAAGGATTTTGAAACTAATATAGTTGTTAACATTGTTTGTAGACATAACGTTAACTCCTTATCTCTATTTCTTTTAACCTTCGCTGACTTGCTTGCTGATGTCTGCCATACTATAGTGTAGTATGGTGCATAGCGGGTAGTAGCAGCTTATAACGGGTGGGGGAGGTCTTATAACAGTCCGTAAAATCGATTACCAGGTCCGTAATGGTTTATAGGAGGGTAGGGGGTTTCCGCAAAAGGTCCGAAGAGGTTTAAGGTTTAAGGGGGTTAAAAATAGGGGTTCTATATAGGTCTATATTCACGTCTATAACTTCTAGTAAACCGTACTAAGACTTGAATAAGTATACAAAGTTGGAGATAAGTCTATAATCCCCAACTTCCGACCTTCTAGTAGGTCGTACTAGGAGTCTAAACGGGTGGTCGCTGTTGTATATATCGCTTGGGGGAGGTGTCGAGTGATTGCTAATCTATACGCGCTTACTAATCAGTGTTTGTACTAACTTAATAGCACGAGTAAGTCATATCCACGGGCACGAAATACATGTAGTATCATATGCTTGTTTAGATGGTGACTGTCTCTTGTATTAAAGCAGACTATATAGTCTATATACTAATACGACCTCCCCCTAATTAGTCAGTGCTTCAGGGGTGCACTAGACGCGTAAGCGGGTGGTTGGTACACCGAACGCGTAAACGCGTAGTTAGTGTACCGTACGCGTAAGCACGCGTTCGGTACGACAGGTGCTGTAATTATACATAGACGATGGTTAAGAAATAAACTAGATTTTATAAAGTTAGTCGCTATACTATATTGGCATTATAAAAGCCAATAAGAGAGCTATAAGTATGTAATATTTTCTAAATAAGAAGATATCTAACTATTAATAGATTCCCGTTATTAGAATATCTTATTTAAGTTTAATAGAATATTAAAGCACTATAATATATTATCAATAAGCCTTATATAGATCTTAGTTTAATTATAGCTATTAAGGATACTTTCTTATTTAATAATATTTATATTCTTAAAGACTGGTTAGATATAACTATTATAGGGCTTAATAAATCTTAAGCTACTATACTAAAACGAGTTCTTATAAAGCGTCTTATAATAATCTAAAGACCTCTAAGCACTAGAAAAATGTAGATTTAAAGGCGTTGCTTAGCAATATAACAATAAGAGATCCCCTATTATTATTATATGTTATATAAATTATGCGCTAAACTAGTTATTTAGGTATATTGCTTAAAGTAATATATACTTTATAAATTTTCCTAGTACCCCTAACTGTCTTAATACTATCGCTTATACGGATAGACAATATTATACTATATTGGGCGCTAGGGCCATAGAAGTAGGAAGAAGAGGAAGCGTTAGGGCTTCCTCTTTTTATATCTTGTATTTTTTTTATTGTCTTATATTGTCCTACTATTATCCTGCTATTATCCTGCCATTATATTATATTGTCCTACTATTGTATTATATTGTTCTGTTATTGCCCTGCTATTATATTATATTATCCTATTATTACCCTGCTATTATATTATATTGTCCTACTATTGTTCTACTATTATATTATATTGTCCTATTATTGTCCTGCTATTATATTCTATTATTGTCTTATTGTCTTATATTGTCCTGCTATTGTCTTAGCACTACTATATACTTTTTACCATTTACTAAGATTATAGTTATAGGTATTTATTGGCTAGGATCTGGGCAGTAACTTTTAGTAGTAATTTTACTACCTAAATCTCTTATAGATTAATTAATTAGTGTAGAGCCGTTATATTATAGTAAAGCCATATCTAAGCAATCTATATTGTGATCCTTAGCATAGTGTTATACATAAAAATATTTAATTATGAGATTTAGGAAGGTGTTTATATTTTAATTAAATTTATAAGATTATAACTAAGGGCCTTTACGGCGTAGTAGCATAGTAAGTTCTATAATTGCTTTAGTTTAGGGTTGCTTAGTTACTATAGGAAAGTCGTAATACTTGGTGTGATGTTAAACTTAAGATGCCTTGCTACTGCAGTGGTAGAGACATAGAAGATTAACTATTTATTAAAATATAGCGCGCCCCCATTGCTGTAGTAGCCACTATAGTGATAGAGATACCCTATATTTATAAATTTAGATTCTATATATAGTATAGCTTGCGAATTTAACGCGCTTACCGATTTGGAGGAGCTTTTAGATTAAAAAGTCACTAGATTAACTAAACGATTGCGTTAGAATTAGATTTAAGCTTTAGCTCGGATATATTTTAGGGCCTTTAGATTTAATCTAAAGTCGCAACTAAATATTCCCTAAGATTTAATGCAGGGATCTTTTCTTAAGGATCTAATTTGATTATAAGGTTCAGGAAGGGGTTATAATTTAGTTAAATTTATAAGATTACATTCTAAAGTCCTTTTAGTGTAGTGGTATAGTATATTCTGCCTCTTGCTATAATTTAGAGCTAGCCTAATATAATTAAAACTTAACATAGAAGAGCTAATATGCTTAGTATATAGTGTTAAGATTTTGTTAAATGTATAACTTTGGGCGTTATAAGACATGTATAAAAATATAAGTTTAATTTAGAGCCTTACTAACGCCTAATTTAATAGAAAACGACCTTCTTTTTTAATATTTTTAATATATAATAAGTAGGAATTGAACCCGCTATGCTTAGGAGTTAAACTTATAATATTTAATTGCCTAATCTAGCTAGGAGGCTTGGCGGCGATGTAATAGGGCTTAATAATATAATAAGACTTAATAGTAATGCAATAAGACTTTGCAATATAATAAGACTTAATAATGTAATAAGGCTTAGCAATATAATAAGGCTTAGTAACGTGATAAGGCTTAGCGGCAATATAATGAAACTTAATAATGTAATAGGTCTTAGTAATATAATAAGGCTTAGGGCTGGGCAATAGGGAGCAGATTTAAGGTTGCTTAGTTACTCTAATGCCTAATAGCAAAATCTAACAGTATAGTACTGCTATTAAGGTATTCTAATGCGGATAGGTTATATAAAGGTTTTGTCTATAATATGTTTAACATATCCTAAAAGTCTGCCTTTCACTTATCTTTAAGGTTAAATTTCTGGCCTATAATGAATTAAATGTTATAGTTGGTAAGAGCACGACAAATAATAGTATATTTTGCCCTGTTGTTTTTAGAACCATTAAACACAAAGTAGTAGGTAGTCTGTTAACTTATGTCTATTAGTGCCGGCTAATAAAGTGCCTTTAAAACATACTAATATTGATAATAGCCCTTTTATTTTATAATATAATAGGCTTAATAGCAACGGGTTTTAGTCCTTATAATTAAGCATATTTGTCTAACAGAGCCAGGTTTGCTAATTATTCTAGTTAGTATTATATTATAGGTTAATTTAATATTTTATACTTATGGAAAAAGGCAGGAGGTAAATTAAATAGAATAATTAAGGTATACTTTCCTTCGCCGTTAGGGATTTTATATAGATGTTATATAGTATATAGGTAGGAGCTAGTGGTTGTTAAGACGTTATAGGCAGTAGCAAAAAGTTTTTATATAGAAGTGAGATCTTAAAAACTACTACTAACAGTTCCCTCTTATAGTGGACAACTATGTATATATGCTGCAACTGTGTAATTGGTAGATAAAAGCGGTAGTTATAAACGTTAGTTTGTCTATTTTAATACCGTCTTACTTCTTGTAATAATTCGAGATATAGAGGGAGCTTTTAGTTATAGGATAATCCTCTTACGTACTAATTAAGCTTTTAAAATAATAAAGATAGCATATATATATAGTCTGTTAGTAGAGAGAATATACCTTAACAGGAATTGTTAATATATATTTAGAAATAAGAGTTGGTAGGGTTATAGGCTGGATTACTTAATAGGTGTTAAGGTAGTTAGTAACTGGAGTAATATTAATCTAGACTAAAGTTAAACTTTCTAAGGTTTAGTTAACGTATTAGCTACCTAATTAAGCTACCCAAATATACTACCAACTTTAGCTATTTATAACTCCACCCCTATTAAAGATATTTAAATAAAAGTTTAAATATAGCTGCTTATATATGAAATTATTTAATTTATAATATCGTTAAAAAAGTATTATATTATTAATTCTATTTATTGCCTAATTTGGTCCTTTTTAGGTATATATAAGCTTTTATTAAGTATTTATTGGCTTAAATATATATAATACTTTTTTCAAAATATTATAAATAGAATACCTCTATATATAAGCAGCTATATTTAAATTTTTATTTAAATATCTTTAATAGGGGTGGCTTAACTAGGTGGCTAGCTTAACTGGATAGCTAATATATTATATAGTGGTTAATACTAAGATAATGTATTATAAAATATTGAATAGTGGTATATTGTCTATATATATATATATTATGCTAAGACATACTCTTATTATAGGGGATCGCTACTCTAACTATATTAGCTACGCTATTTCTATTACATTATTATTAACCTACTAAGTAGGTTAGGTTTTAAACCCCTTATAGAACTTATTAATTATTATCCTTTTAGTTATTATATACCTTATTAATATAACCATATTAATTAGGTTCCACTTATCTATACTATATATCATTAATATAGTAACTACTAGCGCTAACTATCTAGATCTAGCATGTTACAGGACACCTCTGTGACACCTTATACATATCTACCTGTTTCCACTAACGCAGCAAGAAGAGACTGACCGCGAGACAGCAACCCAATAGCAATTTGCTGGCAATCTACGGCAATCTGCCGCATTCTGCTATATTCTACCAAAGTCTACTAAATTCTGCCAAGTTCTGCCAGGACTGCTCCTTAAATCCTATTCTGCTCTATATATATATTAACTAAGCAACCAAACTAATAATATATACCCTTTCTTTCTGTTTCCTTACCTTCTCTCCTTATATAACGTCTTAATCTTATTATATGGTTTATGTATATAGCTTACTAATATCTACTTCGCTATATATTATTACCACTTATACTTACTCTATAACACTACATTATATTAAAACCTTAAAAACCTATACTCTACCCTACCCTGTCCAAAATGCAAACCAACCTTAAAGCCCCTATAACGACCGCTAATATTATATCTACACTCTAGGAATAATTAGCAGATATATAAAAGTCCTTTATAGACGCCCTTGTGCAAAACTAAGCTACTATAGCTTAATAGTAAGCTAAATAAGAAGCACGGCACCAGAAAACAATTGAGGCCCTCTAAAAAGAAATCTGTACCCTTAAGACGCCTATGCTAAGCCCTTAAGACTAATTGCTATTACTAGAAGCTAATATGCGGAACGCGAGCCCTAAACTAGTAATAGTTATCCCATTAGCAGAACTAACTACTACGTTATAACAATCTAAAAAACTACTAGACCCTCTAGTATTTACTAGCAAACAATAAGAGCTTCAGTTATTTTTAAGCTAGCTTAAGAATAAGCTAACTGGTAATACTAACTGTTACCTAACTAAAGCTAACTAACTCTACTATGCCCTAAGTTAACTAAGAGGAGACGTAGCTAACCTTATTAAACCTCTTTAGCCAAACTTAGTATAAAGCCTAGTTATACTTCTTAAAGCTATATATAGTAACCTAAACTGCTAAGCTACTACTTAAAGGAAGATAAACTACATAACTTAAGAAAAGAAAGGTTTCCTAGTATACTTCTCTAAATTTAATTATTACACAAAGGGAATAGGCTGGAATAACTCCGTACTAATTAATAGCCTTATTAAATCTCTAAGCCCTAAACTAAAAACCTCCCTAATTAGTGTAGACCTACTAGGAGCCCTTAACGTCTATATAAACGTTATTAATAAACGGTATAATGATATACTACGCCTAATACTAAAGTCCGCTCCTTAATATAATATAATAACCTTATAAATGTCCACTAAGTTATTGTCCTAGCCTAAGCACCTTAATGCTATAGATATCGACACTGGGACCCTAGGATACACCCTACTAGGGTCCTTTAAATAAGAATAATGCACTAAGCTAGGCCTCTACTTTAAATATGGAAGTAGCTCCTACCTCTCTAACTACTACTCCGCCCCCTTTTAAAAAGATCTATAAACAGTTAACGCTAGCAGCTGTTTACTGCACTGATCTTCTAGCTACTAACCCTAATTATTATCTGGTTCCAACTTATTATCTAGTAAGCACCACTTATAAGGATAAAGCTATAACTAATACGCTATAAGAACTCCGCCCTAATTATCTCTAAAAGGAAGGTTCTAGAGCTAAGTCGCTCTCTAGGATGGCGCTGCCCTAGGATCTTATTAAATGCATTAGATGTTATAAACTCTAACTCTTGGGAATATAGTATAACTATTAACTGCCGGCTTTGGCAAAATAATTAATAGGCTAATACTTAAGTCCTAATTAATATAAGAGCTAGTAATATAGGATTTATTAACAAGATCTTTATATAAGATAATAGTTTTACTCTAACCCCCCTTAACAAGTATATTGACGTATTTGGATTTAATAGCAAACGTACTGTCTTAGGCTGTATTACCTATATAGTATTTCTAAGACTCCAATACCTGAACTATAAAGAATTAATTAAACTCTTTATTACTACCCTAGGTTACCTAGTAATCCTTAAATAACCCTAGATAAAGCTATATAAGGTAACCATTAATTAGGACAACCTTAAGCTTCTATTTACTGCCTCCTGTTGCAAGTAGAAGTGCCTTATAACTTACTGCTTAGACCCTAAACTAAAATCTGGAAAATCTACTAGGATCCACTAGTCTAAAATTTTCACTAATATCTACCCTATACCTAAAAATTCCACTAAATTCCACTAACCTAAGAATTCCACTGAATTCCACTAATATAATATTTCTACTAATGTCTACCAAGAACCTAAAAATTATACTAAACTATATAAACTAATTCTAACTACTATACCGCCCTAAACTAAGCAGAAGTCTAAGCTTAATATATAAAGGTACCAGAAGAACTGGTATTCTACTATAAAAAGGATATTTAAAGAACCTAAATAAGAAACTATATAAGAAACTAAGAATAATCTAAGCTTGCTTAATACCTTAGATATCTATATAATTGGAGCTACCCTATTAGCACAACTTACTAAGAAACTAGAATATATAATCTTTACTGTTATAATGGCTGATATTAAAAAGGCCTTAGCACTAAAGAAGCATACTAACCCTATTATAAAAGTACCAGTATACCACTATAAGCACCTAGAGATATTCTTATAAAAGGAAGCTAATAAGTTAGCGGAACACTAACCATATAACTATAAGATTGTACTTAAAGAAGAAAAACAGCTAGGATTTAGACCCCTATATAGAATGTCCTAGAACGAACTTAAAGTACTATAAAAGTACTTAGATGAGCACCTAAGTAAAGGATTTATTAGAGCAAGCTCTTTGCCTATAGCTGTATTTATAATCTTTATTAAGAAACCTGGCAGCGGTCTACGCTTCTATATAGACTATTAAGCTCTTAATGCTATTACTATTAAGAATTAGTACCCGCTCCCATTAATTTAAAAAACACTAAACTAATTAAGTAAGGCTCGCTACTATATAAAACTTGACCTTATCTATATGTTTAACCGCCTTTGTATTATAAAAGGAGATAAATAGCTTACTGCATTCCGTACTAGATACGGACTATTTAAATACTTAGTAACTCTATTTGGCCTCGCAAATGCCCCAAGTTTATTCTAACACTTTATAAATAATACCCTACAACCTTATCTAGATGTTTTCTATACTGCTTATATTAACAACATCCTAGTATACAGTAATAACCTAACCAAATATAAGAAACACGTTAACTTTATCCTAAAAGCCCTATATAAAGCTAGCTTATAATTAAATATAGATAAGTGCAAATTCTATAAAACGGAAGTCCTATACCTTAGACTTATTATTTCTATAGATAGCATATAAATGGATCTAAAGAAGGTTAAAGTAATTATAAACTAGTAAGAACCTAAGAACGTTAAGGACGTAAGAGCCTTTATAGGATTTGCTAACTTCTACTAATAGTTTATTAACAACTTCTCCGCTCTAGTTTTACCCCTTATAGCTCTAACCTAAAAGGATAAAGCCTTTATCTTTAATAAGGAATATAAGAAGGCCTTTGCTTATCTTAAAGTTATATTTACTACTACACCTATACTCTAACACTTTAACCCAAACTAAAAGAGTGTTATAGAAGCTGATTTATCCAACTATATTACTAAAGGCATTCTGTCTCAGTATAATAAGGAAGAAGTACTGCACCCTAGAGTATACTTTTTAAAATAACTAAGTCTAGCTAAATATAACTACAAGATCTATAATAAGGAATTATTAGCTATTATTAGATATTTTAAGTAATGGCGACCCAAACTAGAAGGCGCCGGATTTCCAATTAAGGTCCTTAGCGACTATAAAAATCTATAGTACTTTATAACTATAAAATAGCTAAGTTATTATTAAGCCCGCTAGTTAGAATATCTATCCTGTTTCCAATTCTTAATTATATACTACCTAGGCGTTTAAGGTTAAAAACCTAATGCCCTAACCTAATGTTTATAAGACATACCAGTATAGGAAGAAGTGTATACCTACTATAATTAAACCCTACTTCGCCCTAAGCTATTTAACCCTCCTATT
>Ga0307507_10000802_pt1 | contig 69464 bp, 37 predicted proteins | sample 7_EM_MG_FD_207223 | JGI IMG/M metagenome (GOLD analysis project Ga0307507, IMG submission 207223) | Populus trichocarpa ectomycorrhiza microbial communities from riparian zone in the Pacific Northwest, United States - 7_EM | ecosystem: Host-associated > Plants > Roots > Unclassified | place... | reverse complement strand
TAACCATTTTTTTTTTTTCATTTTTTTTTTCTAAAACCCCCCCCCCCCCCCCCCATAGCCCACTACCTTCCCACACGGTACCAACGCCTGTAAATTATCAACTACCTCCACTACCTCCAACGCCTGTGATTCAGCCTATAGCTACGGCTATAATACCTAGAACGTAAATACCTACCCCTATAACACCCCAACTAGCTGTTATATCTATACCTTAGCAAACTGCACTAATCGCTACTAATAGCAAGCTGCACCTACCTCTACCTAGGATCAACTACTTACCCTCCTCACTTAACTCCTATAGACGCAGAATCAGCAATTATTACCTACGGCAACTGCCTCTACCCTCCCTAGTGCTTCTTCTGCCTAGTATCTTCACCCTAGTACTGCTAATACTAACCCTGCTATGCACCTGCTTATGTACAGCAAAGAGGCAGCTACTATTGCCAAGATCTATATAGACAACCAGAAGTACAATAGAGTAAGTAATAGCTTTAACTTTAAGTTAACTATCTTCTATAATATCTGCAAGAGAGCTAGTCTACCTCCTAAAGGCTATATAACTGCATTCCCAACCATGCTAAAGGGACTTGCTTAGGGTCACTACTATAATAGCAGCCTTTTAACTAGATTATTTACTAAGGTATATAACCACATGCGTTACTTCTTTAAAGGACCAGAGTACTATCGGAGAAATCTTACTAAATAGAACGCCACCGACTTCTAAGGAATTATTAATAAGAACCCTAATAAGCAAATCTATTAGAGTTTCCAACTACTCCTTAACAAGCTCCTAAAATATCGCTACAGATTATACCTAGAGTTTTATATAGACCTCTTCCTTATAAATAAGCTAGTTACCGCTTACTAAAGAGTACTAGTATACTGTATCGCTATTTCCAACCCTTCTAAAGACCTCTTCTAGTTAATTAGCAAGTTGCAATCTTCTATAGTTATATAGGAGAAGAAACACCCTTCCTAGGCCTTAATAAGACCGTCTTAAGGAGCCTACTTTACGGATCGCATATACCGCTATAATATCCATAACAACCGTAACCGAACCCGCTCCTATAGACAAAATACTGTCAGATCTATAAAGGCTAAGTACTACGTTTGCCAAAAGGAGACCTGCCGCTTATAGAAATACATAGAGGAGAAGCGGAACCGTTCTAGAGATAAATATAAAAGACATTTTAACAATAATAAGGGCTATAACGGTAACTTTAAAGAACGCTTCAGACAATACACTATCTACTATAAAGGAGACGACAATAATAAGCGTAATAAGACTTTTAAAGCTCTTATACTAGACATAGACGCTAATAAAAACACTAATAATAATAACAGCAAGGAAGAATTAGAAGACCCTAACGGCTACTACCTTATATTATTTAGGACTCTTACTATAGACAAAGCAACCTCTACAAGTGTAGAACTAGCTAACAAGGCTTGCGCTTACTTACTTACTACAACCTCCATAGAACCTACTACGGAAACTAACCCGTTTAACTACAACACAATAACCGCCGCTTTACGCTATACTTCCACAGTATTTATAGGAATTATAATCAATACCAGTGCGTTAAAGAAGTCTATAGCCGGTTATAGACAATTCTAGGCACTATAGAACGCGGACCAATCTATAAAACTTAATACCTTAACCAAAGGATAAGTTAACGTGCAGTTTGGCATTAGAATTGCTACCTCCATTAAAACTATGGATATTATCACCCCTATAGGCAAGATACAGTTTTATATTGTCTATATAGATACCCCCTTCTTGCTCTATTTAGCGGATATAGACAGACTCTAAATCTACTACAACAACCTTAGAAACGTTGTTATTACTCACACTAAAAAAGTGCTAGTAGTGCAACAGTTTGGCTACCCATTTCTCCTATAGAGCTCATCACTATAGTTATATTTATCTGAATCCTTTAACGCGAACCCCTACTACTTAATAGATATAGAGCTACGGCGCCTATATCGCCGATTTAGATATCCCTCAGTTAAGAAATTGCAAAAGCTACTCTACTATGCTGGCCATAAAACTAACAGAATGGCCATTAAGCAACTAACCAAGTTCTACCACTACTGTTAGAAGTTTAGTAAATCACTAGGCAGATTCCGCTTTACCCTATAAAATAACATTAATTTTAACTATAATATCATCGTTGATATTATATACATCAGCGGATCACCCCTCCTATATATCGTTAATAAAGGAACGCGATTCTAAGCCAGTAGATAGCTATAAGACATTAGTGCTAAACACATATAGGACATTCTATAGATGTACTAGATTAACATCTACCTAGAGCTACTAGACCTAATTACCCACAACGCCAAAAAGAACTTTGTTAGTAAGGAATTTAAGCAATACGCCACCATTATAGGAATTAGTATAAAGGGAGTACCGGTTAAAGCACATAACTCCATTAGAATGGTAGAGCGCTACTATAGTCTATTACGGCGAGCCTACCAGATTATTATAACTGAAATCCCCAATATTAATAAGGAGATAGGACTCTAAATAGCGTTTAAAGCAATTAATAATTTAGCTGGCCCTAAAGGACTAGTTCCTACACTTCTAGTCTTTAGAGCCTACCCCCAAATGGTTAAATCCAATGCACCATCCCCTACTATTATACAACGCGCTGCCGCAATTAAAAAGGCTATGGCAGAGATATAGAAGCTATAAGCTAAATAACAGATTGCCAATGCGCTAAATATGCGAAACGGACCTAATACTAATACGATTTATAATCTCCCACTAAACTCACCTGTTTTAGTCTAGAGAGAAGGAAACACTAGCCAAAATGGCTATTAGGACGGGCCATTTACCTTACTTACCGTCAAGGGTAAAATATGCACCGTTAAGCTGTTTAGCGGACCTACAGCCTTCCAATCTACGGTTATAAAACCCTACCTTTAAGCAACTAAATCGTAGGAGCAAATTGTCGGACTAGAATCGCTACCTAAACCTCTACTTAGGTTAGCCCTTTCTAAGACTGTCTTAGAGAGACCTACTAAAGCTTAGCAACAACCCCTAAAACAAGGCAGAGGACGCCCTCGCAAATACCCTCTACTTACGGCCATAACTAATATCACCATCTACCTATAGGATGACAGTTAATTTAGTACCCAATTCAGCGCCTTCTAATAGAAGGAGCTTACTGGTCTACTTAAGAAGGGAGTTTTTAAGATTATAAGACTTATAGATATACCACAAGGCGTATAACTATTTAACTCGCGATTTATTAATGAGATTAAGAACAAGGAAACTAATAAAGCCTTTAAGAAATCCCAACTAGTTATATAAGCTTACAACAACTTAGAAAAGGAACTGGTTTTTACCTAATTACTAACTATTTAACAAGTCAGCCAACAACTAATTCTCTATATTGCCGCTATAAAGCTTCTATAGGCACGACTTTACCTCCAAGATATTTTACAGGCCTATATATAATTAACCACTATACTAAATCGAGAGTTCTATATACAACCTCTATACAAGCTAATTAAGCAACTTGGGATTAACAAGGCCTCTATTCTAAAGGTTATAAAACCACTCTATAGAGTACTAGAAGCCGGTAACCACTAGTTTAAGATATATCACTTATATCACATCTAATAGTTGCATATAGACTAGTCTACGTACGACCCCTACCTTCTACAGAGTAATAAACCCTTTGATATTATAGGCCTATAAACCAACAATACTCTATTCCTAGTAGATAAGACCTTTATAAACGCAGAGTAAAACGAGCTGTATAAGGCTAAGTTTATGGCTAAGAAACAGGAATAACTTACCATTAATACGCCCATTAAGTTTAATAATAGAGTTATTCAGCTACTAACTAACGGGAGCATTACGCTTACTCAGGAACGACAATATATAAACCTTAGTATAATTAGCACCAAGCTTACCACAAGTACAGGATTAAAAGGAGCTATAAGAACCTTAACTCTAAAGGACTAGTATATCGCTTAACATGCTAGAGGTGTATATATCGCTTCAGTATGCCAGCCAGAAGCCTTATTCGATTTATCCTTTACTGCTTAGGTAATTAACCCTAACAAGGAAGACGCAAAACAGTTAAACAAGTGTCTAAACTGGCAAATCAAGAACGCCAATAGAGGTCTTAAGTTCGTTAAGTTAGATATTAAAACCCTATAGCTACTGGTATTTACGGACGCGTTATTTACTAATAACAAGGACCTCTTTTTACAGATTAGCTACGTCCTTGTACTAGCTAATGCTACAAAGAAGGCTAATATCGTCTATTAGAGCTTAGTTAAGTGCAAAAGAGTTATTTAAAGCGTACTAGCTTCTGAACTCTATGGCATAGCCTATAGCTTTAACATTGGCGTTATAATTAAGTCTATAGTAGACAAGATCCTACAAATCAACCTTTTATTTATACTTTGCACTAACTCTAAGTCCTTATATAACTGTCTAGTACGACTCGGAACCACCTAAGAAAAACGCTTAATAATTAATGTAATGTACCTCCGGCAAGCCTACGAACGGAGACAGATTACAGAGGTGAAATAGATTAATAGAGAGGCCAACCCTACTAACGCTATAACGAAGGGAAAACCCTGCGCGGCTCTTTAATAGCTTATTAATACAAACTAAATTAACCCACAAGTTATAGGATAGGTTGAATAAACGAACTTAGATTTAGCTTAGTGTTAGGTAACTAATTATAATAGTATAGACCCTAAATTTAACCAACTAATCAGGATTTTCCATGCCCGGCATAAAAAATTGCTATTGGCTTGCTTACCACTAGCGCCTTGGCGGCCCTCGCAATATATTAACCTACTACCCCTAATAACTCTTCTTCTTCTTCTCTTCCTTAGCGTAGTATCTCTATAATACAGTATTTTACAGGCTTTGGTTTAGAGACATTTATACAAGCCATAATACGGGTTATATAATTACGGACCTATAAAAGGAGCGTGGAAGCTATTGCGTATACGCTACGAATAGTCTAGAAGTAAACTTAACTTTAGAGTGTAGATTAGCCTTCTTTTTAGAGTTGCTCTAGTGTTGGAATGTTAGTTATATAACGTGGTCACGAGACCACGAAGCGAGGCTAGCTAACCTAACCTTGGAGCAACCCCTTACTTCTAGACATCAATAACTACCAACTTTAACACCGCATACGTATCGCAATACAGTGATATTCGTGCACGTTGATAAAGCAAGTATACCGAAAATAGTCAAACTAAAATTATAAACGCGATTATAGAACAATACCTATAAATATACTACTCCTACCTGCAAGATAACTGGGAAAAGTAGCTACCTTTAGCTAAGTTTACTGCAAATAATATAATAAATAAATTAATAGGCGTAACGCCGTTTTACGCAACCTACAGATAAGATCCTTAACTTGGATTTAAACTATAACCCAAAATTAATATAATAGGACCTATAATTAAACGAATTTAGTTAATTAATACGCATAACTTCACCAATTAAATAAAGCAGTTAACGGAACTATTATAAAGTAAATTAGCATACGCTTAAATGGTATAAGAATGGCATATAAATAAAGAATAAGCTCCCATATGGGACTTTAAGGAAGGTAATATAGTTTACCTAAATATTATTATTTATTGCTTAACGTCCGATTCAGATCCCTATTAGGCCCACGCGAACTACTCCTTATTTACATATAGGGAGAAAACTCTATTTAAGAAAACCCTATAATCTATCTCCCTGCCTTTTAGGACTCGCCTGCTTAGCGCCTATAAGTTACTAGTAGTACTCTTCTACCTTACTTTTTGACCTCTTTGGGAACCACTACTGCCGTAATAAGCCTACAGACGCGCTAGTATCGCAAACTTTACTCTACTACTATAGAGTTATTAGGGGGCGCCTATAACTCACCCCTTTACCCTCTATTACTATTTCCTTTACAACCCGGAACTGGTCTAGTACGTTTTAGCTAATAAGCCACTGGGTAACCGCTTTAAGGCCTTTTTATATTAAAAGCAGTATAGTATAATTCTCTATGCCAGCTACTAAGAGCATTGCTTCTTAGTGTATAGAGGGCATAATAGTATTATATATTTTAGTGTCTATTTTAGCTAGCTATATTTATATCTTAGGCTACCTACTAGGACACCTACCTAGTAGAGTTAATCTTTTAGTCCTATTATTCCTATTCTTAAGAGTGTTGCTATTGTATTTTCTACCTTTATTAGGCCTTTTTAGAGCCCTTAAGTATTTACCCCCTATAGCGTTAACTATGCTACGGCTTAGGTTCCTCTTGCCTAAGTTAGCCTCTATACCTTTAACTCCTATATACCTTTCCAGCGTTGGTCCAACTAGTATTATATTACGGTGGATAGTTTCCTAGCATTCCTTTATACTCTACTTTAGCTCCTTTCTCTCTTTTACTGTTATCTTTACTGGCCTTTTATGCGTTTCCCTTTCTTCTCTATATAGGCCTGGGCCCTAAAGCAGCACTATTCTTCTTTTACTTTCTTTGCCTATTTTTCTAATATATCTTCCCTACTTTAGGGTTGTTGGTTTATTCTCCTATAGGGCACCCTTAGGTCCCTCTATAGTTTATTTAGGCGTATCTTAATATACTTTATAATATTAAAGTTACGTTTATTTTACGCCCTTTATATTACAGCGGCTTTAATATATAGTTATAGAGGGGGGATATTAGCTTCCTTCTCTAGTAGTGCTGTAACTGTTCGCTTATACCCGCCTATTATACTCTAGAGGTAGGCTATTTAGACCTTTTAGAGTGGTTTAAAAAGTAATTTAGGGGGGCCTTTTTTAGTTTCTCTAATGGCACAAATACTAGATCTATATATTATAGTTAGCCAGATAACTGCTATATATAATAGGCGTAACCTCTAAAAGTATGGGCCCTATATAGAATTAACAATCCTAGATAATGCAATATACTATACTTAGCCCTTATAGGCCGCTTGCGCCGTATATACGCTCCACTAGAGCTTACTATCTACCTATACTCCTAATACCCTTAGGCCCTAAACTAGTTAACCCCTAAAGCCTTAAATATAGATTATATACTAGAAATCTGTAGATTAGTTGCGTTTTCTTATAAAGTAGATTAGCTAGTATTTCTCTAGTAAGAATTAGACTCTATATCATCTTGCCCATTCTATATAGGTGTTATAGGCTTTCTCTAGTGTTCTGCAATTCTCTGCAGCTATTGGCCCGTATATAATTAGGTTTATATTATTAATAAAGCCTATCCCCTAGGTTACCCCTTCCTTAAAGAAGTTAAGTAAGTTACTTATAAAGAAGAGGAAGAGTATAGGCAAGAGGGGTAATCTTTATAGTATTCCTATTATAACTGTAATAGGGGGGCTCTAGTATCTACTAAAGACTAGTAATATTTCTTTCTAGCCTATAAACCCTTAAACAAATTATATAATCTATTCTGGGAAGCCCTTTACCCTAAGGATATATAAGAGACGCTTATAGAGCATATTATTATAGGCGCCACTAATATCTAGGCTAAGCATTAATACTATAAAGTCCCTTCACATCGCCTATACAGATTTAATAGTAGTAGTAAGTAGCATAAGTACTAATAGTGTTAAGCGGTTCTTTCTTGCCCCTATTTGGCTTTATAGTAGTAGGGCATATTCCTTAGCCATATCTACTATATAGTCCACTATTACCCTTTCTAAGATCTTACTAAGGGTATTTTCTAAGGCAATAAAGCGGTAGCTTCCTAGGACTAAGTAATCTACTTTACCTTCTTTTTATAGGATAACCGTTGTTATAGATCTTCTAAGTTATGGGTAGTAGCCTATAATAAAGCATGCTCTAGCTATATCTGCAAGCTAGGGTGCTATAAGTAGTCCACAGGTCTTTAAGGCCTTATTTAGAACCCTATTTAGTCCTAGTACTATATTATTTAAAAGGCAGCTAATAGTTCTAGCCATTTCCTCTATTATCATGTCGCTGTTAACCCGTAGGTAAGTCACTAGTGTTTTACCTATAATATTACTAAGGTCTGCTAGAGCCGGTTAGGGGAAGAACCTTTTTATAAAAATCTTTACCTTTTTATTATTGTTGTTAGTGGCCTATAATTCCCCTGCTCTTTATAGGAGTGGTAGGTATAGGTCTTTTACTAGGCGCCCTACCTTTTTTTTTACCCATTTTGCTATAGCCTAAAGGCCTTTGTTATAGGGGAGGCTTAGGTTAAAAGTATACTTATTTATAAACTATCTCCAGTTATTCCTTACTTTTTTTTTTAGGGTATTCTTTAACTAGTTTCTTATATCTTTATATTGTCTTTTGTCTTTAGGGTTATAGCTACTTATATATTTCCTTCTTGCTTATTATTGACTAGCGATAAAAACCGCGTATTATGCGGACTATGCATATTGCGTATAGGGGCCCGGTTATAAGACTAGGTAGTGCTCTTCTAGCCCATTTTTAATTACTGCCTAGATCCTTTCTAGTTTACAGTTAATTTCCTTAGGGGTAGCTAATAAGCCTTACTTATTTAGTATTAGGTGGATTTCTTTTAGGTCTTAAAGTTGTTATTTAGCTATATTAAGGAAATTGTCTATCTTAAGCTTTCTTATTACGTATCTTTTGCTATTTAGTTATGCTTTAATGTCTAGATCTAGCTATATCTGGATAGGGATATAGTCTAAAGCAAGTGCCTATTCTTCTTTAGGGTTACACCTTTTGAGTCTCTAGTATAGGCCTTTGTCTATAAATATAAGGTTAATTGTACTTCTAGCGGTGCCTTATTGCCATATAGTTGCTCCTAGGGGGGTGGCTAGCTTAAGGCCCCAGATGTTTATAGCTCTTAATAAGCACTCTACCTATTATTTAGCAGCAACATGGATACCCCCCTACTATAGGTCGTGGAGGTTTATATCTTTTAATAAAATAAACTCTATGCCTTTGGTTTCTAGTAAGCTTATTACTAATATAATATTCTTTATTTACGGGACCCCTTTAACCCTAGGGTTATACACATTAATAATTTATACCGGTCCCCTATATATCTGGATTATTATAACTATAATATCTAGGTTAACTGCCTGCTATAACTATAAGGATAGGCTGATAGCCTTGCTAATTATAAAGTACACGTATATAGCTGCTTTTGGTTTATATAGGAGCTAGAATCCTTAGAGGCAGTATATTAATTATATATAGGTATTATAGTACGGTTCTTATATAGTAAGGATATAGTATTTTTCTGGGTCTAGACTGTCTAGTAGGGGCCTTACAAGACGGTAGTTTGTATTACCGCAGTTATATTATATAATGGATAGGTGGCGGACCCCTAGTAAGGGTCCTTTATCTCTTCTTTATTTCTCGCTTCTTCTATTTCTACTTTCTCTAGAATATTTAGAACTTTTGTCTCTTATATCTATACCTTAGTCCCTACTTATTTTATATAGAGCTTTCCGTTCCCATGTTTTATGTTCCTATTAACGCTTTTATATCTAAATCTGTTATTGTCTCCGGTTCTTCCCTTATTCTTACTAGTTAGCTATATACCCTTTATAAGTTAGCTATAAATATTATATTTACTGTATTAAGTCTAATTCTTAATTATCCTGGTCTTAAGCTTACTGTGGCTGTCTATAAGGGTCTACCTATAGGGCGTCCTCTCCCTTATATCCCCTGTAACCCTTATATCCCTATTTGGTCTAGTAATATTACGCGGCGTCGCTTCTAGCCCATTAAGGCTTGGGATGGCTGGCCTAGCCCCCTAGTATTAAAGGTAGAAAACGCTAGAAAGGCACCTATATCCTACTAGCTTATTACCTATTATTTCTATTTATATAACCTAGCGTGTAGTTGTTCCTATAGCTATTAAGCCCTTACCTTTCATCTCCTATATTTAATGCAGTCTTCTCTCTCCTACGCCTTATATATACTTCGGTGGCAGTTTACGCATTTTATTTAGTCTTAATTTAAGTAGTGTCTTGTATTATAGGGGCCTATATAGTAGCCGCAGCACACCTGTGCTGCGTATATAGATTGGGTGTGTCCCTATTATATACAATAATAGCATTATTCTAGGCGTAGTCTATAGTTATAGAGCCTTGTGTTGTATATAAGGCTATTTATAATTATCCCTTTTTAGATAAGGAGTTTTTGCATTTCTAGTATATATATGCTAACAATAAGGAAGCTATACGTTCGTTTAGTATCTCCCTAGTAAGTCTCTAGCAACCCTTATATTCTCTTATTATTCTTATTATATGCTTAGTTTGCATTTTCCTAATAAAGCTATTAGATTTGGGTGATCTTAAGTCCTAGTATAAGGCGTTCCGTTTATCTTACTATCTCCTATATAATTACTATGTTATCTACCTAGCGTCCCTTTTCTACTCTAAGGCTTATAGGAACCGCTAGAACTTTAACTAGGTAATCCTTATAGAGTACTTTTATACTAATACGTTCTTCTAGCCTATTTCCTACCCTTACGGCTTGTTCCTTTACCTATTAATCTTTTAGGGTAACTCTAATATCTCCGCTCCTAAGGTATTAGACTATAACAGTGTTATAGACCTCTTTATAAATCTCTATAAGAACTTCTATTTCTAATTATCCTCTAAGCCCCTCTACTTTTTCTATATTTAGTTATATTGTAATTATATACCTAGTTATTGTCTTAAGGGGGGTAGGTTCCCTGTGCTATAGAAGCACAGCTATAGCGGCCCAGGTATAGTTTGCCGGTAAAGGGGGTTTTTATTTATTTTTAATTTTACTTAGCCGTTAGAGGATTTAATTAAGGGTTTGCTAGAGGGGCGCCTAAGGTTTACTAAACTAGCGGAGCCATTCTACTAGCTGCGTTAGATTGTTATAGCTAATAGTTACTCCCCTATAATTCTAGATACTAGACGCGTCTAATAGGCTTTATATTTTATTAGATGCCTTCTTAATAAAGGTGTTTCCGCTTTATAGTGTGGTATTCGCCCGTCTTTATTGTGGAGGGCCATTGCTGGGCGTGGTTCTAGCGGTCGCGCGCAAGTGCGAACCACCGTCGTTCGACGTGTGCCTCCCCTGCGATGCATGCATCTCAGGGGGATTCTCTAGGTGATTTTCAGGGTTCTTTTGGTTGGTTTTGGTCTTTTTGGGCCAGGTGCAGCAAGAGCTCCTTCTCAATTGGCGTCTTGGTACGTGTTTGTAAGAGTTAGTTTACCTAAATATATAAAACCTAAAGACTTAACGGCCCTTAAAGAAACTTAACTGGAAGTTTACGGGCCTATACTAAATTAAGAAGAAGTTAAGCCTATATACTTATAAGCTTAAACTGCTAACTAAAATAAAAATATACCTAATGTTTTATATAAGCTTACTATAACCTTTAAAGGGTAAATCTATAACTTATAAAGTGCCGCCGCCACCTCCTATAATTATTAATAACGGTAACGGTTCTTACTTTATTAATTTAATTAATAATATACAATAGAAAACATAATCTAAACAATTTAAACTTCTTATTAAGTGGAAAGGATATAAAATATAAACTTAGGAAACCTATAACCAGATTAAGACCAACACGCCTTCCCTAGTAAAAGAATTCCATAAAGACCATCCTTTACGGCCTACTCTGGCTAGATAGATACAATATAAAGGTAAATAACTGCTACCTAACATAAATATACAAAACACAACAGCAGGAAGCTTGAACTTAAAAAGAACTTAAAAAACATTATAACATTTGTGACATAATTACGTAATATACAAGATGTTAAGGAACTTTAACCGCCGGTTAAAGTTGTCTAATTAGTCAGATTCGCCTTGCCAAGACCTACCGGCAAAACTCTACGCCGCCACCTGACGCAACTATATAAACGCGATAAGTAATAAGTTTTGACTAAAATTGAATTATTTTGGACCTTCGGCCAAAGGGGGGGTACTGTAACAGGACTAGCCTAGTTATAGTAGGAACATCTTGGTGAAATACTCAATATACGAATTCCAACGCTTTAACCAAATTCTGCTGAATTCTGCTAGCTTAATTAACTTCTGCCAAGTTCTACTAGATTAATTGAATTCTACCGAAGTCCGTTAAAGACCGCGTGCGTATATACACACGCATTAACCACTAAAGACCCCTGACTATTTAACTATAAGATTCTCTTGTTATTCCTTTCTCTTCTTTACACAACGTCTTGTTTCTAGCAAGAGCTATATACCCTTAGATTTAGATAGAATTTATACTATTCCTTCGAATCTTCCCCGAAGTCTCTTCGCGCCCTTATAGTACGGTTAAATTCTCTAATAAGTGCTTAGTGGAATAAGGCTTAGGTTAGAATGCAGAGTAATGCTTTTACTACCCCAATAGGAAGTAAAATAAAGAAATAATTTAAGAGAAGGATATGTTAAAGGGCCTCTGCTAGATGGTATGGGGTGCAATCTAGCTTACTCTAAATGGTAGGGTAGGGAGGAGCCTATTAATTATTATGGAGAGAGATTCTAACGCCGTAAAGAATAGGTACTCTGCTAGCTTATATACAGAGACTCTTACCTATAGCCTACTTCCTTAATATTATCTAGGCCAAATTTTTATATAAGATAATGCACCTATATATAACGCCAATTATATAAAGGACTTCCTTAAGAGGCATGGTATTTAGACCATAAAATGGCCGCCTTACTTGTCTATTCTTAACCCAATTAAGCACCTCTAGTGGGCTCTTAAAAAGCTAGTTTATAAACTACACCCTAAATTAACTACCATAGGAGATTTAGAAGAGGATTTTAAGGCTCTACGGAAGGCGTTAAGGGAGACATGGAAGAAGCTACCGAATAGCCTTATTTAGCGCCTTATTAAGTCTATACCAAGAAGGCTTTAGGCTGTATGGAAAGCAAAAGGCTGGCAGACGAAGTATTAACCTTAAAATACTAGGAGAATATATAGGTTTTAATTTATATAGGTTTTCTATATAAAATATAAAATTAAAATGGTGGTAAGAACTACGCATTAACCAGACGACCCAGACTTTTAACGTGTAACTGTACCTAGGCGTATTATAACCCAATATTAGATAGGCAGAAGACTTAAATACCATATACCCCTAAATGTAGGTATATCGCGACCTAACGTAACTTTATCTATACCTATACTATACTAAAAGTTATGGGTTAGAGGCCTTATAGGCGGCCTTAGTACTACTATACTAACAAATACGGCGCTGGCGGATTAGAGCGTCCTACTATTTTTACTAAGACCTTAACTGGCCTAATAGCGCTAGACCCTAGGGAAAACCCCTTAGCCTAGGCGACGGTCCCCTATAATAACCCTATAAGTTACCTTATTAGCACTAACTTTATGTAGAGTCTTATACTATAGTAAGAGTAGTAGTAGCTGCTTTTGTTAGATAATCTGTATTCTCTAAGGCATAGGTTATATACATAAGTTATATATAGGGGTCACGTGCACTATAAATCTCTCCATCTTAGCTTAGAGCCCAAGGGCCCGAGGTCTAAGGTTAATTATCAATTAAGTTAAGATTATCAATTAATTAACCCATTTTATTAATAAATAGCTCTATATAAACTATCTAATAGTTATAAGCCCGGTCCGCCGACTTAAGAAGCTATTTAGCTATTACTTAATTATTTGAAGAAATTCTACCTTATTGTTAGACTCTGGCACCTTATTATTAAAAGACGTAGACTCTAACAGAAATCCTACCTTAATTGTTATAGGACGATTCCAATACAAGATTCCACAAGATTCTACAAGATTCTACCTTAATCGTCACAGGACGATTCTAATAATAAAGACGATCCTAATAATAAGGACAATCCTAATAACAAAAATACCATCTTAATTCCTCCTTTGCCTATTAGTCAAATAACTCTATTAATAAGTTCGTTAACTACAATTATCTTTAATAAGCCAGAAGACTGGGAATAATGGCTATAGCAACCCTAAGCCCTTATGGATTAGCGAATTTAGGCCTACATTAACCTAGACAATATAGTACCTTAACGAGGTCTATTATAAGAACCAGCCTATTTAGAAGTTATAGATTTTAATAAAAATGCAACCTTATATATATAGCTCTTAATAAATTAATAGAGAGCGTATAATAATAGTAGATAATACTATAACTAGGATATAAAGTATTTCCTAAAATAAGAAAAGCACCTTTAACAGATCCGCACCTAGATTACGTCTATAGTATTAATTTAGAAGAAGCTACTGCTTAACCCTTCCTTAACTGTTAAGGAATAGCTATCTTAGTTAAAGGAGAATATAGAACCTACCTTATTATTTATTAGAAAGAAAGTATAACACTAGTATATAGAAGCCCTTAAGGGGTTCAAATACTTATTAAAATTAAACTAATGGCTAGATTAATAGGAACATATAATATTACTAGGAGAGAAGTATAAGATCCTTTAAATGTTAGATAGAATCTAGCTTTAAGAATTAATAGAATTTATTTAACCTTTTAGCAACGCCTACTATATAAAGTACATTACCGAGTTAAATAACCCTTAGAAGTTGAGATCTTCTAAATACTATAGAGTAACGTAATTCACGAGCAAGCTGGCCACCCGAGCATCCTGGCCACCTACCCCGCTACCGAGGCCGAACAATGTAAATTACTCAACCACGAACAGTTATATTTAGTGTAGCTATCTACTAACTAGTTACCTACCGTCTAGGGCATGTACGTGCATTGTGTTCTATTGATTTACATATACTGCACTTGCGTGGTACTCGCTGCGGTCGCTCGGCCACTGCATTTACTGCCCCCTATCCTAACCCTATTTGGGCAGCTTATGCACAAGAGGCCCCTTCTACTCCTAATAAAACACCCCCTCTAGCTATATATATGCGCTTCTTTGCCCTTTTCCATTTCTAGCAATGGTTTTCCATATATAGCTTTTCATTTTCACTTGCAAGTAGTACAGCACTTAACATCGCCATTTCGCACCTCTTAACAAGCTGGCCAAGGGCTTGTTCTGTTGGACTTAGTAGGCTATATGTAACAGTGCAAGTATGGGAGAATTGAGTGAGCGACTTGATTGTAAAATGTAGCTCTAGAGCCTCTCTATATACACGAGGAAGGTATAGAAATAAATGAAAGGGGAGACTAACACGTAACTAAAACAACGTGATACGCAAGTGATACGTAGGCGATACGCAGGTAAAACAGTGGTGGTTTGGCAGGGTACCGTAGTCGGTTACACTATACATACGCCGCTAAAGATAGCGCTTTAGCAAGGCTGTCTGCTCCTATAGCTTAGTAATATTATAAGGTATTTCAGCTACCTAAGATACATTTAACGACGGACGGCGTTGGGGTAATGGCATCTAATATTTAGCGTGCAGCTATAACAGTACGCGATTAGGGCTATACGGAACAAGGCCAGTAGCTGCGAATCCTGCTAGTATATTGTTTTGATATAGCGCTATTTGCCTAGCCTGCCTATACAGTGGCAGGAATTCGCGTTTATTGATATGGTTAACACCGCGGCCTATAAGCTGTTCAACGCTACATCCGTAGGCCTGCTTTAGCGCCAAGAAACAGCCCATATTAAGCGGCTGCAGTAAATACAACAAATGCGCTGGCATGTAGATAATAATAATCTTATAATCTAAGCAGAACTGATTAAATTTGGGGTTAATATGGCTGCCGTAACTGTCTAGTATAAGTAGCCGATATGTGCCAATAGTATGATCTTTTGTATACTAATAGAATAGATTTAGCCAGGTTAGGCCAATCTTATTTATTATCTAGCCATTCTCACTAACGCCAATTAACTAGTCATGTGGAATAATATCGTCCTTATACTAAGCAGCTTAGTATATTACTACCTTAAAAATAACTAGCGGTGGAATTGCACCCTCCATTACATTAATGCATTTAATAATTATAACCCATTCTTAATTGCCTGGCTGTGTTATTCTAGGCCAGCCAGCTCTATTAGTTCCAGTAATAACTTTTACAGTTACAATATCGCCTATTTAAAAGCTAGTCTTATTAAAATTCCAAGTATCCTTGTCTAGAATCCCATATTCCACCTTAATATCTTATACGCATTTAAACTAGGCCTAAATAAGTACAGAATCCTTATATTTAGCACGCTGGTAATCATACTTGCAATTATATTTAAATTGTAGATCGTTATAGCGCTTAAAAAAGGTTAATACCCAATTCTTACCAATAGGTTGTATGGTAGCAGATCCAGCGCGCTAGGTAGCTAGAATACTAGCTATCTGCCGTATAGTCTCGATTTGTAGCGGCATACCGCGTCGATCTAATAATAGAATCTACTGCTTAAGGCTTTAGTATAATCTAGCCGTTATAATGGTTTATTAGCAGGGTTATTTTCCCCTAGCTTATATTTAATCTTAAAGTTAAATCGCGCGAGCTCCTCTACCTATTTAGCTTATTAAGGTATAAGCTCCTTTATAGTTATAAAATAGCGTAGATTATAATAATCTAAGAGTATGCGAGTGGTATAGCTTGCGTGCTTAAGGTAGTGTTACCACTATTTAAAGTTGTTGGTAACACAAGGTGATATTACATAGTTACAGTTTGTAGCTAGTATGATGTTGTTGTTGTTGTTGTTGTTGTATTTTCTCCTTTATTGGAATGAGGAAGGGCGAGGAGCCTAAGACTCCTCGCCACGCTAGTGCCGCGGCGTTACGTGACGACCGCTTGCCTCATTCCCGACAAAAGTAGTTAACTATAGCTAGTAGTTCCTTATTATGGGTATAATACCTAACTTTAGGTCCCTAGAATTTTCTACTATAGAATACTACTAGTCTTTAGTAGAGCTATATGGCGTTTAAATACCTATTAGGTTATAGTAGAATACTAGTAAGAGTAAATTTTAATATATTAATGACTATTATTAGTAGCTAATTTAGGTTAAAATGACGTAATAGTAGAGCTTCTATAAACTTTATATATAGTCCCTAAAAGGCTTTCTAGACCTTTCCAAGCCATATTTATAGTTTATACTATTTAGTTAGTCCCTTTTTAGTTTTCTTTCTTTTTACCTTTAAGCCTTTTACTTCTTAAGCCGGGTCTTAGAAAGCTTAAGTAATATAATTAAATAGGTATTAGGCGACGTCTAAGTAGTTATAGATAAAGCGCCTATAGAAATTGGTAAAGCCTAGAAATACTTAAATATCCTAGTAGCTCTTTAGCCCTGGCTACTCTTGGATTATTTATACCTATACTAGGTCTATAACTACGCCTATAGGTGTTATAATATAACCTATAGACTTAACCTACTTAGTGTAATGGAACCTTATAGCAGGAACTACAGTGGGTCCTATTATTAGGCTGGGTATATAGGTAAGAACAATTTAACAACATAATAATAACTAGTGGAGTGGTTGCCTAATAGATTAATGTTAGGACGCCAAGGTCCTTAGGGTATGTAGTAATGTGACAATAGTAACGGAATGCAAATAAGTATCTGGTTCTTAATGAAGTAGAACTGTAGAACTGAATTGTGCTGTTCTCTGATGCGGGGTGACTATGTTTTATAGGCGTCTCGCCTACGCCTCGCCTGCGCTAAGCCGGTTACGGCCAGTGCGTCTTTATGGCCTAATAATTGCCCCCCCCTTCTTAAGCGGCTGTCCTCAGCCGATGCTATTGTATAATAGGAGCGCTATTATTGTCCTTCGCTAAATAAAAAGTGTGCGACCAAATTTAAGTGAATCAGATAATGGGACAATAGGATAATAAGATAATAGGACGCTAGGGCCTCATAAAGACCTATAAAGGTAGAAGTCCCCCCCAAGGTAGGACACCAGATTTCCCTTCCCATTTAATTTTAATTTGTCTAGCCTGCGACTTGCCTTCTTTACAATTTCTTCTTAATTATGAATCGCAAGCGTCACGCCGCTGGTTCGCCTGCTGGTGAGCCTTCTATAAGCATTCTCCATACCTGCTTATAGCTGTTGCTAATCCTGCTAGACGTCGTCTAAGCTTCTGCGCCGCTCGCAAGCCGCTTCCCTAGCCTTGCTGGAACCTATCTACCTCCGCTACGCTAAGCGTGTGGCCACCACTAGGTGGGCCACCTGCGGCAAGCAGGCTAACCGCAATTGCGGTTACTACCAATGACTAAATAAGTCGTGCCAAGCAGTAAGTCTATATGCGTTAGTTTATGTTCCAATGGCTAACAAGACTAGGTCCCTAAGGCCTTCTATAGCCGCCTAAACAAGCTGCTCGCCCTTATTAATAGGGCTGAGCGCCGCTAGGTTACTGGCGGGGACACGGCTAACCTTAACGCTCGCGTCGCTGCCGCCCAGAAATCCTTTATGAAGGATATTAAGGCCTTAGTGCGCGCCGGCGCTAAGCACAGTCTCCGCCAGCGCCTAAAGGGTAAAGACTTTCCCCTACTCTAAGTACAGGAATTATAGGCTATCTGTTATACCCTTAAAGGGATCCTTAACGTGATGCGTGCTTTAGTATATGTTGTAACACAGGTGTTTCGCCGGTGTAGCGTATGCTAACAGTGCTTATAGGCCAATATGCCTCCCATTGTAAGGGATAAGGAGGAGGATAAGGGTAAGGAGGATAAGGAGGATAAGGAGGAGGGAGAGGAGGAGGATAAAAAGGGAGAGGAGGAGGAGGAAGAGAAAGGAGGTAAGGAGAGGGGGGACTCAATAGAGCTGTAGTGTATTTATATTTCTATTAGCGTTCTGCCGTTGCTCCGCCGTCGTTCCGCCGTCGCTCCGCCGTCGTTCTGCTGTCGCCCTACTGGCGGGGCGTAATCCTAGTGTTCGTACTAACTTAATAGCACGAGTAAGTCGTATCCACGGGCACGAAATACATGTAGTATCGTATGCTTGTTTGGATGGTGACTGTCGATTATATAAAGCAGACTACGTGGTCTATATACTAATGCGTCCTCCCCCTGATTAGTCAGTGCTTCATAAGTGCACCAGACGCGTAAGCGAGTGGTTAGTGCACCGAACGCGTAAACGCGTACCTGGCGTACCGAACGCGTAGGCACGCGGTTGGTACGATAGGTGCTATAATTATACACTAGCGGTACTTAAAAAATGAAACCACTTGTGTACAGCCTCCATAATTGCTTTAATAGAACCATAAAACATAAAAGAAAATATATAGGAAATCTCCCCTAAGGTGCCGTCTAGGCTGCCTTCCAAACGGTGCCCCAAGCTGGCCGTAAGTTCTGCTTACGGTCCATAGAATAAACCGTACGGCCTTTTAACGGGCAGTAGACAAGCCACAAGTCGGATTATAAGGGCCGCCAAGGCGCTAGTGCTAAGCGAGCCAATAGCAATTTTCCATCCTGGGGATAGAAAATCGTAATTAGTCAATTTAACTACCCTATAAAATTTGGCGGGTCATATAAGTCCACTAAGTTCCACCGTAGCTTTCCACCATTTTCCACCTATACTGTATAATAAGCCGTACGGCCTTCCAACGGGCCGTAGACGTACCGTAGGTGCTCTATTAGTCCCATTCTACCCATTCTATAACTTCTAGGTTAAGCTTATTCGTGTTAATTAGGGTTTTAAAAGCTTAACACAGCTTTACCTTAGTTATAGCGTCTGCTAAGTTATCTCCACTGCTAATCCATTTAACCTCCATAATCTCGCGCCGTTCGTAGGCCTAATATAAGCACATAAGGTCAACCATAAGCCTCTTTTTTTATATTGTACCTAGTTTAACTAGGCAGTTATAAAGGGACTTTAAATCAGTATATAGAACTAGGGGTAACTACTCTAGTTATAGAATCTTCTAGACCGTTAATTTAATTGCGGCTGCTATATTAAAGCTATAGGCTAGTATATATAGCTCAAAAGCTAGTACACTGCGGGTTACTTATTTGCACTTAATTAAAGACTAGTACAGTATATTTACGTCCTAATTACGGTCTGTAAGTACAATCACAAAGCCAATTTATAATAATAGGTCTTTATTATTAGCAAAAAAGGCGTCCGTAAATACTATTACACTAAGGGAATTTAGGTCTAGTGGTATAAAAGTAAATCCTCTTATTACATTATTAATTTGCTATTAAATGCGCTTATTAAGCTGCTTAACATTTTCTTCTTACAGATCTACTGCCTGGGCCGCAAAGGACAAGTCATAGGCAGATTCGGGTTAGCAGACTATGGCTATATAGGCGCCTCTTACACGCTATGCAGCGTATTAGTCCTTTATATTTACGGTCTTATGGGTCTCTCCGCGGGAACTAGTAAGGTCTATAGGCTTTGCTATAATAGGCTTTAGGTTTTAGGCTTAGCGTTCCTAAGTTAGCTTAATTAGGTTGCCCTTTTATATAATTAGGCCTCTATTAAACTTAATTAGATTCTGCTTAGTTAACTACTCTTACAGCTTTACCAAGAACTTAGCCTTTTATAGTTCAGTTTCTTTAGCGTCCGCAAAGGTCTAGTCTGCTAGGAATAGGGTATCATCTATTTAGAGTCTAATAATACCAAGGCCATTTAATAGGCTGTATAGGAGGCAGGGGTTATAGGTTAACTATTCCATTTTAAGTTTACTAACGTAGTGCTAGTAGTATATCTTAAACCAATAGTTTCCAGCTTCTGGTACTCTGTACAGAGGTTTTATAACCCATAGAATTGTTCCTAGTTATAGGTTAAGCTCAGGGGGTAGCCGTATAAAGATATCCCTACTTAGGTAGGTATTAGACTGCATATAGGCTTATAGAATATCCCGTAGGTAAAGAGCTACGGGTTTGCTTTGCTATAGTCCAGGCATAAGTATAAGTATAATCTATTGGCTAACTCGTTAAATTATAGGCAATTACATAAGGACTAAGCCCTTCCCTTAGTTATTATAGGCTTATATAACAAGCCTTAATTTTTTAAAAGCTTTATTAGTACCTAGGTGCTTAATTTTGTTAATAAAGCGTAAGTTAAATATACAGACGCCTTACGGAATATCTTTCTCCGTTATAACCGCAAAGACGCCCTTTTTAAGTAGTCCGTTAATCTCTTTATATTATAAGTCCATAAAAGGGGTTTCCTGTACTAGAACTAATATATCTATAAGCAAAGATTGCCTTACGGATATTTCTGCGGAGGTTAGGTAAGTCTCTATTATAGTATTTTTAGTTATAGGGTGCTTTCAGGGGCGTCCTTAACCGCGCTTTATAGTAGGTATAGCGGGTTTAGTGGGTTTCTAGAGGACTTTTAGGGTAGGCAAGGGTGCTTCTAGTTTATCTAGTTTAACGGTCGCTTCTAGTTTATTTGGTTCGGCAGTTACCTCCAGTTTATTTAGCTTAGTAGTTGCTTCTAGTTTATCTAGCTCAACGTCATAGGTGTCTTTAGGCCAAAAGTAGGGTTTTATAAACATGCTCCTAAAGCTAGTCAGGCCGCTAGGAAGTTATACACAGCATATCTCATTTTCTACAGCTAGTAAACAGTAGGGTCCAGTCCACTTGCCGCTTTTACGCCATACAAGGACTTTAGAGTTAAGCGGGAGGTCGTATACTAGGGTTATATTAGGTCCGTTACAGTAGTACAGGGCGTTATTAACAGCTTATTTAGCCCATAGCTTAACTATCTTAGCCATCGCCTTCTATATTGCAGCTGCTCGTTCCGTAATGGACGGGGCAGGAGGATTTAGGTTACTTATCCTTAAATAGGCTCCGTAAACCAAGAGGGTAGGTACTAGTCCATCTAGGCCAGCAGTATCATTAACGGCTTTTACGGCCATCTGTAGAGCCAGTTCCTTTTAGATATCCTTGCACTTGTCTATAATAATCTAGTAAGCTCTCTGTAGGGCTAGGTAAGCTCGCTTAACAAGCCTAATAGACTAATACGCCTTAACTAGAACGGCTTTTGTTAATATAGCTATAGCCATAGCATACTGCTAGAATTCCTTACTAATAAAGTTCCTACTAGCGTTATAGGTGATATACTCAGGAGGTCTAACGTATATATTAATCCAGCAGGTCTATAAAATATCCCAAGTATACTTTATAGATATATTTTGCAACTAATAGGCGGCTTAATAGTGGGTTACCTCGTCAATTATATATAATACTAGGCTGCCGTTAATGTACATAATATCTACATATACTAAATAGTTAAAGTTAAGATCCTTATAAAGGGTAAACTTAAATCGGCCTAGGGAACGTCCGTATTTCTAGCAGTAGGAGCAGTATTTAGTTAGGTAATTAACTGCCTTCCTATTAACATCGTTATGTCCAGAGCGTTTAAGGACTCTATATAGCTTTTCGGCTAATAGGTGGCCAAAATAACAATATAAACAGTGGATCTCCGTACTAGTAAGGTAGCACGGGTTATAGTTAAAAGATTCCTAAATATAGGTCCATAAAGTCTCTCCCTATATAAGGAACGGGTGTCCAAATCATCGTATAATTAGCAAGGTAATATGCTTGCTTCCTAGGGCAGTTATAGGGCCAATCAAGGTATCTATAATATTATTATAGTAAACCTATAACCTATCCATGTCCGCAAGGTAAAGTAAGAAAGGGGTATCTGCTTTTACTATATAGAAGTTAACTAGGCCAATTAGGGTCTTAACTACAACTAATCTAATTAATGCAGTTAAGCCAATGCCAAATTAGACGTTTACGGCCCCAGTTTACATAGTGTCAATATCTATATTATCATTTGCGGTAGTCCTATATATAAGGTATTGTCTATAACCTACAGTAGACTTCTTAGAGGCGCCTATATCAATCATAACACCATAGAATTCCTTAGGGGTATAGCGTTCTGTGGTAATATATACAAATAGGTCCTGCTCATAATCTATAACATCCATAACAGGGGTGCTTACAGAATGGTTTTTAGGCGCAACTAAGTGTATAAAGGAACAGTCGGCTAATACAGTCATAATATTAAAGGCTTAGCTATCCGTAAAAGGTCTAAAAGTAGTTAAAAATGTCTCTAAGGTCTCTTGTTCCTAAGCGTCTAAATTAAAGTTAATTATAAGGGCTTCTATTAACTTATTAGGGGGCTCTTCTGCTTCCTCTCCTTTATATTCCAAAATAAACTGGCTAATACGGCTATTAAGTCTCTTCCTGGACTTATTACATTCTTCCTAGGTATACCTTATAGACCAACATCCTTCCTTACCACACACAAAGCACTTCTAGCTGGTTTGTCTACGGGGGTATATTTTCGTACAGGGGTTGCTATAGGGGTTACGGGTAGGACTTAGTCGGTACAGGTACTGCTAGCAGTAGCGGCGGTCCGTAAAGTAGACGTCTAAGTCTATTTATAGATATTAAATATCCGTAATAAAGGCTTATGTACTGCCTGGTAGGTTTAAGACTTTATACATTACAATAGAGGAGCGTAGATCATTAATAAGGCCAGCTAAGGTATCTGCAGGCTTATAGCAGGCATACTTACAGGGCTCTACTTCCTAGCAGGCCGTAATAAGTTTATTATACAGGAAGTTGTCTGTTCAAAGCTTAGCGTTAAGGCCGTGCTATAGGTGCCAGAGGTCTTTAATAAGAATTTGCAGGCACTCTATAGTCGATTTTTCAGTGTTCTTATTAATTACAGTCCATAGCTTAGTTGCATTCTATTAGGTAAGGATATCACGCTTATATTCCGGTCCTTTAAAGTAGTTACGGGTAGCTTTACATAGCTTATCAAAGGGAACACCAAGGGGGTTACTCTTAAGGTTAGTATAATAGTGGTTAAGTGCTAGGCCGCGCAGTATAGTAGAGTAGGCTTAGCTAAACTCCTATTTAGGAATATCAGCCTTCTAACAGAGGTCCGTAAAGATAGTCAGTTTAAAGTTAAAGTTGTCGTTTTCACCGCTATACTTAGATTTGTCAGTGTAGAGCTTGGCTAGGTTAGCTAGCTCCTTGCCGTAGGTCTTTACTTAGGTGCGTTACGGATCTATAACTTACGGATCTGTAGCTTGCGGATATATGGTTTATAGGTATATAGCTTGCGGATCTATAACTTAGGCAGGTTACAGGTCTATGGCTTTGTTAACGGAAGGGTTTTAATCCATATTTTGGTTTACAGGGGTATTACAGTCCGTAACTTAGGTACTAGGTGTGCTTTAGCCCATAAGATCAATTCCAAAATCGCTTAGGTTTATAGGACGAATTTAGTTAAGTAGGTCAGGTATAAGACCAGCAATGCCATTAAGTTTAGGAGAAGCAGAGAGATTATTTATAGCTTTAACCTAGTCTAGGATTTTCTCTTTAGTCCATTCCGTTTAGTCCTCCTCCTATATTATATTGTATAAGGACCGTACAACAGTAACTTGTTTATCCTTTTCAACCCATACACCTTAGTAACGTAAAAGGGTTCATAGGTTACGGATAGCAGTAGGGTTACAAGCCTTAAGAATAGCTTCCATAAAGTCCGCAAAGTCTTCCTTATATTGCTCCCATAGGTCGTCATTTAGAAGCTTATAGTGTCCGTATTCAAGGATTTTAAAATTAATGTAGTCATTAACATCGTCCATAGACGTAAGGTCGACTCCTTAGCTCCACTTCTTTTAACCTTCACTAATTTGCTTGCTTGTATCTGCCATATTATATAGCGTTATATGTCTATATAAGCTGTGGCGGGTCGTAGTAGCTTATAGCAGGTAGGGGAGGTCTTATAACGGTCCGTAAAATCGATTAGCGGGTCCATAACAGTTCAAGGGGTCTTATAGTGGTCCGTAAAGGTGATTAACGGGTCCATAACGGTTCGTAGAAGGGTAGGGGTCTCCGTAAGGGGTCCAAAAAGAGGTTAGGGGTATTAAGGGAGGGTGTAGTAGGAATAGGGGTTTAAGGTTCAAAGAGGGTTAAAGATAGGGGGTTCCATAAAGGTCTATATTCACGTCTATAACTTCCAGTAAACCGTACTAAGACTTAAATAAGTATACAGAGTTGGTAATAGTCCGTAATCCCCAACTTCCGACCTTCCAGCAGGTCGTACTAGGAGTCTAAACAGGTGGTCGCTGTCGTATATATCACTCAGTGGGAGGTGTCGAGTGATTGCTAATCTATACGCGCTTACTGATCAGTGTTCGTACTAACTTAATAGCACAAGTGAGTCGTATCCACGGGCACGAACTACATATAGTATCGTATACTTATTTGGATGGTGACTGTCAATTATATAAAGCAGACTACGTGGTCTATATACTGATGCGTCCTCCCCCTGATTAGTTAGTGCTTTATAAGTGCACCAGACGCGTAAGCGAGTGGTTGGTGCACCGAACGCGTAAACGCGTACCTGGCGTACCGAACGCGTAGGCACGCGGTTAGTATGATAGGTGCTGTAATTATACACCTAGTTATAATTTAATTGTTCTAGTTCTCTTACTACTTTCTTTTCTATTTGCCCCTTAGGGTAAAGTAACTATTATACGTCTCCTTTATGTCCTTATTAATGTCCTCCGCTGGGACCTATTTATTGTATTCTTCTAGCTAGCCTTTCTACTTAACTAGGTACTATAGGGTCTGGTTACATCCCTTCCTTTTATATATTTTTTCTACCTTATACTGGTCCTCTTGGTCCTCTTTATCGTCTAGCTTAATAGGCCCTAGTAAAGGGTCTCTAGTAGTGCCCTTACGTTGTTTATATAGCTCTAGTAAGCTAATATGGAATACTGGATAGATACGGTAAGACATGGGTAGATATAGCCAGTATGCTTACTTTCTAACTGGTTTAGCTATACTAAAAGGTCTAATAAAGCGTACTGTAAGCTTCTTACTTAGCCTTTTTAGTTTAAGGTTCTTAGTCAATAGCAGGACTAAATCCCCTACTTTATATGCCTATGGTTAGTAATGACGATTGTAGTATTTCGCCTATATCTTAGCAGCGTATTCCTAGCGTTTTGCCAGCGCTTCGCGTTTAAGGGATATTCTTTTAATCTGCTCTAAGGCGGCTAGAATAGAACAACTATTATCCGCCTTAACCTTATATTTTAGACGCGGGTAAAACCCGTAGTAGGTATAAAACGGGCTTATGCCTATTATACTATATTTAGCATTATTATAGGCGAATTCGGCTAGTAGTAGTAGGCCTACCTAATTACTCTGCTTTTTATTATAGAATACATAGAGGTAGTACTCTAGGGTTTAGTTCTAGCGTTCTATTTACCCATCTATTTGCGGGTAAAAGGCCATACTTAGCCTATATTTTATCTTTATAGTAAAGCATAGCTCTAACCAGAACTTGCTGGTGAAGATACTACCGTAATTAGATACAATCCCTCTAGGGGCTCTAAAACGGCGTACTACTTTATTAAGGAAGAGATCCGCAAGTTTGGTTATAGTAATAGTTTTTATTATAGGCAGATATAAGGCCATCTTAATATAGCGGTTAACTATTACGTATATCGCGTTATACACCTTATCGCCTCGTCTGCTAGGTAGTAGGCCTATAATAAAGTCTATTATAATCTCCTACTACGGCTGACCCGGGCAAGGCAGCGCTTAGAGCTCGCCATAAGGGCAATATTAAGGTGCACGCATACGCTAGTATAGATTATAGGTAGAGATATAGCTTACAACATCTGCAGTTATACTAGGCTAGTAGTACTTGTGCAAGAGTAGATCTAGGGTCTTTTTCTCACTAAAGTGGCCGGCTAGGGCATTATTATAGTGGATCTATAGGAGTTCTACATAAACTGCTAGGTCTAGGGGCACATATAGCCTCCTATGGTAATAAAGTAGTCCAGCGGAATTAAACTGCCACACTAGCTTTAAGTGGGCGCGTTAACGGCGTCTCGCCGTATCTAAGCTGTCGCTGCGCTTTTACAGTACAAGGTTATCTATGGTTTGAAGTCCTTTAATAAGCTTAACAACTGTTTCCATACTAGACTCATAAGCACTCTTTTAAGCACTTACTTCTCTAACTTGGGTTCTTATTACACACTACTTAACGGTATATGTGCAGGTTGCCCAGTTAAAACGTAATGCTATATTGCCCAGGCGTACCTCCGTCAGGTTGCCAGCCTGTAGCCGTAAAAGCGATACCTCTATAGAAAGCTCGCTTTCCTATATACCTAATAGGACTTTTACCTTAAGTTGGTGGCCCTATATTCCCAAAGTCCTTTAGAGCAGTGGTAGTATGGTGTCTTCTTCTGGCAGACCCCCTGCGCCTAGGGGTCGCCTCAACGGCGTGTCTATAGGGTTCATTTTTCCCGCCCTATACTTAATGATAAAGTTATAGGCAGCCAGTGTTATAGCCCATCTGACTTACTATCTATTAAGGGCTTTTACTTTTATAAAACCCTTTAGATTGTTATAATCTAAGAGCACTTCTAGGCGGCTTAATAGCCCCTTAATATAGTATCTCCAATGCTTAAAAGCCTCTATAATAGCTAGTAGCTCTTAATCGTGGGTTTTATAGTTACGCTTTGCTGGCAAAAGCTTCCTAGATTAAAAGGCTATTAGATGCTAAAGGCCGTCTTTAAACAGCTATAATATAATTGCTGCTAGGCCTTGTATTAAGGCATCCATCTCTAACCGAGTTGGTAGGCCCGGCGTGTAGTGTCGCAGGAGTGGCGCCGTTGTAAAGGCGTTGTAGAGCCGGCGCGTTGCCTACTCTACCTCCTCTGGCCAATTAAAAGGCCTAGCTTTGCGGCCGTTCTTTGCTCCTTTCAGGAGATTAGTAATAGGCTTTATAATAGCAGAGTATTTATAGATAAACCGATAATAGAAGTTAGCAAAACCTAGGAAGACCTGGATATTTCTATAAAATTAAGGGCTCTTCTACTTGGTAATGGCTTCTACCCGGCTAGGATCTATTGCTACGCCTTTAGGGCTAATAATATATCCTAGGAACTTAATCTCCTATACGCCAAACTTGCACTTCTTAAGGTTTATATATAGTTGGTATTATTATAACCTACGCAGCACTTCTACTACGTGGCGCTAATGTTCCTCTAGATTTTCAGAGAAAATCAGAATATTATTAAGGTAGACTATATAGAAGACGTCTACCAGTTCTAATAAGGCCCAATTAATATAGCCCTAAAAGGTTGCTGGTCTATTGGTTAGCCTAAAAGGTAAAATTAAGTACTTAAAGTGGCCGTAGCGTGTGCAGAACGCCGTCTTCCACTTATCACCACGACGGATACAAAGGCGGTGATACGCATATATTAGGTCCAGCTTAGTAAAGATTTTGGAACCTGCTAAGCGGTCTAAGGTCTTACTAATTAATAGTAGTGCAAGACAATTCTTAATTGTCACCTTATTAAGGCCTCTATAGTCTATATAGAGCCGCAGCTTCCTATTCTTTTTAGGTACGAAGAGGATAGGTGCCCCTATAGGACTAGTACTTAGTCGGATCCAGCCTTTAGCTAAGGCGTTATCTAAATACTCCCTTAGGACTTCTAGCTCCTTAGCTAAGAGGTTATAGAGCGGCCTATATAGGGCCTCCTGTCCCTCTTCTAGGTTAATAGCATAGTCGCCCTAGTGGTGTTAGGGTAGCTTTCCTGCTTTCTTATAGGAGAAGACATCGCTAACTTCCTTTAACTATAGGGGGAGGACTGGTAAGCTGCTATTGTTTTATTTGCTAGGTATTACTCTAGAAGTTAATAGGGCAAAGACCCTAAATTCTATCTGGAGAGACTCCGCGAAACCCTTAGGGGTTTGTAGCAATAGGGACGAGCTATCTAGTTTCTATTACCACGCCTTCGCCTCACAGTTAATAAGAAGTTGGGCCTTCTTTAACCCCAGCATACCTATGGTAATAGAAGGAGATGCATTAGCTATTTTATAGTAAATAAGGGTTACTTCCCTAATCTTGCCCTAGCTGTCCTTTATTCTTAGTGGTACTTTATAGGCCTTATAGTAATGTGCCTAAGTCTTATTTAACTAGGAATAGGTAGGTAGTTCTATATCTAGTGTTTTAAAGTTGCACTCTATAGCAAATCGCTGGTTAACTATATTTACTTTGGCACTAATATTAAGCATTACTAAGGTCTCCTTCTAGGTCTTCTTTAGGAGGACTTTACCTAAGACAGTAATAGCTTCCTTATAATCTAGTAGGAGCTTATACCCTGCGGCTATAAGGGGGTCTAAGGGCGCTTATCTTTTCCTAATATAGAGGTAGCGTTTACACTGCTAGGTGGTGGTTAATTCTATAGCTACTCTTTGCATTATTACCACTAATGTCCTAGCTGCCTATATTTTAAGCAGTTTCCTTTAGGCTAAGTTAAACCCCTAGCGGTATTGCTTCGCCCCACCATTAAGTCGCCGGCGGTGGTTTTAGAGTCCGCTTTCCCTAAGTTACCTAACTGGGTGGTCTTTGTATTCGAGCTCGCGGCGCGTCTATTACTTATACCCTATGGGGCGCTTGCGCTCTTCTGGTTTTCCTCTAATAGGGCAGCTAGGGAAACTAGCTAGTCTTAAGTTTAAGGGAATTCTTAATAGTTAGTAATAGCAAGCCGTAGCTCTGGCCGCAGTTTCGCAAACAGATGTATTATTAGATGCTTTGCATTATAAGGAGGGTTAATTTGCGCTTTTAAGGTGGTTAGGTAAGCAGTAAACTTATTTATAGGTTAATTAGTTCACTGCGTTGCCCTTATATATGTTAGGGCTACATAGAGTTCTTAATTAATAGGACTTTTAATCTAATTAAATAAGAATTCCATAAGCTCCTCCTAGGTAAACTATATGTCTGGATGGTTATCTTTATACTATAGCCAAAGGGTTCAGTTAGTCCCCTTTATATATTACATAGTAAACGCGACTTTAGTATCCTTATTTACAAAGCCGTTGTGCTCTAGGCGGAACGCCAGCTTTAAGCTATTATAGAAGTCTTAGTGCTCTTAAATACTCTTGCCGTAATACAGAGCAATCTTCTCTATTTTAACGGCCCGTTTTAACGGAGCGCCTATTGTATCAGTAGCCCTCCACTTAAGGTTTGGACGCATCTGGCTACCATCCAAGTACTCCAATGGGATAGTTTGAGGTTACAGAGATGGGTTAGAAATGGGAGTCAACATTACCTCGCCGCGTTAACGCCGTCTTAGCACTTCCACCTCTTCCCTAAGCAACTGTAGTTTTCTTTACTTTAGGAGTTGTAACTTCTTGTTCTTTAGCTATTGTATTTCTTCCTGTATATCCCCTTCGCCCGTGACTTCCGGTTCTGTCTGGGATGTAGGTCCGCCCGCGTTATCCTAGGGCCGTTCCCTAGACTTGGTACTACGTACTGCGCTAGTATTACGCCCGCGTCTCGCCATTAGGTCGATAGGCTGCGATATAGTTGATAAATATAGGTCGTCTTCTTGACAGAGGGTTGCCGCTACGTAGTCGTGGCCTTAGCAGACCGCGGTGTTGTCGGGCCACTACCCCTAAAAAGGGATAAGAATTTAGAACTGTTAGGACGCTAAGGTCCTTAGGGTATATAGTAATATAACAACAGTAACGGAATGCAAACAAGTATCTGGTTCTTAATAAAGTAGAACTGTAGAACTGAATTCTGCTGTTCTCTAATGCGGGGCGACTACGTTTTGTAGGCGTCTTGCCTACGCCTCGCCTACGCTAAGCTGGTTACGGCCAGTGCGTCTCTATGGCCTAACAATTAACTCTAACTATATTCTAAGATTTACTACAAAGAGAGAACTATCTATAGTAGGGACTAAGGTCCTTTAAATACATAACTATACTCCTAAGAAATCCCTTCGCTCTATAAAGTACGTGTGCTCTATATACTCTATATAGATCACACAGATTATATAGATTATATAGATTATATTATATAACCTTAGCTACTATTTCTCGTAATATAGTTCCACTAGATCTATCCTAGACCGTGCCTATATTAACTAACTAGCTTCCTCTAACTCTTCTCTAAGTAGTTATAATATTGTACTTAAGCTGTCCGTAACACTATCTCCCTCCTTTTTATCTTTGTCCTTAAAGATTCCTAATATCTCTAAGTTATCTACTAGAGGTGTAATGTCCGTTTAATTAATCTAGTTAATATTTTTATTTATTATACCTAAAGCTTCTTCTTCTTCTTTAACCCTTTGTTGTGCGCGTATGGTTTCCTCTATACTATCGCTAGGTGAGATAATGCCGTCTCCGTATTCTTGTTGTGCGAAAGAGGGGCTAGTCTATATTGCGCTGGCGAGTCCTACCGCTTAACAACCTTTCTTTTACTTGGAGTGTACTAAAGCAAACGTTTAATTGTCCTATAACGTTCGCTCCGTCTCTAACGCTAAGTATACGCGTCCTATGACTCTTAACAGTCTTTAAGTTCCCTAAGTAACTTGTTATAAGGTCTTATATTTAATCTGCCGCTATAAGGCTTAATAACGAGCTCTCTACCTCCCTCGCGGAGCTTTAGCGTACTCGTGCTGCTTATAAGGCGTACTTATCTGCCTCTGCGCGTCTTCTTTGCCTTGAGAAGGTTTGTAAGAAGGTCTATTCTAAGGAGTAGAAACTTGTTTAATAGGGTCTGTCTAAGCTAGGTAATAAGAGGGTAAAGTTTCTAAAGAAGAAAATAACTCTAAGTAATATAGTAGTTGCTCCTTATAGGTTCCCCTTAGGTAACTTATCCTTTGGTAATCCTTTTTTAATGCTCCCTAACCTACTTTCTTTTAATACTCCTTTACCTTTCCCATAGCGTTCTCTAGGTTGCTTAGTAGTTCCTAGGTAGTCTCACTATAGCCTATCTACTTTACTTTATACTATATTTCATTATCTACGTCCTTATAACTAATAATCTTTAAAACTTGCTACTTATCCTCTTCCTATCCTCTATATATTTCTGCTTTGTACACTGGTGGTTTAATATTTCTGTGTGCTGGTTCTAGTATTGCAATGTATTATATAGGGTAGATCTTTATTTTAGCTAGTAGGTTTAACTTATACGTAACCAATAAAATTCTCTATATAATTTTAAAAGGTCCTAGTTTAACATAATCCAACTTCCTACTTAGTTATTAACTCTTAAAATTTTTGTATAGTAGCCATACTTTATTTCCCTCCTTAAGATCTGGTCCCTCAGATCTCTTAGCATTATAGTACCTTTTTATCCTTTCTTATACTAGTTTAGCTGTTTCTGTAAAGTCTGCATAAAGATTTATTAACGTCTCCATTCTTTGTTTAGCTATGCTACTCGTCTTCTTTACTTAGTGTAGCGATAATGATGTTCTTAGCTTATATCCGTAATTCGCCTTAAATGGTAATATCCTTATTCCTTTTTATGGTGTTGCGTTGTATATAAACTGTGTAATTAGTAATAACAATACCCAATTATTCTGTGCGTGGTTAATATAGTGTCTTAGATACTGCTCTAGTGTCTAATTTAGTCTTTCCGTCTATCTGTCTGTCTGCGGATAATATGCTATAGAGGTTACTACGCAAACTCCTTATTCTGCTAGAAATACTTCCTAAAATGCTACTACAAATCTTAGATCTCTATCCAATATTACTTTTGTTAGTGCCCTATGTCTTATAAATACTTTCTTAATATATATTCTAGCGACATCTTCTACTAATACCCCTTCTGTGCACGCTATAAAGTATCTCCACTTTATTAGCTTGTCCACTATTACTAAAATCACATTATAATCTTATCCTATAATAGGATCCTTTAACTTTGGTAACTTAATAACAAAGTCCTATAATATAACTTTCTATGGTCTTTTTAGTATTTTAATAGGTTGTAGCCCTCTATACGGCTTATACCTTATTAGTTTGTTTCCTTAGCAATCTAGATATTTCTTTATAACTTACCTTACTAGTCCCCAGATTCCTTAAATAATATACTCCTCTTAAAGTTTTAACACTAGTCCTATAGACCCGTTATGTCCTTATATTATTCCCTTGTGGAATTCCTTAACAAATTCTTCTATAATAGACTTAGGTACATACGTTGCTTCTCTATTTTTATATTGCTCTAAGTCTAGATCCTCTACTTATACTTTTTAGATCTTTTGCGTCTAATTACTCTCTAGTAATTTATAGATCTAACCTTTCTTAGTTACTGCAATCTTTGGATAATTATACCTAATTAATCTATCTTAATCCCTTCGCAATAAAGCTCCTGATGGCTTTTTATTATTTTATAGTTTAGTCTTTCTACTTAGAGCGTCTATTTGTGCATTGTCTATACCCTTGGTATGCTGAATTTTAAAATGGTACTCTATAAGCATTTCCGCCCATCTAACCTATCTTTGGTTAAGTTCCTTTGTTATTAAGAATCCTGTAAGGTTCTTATAGTCCGTCTTAACTATAAACAGTTTCTCTATACCTTATAAGAACGCTCTCTATTCCTTAAGTGCTGTAACTATGCCTAGCAACTCCTTATTGTAAATATTATAGTTTAACTCTAGTGGTGTCATCTTCCAACTATAGTATGCTATTAGATGCCATGTGTCCTAGTGCTTCTATAGCAAATATGCTCCTAGTATAAAGTCTAATACATTTGTCTTAACAACCGTGTCTAACTTTGGTTAATAGATCTTAAGGATTAGTTCCTAGGTAAACAACTCTTTAAGTTCCTAGAACAGCTTCTTCTACTTACTTCCCTAAACCTACGGTTCCTCTTTCTTCGTTAACCTTGTAAATGGTTTAATACTCCTTAACCATTGCGCCATAAACCTCCTATAGTAATTGCAAAACCCTAGGAACGATTTTAACTGTATAACGTTCTCTAGTTCCTGCCAATTTACTATAGCTTTAACTTTCTTTAGGTCCATACTAATTTTTCCTAGTTTAATAATAAATCCTATAAAATTAGTCTTCCTTGTGAAGAACTCGCATTTCTTAATTGCTACTAGCATCTATTCTTTTTATAGTCTCTTTAAGACCCACTTAATATATTCTCCATATTCCTCCTCACTGTCTAAGTAGATGATAATATTGTTAAGATATACCATAATAAACTTATTAAAGTGTTCTCCTAACACACTATTAATCCGCTTTTGGAATGTTACTAGTGCATTTATAAGTCTGAATTGTATAACTAATGGCTTATATAGTCCTTTCTTTAACCTAAAAGCTGCCTTCTATTTATTGCCTTCCTTGATCCTAATCTAATGGTACGCCTACCTTAGATCTATCTTTATAAAGATTTATACGTTACCTATCCTATCTTAGATTTCGCTAATTAAGGGTAAAGGATACCTATCCTTTCTGGTAATGCTGTTTAACTATTTATAGTCTATACACATCCTAAGTTTTCTATTTTTCTTTAGGATAAATAGTACTGGATATCCTACTAACGACTATAACGGTTAGATGTATTCTTTTTATAAGTTCTCCTAGACAAACTCTTTAAGCGCTACTAACTCTGTTTTAGTAAGCTTATAGACTGGAAAAAACCTTAGACTTATTCCTTCTTCTAATTCTATCTTATAGTCCCATGCTGCATGCTCTAACAGCTTTTTACTTTTTAGTAACCATAACTTTTTACTATACTTATGGTATCTCTTTAGTATACGACTTAAGCTTTACCTAGTCTCTTCATACGTCACTCTAACTTGGTACTATACCAACTTGGTTTGCTGTCGCATCTTATATTATTAAGTATCCTTAATATCGACCTGACCTATAACCCAATTAATCTTTAGATTATATTCCTGTAACTAAGGCATTCCTAGTATCGCCTCATCCTGTCCCAACAGTAGGATATTAAAAGACATCTTAACTGGTCTCCCTTTAATAGTTAACTGAATAGGTCCTATTTTAAGATTAATAATGCCTCCTCTATAGGCTATCTAATCTCCTAAAATTGTTGTAAGTGGATACAGGTATTCCTTTTGTCTATATAGTAACCCTATTCTTTCCACTGCCTTTGGTAATATGTGGTTCCTTATTACTCCACTATCTACCAACGCTTTAAACTACTGATCTTGCCACTTAACTTGTAAATTTAGGTATTGTCCTTAAATTCCTTTAAGGGTCTAAGGCTCTAACACTAGTTCTCTCTAGTCCCGTACGCCTCCCCTTTTCCTAACTATTAGCTACTAGATCCTATTTATACTTAGTCTAACCTAGGCTAATACTTAGTTTATTTCTTTTCCTTTACGTGCCATAGATAAGTGTTCTCTGGGCACTCCTACCACTATTATCTGTCTAGGTATTCTTCCGTAAGGAATCTTCCTAGTTAAAGTATTAAGTCCCCTTAACCTTGTACTTCTACTAGGTGCTATCTATATATATACTTAGCATCCCTAAACCGCTTCTCTTCTGGTGCCCAATATATCCTAGTTAGGTACTTTCGGTTCTTGTCCTTTAGTGCTCTATGCACGTTGTATATGTTATCCATATAAGCTATCCACGATAGTATATAATACGCTAAGTAACTTAGGTCTACTTTTAGCTTGTCTTTACTCTTAAGTTTAAACCTCTATCTAGCCAATCTAACTATTGGTCTTTCTTCTATGGGTACTAAGACTTATCTCTTACTTCTCTAGTCCCTGGATCCTTCTTCTAGGTTCCTTAACATTATAATTAATGCTCCTTTAATGTGACTTATGCGTTTTTCTATAATGGGTTGGTCTTGGACTACCTTCTTGTTTAGCCACATATAAAAATCTACTTATTTATTATTACTTTGTTGCCTATACCACTTTCCATATAACTAGTTTAGTATATATGGTTTATATATTAGAAAGTACCTTGTTATTACTACATTGTAACATCCTTTAGTATGCCTTTCTTTAAATCTAGTTAGGATGTTTAGATTCTCTTCTTATTCTAGTTTATCTAACTACTTTGCCCTAGGTGTCCCTGTACTTAGCCTATTAATAATTCTTTATACGGGTGCTCTGTCCCTTTTATGGTTTAATATGCTAGATCTCTAGTCTAGTTTCTGTTCTTGCTATATAATAATTCTTACTCTAAACTTATCTATAGTTTCTTATTTTCTGCGTCTTGCAGCTAGATCCTTATAGTTATCTTGCTTTTTAATCCTGGTATTAACTTCTTAATCTTTAGGCTAAACACTGCGTTTACTTAGAATTGCTAACATTCTTACTTATTCCCTAAACTTGTAGTTCTTAAACTTGCGTCCTATACTTATTTGTTTGCTTGTGAACTAAGTCTCAGACCTATCCTATTTGGTTTCGTCTATTATAGGTGCCTTTATGTGTCTTATCTTATTTTGAGAATCTTAAGCGTCTTGTATCTCGTCTTAAGAGTCTTAAGCCTGTGGCCTTTTGCCTTTATTAAGTAATAAGCTGGCACTAGTAGTTGTCTACTTGCCTAGTTTCTTCTAAACGTTGCTTCTATTGTCTTGTAAAGCGATGGAAATTGTATCCAATAGTATCGCAATACCCATTACTGAACCTTGTTCTATGATGGTCTTAGTTTCTACTTCTATTTTAACTTCTCTGAGGTCTACATGCTCCCAGTAAGCTACCTTTGTTGCCTTATTATTAGTAAATGCTTCACCTATATCGAATTTATCGTCTTTAATATCCGATCTATAAGCTAGTTTGTTAGTTCCTCTAAACTTAGATAATAATAGCTCCTATAGCCAATAGCTTGCGCCGTACTTAGCGTCCTTATAAATTCGGTATGCGTTATTGTAATAAAACACAAAACTATTAATTAAACACTCTTTTGTTTCTCGCAGTGTACTGTCGTCCCTCTATGCGTATGTGTCTCCTGCTGGTCTGGTTCCCTTTACCGTATAGTTACTCTAACCACCTCTATAGTCTTTGGCGAAATAACCCTATTTTCCATAATTTATATAAGCTCCATCTTTAAACCACTAGTTTTGCTATAGAGTCTACCTAAACGTCTTCTGCTGCTAAAATCCCTGGTTTAGCCTTTGCTCCTTAGTCCTTTAATTACTAGATCCTTAACCTCTAGGTTTCTATAGTTTCTTTTCCCATCTTTAGGTTTCTTTAGTACCGCTTAGGTCTATTAGCTCTGCGCTATTCCATAGTTTTTAACTCTATATTGGTTGTTACGTGCTCTGCGCCTTATACGACTATAGAACTCTGTCTTAACCCTTCTTAGCCTGTTCCCTTTGGTAGATCCTATTATTAATTTTTATTAACTAATCTATTAACTCTCTTAGAGTATCCGCATCTTTTATTAGGATAATTGCGTCCTGGACTTTAGCCTTAAGTCCCTATTTATACTATGCTATAAGCGCCCTGTTATTCCACTTAACCTATATTACTAGTGTTTAAAACTGTGTTATATACTTAATTGCTAAAGTGCGTTATACTAAGTTCTAAAGCTTTTATTCCGCTATAGTTGTTGCCTCTAGGTCTCCAAATATCTGCGTTAACTATTCTGCGAACCCATTCTAACTGGCGAATATATACCGTACGTCTTGGTTAGTAGTTGTTATGCCATTGGCCTATATCTCTGTGAGATACGGTTTAAACCACTTAAGTGCCCTCCCCATTAGGAATAATCCTGCATAGGCTACTTAATCTAATAATATTGCTAACTTCGCTCCTTCTTGCATAACCTTAAAGTGCATCTGCGTAAGAAATCCCTTAAGCTTTAACTTCTCTCCTAAGAACTATTTGATTAAAGGTAGCTTAACCTTTACTGCTCTAATTCTATTAATGCGTTCTTTAAGTATCCTGTTATTATCCTATAAGTAATTAACTATTTCTTGTAACTGACTTCGCGTAATTAACTAAGAGTCTATATCTGCTATACTGGTATCTCCCCCTGCGCCTAAGGTTGTGGCTGCCGTTAACGGCGTCATGACTGGTACTTTAGGTGGCATATTATTCAACCTTATTCAATACTGTAACCTTAGTAGTGAATATATAATAGAACCTTATAGTAGGAACTACGGTAGGTCCTATTATTAGGCTGGGTATATAGGTAAGAATAATTTAATAATATAATAACAACTAGTGGAGTGGTTGCCCAATAGATTAACTCTAACTGTATTCTAAGATTTACTACAAAGAGAGAACTATCTATGGTAGGGACTGAGGTCCTTTAAATAATTATTATTATTATTCATTGCTTAACGTCCGATTCGGATCCCTGTTGGGCCCACGCGGACTACTCCTTATATACATGTGGGGAGAAAACTCTATTTGAGAAAACCCCGTGATCCGTCTCCCCGCCTTTTGGGGCTCGCTTGCGAGTCGCCTGCGAGTCACCAGTGGTGGAGGTCCTCTAAATACATAACCGTACTCCTAAGAAATCCCTTCGCTCTATAAAGTACGTGTGCTCTGTGTGCTCTGTATAGATCACATAGATTACACAGATTATATAGATTACATTACGTGACCTCGGCTACTATTCCTCGTGACATGGTTCCACCGGATCCATTTTGGACCGTGCCTGTATCAACCAACTAGCTTCCTCCGACTCTTCTCCAAGTAGTCGTAACATCGTACTTAAGCTGTCCGTAACACTTAGTATTAAAGATATACTTTAACGCTTTAGTATAGAGGCCCTAATTATCTAAACGTTTTAGTACTTTATAGACGTGTTGCTTATACTAATCCTTATCTTCTAAGTAGATTGGAATATTATCTAAATAGATAATGTATATGCGGTTAACTAGTCCCCCTAAGGCTCTATAAATATATAATTAGAATATTATAGGCGCATTAGCTAGCCTAAAAGGCATTACTAGATACTTAAAGTGGCTGTATTAGGTTTTAAAAGCGGTCTTTTACTTATCCCCTTTTTTAATATAGAGCCTATAATAGGCGTTTTATAGATCTAGCTTCGTAAAGATCTTTGCCCTAAATAGTTAATTTAGCATTTTACTAACTAGTAGTAGTGGGTAACAGTTTTTAATTATAATCTTATTAAGACTGCGATAGTCTATATATAGCTTTATAGTCCTATCTAGTTTTAGAATAAAGAGAATTGGCGCGCCTACTGGCGACTTACTAGGCTAGATCTATCCCTTTTTTAGTAAGCCATTAAGGTACTTCTATAGGATCTTAAGCTTTTTATAAAAGAGGTTATAGATAGGAAGGTTTAGTGGTTATTTACCCTCTTTTAGATTAATTATATAGTTATATTCTAAGTTCTACTAAAGGACTTTAGCTTACCTGCCTAAAAATACCCTAAATAGGTCCCTTAGGCCTAATAGAATTTTTAATAGGTTAGGGTTATACTTATTCTTTATATTATTATTAGGTAGGTTCTAGAGGTCCCTTAGGACACTTACAGGTAGCATCGCGCGCTATAGTGGTTATTTATATATAGTTACCAATATATATTTAATAGTTCTATATAGTAGCTAGTAGAGGGCAAAGAACTCTTTAATATAGTGTTTAAGGTATTATAGTATACTCTCTGCGTATTGCTTAAGCTAGAGTAGCCTATAGTAATAGAAGTATCTTATAAGATCTTTAAGATCGCCGCCTCCCTATAATATCTCCGTGACCTATCTAGTAGTTCCCTATAGAGTATCCGTTATAGAAGGGTTATTGTCTATACTAGAAACCCCCTTATACTATAAAAGGGATCTAGTCCTTTCTTAGCTTCTATAACTTTTACTATTGGTTTATCCATAACTACAGGGTTATAGCTAAGCCTCTTATATAACTAACTAAGAACGACACGCCTTTTATTTTTAATAATAATTATATAAAAGCTTTTAAAAAGTTAAAGGACCAACTTATCTCCTCTCTAATTCTCCGTTACTATAACCTAGATCTTAAATTAGTACTAAAAATGGACGCCTCTAACAGAGTAGTGGTAAGAGTTCTCTTATAGTTATACCTAAATAGTAAGTAGTACCCTATTATGTTTTTCTTAAAGATAATAGCCCTAGCTAAATATAACTATGAGGTGCACAATAAGAAAATACTAGCTATTATATAATTATTATCCCAATAGCGCATAGAGCTTAGAAGCATAGACTTTTAGATTAAAGTCTATATTAATTATAAAGCCCTTAATTATTTTATAATAATAAAGTAGCTTACCAATTAACAGGCCTGGTGGGCTAAAATACTCTCCTAATTCTTCTTTATAATTATATACCGCCCTAGTAGACAAAATTCTAAAGCTAATATCTTTACCTAAAGAGAATAGGACGTGGAACTATAAGATAAATTAAAGGCCTAGTACCGGATACGTGCCCTCCTCCGTCCTAAATAGCTTGACCTATATATCCTTAAGAAACTAAGCTCTAAATAGAATAAACTAGCACCTATAGAAGGAGAGATTCTAAATAAGCTAATGGGATTAATTAATTGTATTTTAATCGCAAACCGTATAGCTAAGTCCCTAAAAGCCCTCCGCGACTAAGCTATAGAAGGTAACCCTAATTTAAAAATAAAGGACGGACTGCTCTTATATTAAGAACAGCTTATAGTTCTAGACGTTAACAACCTATAAACGGAGCTAATCTATAAGGCCTACTATTAAGTCTCTATAGCGCACCCTAGTTAAAACAAGACCTATTAACTACTAACGCCTTACTACTACTAGTAAGGACTCCTATCTAATGTAGAACAATTTATTAAAAATTGTTATACTTATAAATGGGTACTGCTAGTTCCTAAATGCCCTTAGCAGTATATTATAATAGACTTTAAATTATTCCTAAAGGATAAATATGGCTATAATATGGCTTTTATAGTAGTTAACCAAATAAGTAAATAAGGTATTTTCCTTTTATACTTTAAGACTATAACTATAAAGGATATGGCCCGTATATATGTAAACAATATTTACCGGATCTATAGCGCTTCTAAGTCTATTATCTCTAACTATAAACCCCAATTTATATTAGACTTCTAGGACGAATTCTACCGTATCCTTAGGATTAAAATTAAGCTCTTTACCGTATTCTACTCTTAAACTAACGGCTAAACCAAGATTATAAACCAGTACCTTAACTAGCGACTTCGCCTCTTTATTAACTACTACTAGAATAACTAGTTGGAACTACTACCTATAATAGATTACGCATAGCTTACTCTCCCTTATAATAGTATAGGAATATTACTATTTAAGTTACTCCATAGATACAAGTCATGGATATCCTTTAGTTAGAATAGACCTATAGGACCTATAATAGCCCACGAACGCCTTAGCTATAAAGAGGCCTAGATATTCACTAAGAGAATATATAGAGCCTAGGAGACTGCCTAAGCAATTATAAAAAGGGTATAAGAGAAGAAAGAGACTAATATAAACTAATATTGCCATAAGGTAGACTTTTAAGCAAGAGATAAGATATAGGTGTTAATAAAGAACTAGAAAACCTAGAGGCTAAGCTATAAACTAGACCACTAAATAGCTGGCCCCTATAAGATCCTTAAGAAGGAAGGATACTCTTTTAGGACTAAGCTACTAAAGTTAATAAAGATCTACCCTATCTTCTTTTTAAACCAACTATAAAAGGCCGCGGACGACCTATTAACTAAATAGTACAACAACCCCCTATCGTCAATTTAGATTGTAAAGGACAAGAAATAGGAAGTTAAAGAGATCTTAGCAGTTAAGAAGGACCGTAGCACCTTAAAATACTATGCGAGCTAGGTAGGTTATAACGAAGATCCAAAATAGTACCCCATGTCTAATTTTAAGTACTCTCTCTATAAACTAGGAGATTTCTACCTAGCCTACCTAGACCTCCCTAGACTACTACGTAAACTAAACAGCTAGATTAAATGCTAGGAAGAGGGATTAGATAACTATAATAATTTAAATAATAATAAAGAACTTGGACAAAGCCTAAGGGTAGGCTTTTTTAGGGGGGGGAGGGGGGGGGGTAATATGATAGTACTAGAGCGTGTTACCTGCTATATTACCACTTTCTAGGCGATCTGCCAAATTCTACTATATTCTGCTAGCACTACTTATAGAGCTAACTAATTAGGATTTTCCATCCCCGGGATAGAAAATCGCTATTAGCTCGCTTACTACTAGCGCCTTAGCAACCTCTTATGTTTTATTAGTTACTAACAGTCTTCTTTTCCTTCTTCTCCTTAGCTTAGTATTCTTGTATAGTAGCAATCTATAAGCTTCGATTTAGAAGCATTTATACAAGCCCGTTATAACCGGAGGTAAACACTACTAAAGGTCAAGAGGTGTAATAGGTTATTTTATTATTACTATCCTTATAAAACAGGCCTATGCATTAAAAGTAAGGAAATACGACTTAATTATTATATACTTATTTAGCCATTTTTATTAAGTAACATATCTCTAACCTATCTGTATAAAACTTATTAGTAAGCATCCTAATAAGAACATAATAAGAACCACCGTCTTTATAAAGATTAAAAATAGTTTTATACTATTCTTAAGAGGTCTAGGTTATTACCTAAGTCTATAAGGTTATAATTATAAGATATAAAGCTAATCTTAGGTTTATTTTCTACTAGACCTCTTTACCTTCTCTTTTATATTTTATAGGTTTAAGAATATGGTTATCTTTATCCGTAAAATTATACTTCTTTATACTAGACCCAATAAAAGCCGTATAGCACATACAAACTTATAATTTGCCTTTAGGAATAAAATTATTTAGTTCTAAGGTCTTAAACTATAATTTAACATCTTTAACTACTTGGGGCAGTAGATTCTATTTAGTAATATATATAGTTAGTTCTACTAGCTAGTTAAGAAATTTTCTAGCAATACTTCCCTTAATATAATAGCACTATAGTATACTATCTATTTAACTCGGGTATTAGGCGTTAGGCGGCTGTAGGTGTTTATCTATACTAGAGGTAAAGTAGAGACTTTCGTCTCTACCTTTTTAATTTTTCTAATTAATCTAGTTAAGGTTAATCTTAGTTACTAATACGCTGGTATACTAGATTAAAAGTATTTAAAGTATTTACCTAAACCTATTATATCCACGCGAAAGGTTCTACCTAGGGCTATATAATTATAAAGAGTATAGGTAACACTAAGCAGGTGCTAAGGGCCAAAGAGGTGTTTGAGGGTGAATGCATTGCTTTAGCACACTGTGCACTTGTGCGAACACGAGTACTACTCCAATGATAGCATATTTGGAACCTTGAACCACATGAATAATATATTTGGTCGGATTGACGTCTATGAACGAGGATCAGAGATGGTCTTAAATTTCCCCACATCAAAGGCGCAGGGACCGAAATTGCCGACGAAAAATGCCAAGCCCTGCATCATCGACATGCTCATCTTCCTTGAGACAAATACCTCTTTGAACATGCCTCCGCTAAACCATCTTCCGGCAATTATAACCCCGTCACTAATCGCTTCAATTCGTGGACATCCACAGCTACCGAGGCATAGCTGGTATTTCATAGCCGGCGTTACGCTTTCCGTAATCAATCGCCCTGACGAAATCCCAAAGGTCTTCAAGTTCGCCATTGAGCAAGGAGTTGGGCCGACAGAGAACATCAAGCCAGCGCATCCTGAGCAATTGCAGATCGCACGCAAGTTGCGCGAAGGGCTAATCAAATCTGCTGCTATTGTGGGACTGCCGAAGGTATGCTCCTGAGGTACATCAAAAGCTCTCTTTAGCTAAACTCTTGTTGACTCACGAAGACAATCAATGGCCTCTTTGCTCTCAAAGGGGCCACGCCTTCTGAACTCCTTGATGAACCTATGGGATACTCCCCTAGCGCACGACCTGTTGAGGTATACGATATGCCGTCGTCTCAGATACTACACCGAGGTCAAAGGTTTTTTGATCGGGTGTATGGCAAAGTGAGCAGGAGGGTGATGGGACAAATGGACAGGTCCGGCACAGAAGATCTGGGGGTGGTGGCCAGGCTCATGTACGGGTATCTTTTGAGCAATACCAACATTTTGACACCGGCGGAGAGCAGCTACGTGCTGCTCGCCGGGTTGATCCCTCAGGATGTACGTATTAGGTTCCTGCCAATCGGTCTAGAGTTTTAACAAGCCATTAGGTCAATCCTCAACTAAAAGGGCATCTGAAGGGTGCTATCAGCAATGGCGCCACAGTTGAAGAGGTTCGAGCCGTGCGGGATGTTGTTATTCGAATATGTGAAGCATCAGGAATGATTAAACTTGCAGAGAATGTCCCGCACGCTTGGGGTTGGCGTGAGGACATTCCCAATCTGTAGCAGTACGTAGAAGCAGCCTCTATACGCCATCTGCAAGGCGCACAGCATGATCACCACTCGCAGTAGGCTGGTGACATTGTGATGGTGGAGTTCTGCGGTGATGCACGATCTAGATCAGCAAGCCGGAGTCAAAGCCAGGTCTGGTGTCCAGCCCATGCCGGTGCATTGTGGCAGATGTCACATGTTGTTTTGGCAGTGGCAGGCGATTACAGTCTAGCCACGAGAGACTCGCCTTATGCTTTTTCGACGACTGTTCGAACTTTCTCTGGAGGCAGCATGCTTGAATGCTTGAGCCCCTCACGGCAAACTCCGCTGGGAGGGTGTGTGAAAAACCTCGGCGTTCTGTCCCGCAGCCTCCTTGGCATCGCCGATGTTTCTGCTGCTTCTGCTTCTTCGGGAGGCGCGCTCTGGAATGCGCAAATGCTCTTTCCATTGATCACTCTGGCGGTCGGTCAGGTCACCACTCGCGACTCTAGGTCAATAATGCCTGCGGGGCGCTGGCCGAGCCTCTCACAGACTCCGACTGATTGGCTAGCGCCAGTCGACGCTTGTTCTGCACAGAAAGCTTGTTCTCCTTTGCTCACCGCGTTGAGGCAGAACTGGCGGTCGTCCGTCGGCGGTGAAGGCTGCATCGCGCACGCAAACTTTCGACAGGCCGGGCTCGTGACGTGTGAAGCGCGGCGTCTGGCTTGCGCGATGAGTGGATGGACGACGGGGACGAACGGATTGGCACACGGGACAGGAGGCTCTGCGGTTGAGCGAGAGGCATCAGGCCACCCTGAGCAATCCCTCCAAGACGTCCCCAAGATGTCCAAGGTTTGGCGGGCCGGGCGTCGAGCATGCCCAGAGACAGATTCTGGCGGAAGCTTGCCCATGGCGATTCGCTCACCCTGGGAAGAATCAGTCCATCTCACTCCTGCGTGTGGTGAGCGTGTGGTGAGCGTGTGGTGAGTGGCTTTCCCGAGCCTTGCAAGCCTGCGCGGGAAGGATCAAGCCAATCCGCTCTTTCGGCTCACCCTCCCACCTTACCCTGCCCAGTGACTTTTGCGGGGTCTCGGCCTCGCCTGTCAATAAACCCCCCAAACCTGCCCCATCATGTCGCGGCGAGGCCGACCCACGGCGGTCTTGCAGAATGACCCCCTTTCCACCTCCCCCAAGAACAGCACGGAAAGAGCCTCGCTTGCGTCGCGCGCACATTGCGCAAGGGTGTGGTTCTCGATCCCCGCAAACCCAAGTACGACGAAGCGCTGGTGGGACGAATTAATTGCAGGTTAATTGAATTGACTAATCTATTGTCCCCAGAGCCAGCCACACGGAGCGGGTTCGTGCTGCCACTCGTTGCTCTGTCGAGATAGCCCCAACACCATTGACAATTTGCGGCCCAGCAGCGCTCCAGGCCCGCAATATTGGTACTCTCCCCAGGGCACGCCTGCGGATCACCCGTCCCTGTGGCTTTCGGCATGCCATGTGCTCTGCACAACCTGGCGCTGCACCCCTTCGACTTCTAGAACCGGCCTCGCACGATAGATTGTGCCAATTCGAGACCCCTTGTGCCTATATCTCTTGACTAGCAATTGGTGCAAGGTTTGCTCGACTCGGACATGGTGAAGCGAAGCGGCCGGGGGGAAGAGAGTCGCGACCGCAGTCCTCAGGGTTAACGGAGGACACAAGCTCGTTCGTCCATGTGGCATCTCACCCTCCAGTGCATTCCGTATCATGTCTCAAATGTGCAAATTATCGCAATTGAGCCCCTGAGATGTCGTTGGGTGGGGGACGTCTCTTTGAAGGGTGGTTGCGGTGTAATCATTCGCCGGGCTTACTGTTAAGATTAATCGCGAAGCCCTCCAACACCCCCGACAATGCCCTCGCATCCTTTAATAGCAACGGTGCGTGCAATTGCCAATCAGAACGGGAAGCTGTGGATGCCGAATATACGACGAGACATCCGTCTCCTGCATACGGTCAGGCACCAATGTATCTCGGTACCTTTGGGCAACGGGCGTTTCAATGGTTCTAGAAGAGCCCTCGCTTTCATCTTACCGGGTCTTGCCGCAGAGTACTTGCCTGAAAGCAGAGGTCCAGGTCTCCAAGACACAAGGCACAGGGCTCAGGCATGACTTGACCATGTGGCCGTGCTGGCCCTATCTCAGATCATGCACATTGTCATTTGCTGCAGGTTCCTGGGCGGCGCTGCACGCTTGATTGGCAGATGCGCCGATGTTTTGCTTGCAAATTTGCTATATTTAGAGCCCACTTGAGGCTTTGATACGGGTATTGGCGTTGACACCGCCACAGTCTCATACCAAGAAGCCTTTCGACTGCATCCATAGTGGTGTTGTTGATGAATTAACTCACTGCAGCGAGCAGGCATACCCGAAATGTCTGGGGTTTCTTTGACTCCGACAATTTTTGACTCCGACAATTACGTACACGAAGCCCTTGTTCGTCTCGTATCCCCCAATATACAGACTATCATTTGCGGCGAAAATTTGGGGGCAGAGCCGAAAAGCATCTCAGCAAGTCGAAGGGCGTGTTGAAAGCATAAGACAGTCGTCGCAATGGCTTTCGTCGGGAGTGTTGCCAGGCGGGAAATGGAGTCTAAAACGCTTGGTCCCTGCGCGCCTAAACTCTCTAATGACTTGCTAACAGCTCCAGAAGCTCCAGCGGCCTCTTTGGCTGCCGTCTCATCTTCAGATGCACCAATAGCGCCCTTGCAACGCTTGCCTTCCATCGCGCCTTCCACCGCGTGCAGAACGCAGTATGCAACCAGTTTCCGCCTTGCGCAAGAGACTTCTTGCTGCATACGGGTATACACGGTGTATAGAGAACTGTGCCGAGCTTCTGAAGGCATTGCTTACCTTAGGTTGGACGAAAGAGTCGCAATTTGATTGTGCAAGACGAATCATTGGGCACACAAGCAATATTCATGCACCTCCAATGATCGGGTTGCACTGCAGGCCCGCCTTTGAGTTTGTGTCACGCCCCGGTGTATGATAGGCCCTCTATGCTGGTAGAAATTGCGGTGCCCGTCATGCTCACCCGCCTTTCATCAGCCTTATCCAATGTGATCGACCAAAGGATTCAGGGCCTAGGAGATGTCAAGACACCAAGATGACCCGTTCCCGTTGAACCGTCACGGAACGAAAAGCCCGAGTCTGACATCTAACACCACGTCGACAAATCTCGACAACAACAACCGTTCTCCAGATCCCTACGATCTTAGACCCGTTGCGAGATTGCCATCTCTCAGAGGCCCCCACACTGCGGTCATCATCATGAAACAGTACGAGGAAGGACCGGCAACAGGAACATTATTGGACGCGCGAATATCAGCGCAAGACCCCTTTTTCCTAACGCAATTAATGCTCAGAGCACGCTGCCCACAGTTCTTGCTACATCTGCTGCCTTGGAGGAGCCGGCGGTGAGAATCCTCGGCCATGACGCGCAGTGGGGACAATCCCCACGATGAAGAGCGTCATGGGCGGTGATGGAGTTGAGATGGGAGAGTGGTGAGAAGCTTGAGTCGGTGACTGCGCCCCACCCCAGCCCCATGGCCGGCTTGTGGGGGCTAGTGGTGTGCCCGTTTGGGGAAAAGGACGTGTAAATTTAGAGTGGGCCAGGGGTCCAGAAAACATTCCACGGCCCTCTTGGCAGCCCATTCGCATCAGCACAGCCACGTCCGTGATGGAGGGGTGTGCAATTCGGCGGGCACGCGAGACGAGTCCATGCTCGCCCGCCCCGAAGTGAGTGACCAGGCCAGCGAATCAAGCCAGGATGCTGCACCCAAGGGCATGGCTCGCGCAGACTTGGCTTCCTGGCGATTGGCTTGGTGGTGGAACACATCGCTCTCCCTTCCCGAGCGCGACGAGCAGGGGCGGGCGTCGATTTGAGCGCTTCGCGTTGCACATCATCCAGAACAAGCCAAACCCGCTTGTCTTCGCCGCATCAGGCCTCGAGCCTGCCCACGCGAAAGCGACTAGGGGCCTCCCCGACGTCGCATTTGGGAATGAGCGGCCCATGCGAAGCTACCGACCTGCAGGCTAGTGCAGGCGTGGTGCAGGGAGCAGCCGGGGCTTTGGGCGGCACACCGCATCGTCTGGGAGGCTGGTCTCACTCTGCGCGCTCGGGGCGCGCGATCTAGGCGGAGGTGCAATAATTTGGTGGACGATACTCTAAGGATTATTGTCTTTCTTTATTTTCCTAGCGCGGATTCACCGTTCTGCCACCTCATGCCACGAACAAGCCGTAGGGCAGTACAAGGGTTCGGTATGCCGGGGCCTGGCTGCTGCGCATCCACCTGGGGGCCGTGGAAGAGCTTTATACATAATTCAACTTCGCCCCCGAGCCCCTCGACCTAAATCCAGGCCCCGATCAGCATTAAGAACTCCACTTCCTGACACTTGTTCAGGCCTCCTGTGGTCATTGCTATTGCTATTGATCCTTCGACACTCGGTCTTACCGCCGCTACGGGACGTTTCCGCACTTGTCCTTCGCTTGGCCTCCCTGACGCTCGATATACTATCACCACAACAGCAACCTTACGGCAGATCGCACATCATACGAGACGACCTGACATTTCCCGCTTCCTTCCAGCCTGGATAGCCGCCTGTGCGACGGATAAGGCTCCTAGGAGTTGGTGCCCTTTCCAGTGTTTCAAAGTAAGCTTTCCCCCTATCGAGCATCGGCGCTATATAATTCTCCCACCCACCAGACCAACGTTCTGACGTTTCGCTTTCTGCCAATTGATGCTAACTACTAGTCCAAGACCCGGTAGAAGTATAAGCAGTTGGCTCTCCTCGGCCTCACTGCTCTCGAGTCCAACAATGATCTCCTACGCTGAATACCCACCGCACGACTTCGAGCTCTACTCCAACCAAGAGGCACAATTTGACGTCCTCGCGTCCAGCCAGCCGTACCTCCCCACATCTACATATCTGGACCCCACTTTCAGTGCTCCGTTCGACGCAGGCTCTCTGCAAGCCTTCTCCGACATGCCTCGGTCGCAAGCCGATTTACGCTTTCACTTCGACGGCATCGCTCAAGGTGTTAAGCCTAGTTACCAGCATTACAGCCCAGCCGCGTCCCCTAATTCTGGATCGCATTCTTTCGACGTTCAGCCGCCTAATCTTTCGACCTCATCCGAGTCGGGTGCTTCGGTTTCATCGTCCGCAATGGGCTCGCCGTACCATGACGCGTGGAGCAGTATGAATGGCCTCGGGCTTGCTCCAGGTATTGTACAAGGTAGCTCTGGGTTTGACTATGATGACGTGGTTGCAACCGACAAGTTTCCGGGTTGTGTCGGTGAGTCTTTTGAAATTTCTTCCTCGACATCAGTCTCGTCTTCTGTCGCATTTCCTTGCGCGTCATCTGTCCCTTCTTCAAGTTCTTCGGTCGGGTCCCATCGAGCAAATCGCGCGTGCTTGGAAACCCCACCTAGCCGATCGTGTTCCTTTGGTCAGAGCAATCCTAGATCAGAGGAATCCTCGCAGAACAGTGTCTTCAGGTCACCCACCACTCCTGCTTCGGCCAAGTTTTCAAGTCCTCTTTCAATGCGATGGTCACCTTCTGGGCCTGGGATATACAAAACAAGGAGGAACTCGCTCCTTTCGAATGAGATCTGGCCAAACGACATCCCTGAAAGCAATACGGACTCTTCTCTTTCTCCTGCTAATCGTCGATCTCCTCATTTCAATCAAAATAGTAATAGTTTTATTCCTCCTTTGGAATCTTCTTGTCGGTTTCCTTCCAGTTTTTGCATCTCGTTGTCTCGTTCTACATTATTCCATCTTCTGCGTTTCTATCGAGAACTCCCAAAGATCTTCTACTAACGAGTTCGCCTGTAGACCCAACTCTTATTCAGCCATTCCCTACTCCCATCCCGTTCGCCAACTCTCCCTATCCGGACATTCAAACCACACCATCCCCACGCTTCCCATTTGTCGAGCAGCCTCCGTCCCCGGCTCCATCAAATGCCTCTGCCCATAGCCAGAACCGCGCTGGCTCAAGGCAGTTCAAGAGGCGTAGCCAGTCTCCCTATCTTCATACACAGGCCTTCCAGCCATATCCAAACTTCAATGGTTCAAGACGACAATCGAATGCTTCGATACATTCGCATCATTCCCAGGCTAGTCGGAAAAGCGGAAGCAGCTATGACCTTGACGACGAGAGTCGAGAGAAGGGTCTTTGCCCGATCCCAGAATGCGGACGTGTTTTCAAGGATTTGAAGGCACACATGCTCACTCACCAGAATGAGCGACCAGAGAAGTGCCCGATCGCAACCTGCGAATACCACGTCAAGGGATTTGCAAGGAAATATGACAAAAACCGACACACTCTTACCCACTACAAGGGTACTATGGTTTGCGGTTTCTGTCCAGGCTCAGGATCCGCAGCGGAAAAGAGCTTCAACCGTGCCGACGTCTTCAAGCGCCATCTAACGTCTGTTCATGGCGTCGAGCAGGCGCCGCCTAATAGCCGCAAGAAGTCCCCCACGGGCAAGAAAGCCTATACCGCATCTCAGTCGAACCTGGCGGGCACCTGCTCAACCTGCTCAGTGACCTTCGCCAACGCGCAAGAATTCTATGAGCATCTTGATGACTGCGTGCTGCGCGTAGTCCAGCAGGCTGACCCCAGCGAGGCCATCAATCAGAAGCTGCTTTCATCGATGGCAGATGACAAGGATGTGAAGGAGACCATGGATCGCAATGGTCTGCCTAACAGCGTCGACTATTCTGTCCCCGTATATGATGAGGACGAAGAAGAAGAGGAGGAGGATATCGACGTGGATGATCAGAACGACGATACCTACGGCGTGCGCAGCTCCCGATCCGGCAAGGGTGCGCTTAAGTCCCGCAAGAACACCCAGGCGTGACAATCAGCACACCCCCGGGGTGTCGCATCGCACGTCGGGGGTGGCAACCCCTCAAAAGTGACGAAGACCTCTGGTGGGAGGGGTCCTCGAGCCGGCCTGACCTTCTCCAAAGGAGGCGTAGTCGTTTCAGGCTCCGGCCGTAAGAAGCGTAAGAGCTATCCAGCCAGCTGGGGTTGCGCGACCGACAAGATGAAGATGAAGAAGCGTGTGGTGTGTCTATATGACGGACAAAGACGGCTCTGGAAGGATGACATGATGCTCGATCAGGAGTTCGAGGTCCGCATGAAGCTACTGGACGGGAAGAGCTATGTCACCGACCTGGATGTGCAAACACTCAAGAGAGCAGAGGCACTACATAGTGCGACGGCGGAAGAGAGGGGTCCTTGGATCCCCGATAATATCGATGATGCCGATGGCGAAGAGTTCATGGTATGAGAAAAAAAGTTCCCGGCCTTATTGAGATGACTAAGCGTTGTACTTGTATTAACCTTCTTGTGCCTTCCTTTTGCTTTTATTCTCTTTTATTCTTATCTTTTTTTATCGATTTTAACAACTGGCGTTCTCATTGATCGATACCACCTTGGGAGGTTCTGGACTGTTTGGCTTTTCTCTACGATTTTGGTTTCGGTCGCTTCTGACGATGTCATGACCGGATTTCTCTAAATCATGGAAACCGCTTTAGGTTTTAGGGTAATGGCGGCGCTTAAATACGCTAATGTTGTATGATGGATGGGATCAAGTTATCCAAAATTCCAGACTAGTTGGGTTGGCCGTGCTGGACGCGGGTATCCTGAGAGATAGTTTTAAAGCTTATTGAAACCATCAACTCAAAAGGTGTCTGAAAACATGACTTTATGTTGAACCTGTAAATGAATAGGAGAAGCTGTGATTTTTTGGTGTGACATAGCTACTAAAAGCATTTCATTGTTCCCTTCATGTTTCCATCTTCTCGATAGGGCAACGGCCGAGCTTCTGTAAAGGTCATTCAATCTGCTTTGAAGTTTTGGTATGTTGGGCTTTTCTAGAAGTACGTTTCCAATTCTCACAAAACATGAGGTTAATGTGATCCCCAAACTGACTTTCTTCATAGTTCATGTTTAATCTGCTCCATACTCTCTTTTACTATGATCAACGATATGGCTGATGTCACCTGGCATGTAATTGCCAACACTGCCAGCGAGCCATGCAAAGTCATCGGAACAAAGGGTGGCAATTCTTCCTGTGTCGGAAGACAGGCCATCAGGACTATTGTGAAGAACCATAAAAGCAAAACTGCTCTCAGCTAAATCAAGAAAGGAATCTACTACAAGCTTTCTAGCGGCAGGATTGGGATTGACGAGGACCATCATCTTGCCACTGTCCGTGAGGCGAAAGAAGATCGTTCTGCATTGAGGTGACGAAGATTATTTGGTTACAACGGAAGAGTGGAAGAATGGCCTGCATCAGATTTCGTTCTGTTAAGGATACGGGTATGACTGAGTTAACTAAGGACGAGATTGTGGACAGGCGTGGGTTGACGTCAATATTGCAAATGAGGAGATGAGGAATGACCAGCTTACGACAGTTACACCCCTTTAAATCACGACTCAATTAAATCTTCCTGAATCGACTATACAAAATACCTTGATAAAATCACCCTAACGTCCACATTGTTGACCCGAGGTACGAGGGTCTATACTTTCGGGTCCTAGAATTCAAACCCCCGCCAAGCCAGTTTCTGATTGGTTAAAAATTGAGCTTCTAATTGGTTAGAAAAAAACTTGCGGGCGGTAGGCTATGGCAGATTCCACGTGACGAACTTCAAAACAGCGAGCTCTACCAAAGCTCTGCAAAAGCTCTACCAAAAGCTATACCAAAGGCTTTGCAACACCTCTGCCCACTCGGTGTTCTGGCCACGCAGTGAAATAGAGCACGCAGTGCGCAGGGGAGTCCAAGGGGGTCTCCCCCTTGAAGCTCTGCTCGAAGCTCTGCTCGAAGCCCTATACGGAGCTCCAAAGCTCTACTAACACGCAGCACTAATATACTAGGAAGTCTCACAATCGTCTCTACGAACGTCTCTATAAACACCTCTACAACAGCTCTACAATTGCCCGTATAATCGTCCGTACAAAGGTCTACACGATTGCCCGTACGAACGCCCATACGATCGATCGATCAAACGCCCATACAATCGATCGATCAAACGCCCATACAATCAATCCGACGCCCGTGTAAACGTCTCTGCAAACGTCTCTACGAACGACTACAATCGCATACAATCGTCCGTACGAACGTCTGTACGAACGCCTACACGAACGCCTACACGAACGCCTGCACGAACGCCTATACAAAGCTCTGCTCAAAACTCTATATAAAGTCGTTTATAAGGCCTTCAAAAACGAGCCTAAATACAAGCTCCATATAGAGAAGCTCCCTCAAAGCTTTATCAAAGCTCTACTCAAAGCTCTATTAAAGCTCTGCTCGAAGCTCTACTTGAAGCTCTATCAAAGCTCTGCATGGAGCTCTACCAATGCTTTACAAATGCTCTGCACGAACCTCCGTACGAAGCTCTACCAAAGCCTCTACTAAAGCCTCTGCAAGAGCTCTGCCCACGCAGCAAATAGAGCACGTAGTGCGTAGGGGGGGTCCAAGGGGTCTCCCCCTTAAGCTCAAAGTTCTACTTGGAGCTCCACTTAAAGCTTAATATAGAGCTCTAAAGCTCTACTAACACGCAGTACTAATATACTAGGAAGGTTCTACAATTGGCCGTACGAACGCCTATACGATCGATTAATTAAACGTCCATATAATTAATTAATCAAACGTCTATACAATTGCCTATACGATCGTCTCTGTAAACGTCCCCACAATTAATCGCCCGTATGAACGTCTACACGCCTGTATATGGCTCTATAGAAGCTCTACAAAAGCTCTACTAAACGCTCTACTAAAGCCTCTACAAAAGCTCTGCCCACGCAGTAAATAGAGCACGCAGTGCGCAGGGGGGGTCCAAGGGGGTCTCCCCCTTAAGCTTAAAGCTCTACTCAAAGCTCTACTCGAAGCTTGATACGGAGCTCTAAAGCTCTACTAACACGCAGCACTGATATACCAGGAAGGCTCTATAATCGTCTACACAAACGGCTTTACAAACGGCTCTACGAACGTCTGCACAATCGCCCATACGAACGCCCATACAATCAATCAATTAATTAATTAAACACCTATACAATCAATCAATCGAACGCCCGTATGAGCTTCTCTATAAACGGCTCTACGCACCCATATAATTAATTAATTAATTAATCGCCTATGCGAACGCCCGTACGAACGATCAATTAAACTATACAATTGCGTATACAATCGTCTCTATAAATGTCTTTGCAATTAATCGCCAGTACAAACGTCTGCACGCCTGCACATCTACACGCCTGCACGTGGCTCTGCACAAGGCTCTATACAAAGCTCTACTAAAGTTCTACGCGAGGCTCTACCAAAGCTCTACATAAGCCTCTATCAAAGCTCTGCACAAGCCTCTACCTAAAGCTTACCCCTACTGCGAAGCAGCCCCCGCAGCGCAGTACGACGGAGGTATATATATATTATTTCTAGATTAAGCCTAACTTAAGTAGGGCGCCTTAGTTACTACTAGATCCTTTTAATAAGATAATACTACCTAGCAGTAACTAAGGCGCCTTAGCCTTACTACTACTTCTAAATTAAGCAAAAGCTCTATAGAGGGGGGTCCAGGGGGTCTCCCCCTAGAAAACCTTATATCTATATATATATTAATATATTAATTAAACTCTATATATAAGGCTCTAGATAGGATTGTCCTTATTATTAGGATTAAAAGGAGCTCTTGCTACACCCGGCCCAAAAAGACCAAAACCAACCAAAAGAACCCTGAAAATCACCCAGAGAATCCCCCTAAGATACATGCATCGCAGGGGAGGCACACGTCGAACAACGGTGGTTCGCACTTACGCGCGACCACCAGAACCACGCCCAGCAATGGCCCTCCACAATAAAGACGGGCGAATACCACACTATAAAGCAGAAATACCTCTATTAAGAAAGCATCTAATAAAATATAAAGCCTATTAGATGCGTTTAGTATCTAGAATTACAGGAGAGTAACCGTTAGCTATAATAAACTAACACAGCTAGTAGAATGGCTCCGCTAGTCTAGCAAACCTTAGGCGCCCCTTTAGTAAACCCTTAATTAAATCCTCTAATGGCTAAGCAAAATTGAAAATAAATAAAAACCCCCTTTACCAGCAAACCGCACTTAGGCCGCTATAGCTGCGCTTCTATAGCATAGGGAACCCACCCCCTATAAAATAATAACCGGGTATATAATCACAATATAACTAAATATAGAAAAAGCAGAGGGGTTTAGGGGATAATTAAAAACAGAAGTCCTTATAAAGATTTATAAAGAGGTCTATAACGCTGTCATAGTCCAACACCTTAGGAGCGGAGACATTAGAGTTACCCTAAAGAACTAATAGGCAAAGAAATAAGCTATAAGGGTAGGGGACAGGCTAGGTAAACATATTGGCATAAAAGTACTCTATAAGGATTACTTAGTTAAAGTCCTAGCAGTTCCTATAAGCCTTAGGGTAGAAAAGGGACGCCAGGCAGATAATACAGCAATTATATAGAAGATAGTAAGATAAATAGAACGCCTTATTTTAGGACTCGAGATCACCTAAATCTAATAGCTTTAATAGGAAAATACAAACCAAGTATATAATAAGAACAACAAGAGGATATAAGGGTTGCTAAAAACTTGCTAGGGAGATACTAAACAAACACATAGCTCCCTTATTATTAGTATATATATATTATTATTATTCATTACTTAACGTCTGATTTGGATCCCTGTTGGGCCCACGCGGACTACTCCTTATATACATGTAGGGAGAAAACTCTATTTGAGAAAACCCCATAATCCGTCTCCCTACCTTTTGGGGCTCGCTTGCAAGTCGCCTATAAGTCACCAGTGGTGCTCTACTACCTTACTTTTTAACCTTCTTAGGAACCACTACTGCCGTAACAAACCTACGGACGCGCTAGTATTACACACTGTACTCTACTCCTGTAGAGTTATTAGGGGGCGCCTATTACTCGCCCCTTTGCCTTCTATTACTATTTCCTTTGCAACCCGGAACTGGTCTAGCACATTTTAGCTAATAAGCCACTGGGTAGCCGCCTTGAGGCCTTTCTGTGTTAAGAGCAGTATATTATAGTTTTCTATGCTAGCTGCTAAGAGCATTGCTTCTCGGCTAGTGCGTAAGGGGCATAACAGTATTACGTATTTTGGTGTCTGTCTTGGCCAGCCATATTCGCACCTCGGGCTACCTACTAGGACACCCACCCAGTGAAGCCAATCTTTTAGTCCTATTATTCCTGTCCTTAAGAGTGTTGCCATTGTATTTTCTGCCTTTGTTAGGCCCTCTTGGAGCCCTTGGGTATTTACCCCCCATGGCGTTTAGTATATATATATTAGGAATGCAAAAACTCCTTATCTAAAAAGGAATAATTATAAATAGCCTTATATATAACACAAGACTCTATAACCACAGACTATACCTAGAACAATACTATCGCTATATATAATAGGGACACACCCAAACCACATACATAGTATAGGTATGCTGCGGCCACTATATAGGTCCCTATAATATAAGACACTGCTTAAACCAAGACCAAATAAAATGCGTAAACTGCCACTAAAGCACATATAAGGCGTGGGAGAGAGAAGACTGCATTAAATATAGAAGATAAAAGGCAAGGGCTTAACAGCTATAGGAACAACTATACGCTAGGTTATATAAATGGAAACAACAGGCAATAAGCTAGGGGGATATAGGTGCCTTCCCAGCATTTCCTACCTTTAGTAATAGAGGGCTAGGCCAGCCATCCCAAGCCTTAACAGGCTAGAAGTGGCGCCGCGCAATATCGCCAGACTAAATAGGGACATAAGGGTTATAGGGGACATAAGAGTTACAGGGTATACAAAGAAGAGGACACCTTATAAAAAGACCCCTATAGATATTCACAGCAAGCTTAAGACTAGAATAATTAAGAATTAGACTTAACGCGGTAAATATAACATTTACAGCCGACCTATAAAGGGTATATAGCCGACTAGTAAAATCAGGGGAAGAACTGGAGACAATAATAGATTTAGATATAAAAGCGCTAGTAGGAACACAAGACACAGAAATAAAAAGCTCTATATAAAATAAGTAGCGACTAGGGTGTAGATATAAAAGATAGAAGTTCTAAATATCCTAAAGAAAATGGAAATAGAAAAAGCAAAAAATAAAGGAGAGATAAGGGACCCTTGCTAGGGGTCCACTACCTATCCATTATATAGTATAACTGCGGCAATACAAACTACCGTCTTATAAGGCCCCTACTAGATAGTCTAAACCTAGAGAAACACTATATCCTTGCTATATAAAAGCCGTATTATAATACCTATATATAATTAACATACTGCCCCTAAGGATTCCAGCTCCTATATAAACCAAAAGCAGCTATATGCGTGTACTTTATAATTAGTAAGGCTATTAGCCTATCCTTATAGTTATAGCAGGTAATTAACCTAGATATTACAGTTATAATAATCCAGATATATAGGGGACTGGTATAAATTATTAATATATATAACCCTAGGGTCAAAGGCGTCCTATAAACAGAGAATATTATATTAGTAATAAGCTTACTAGAAACCAAAGGCATAAAGTTTATTTTATTAGGAGATATAAACCTCTACCACCTATAGTAGAAAGGTATCTATATTACTGCTAACTAATAGGCAGAGTGCCTACTAAGAGCTATAAATATCTAGGGCCTTAAGCTAGCTACCCCCCTAGGAGCAATTATATAGCAATAAGGCACTACCAGAAGTATAATTAACCTTATATTTATAGATAAAGGCCTATACCAGAGACTTAAAAGGTGCAACCTTAAAGAAGAATAGGTACTTACCTTAAACTATATCCCTATTTAGATATAACTAGATCTGGATATCAAGGCGCAACCAAACAATAAAAGATATACAATAAGGAAGCTTAAGACAGATAGTTTCCTTAGTATAGTTAAACAATAACTTTAAGACCTAGAAGAAATCCACCTAATACTAAATAAGTAAGGCTTATTAGCTACCCCTAAAGAAATTAACTAAAGACTAGAAAGGATCTAGGCAGCAATTAAAAATAGGCTAAAAGAGCACTACCTAGTCTTAAAACCAGGCCCCTATGTGTAATATATGTGGTCCGTATAATACGCGGTTCTTATTACTAGCTAATAATAAGCAAGAAGAAAATACACAAGTAGCCACAACCCTAAAGATAAGAGATAATATAAAGATATAAGAAACCAGTTAAAGAATACCCTAAAAAAAGAAGTAAAGAATAACTAGAGATAGTTTATAAATAAGCACACTTTTAACCTAAGCCTCCCCCATAACAAGGGCCTTCGGGCCATAGCAAAATAGTTAAAGAAAAAGGTAGGGCGCCTAGCAGAAAACCTATACCTACTACCCCTATAAAGAGTAAGGGAAATATAGGCCACTAACAACAACAATAAGAAGGTAAAGATTCTTATAAAAAGGTTCTTCCCCTAACCAGCTCCAGCAGACCTTAGTAATATTATAGGTAAAATACTAGTAACTTACCTACAGGTTAACAGCGATATAATAATAGAGGAAATAGCTAGAACTATTAGCCGCCTTTTAAACAATATAGTACTGGGACTAGATAGAATTTTAAATAAGGCCTTAAAAACCTATAGACTACTTATAGCACCTTAGCTTATAGATATAGCCAAAGCATACTTTACTATAGGCTACTACCCACAACTTAAAAGATCCATAACAATAGTTATCCTATAAAAAAAAAGGTAAAGTAGATTACTTAATCCCAGAAAGCTACCGCCCTATTACCTTAAAAAATACCCTTAGCAAAATCTTAGAAAGGGTAATAGCAGACTATATAGTAGATATGGCTAAGGAACACGCCCTATTACCACAAAGTTAAATAGGGGTAAGAAAGAACCACTTAACACTATTAGCACTTACGCTACTCGCTACCACCATTAAGTCTATATAGGCGATGCAAAGGGACTTTATAGTATTAATACTTAGCTTAAATATTAGTGGTGCCTATAATAATATACCTTATAAGCGCCTCCTATATATCCTTAGGGCAAAGGGCTTTTTAGAATAGATTATATAATTTATTTAAGGGTTTATAGGCCAGAAAGAAATATTACTAGTCTTTAGTAGATACTAGAGCCCCCCTATTATAATCATAATAGGAATACTATAAGGATTACCCCTCTTACCTATACTCTTCCTTTTCTTTATAAGCAACCTACTTAACTTCTTTAAGGAAGGGGCGACCTAGGGGATAGACTTTATTAATAATATAAACCTAATTATATACAGCCTAATAGCCGCAGAGAATTATAGAACACTAGAAAAAGCCTATAACACCTATATAAAATGGGTAAGATAATACAGAGTCCAATTTTTACTAAAGAAATACCAGCTAATCTACTTTATAAGAAAACGCAACTAATCTACAGATCTCTAGCATGCAATTTATATTTAAGGCTTTAGGGGTTAACCAGTTTAAGGCCTAAGGGTATTAGAAGTATAGGTAGATAGCAAGCTCTAGTAGAGCATATATACATTATAAGCGGCCCGTAAGGGCTAAGCATAGTATATTATAATATCCAGGATTGTTAATTCTATATAGGGTCCATACTTCCAAAGGTTATGCCTACTATATATAGCAGTTATCCGGCCAACCATAACATATAGATCCAGTATTTGGGCTATAGGAGAATCCAAAAAAGGCCCCCCTAAATTACTCCTTAAACCACTCTAAAAGGTCCAAATAGCTTGTCTCTGGAGTATAATAGGTAGGTATAAGCAAATAGCCATAGTACTACTTAAGAAGGAAGCTAATATCCCCCCCCTATAATTATATATTAAAGCCGCTGTAATATAAAGGGTACAAAGGGAGCGCAACTCTAATATTATAAAGTATATTAAGACACGCCTAAACAAACTATGGAGTAACCCTAAAGTACCCTATAGAAGAACAAACCAACAACCCTAAAGTAGGGAAGATATATTAGAGAAACAAGTAAAGAAAGTAGAAGAAGAATAGTGCCATATTAGGGCCTAGGCCCATATAGAGGAGGAAGGGAGACGCGTAAGAAATTAGCAAAGATAACAGTAAGAGAGAGAAAGGAGCCAAAGTAGAGTATAAAAGAGCACTGGAAAACCATCTATTATAACATAACACTAGTTAGACCAACACTGGAGAGGCGTATAGGAGTTAAAGGTATAGAGGCTGTCTTAAGCAAGAGGAACCTAAGCTATAGTATAGTTAACGCTATAGGGGGTAAATACCTAAGGGCTCTAAAAAGGCCTAACAAAGGCGAAAAATATAATAGCAACACTCTTAAGAACAGGAATAATAGGACTAAAAGATTAGCTCTACTAGGTAGGTATCCTAGTAGGTAGCCTAAAATGCAAATATAGCTAGCTAAGACAGACACTAAAATACGTAATACTGTTATGCCCCCTATATACCAACTAAGAAGCAATACTCTTAGTAGCTAGCATAGAGAACTATAATATACTACTCTTAATATAAAAAGGTCTTAAGGCGGTTACCCAGTGGCTTATTAGCTAAAATGTACTAGACCAGTTCTAGATTGCAAAGAAAATAGTAATAAAAGGTAAAGAGGCAAGTACTAGGCGCCCCTTAATAACTCTACAGTAGTAGAGTTAAGTTTGCGATACTAGCGCATCCGTAGGCTTGTTACGGCAGCAGTAGTTCCCAAGGAGGTCATAAAGTAAGGTAGTAGAGCACCACAGGTGACTCGTAGGCGCCCTACATGCGAGTCCCAAAAGGCGGGGAGATGGATCACGGGGTTTTCTTATTTTCTCAAATAGAGTTTTCTCCCCACATGTAAATAAGGAGTAGTCCGCGTGGGCCCAATAGGGATCCGAATCGGACGTTAAGCAATGAATAATTATTATATAAGGCTCTAAGTCAAAGCTATTAAACTCGGGTCAAAGTTTACGTAGGGTACCTAACGTTCCGCATGTTAAGTTTACTCCTTAAACTAGACGTCCTCCAAAGTGTCCAAAGCGAGACGAACGTAAGATCTTAAGGATAATTCGCGTAAATCCTAGGATCACGTACAAGGAGCTGGTGTTCAAGGCAGGCCTTCCCGTTAACCAGAGCACGTTGTATCAAATATTACGCAAATACCATATTTGATGTGTGCTTGGCACGAAGACTTTTGACGAGGGGCTGTAACTAATACTAATCGAGTCCGTCCCGGAGAGTGCCGAAGGCGTCGTTTCACCCCTTCGTCTTCTCATTCCAACGACAAGGGCCCGCAGAAAGCTCTCTACGACAAACCTCTCTAATCGCACCGACCCTCAACGCCATGGAGGACTCTACTCCTCCGAGCATCACCCCGCAAAGGGACACGCCAGATGGAGTATGGACTCATGGGCCTGTCCAACTTGCACGCGGTAGGGCAGCCAAAGACCCACACGCCCAAACCACCACATACAACGTCTCGTCCCTCGACGATTTCGAGGCTTCGTTACGCGAGTATCTTGCCAACCCCCCCGACCAACCTGAACATTCTGAATGTCAGCTATCTTTTTGGATAGGCGCGAGCTTTATGGTTTCGCTTGCTGCAGGTCAGCCAGTGCCGCAGCCTCCGCCGCAATTGCAAGCCCCGCAAGGATACTTGCCGGTCGCAGGGCTTGATACGCATTATGCTAGTACATCGAACGCGTCGGGGCACTTGCAACACGCGCAACATATCGCGAACCCTGCCACAACGCTGGCGTTACCTAGCTTGCCAGGGCAGAAGACCAGCATGAGCATCTTAGAGGCGTTGGCTCCGGCACCGGATCCAAAGGAGAAAATGAAGAAGCAACGTGCGATTGCAAAGACATGTGTTGATTCGATTCAGCGGGTCGATGGGTATCGGTATAGTTTTCACAACTGCTGGAACAGCAGGGAAGATGACAGTTTCCGCTTCTCGTATTATTGCAATGATTCGTTGCTGAACAAGGATCGTGCGGCGAATGGGAAGGGCGCGAAGTATGGTGGGTTTCTATTGCCGGTGCCAATGGAGATAAATGTATGGCTTTAGCTAATTCTGCCCAGGCAAAAGAGCTACAAAACCAGTATATGACTGCAGAGGCGTTCTCTCGGTCAAGTTCTCGGCGGTAAAACAATCTCTCGATGTATTTTATAAGCACATACCTATCCACAAAACTTATGAGGAGAGAGCCCCGCCACCGCGCAAGGATTCTAAAAGGAGACGCTATCTGGAAGTGCACAATCCTGAAGCGTATGTGGAGTATAGCCCCTGTATCATTTGTTGCAGCAATGGCATCATGGAATATCCTGCATTGCCAGCCATGACCTAGCTCCATACCGGAGTGGGGAGATGGAGTTCTAAGAAAATTTGCTGACTCAGATAAGTCTGTCCAGGATTGCGCAAGGAACCCGGAAAGATAAGCCTGAGCTTGCGCCGAACACTTCCCCTAAACCAAAGAAAAAGAAAGCGAAAAAGGATAAAGAATTTCAAAAACAGACTGCAGCAAGTTCGATCGAGAGTGATCTAAGGGCACAAAGTCTGCGATCCCTATTAGAACTGATACAGACCGATACTACCGCCTCAGATGTTATCCAAGAGGATTCGCAGAATGGAGAATTTCCTGTCCAGCATTTGAGACGAAAGTCAAGAAGTAGTTGCGACATTTGCAAAGCAAAGAAGACAAGGGTATATATGATTCTGTATGATTTCGGTACTCACCACCGTCTAACTATTCTACGCTAGTGTGATGGAATGCGGCCAACATGCAAGACCTGCACTGAGAAATCTCGGCCATGTATCTACTCCGATGGTTCGCCGGATGAGACCCGCCAATCTATACCGGAGCCCTCTCATCAAGCAGCTCGCCATGAGAGCATTCCAACGCCACACGAGGAGACTAGTTCGCTCCGAGACACCATGACGGAGCTGGAAAAGCTAAAAGCAGAACTCGCAGAAGCTAAGTCGCGTATCGGACAGCTCGAAGCTGAGAAGACACGCAGTGGGAGTGAAGCCAATACGTCCTCGCACACTTTGCAGAACGAGCATCCTCCTCAACCACCCCCTCAACAAATCCAGCTCCCACAGTACCAGACCCCACAAACCTACACTCCTCCTACACACCCAACATATCCGCCAGCGAATCGTCCAATGCACGGTCAAGGTGCGCCACATCCGACGCACTCACCCGTGAACCATCAGCTGCATACACCAGTAACTGGTAAGGTTCTTCTTTGCCCCGTATCCTCAGTCTAGTTCAGATACTTCACAAAACGGGGAATACTAACGCATGCAGGCCTTCCGCCAAGCCAAGATTCAAGTGATCCATACACTCGAGATATCCGTTGGGCGCCATTCTATGGGTATCGGGGAACAGCAGCCATGCATCCACCTCCTCCGCAACAGCAGCAGGACCAATGGGGTACCGGGAGGCCGCCAGGAGTGTTTCCATAACTGTAATTCTCAGTAGATGTGCTCCCTGTTCTAGTATGTAGTGTTCCAGTAGAAAGTGATGACGCATACTAGCTGGGCTAGGTGTATAGCTGTGTAGTGCGGAATGTACTGACGGATACATTGAATGCGAGGAATGAAGCAGGCCTGAGGAGAGGCAGGGGAAGGAAATTATGAGAAATATTGATGGGGTGGTGGGCGAGATACTCCTCAAAGGCACTTTCTTGTGTCGATTTCATCATCATGGGTCTTTCCTTTGGTTGCACTGAAGGCAGGCTGACTGTTCCACTCTCCCCTTTTGGCTGGTAGAAGAAATGGTCCGGGGCTGTTACCTCCGGCATCCGGGCTCGGGGATATTTCCTTTCTTACGCTGAAAGGATTACTTTTTCGCCCATGGGCAAACGGCGACTAGGTCAGCAGGACTCACGTCAGTTCCAAGCATTACGAGCACATCCTCATCTCAACGACGTCCTGCTTCACTGCCTTTCGGAAGTTTCCCGTCTCTCAGTAATCCGTGCCCTGACCGTTCCAACGGCTGTCTACAGGGCTCAGCAACGACCAGTACCCCATTCAGCAAGACATGCCGATATCTTTTCCATTCCTGGCAATTGGGTATTTCTCACCGCTAGACTTCGCGTTTTCTTGGGGTGCAGGCAGTCTCGGAAGAGACATAGTGGCTGGAATGCGCCTAAATGGAAACAGTAGCTTCATGAATATCTCTTCCTTTGTAGCAGTAGCCATTGTTCCTAGAGAATCCATACAGAGGGCGAAATGGGCTATCAAGTGATGCCCACTTCACATGTTTCTCGTTCCACAACCACTGAAAAGCGTTCCATCTGGTATCCTCAACCTTATCACTCATTTCAGTCGCTCTTTAACCTTTCTCCGAATCCAGTCACTCTTTTGAATATATTTGAACTAGTACCACCATGAAGTTCTCTGCTTCCTCCATTTTCACCCTTTCCAGCTTGTTCGTTAGTAGCCTAGCTGCTTCAACAGTGAGCGCGAGCCAGCGCAAACCTGTCTCCGAGAAGCGTGTCGTTCGTAACAGAGGTCAAGACACTGGTGCCATGAGTACGTGAATCCATTACCCGACACAATCTCTTCTCGACACAGCTGTTAGATGCCACTATCTCCCCGCTTCCTGTCGCTCCTGCTGCCCTATCTGAGGCTGAAATACTCGCAATTTTGAATTCTGTTCAGTCCAGCTGCCGGCAGATTGTCTCTGCTATCTCCACTGCAATTGTTCGATCACAAGACCTGTAGTTGTCGAGGCGGTTAACACTGACCTTAACTCTATCGTAGCCATCATCGTCGAACTAATTACTGAAATTGTGTCAACACTGAAGGGTGTTGTTTCGGCACTTGAGAGCAATTAGTGAGCCGAAATATTTGCCCACGGGTTGCCTCCTCTGAAGATCACCAACTAAAACGCATAATAGCTATTGTCGAAGTCCTTGGCGTCATTCTCCTACTCTTAGTTAACGTCATTATTGCCCTTATCCAAGTCATCGGAGCTGTCGTCGGCGACGTCGCGATACTGGTAAAAACCGTGGTCCTGGAGATCGTTGGTGAAATTTTCATTGGCCTCGGCGAGTTTTTGACCAGCCTTTAAGGATCGGAGCGACAGCTAATTCCGGTGGAAAGATGTGGTAGTGGATATTCAAGTGAAAACTACGCGGGCTACGAAACCATAAAGATATATTCCAACGCTTAAGCATTATCCATAATTTGTAGTTATATAAATGCAAGACTACTGTAACTCCAACTTTGAAGCTATTGAAACAATTTTTAAAAATTAGGTCTTCCCAACCGACATCTATAATTGAGAGATACGGATAACTGAATTGGAACTTGGGATGCTCAACTTCATGCCCTTCTACACAACTAGATGGGCACTCTTTCCGATGTTGGTGATATCAGAGTCCTTATCGATAACAAATGACATTTTCCCTCAAACATTTGATGGGACTACGCTATTGTTCGCCCATTCTCCTCAACCTTCTAAAAAATCCTAAATCCGGTCACCATGGCAGCAATCCAAGCAAACCAAGTAGTACTTCCACGTATCGCCATAACGTATTGCATACAATGCAGGTGGATGTTGCGGGCTGCATATGTTCGTCAATCTGGCACGTCTCCGTCGCTCTCCAGCAGAGAGTTATAGAACTGATCCACGCATTGATTGGGCCAAAGTAGTTTGCGCAAGAGCTATTAGCAACCTTCGAGACTGCAATCGGTGAAGTCGCGCTAATCCCAGCAACTGGTGGTCTCTTTACAGTTGAATTGGTTGGTGTCGCATGGAGACGGCAATATCCTGACGAATTCTAATGCGGATACCCAGGCGTATGTCCCTGCTCCAAACGGCGACTCAGTTGGCGACAAAAATATACTACTAGACCCAGGAGTTAGGAAAGTTCTGCTCTGGGACCGCAAAGCTGAAGGTGGATTTCCCGGTATGAACTCCTCTGCTCGATCACTAGGAGACCCTTCTAAGCAAGGTGCCTTGCAGAAACCAAAGTTCTAAAACAGCGCGTGAGAGATCATATCCAACCGGGACGGGATCTGGGGCATTCGGATAAGCATGGGAAAAAGAAAGTGAAAGAGGCTGGATCATACATCAAAGGAGAGGACGCTGTGACATCCGAAACGGCCTTGGTCAGGACAAATGCGGACGGGACGCCTTGCGAGGACTGTAGTTGAGAAGTAGAAACATGCAATAGTCAGAGCGTTACGTGGGAGAGGCGCGGTGGCAGCATACAGTGAGGCCTGGATCATTTGTACCTAGAAAGCTCTCGGTTTTTCTAACTAGCTTATGGAAAGGACTGCAGCTCCCATGCTTATTACAGTTGAAATCCTCCAACATATTAGACTTTGGGCTTGCTCTCCGGCATTCTTACGAACCGTAAACTTTGAACCCGCTATTTTACATATTCATAGAGTCAACTGTTTTCAATAAGAGATCCAGGCAGCCATGTTGGGGCTATGTTTGGCGAGGGCATCGAAGCGGAGTGTTTGAAGCATAGAGCGTAAGCGGAGCAAGTTTGGCTGGGTCAAGTTTTGTTCTTTTAAATGTGCGGGCTACTGGATCGTCGGGGTTTTGCTGTCGTTTCCGTGATCAGGATTACGGTTTCAAGCTATCTGTTCATTTTTTGAATAACTTGCTGCAAGGTTGCTGGTAATTATTTAGCTGCTTATGCGTTCGCTTAGCAGCTCGTTCAAATCAAGTATACAAAGAGTTCACCTTTGCTGAGCAGTGTTTCTTTCAGGATAATATGGATGAGGGGGATGCGGCAAGCATTTTCAGTTCCACGCCTGAGGGAAGCTTAATACGTGTATATGTAGCTAAAGCCCAACCCTGTTCATTTAGGAGTGGCTGTAAGGAAGGGCTGCCGTCGTCTTTGGTGCACCCATGAATATTAGGTATTTACATTCTTCGCGGCTTCAAGCTTGCAAACCAATCAACTCAACTCAACTGAGGTTTCAAATTGATTGAATTGAAAGCTTTGTAAGCAGAGAGCTCAGTTAATTAAATTAATTAAATTAATATTAAAGTCTTGGCAACTAGTATAGTAGTTAGTAGCTATTATAAGTTCTTAGCATAGAGCTAATATGGGACGGCCTACCTAGCAATACCTAAATTATTTCCTACTATCCTTTCTGTCGCCCGGCTCTTAATATAGGTCTATTACGAGTCTTAGTACAGTATTAACTTACCTTCCCGCCTATTAGTATTGTCTCTTCCTTTACCAGCCGCTTTAGCTGCCTATCTACTATATTAATAACGCCTTCCCTATCTTATCCCTTAACCCGCCAGATTTTGTCCCCGTGTTACCGATAAGAGCCAACCAATCAGAGCCACAGAATTCAACCACCGAGATGAGGAATACGTTCTCGCACGGACTACCTGCTCCGGGGACGCTGCCGGGTTAAGGGATAACCCTAGCGCCATTAAAGCTCCAATTATATTAAATTATAGTCGTGCGCAATTAACAGTAGAGTAGTTATTAAATTAAGAGCTATATAAGCGAGCCATAGATATAGGGTCCTACTTACTTTGGCTTGCTAATATAAAATCGGGTCAGTATTAAGCGTCCTTAGGGTAACCTGCTCGGGCCAGCCAATTATTATACTTACCGCGATCGTCTATAGGTATAGATAGGATAAAGCCGCCGGCGAAGTAGTTATTAATTTTAGATAAAAAGACGCGCTACTATTTAAGAGGTTCACTATTAGTAGTTAATTTAATTAGAAAATCTTTATACTTAAGCCATAACGTAGTCTGCGGGCCAATGGGCCATGCGGGCCTCCGGGCCACCCTATTCAAAATCGCGAAAATCGCGACGCGTTACTCAACTACTACCTCAATGGCTACACCACAACAACAAAACACCCTTTTTCAAGAAGGCAGACTTGTTCTAGCTCTTAATGCCTATAAGCAAGGCCAATTCTCAAGTTTCCGATCTGCCGTAAAAATATACAATATGCCCCGAACTATAGCCCGCGATAAAGGTATTAAACCAAGACGCGGTTCTATCGCCCCAAATCGCCGGCTTACACCAGTACAAGAAGAGAGCCTTAAGCAGTGGGTTCTATCAATGGACTAACGCGGTATGCCACCTAGGGTTGCTACCATACGGCAGATGGCTAGCCTTTTAGCTATAACGTTAGGTTGCTTTATCGATTTTTACTACAGTCTTACCTTTTATATACTTTTTCTTCTACCTTAATAGATATTAATATATAAATTTTTATATATAAATTAAATATAATAATAAAGCGTTATATTATTTATTATTTAATTATAAAAGTACTAAATTAAAGCAGTTAATAAGTTATTTTATATATAATATTAATTAAAAGTTTAAAAATATAAAGATTTTATAATTATTATTAATAAATAAATAATGTAAAGTTATATATATTAAATATAGTATATATATTATTATTCATTGCTTAACGTCCAATTTGGATCCCTGTTAGGCCCACGCGGACTACTCCTTATATATATATAGGGAGAAAACTCTATTTAAGAAAACCCCATAATCTATCTCCCCGCCTTTTAGGGCTCGCTTATAAGTTGCCTATAAGTTACCAGTAGTGCTCTACTACCTTACTTTTTAACCTCCTTGGGAACCACTACTGCTATAATAAACCTATGGACGCGCTAGTATTACACACTATACTCTACTCCTATAGAGTTATTAGGGGGCGCCTATTACTTGCCCCTTTGCCTTCTATTACTATTTCCTTTATAACCTAGAACTGGTCTAGCATATTTTAGCCAATAAGCCACCGGGTAGCCGCCTTAAGGCCTTTCTATATTAAGAGCAGTGTATTATAGTTTTCTATGCCAGCTACTAAAAGTATTACTTCTTAGCTAGTATATAAGGGGCATAGCAGTATTATATATTTTGGTGTCTATCTTAGCTAGCTATATTCGCACCTTAGGCTACCTACTAGGACACCTACCCAGTAAAGCTAATCTTTTAGTCCTATTATTCCTGTCCTTAAGAGTATTACCATTATATTTTCTGCCTTTGTTAGGCCCTCTTAGAGCCCTTAGGTATTTACCCCCTATAGCATTACCTATACTATAGCTTGGGTTCCCCTTACCTAAGTCTACCTCTATACTTTTAACTCCCATTTATCTCTCCAGCGTTGGTCTAACTAGTATTATATTACAGTAAATAGTTTTCTAGTACTCTTTTATGCTCTACTTTAGCTCCTTTCTTTCCCTTACTATTATCTTTACTGGCCTCTTACGCGTCTCCCTTCCTCCTCTATATAGGCCTAGGCCCTAGCGCCGTACTATTCTTCTTCTACTTTCTCTACCTGTTTTCCTAATATATCTTCCTTACTTTAGGGTTATTGGTTTCTTCTCCTATAGGGCACCCTAGGGTCCCTCCATAGTTTGTTTAGGCGTGTCTTAATATACTTTATAATATTAGAGTTATATTCCTTTTACACCCTTTATATTGCATCGGCTTCAATATATAGTTATAGGGGGGGAATATTGGCTTCCTTCTTAAGCAGTACTATGGCCGTTCGCTTATACCCGCCTATTATACTCCTAAGGCAGGCT